>Ga0209454_1000012_pt1 | contig 180126 bp, 140 predicted proteins | sample WorMetHERISLAND1_2_FD_187400 | JGI IMG/M metagenome (GOLD analysis project Ga0209454, IMG submission 187400) | Marine gutless worms symbiont microbial communities from Max Planck institute for Marine Microbiology, Germany - Olavius geniculatus... | ecosystem: Host-associated > Annelida >... | reverse complement strand
GCAGGGGCGGCAGTGTGCCAATCTCAATCCGCCGCCCTTGCTTTTTTTAATAAAAAAAGGCCTCCTTTCGGAGACCCATTTATTCTAATAAACCATTTCTACTGATTAATCGATTCTAAAAATCCCTCATAGGTTTAGGACCACATAATTCGCTTATTTACACTGGATACTGGATGCTGGATGCTGGATACTTGATGCTGGATGCTGGATACTGGATGCTGGATGCTGGATGCTGGATACTTGATGCTGGATACTCGATACCGGATGCTGGATGCTTGCGGCCGGTGGCTCCGCGCTTATCAAGCTGCAGTTATTTTAATTAAAGTTCGTTTAGCCGGGCAAAGCCAACGTGCCGTCGAAACTTGTGCTCGGGCGCTCGATGTTTATCATAACCCTTATGAGTAAATGGTCGTTCAAATTTCTGAAAAACATTGATCGCAATTTGCATGCGCTGAGAGACGGCCAAGGGCAAAAAGAAGAACCGGCAGGCAGGCGCTGGCGGCTATTGCAGGTCGAATCAGCCATTGCATGTTTTGGGGAAAGAAGTGCTGATGCCCAGCGTTCATTACGGCCGGCTGCCGGATATCGATTTGTTGGATTTGTGGCAGTCGGAGACCGCCGTAAATTACCGCAAACAATTCGGACAACGCGTTAACAAACACGATGAGGCAGTTGTCAGCGGCATGCTGAACACATCCGGTTCGAACCGCCTGAAGGCCATTGAGGCGGCGAAAGAAGCGATGCCGGAGCCCCCGCCGGGCTGCAATGTATGCCACTATTTGTATGATATATAATCGGGTTGCGGGATGCGTGTTTCGGGTAGCGAGTTGCAACATAAAAATGCTGAAAGCTCAAGGCTCAAAGCTGAAAGGCATTCGGCATTCGGCGTTCGGTATTCGGGTCGTGGGGCGTTTCGATTGCGGATTGCAGATTTCGGATTGAACGGAACAACGAACATCAAAGATTTACGGTGGTTAGGGTAGCGCGAAGCTATAGGCGCGTAGCTGAAAGAAGAATTGATTTAAAAGAGACGCCGAGTTTAACGTGCTGATGTTTGAGGAATCAAAGTTGATAGGTGAAATACGATATTGAAATAGCTGGGATATATGGTCAAGGCTGCAGACCAGGGGACGTAAAAACAAGGTACCGGTGCGACATCTCTATCGATTGTTTCTTGATTCTAATAACGAATAACCAATAACAAATAACCTTCTCTACATCTCTGCTTTCTGTCCTCTGACTTCTGACCTCTGTCATCTGTTCTCTGACTTCTGACCTCTGGTATCTGTCCTCTGACTTCTGACCTCTGTCTTCTGACCTCTGACTTCTGACCTCTGACCTCTGTTCTCTGACTTCTGACCTCTGTCATCTGTTCTCTGACTTCTGACCTCTGGTATCTGTCCTCTGACTTCTGACCTCTGTCTTCTGTCCTCTGACTTCTGACCTCTGACCTCTGTTCTCTGACTTCTGACCTCTGTCATCTGTTCTCTGACTTCTGACCTCTGGTATCTGTCCTCTGACTTCTGACCTCTGGTATCTGTCCTCTGACTTCTGACCTCTGGTATCTGTCCTCTGACTTCTGACCTCTGTCTTCTGTCCTCTGACTTCTGACCTCTGACCTCTGACTTCTGACCTCTGTCATCTGTCCTCTGTCCTCTGTCATCTGACTTCTGTCCCCTGGTCAACCATTCCGTGGTTTGGGTTCGCACCCTGGAGCGCGCACCATCATCACGGGCACGCAGGAAATCCGCATGAGCCGTTCCGCGACACTGCCCATTACCCAGCGACTGACTCCTGATCGGCCGTGACTGGCAATGATGATAAGGTCCACGGCGTTTTCAGTTGCGTAGTCGGCTAATTGGCCGGCCGGGCTGCCTTCTAGCAGTGCATACCGAAAATCGGTTCCTGCTACCGCGAGGCTTTGCGCCTTGCTGGCCAGGTATTCTTCGGCAGCTTTCTTGCGGTTTTCATTTAACCGATGTCGATCTTTCTCTGTGAACCCAAAGTCGCCCTGGGCCGGTACGCTGCCCGGCAGCCGGACGGGATTCACCACCCGTACCAAAACGACCTCCTTGGTTTGTGAACCGGCGATGATGGCCTCAACATGCGGCATCACACACTCGGCCAGATCCGAGCCATCCAATGGAACCATGATTTTTTGATACATTGCTATCCCCGTAGAGTTTGAAATTGAATATTGACGAATGAATATTTTTGGAAGTCGGAATTCGGGATGCGGAAGTGGGAATATTGAAGTGGAAATGCGGCCTTCGACCCGCTCAGGCGAGATAAAGTCGGAAAGAATCAAATGAACCGTGTGATATTCATTTCCGACTTCCGCATTCCCACTTCCGAATTCGTTTTTCTATACCATTCCCTTAAAGGCCATAAATACCAGTGACAGGATTCCGGCGGTAACCAGAGCGATGGAGGTGTCCTGCAGGGGACGGGGGACACGGGCCAACAATATTTTTTCCCGCACCCCGGCAAATAGAATCAGCGCCAGACCAAATCCCACCGCATAGGCAAAAGACGCCACCAGTGCTTCAATAAAGGTATATTCTTCGTTGACATTGATCAGACACGCGCCCATCACGGCGCAATTGGTAGTGATCAGCGGCAGGAATATCCCCAGTCCGGCATACAGGGCCGGGATACTTTTTTTCAGGAACATCTCCACAAATTGCACCAGTGAAGCAATCACCAGGATAAACGCCACCGTGCGAAGGTAGACCAGGTCAAATTTTTGTAGGAAAAATTTGTTGGTAATCCAGGTGATGATGCCGGCCATTACCAGGACGAAGACCACGGCCATGGACATGCCGATGGCGGTTTCCATTTTTTTGGATGTCCCCAGAAAGGGGCAGTTGCCCAGGTACTGGGCCAGCAGAATATTGTTTATCAGGATACAGCTAATTGCCAGAACGACTAAATCGCCCATGGTGATCTCCTATTTCTTCGGTACCAGGTTCATAAGACAAAGCATTAACCCCAAGGCCACGAAAGCCCCGGGGGCCTCAACCATAAAGGTAAATGGTTTGTAGGCCGGACCGAAAATATCAAATGCCAGACCCCAGTCCTTCCAGACCGTCAGCAGCCCGGTGCCCAACAACTCCCGGACCGCCGCCAAAGCCGCCAACGACAGCGTAAAGCCGATCCCGATGCCGAGCCCGTCCAGCAACGAGCGCACTACACCGTTTTTGGAAGCAAATGCCTCTGATCGACCCAGTACGACACAGTTGACAACAATTAGCGGGATAAATATGCCGAGCTTCAAAAACAATTCATAGGTATAGGCCTGCATAAGAAGCTCCACAACCGTGACAAATGTGGCGATAATTACAATATAACAGGCAATGCGGACTTTGGGCGGGATGACTTTCCGCAGAGATGATACCAGTACATTTGAACCAACCAGTACAAATGTGGTCGCAAGGCCCATACCAATCCCGTTTTCAACCGACTTGGTAACCGCCAGAACCGGGCACAGGCCGAGTACCAGCCGAAACGGGGGCACTTCATCCCAAAGTCCTTTGAAAAATTCTTGTGCAAGTGGTTTCGCCATCGACGCCTTCCTATTGGTTTAATTAGTTGCTTCCGTTTTTTGTATCTTATTGGCTTCCGTGGTGATCTGGTCCTTCAACTTGGTATATAACTCGCTGGCCTCGGTCGCCGCATTTGAAACGGCGCGGGAGGTGATGGTTGCCCCGCTGATGGAATTGATGCTGCCGCCGTCGTTCGTGACTTTTATCGGTTCGTCAGTCGACAGTTCCTCGTATTGCGCGGCAAAACTCGGGTCCGATTTGGCCTTGGCGCCCATGCCCGGGGTTTCGGCGTGGGTGGTGACACCGACCCCGATCAATTTGTTCTCTTCCATGTCTATGCCGACCATGACTCCGACATCGCCGCCGTACCCTTTGCCGAAGGTTTCCAGGGCAACTCCCCGGGGTTTATCATCGAAAAATGCGACAAACACCGTTCTTTCCACATCGCCGTCCTTCAGGATGAAACGATCGACGACGGGGTTGTTTTCAGCCCCTTCGAAAATGGTTCGCAAAGCCGGACCTTTGACGAACTCCAACACCTGGTTGGCGATTTGCTCCTTGGTTCCGTTGTGTAAATAGGCCAGCACCCCTCCCGAGAAGCAGCTAAGAATGGTAAGAACGATGACCATTTTAATCATATCACGCATGTTACTCAACCTTTCCCAAAGCTTTTGGCCTAATTTTATCCAGCAGGGGGCTGATCAGATTGGCAACCAGAATGGCCAGCATCACCCCGTCGATATAGGCGCCTATGTTGCGGATCAAAACCGTCATTATACCGCCGACCGCCCCATAAATGAGCATGGGAGCAAACCAGACCGGCGAGGAAGCGTCATCGGTGGCCAGAAAGAAGGCCCCGATCAGGGTGTATCCGGTAAATATATGAAAGTTGGGGTCGGCAAAACGAACCGGATCCACGACGTTGAACAATGTTGCGGTGACGTAGACGCCGGCCAGAAAGGAAACGGCAATTTCCCAGCGAATAAAACCCCTGATCATGAGGTATATTCCGCCGATGATCAGACCCAATCCGAAGGTTGAGCCGAGGGCACCGACCTGCCGGCCCATGAGCAGGTCCACCAGGCTGAATGATTCAACCGAAGCCGATCCGAAATACTTGGCGGTCGCCAGCGGAAAGGCGGCGTCAAAATTAAATTCGTAATGCAGCAGCATGCCGTTGAAGTCGAACAGGTCCCCCCAGGAGACCATCATAATGGCCACAGCCAGCGCCACCGGGCTGAACGCATTGCTGCCGATGCCGCCAAAAATCGCTTTGCCCATCACCACGGCGATCAAGGTGCCGGTAAGCACCGCCCACCACGGCATCGTGGCTGGAAACACCATGGCCAGCAGCAGTCCGATCAGGGCCGCATTGCCGTCGCCGATCGTGGGCGGCTTTTTCATGACCCGGTTGATCAGCAGCTCCCACAGCATGGCCGAGGCCACCGACAGGCCGATGACTCCGAGAACCGGCACGCCGTAGTAGACCAGCCCGGCGAGCGCTGCCGGTAAAGCGGCCAGCATCGTATGATAGCTGCGCTCGGTGACACGGTTTCCGATGTGCCAGAAGGGGGCATGTGAAACGATCAATTTTTTTTGCTCAAACATCCGTTGCCTCCGCGGTTTTAGCCCGGTCCAATTCATATTTGGCTAACTTGATATATTGAAATATCGGTATTTTGGATACGCATACATAGCTGCACAAACCGCATTCGATACACGAGTGCAGGTCGTAGTTGTCGGCGGCTTCTTCGTATTGCCCGGCTTCCAAAAATCTGACCAGCATATTGACCGCGATTTGCGCCGGGCAGGTGCGCACACAATCACCACAATTGATGCAGGGATAGTCCGAAGAATAGGCGGCCTTGGCCCGATCCAGCACGAGAATCGCATCGGTGTCGGGCAATACCGGCTGGTCCAGCGAATAAACGGCGTTCCCGGTCATGGGACCGCCGATTACAATGCGGTCTTCCTCGTTGATGCCGACACCGAAAACGCTCAGGATGTCTTTGATCGGGGTTCCGATGGCGGTCTCGATCAAATGCTGATGGCCTTCTTTTGAGATAAAGGTCAGCGTCTTGCGGGTCGGCAGTTGCCGGTCGGCATAGGCCTTTCCGATGGAAGCCACACCTTCGACACTCATGAAGCAAACGCCCATATCCTGAAAGCTTTGGCCGGCCGGTACAACCTCACTGACGACATTTTTCATGATCATTGCGGGCAGGGCGGCCGGGTAGGTGTTGTCAATGCTTTTAACATCAGCGCCGATATGTCCGAATCCCTGAATCGTGTCGCGGCCCGTGACCAGGATGATCCGATCGATGCCGGATATGGTTTTTAGAATTTTTATCCCATCCTGGATATCATTCAGGCGGGTATTGGTAATGAATTGGCGAGTGCCGACCAGCAGATCGCTGTCAACACCGGAAATAACAATCGTTTTAATGGGGGAATCAGGTTCTGCCAGAGTTTTCAGCGCCGCCGCGCCGGGTGCGGCCGCCAGATAGTCGATGGCACCCGCCAGCGTTGGAGATTGGGCCTCGGCTTCGAACTGATTATCAATAATTTCTTCTTGGGCAATGTTGATGGTAATGGCGGTGTAGGTTTTGCCGAAATCACCGGTGTGGGGCGAAACGGCGGATACCGTGCCGGTGGCACTGGCAATAACATAACTTGGATCGTCGGCATAAAGCGCGATTTTCTGGCCGGTTTTGACCTTGTCACCGACTTGAATCGAGGCCGCTTGGTTTTGGTCACTGTTTCTGGCATGAAAAAGTGTTACCGATTTAGTTGCCGCCACTTTATCCGCTTCGGGCAGGACGGTCGGAAGCCGTTCATATTCAAACTGCGGAATGACTAAACCAAAGAACGATTTTTTTAGCATAGCTCAACCTTTTTTGATTTTCCTGCGGGATTAAACAGCTCCAGCGTGCATACAGCAGCCGCCTTAAGTTACCGGTCTACCGGATATGACAGGCGTTACAATCTTTTTCCAGCGGGCCGGCCTCAAAAGCCTCATGACACCCGGCACACTGCTGGTGAAAGGCGTCGGCCCGCTTCGGTACTTCCTCGTCGCCTTCATCCAGTTCATGGCACTCACTGCATGATTGGGCATCCGCGTACTCATCTTCGGCCAGGGTGTGATGACAATCACCACATGACAACCCATAGCCGTTGATATCGTAATGCTTTTTGTGCTCAAATATGACATTTCCCGCAGCGACTTCAAATTTCATCCGGACCGGATCTCGAGGCAAATCGGGTGGAAATGCCGCATAACACAAAACCCCCACGAACAGAAAATAAATGATCAATCCATATGCCAGCTTTAGTTCGTTTTTTGAAAACATATTCTACCCATACCCCATTTTGTTGTTTCAATCTGGGAGATGCCCAGAATTTCATTCAATCGGGAGCACCGCGTGCAAAAAAGTCTCCGTTCGACTACCACAATGCCGGCCAGCTTTCAAGAAATTTCTGCAAGATGCCGGCATTATAACCGACCGGACTTGAGGTTATCTCAAACGGATTCCGATTCCTGATGCATATCGGCGATCTGTACGCCATCAGCGTAAGTTTTGTCGGGATCGTAGCAGGTCAGACAGCAATGCAGGCAACGGTTGCTTTCTCCATGGGCGGCATCTTCGGTCAGGACCTGGTCCACTTCGATAAACGAGTCCATGCGCTCGGCAACGGGCAGCTCCGGCATCGGAGTCCGCTGGCTCTTAACGACGCCCGGCACCTGGTCGAAAATCGTCTCGGCAATCAGGTCCTTGTTCAATTCTCTGGGATCGGCGCTGACCTCCTGCTCCATTATATATTGATGGATGGAGCGGGCCGCCCGCCGGCCGCCGCCGATGGCCGTCACCACCAGGCTCGGGCCCGTGGCGGCATCGCCCGCCGCAAACAGGTGCGGAATATTTGTCTGAAGGGTCGCCGGATCGACATCGAAGGTGTTCCAGCGGGTTGTCTTCACCTCCATCACCTGTTCCTTGATCCCTTCGACAAAGGAGATTTCCGGTGACTGGCCGATGGCCGTGATCACCATATCGGTTTCGATCAGGGTTTCGGAGCCTTCAATCGGCACCGGCCTTCGCCGGCCGCTGGCATCCGGTTCCCCCAACTCCATTTTTAAATATTCCATGTGAGTGACCTGATCGTTCTCGTCGCCGATAATGCGGGTCGGAGCGGCCAGAAATTGAAACTGCACGCCTTCTTCTTCGGCGGCGTCGATTTCGACTTCGTTGGCGGGCATTTCATTGCGGGTCCGGCGATAGACGATATAGACATTTTCAACCCCCATCCGGAGCAGGTTGCGGGTGCAGTCAATGGCCGTGTTGCCGCCTCCGATGATAACCGCCGACTTGCCGACCGGTATCTTTTCGCCGTCGGCCAGGCGGGATAAAAAGTCGATACCCGTGTAGGCACCGTTTAAATCCTCACCCTCGGCCCGCAGGCTCGAATCCTGCCAGGCGCCGACCCCCAGAAAAACCGCATCGAATTGCTGGTCGGCCAGGGAATTCATATCGAAATCACGGCCGAATTTTGTGTCGGTTTTGGCTTCGACCCCTAAATCGAGAATGCCCTGGATTTCCCAATCCAGCACTTTTTTGGGCAAACGATATTCCGGGATTCCGTAGCGCAGCATGCCGCCCAATTTGGGCATGGCTTCAAATATGGTTACCGAGTGTCCTAATCGGGCTAAAAAGAAGGCGCAGGTCAGTCCGGCCGGCCCACCACCGACAACCGCCACGCGTTTTTCCGTGGGCGGTGCCACCGGCACCGGCAATCGTTGCCCTCTGTTCATTTCGAAATCGGCGGCAAAGCGTTTGAGCTGGTTGATGGATACCGGGTCGTCTTCAATTCCCCGACGGCAATTGTCCTCACACGGATGGGGGCAGACCCGGCCGCAGGCCAGCAACAGCGGGTTGCGCTCCCGGATCGTGTTGACGGCGCCTTCATAGTCCCCCTCGCGAATTTGGGTGATATACTTGGGAATATCGATTTCAGCCGGGCAGGTCTGGCGGCAGGGTGCCAGACGGTCATTGCTTTGATTGAAATGCAAAATTCTTTGGGATGACGTTTGAACGTTCATGATATCCTTGGGACAGATCTGCTCGCAAACACCGCAGCCGACGCATTTTTGTTTGTTGACGACCGGGTAGCCGTCCGGACCCATATCCAAGGCATCGAACATGCAGGCCCGCACGCAATCGCCCAGTCCCAGACAGCCGACTTTGCATTCGCGCTGACCGCCGGACATCACCGACTGGGCGCTGCAGGTATTGACGCCCAGATAGATGAAATCATTGGCAGCCCGATGCCCGCCGGTGCAGGTATTGTAGGATTTAAGCGGTTCGGCCATGCCGACTTCCATGCCCATCACGGCGGCTGCGCCCATGGCGGACTCCGGGCCTCCCACGACACAGACGCTGGGCTGCGCGTTACCCGCCACCACAGCGACCGCCGCCGCCGAACAACCGGCATATCCACAGCCGCCGCAATTGGCGCCGGCAAAGGTCGCCTCCACCTGGGCAATGCGCGGATCTTCCCATACATAAAAAATGCGTGAAGCCGCACCAAGCACAATTCCACAAATCGCTCCCAGTCCCAGCATAAAAATTGTTCCTTCGACCATAGATCGACTCCTCAACTAATTATTGAATATTTTCGATTGAATATTGAATATTTAAGGAATTCTATCGATTTTTAAAAGGGGGTACCTTATCACCCTGGATTGAATATTTCAAGTTTAAACAAACGAAACTGGTGGAATTTCTGGAAGGGGAAAGTATGGATTGCGGATTTCGGATTGCGGAATGCGGATTGATTCGATTGCGGATTTTAGATTTCGGATTACGGATTGAATTGATTGCGATATTTGAATTTTGATATTCGAACAGGAGAGGTCGGAATGGGGCCTTCGACGAGCTCAGGCGAGACCAAGGCGGAAAAAGGGGAAGGTGAGAAGGGCAGAAGGTCAGAAGGTGGGAAGATCAGAAGGTCAGAAGGTAAGAGGGCATTGATTGCGGATTTCGGATTGCGGAATGCGGATTGAACTCAACGATTTCGGATTTCGGATTGAGGAATAGAAAGAAGTGGGGAAGGTCGGAAGATGGGAATGAAGATTAGGACTGAGTGCTGAGGACTGGGGGCGACGGAAAGCTAAAACGAGCGGACCTTCGGTCCTTGAGAAGCATTTCATTCGAGGAGCGCTTCGCTTACGGGGAAAAACAGGACCGAGTAACGAGGACTTAGATCGGATGGCGATTAAAATAGATAGAGCGCAGCGATTCCATCAATCCGCAATCCGCAATCCGCAATCCGCAATCGAAAAATCCGCAATCGAAAAATCCGCAATCCGAAATCAATTCAATCCGCTATCCACTAACATACCCCGCACATGCGGCAGGTTTCTACTTGGCAGTCGGGGGTTGTTTGGGCTTGGCGGGCCCGCTGGTATTCCTTTTTAAGATAGGATTTTTTGATGCCGTGGTCGATGAAATCCCAGGGCAGCCGCTCATCCAGATCACGCTCCCGGTGGACATAAAAACTTGGGTTTACCGGCACTTTTTTTAGCGTCTGGGCCCAGTTGCCGTTGTTGGCATGGGCCGTTGTCAGAACATCGGCAACTCTGCGATCGCCGCGTGACAACAATGCCTGGATAAAGGCCCAGCGGGGGACATCCGAATTTATCCTGACATTGGCGACTTTCCGCAAGCCATTTTTGATTTTTTTAATTTTTCGTTTCAACAATCCGACCTCATCCATGGCCACCCACTGGAAGGGGGTAAACGGCTTGGGGACAAATGAGTTGAGGCTGACGGTAATCGTCCCGATGTGCCGGCGCGCCCGGCTGGAGGTTAAAAAACAGTGTTTGATCTGTTTGACCAGACTGATGATACTGTCGACGTCCGCCCCGGTTTCGGTCGGCAGGCCGACCATAAAATAGAGCTTTAAATTGGGTATGCCGTTTGCCACCAGGGTGGTGGCGGCATTTAGAATATCATCTTCACTGAGCCCCTTGTTGATCACCTGGCGCATACGCTGGGAGCCGACTTCCGGTGCGATGGTTGCCGTTTTGACGTTGCTTTGATTCAAGGCCGCCAACAGGCTGTCGCTTAGCCGGTCGGCGCGCAGCGAGCTGAATGATATTTGAATTTCTTCATGCTTGAATGTCTCGCACAATTGCTCAATTCCGGGCAGGTCGGATACCGCGGCCCCGACGAGGCCGATGCGATCGGTCAATTCCGCCCCCTGCTTGATGGATTCTTCAAGCAGGGCGATGGGGCGAAATCGGGGCGGCCTATATATATATCCGGCACTGCAGAATCGGCAGCCGTGGGGGCATCCACGCCCGGTTTCAATTAAAAAGGTACCACCAAAGGTGGTGTGGGGCGTTATGATCGTGCTGCAGGTGGGTTCTTGAGCCAGATCATCCATGAAGACGCGCTCTATTTTAGGGGGGACATCTTCCAGGGGTTCAACGCTTTCAATGGTGCCGTCATTTTTGTAGTGGGTCCGGTAGAATGCCGGCACATAGGCCCCCGGGACCCGGCGTGCCAATTCTTGCAAGAGATCCTGTTTCCCCGCCTTGGAATCAAATACCTCAAAAAACCGCGGCAGGATGCCCTCGGCTTCGCCGATCAGAAAACAGTCGACAAAAGCTGCGATAGGCTCCGGGTTTAGAAAACTCGCCACACCGCCGGCGACGATCAACGGGTGGTTTTCGCTGCGGGCGCCGGATTGCAATGGGATGCCGGCTTCGTCTAAAATGGCCAGCAGATGGGGGTAGTCATTTTCGAAGGATAGGGAAAAGGCCACGATGTCGGCCGCGGCAATGGGTTGGCCGGATTCCAGGGTTTTCAGTCGGCCGGGTTGCGGCAGATTGTCTTCCGGCAAAAAGGCCCTTTCGCAGACCACCTGCGCATAGCTGTTGAAAAGCCGGTACAGGGTCTGGAAGCCGAGATTGGACATGCCCACGTGGTAGCGATTGGGATAAACCAGGGCAATCCTGACGCTTGCGCGCCAGGACTTGCGGATGGTTCCGATTTCGGCGCGGATATCCGGGGCGGGCGATTTGTCAGACTTAGGCGGCATGTTTTTGTTGTCCGTTGCCGGTGGTCGGTGGTCGGTTGTCTGCACAACAGTTCGTCGCTGGTTAAAATAGTGGTGCTGTTTTAAACAAAGTCAACCACCAATTTGAGGGGCAACCCAGGCGGTACGATCAAAGGTCCTACACCCTCATATAATTCCCCGATCTTATCAAGGAATCAGGTAATTTGGCGTGAACCCTCAAACAACTGACAACCGACAACGGACAACGGACGCTTCTAATCAGCCTTTCTTCGCAGAAAGGTGGGCACATCCAATTCGGTGTCGTCGATGATGACACCGCTGTTGCCCCGGTAGTAGGCGCCGGATGACTCACCCACCGCTTTTTTCTGGCGCATGAAGGTCGGCTCATCGTAATCGATAATATTATCTTCCGGCGTGATATCCCTGATTACGCCGCGCAGGGGCTGTACAATCTCTTCTTCGGCTTCAGCAGGTTCCTGGCCGATCCCGGTGGCAATCACCGTCACCCGCATCTCGTCGCCCAGCTTGTCGTCTACGGAAGTGCCCCAGAAGATTTCAGCTTCTTCGCCCACTTCGCTGTGAATGAATTCGGATGCTTCGGCGACCTCTTCGAATTCCATATCGCTGGTGGCCGTGATGTTCATCAAAACGCCCTTGGCGCCATTGATGGGAATGTCTTCCAGCAATGGATGCGAAATTGCCTTTTCAGCGGCTTCCACCGCCCGATTCTCGCCGGTCGAGATGCCGATTCCCATCAGGGCCATCCCGGCTTTGGACATGGTGGTCCTGACATCGGCAAAGTCCAGATTGACCACGCCCGGCATCATGATCAGGTCGGTGATGCCTTTTACCGAGTGCAGCAGGATCTCATCGGCCTTGACAAACATTTCCATCAGGGTCGCTTTTTTGGATGCCAGACCGCGCAGCCGGTCGTTGGGAATCGTGATGGCCGTATCGACTACTTTTTTCAAGGTTTCGATGCCTTCTTCCGCCACTTTGGACCGCTTCTTGCCTTCAAATGAAAACGGCCGGGTCACGACGGCCACCGTCAAGGCGCCAAGATCTTTGCTGATTTCAGCGATGACCGGGGCCGCGCCGCTGCCGGTGCCGCCGCCGAAACCGGCCGTAATAAAGACCATGTGGCTGTCGGCCAGGGCCTGCCGGATTTCATCTTCATTTTCCAGGGCCGCATCCCGGCCAACCAGGGGATTCGCTCCGGCACCCAGCCCTTCTGTGATTGCCTCGCCCAGCTGAATGCGAACCGGGGCCTTGGAAATTTCAAGAGCCTGGGCATCCGAATTGGCTGCAATGAATTTGACCCCCTGGAGATTGGATGAAATCATGTTGTTGATGGCGTTGCCGCCGGCGCCTCCCACTCCGATAACCTTGATTTTCGCTGATTTTTCCTTGTCAACATAGGTAAACATGTTTGCCCTCCTACCGGATTTAGTTATTGGTTATTCGTTATTAGTTGTTCGTTATTGGTTATTTGTTAATGGTTGTTGAAATTAGTTATTGGGTAATGGGTAATAGGTATTGGGTATTGGGTATTAGGTATTGGGTATTAGGTATTGGGTATTAGGTATCGGGTATTGGCTGTTCGATATCATTGAGCCTATACCTTAACCGTTTTTCCGTCCTACCGTTTTACCCTTTTACTGTCCACTGTCGTTTGTACGTTGTCCTTTGTCGGCTGTCGCCTGTTCTCAGTACTCGACTTCTTTGTGCTTTGCGCTAAGCCGTCTGCGCTATGCTTTGTTTTCCGACTTCCGCATTCCGACTTCTCAATTCATCCGTCCTCTGCCCTCTGCCCTCTGTCTTCTGTTTTCTGTACTCTGTTTTCTGTCCTCTGATATCTAGACCACTTCACTGAACCACTTCTTCATGCGGGCCATCACCCGGTTGAAAATATTTTTGTCCCGGATCCTGAATTTTTTGGCATCCTGGTTGCGCGCACCGAATAAAACCAATCCTACGCCGGTGGCATACATCGGATTGTTAACCACATCCACGAGGCCCTTGATTCCCTGGGGTTTGCCGATGCGGGCCGGCAGCTTGAAAACCGATTCAGCCACCTCCGATACACCCTCGAGCAGGGAGGTTCCGCCCGTCAAGACAACGCCGGAGGGGATCGCATTCTCCATACGGGCCCGGTACAGCTCCCGGTAAATCAACTCGAAGATTTCCTCCAGACGGGGCTCAAGAATCTCTCCCAGAATTTGGCGGGGCAGCTTGCGCGGCTCCCGCCCCCCCATGCCGGAAACTTCGATGCTCTCGTCGCTGCTGATGGCACGGGCCAGGCAGGTACCGTATTTCTTTTTTATTTTTTCGGCTTCTGCCTGGGGGGCCCGCAGACCGACCGAGATATCGTTGGTCAGGTTGTTGCCGCCCAGCGCCAGCACGAAGGTGTGCTTGATATTTTTTCCCGCGAACACCGCCAGGTCGGTGGTACCGCCGCCGAGATCCAGCAGGGCCGTTCCCAACTGCTTTTCCTCATCGGTCAGTACTGCTTCACCGGATGCCAGGGATTCCAGGACGATATCGGAGACATCGAGACCGGACCGGTTGGCGCATTTAACGATATTGTGGGCTGAAGCAACCGCACCGGTGACAATGTGGATTTTTGCCTCCAACCGAACCCCGGCCATCCCCACCGGATTTTGAATTCCCGATTCATCATCAACCATGAATTCCTGGGGCAGGACATGGATGACTTCCCGATCCATGGGGATCGCCACGGCCCGGGCGGCGTCGATTACCCGCTCGACATCGTTTTCCGTAATCTCGGTGCCCTTGATGGCCACAATGCCACGGCTGTTGAATCCGGTGATGTGTCCGCCGGCAATGCCGGCGCACACCGATGAAATTTCGCAGCCTGCCATCAGTTCCGCCTCCTCCACGGCTTTTTTTATCGAATCGACGGTGGATTCGATGTTGATTACGACCCCTTTGCGCAGGCCGATGGACGGATGAGTTCCAATACCGATGATGTTGATATCCGACCCGGTTACTTCTCCGACAACCGCACAGATCTTGGTCGTTCCGATATCAAGACCTACGATAATGTCCTCTTGTCGACGCATGTATGCCCTCCTAGTCTCCCTGTTGGGGGGATTCTATTTTAATGGGATTAACCACGATACGCTGCAGATTGTTCAAATCAACCCGATCGAAATCAAAAATGCTTCGCTGCCGTTTGAGATAGGTAAATAATTCTGCCAGCATATGGTATTTTCTAACGTAATCGCTGTAACCCAGACTGATGGCCTTCAGGTGGTCAAACGCGTGGATCGTCAATCCGATTTGCCGATCGACACTTATTTGCCGGATCAAATGGTTGGGCAGGATGCTGCCCTGCTGTTGGCCGAGCTCCAATACCTGCATCACCGCGCGAAATGGGGTCGAATCAGGCATGGTTGCCCCCGGCGCGGATGGCTCCAGGCGGCCGTAGACTTCCAGGTCCGATAGATCCAGGCCTTTGATCACCGGCAGGCCCGGCTGATCTGTGGGAGTCCACGCCTTAAAGATGCGACCCTGATGGTTGATTAAAAATCTTTCTCCAAAATCGACTACCGCCAGCGCCGTCTGTTCTTTGATTCGAATGATGAGCGTCGACGGAATTTCCCTGATGACTTCCGCTTCGGCGATCCAGGGATGCGCCATCAGTCTGCTCCTGACCAGGGAGAGATTGACGGACAGGATATTATCGCCGGCCCGAACCCGGGCTTGCCGGGCGACCTGCTCCTGGGTCAGGCGCCGGTTGCCTTCAATGGTTATGGTCTCCGCGGCAAAATAATCGCACTGGGTCACAATTTCGTGCACCAGGATAAAAAATACCGTCATGCCGGCAAAGGCAGACACTGCCGCGACGACCTTGAATCCCAGCGCCAGGCGGCCCAGCAACCGGTGCCATGCCTTTAATTTTTGACCCTTGCGATAATTTTTGCGCGGCTTTTTGCTTTTAGACAATAGAAACACCTAATCTCTTGCAGAGTCGGGTTATAAAGAATTAATGGTTGTCAAAAAAGATCAGCTCTTTATAGCTTATCCCCCGGTGTTGATTTTGGATTTTAGATCGGGGATTTCGGATTGGTGGTATCGCTGCGCTCTGTCCATTTATAAAATCGACAGAATACCTTAAATCCGCAATCCGCAATCCGCAATCCGCAATCAATTTTCGTATTATTCTTAAATTTTCTACTTGGGCATTACGACTGCCCAATTTATCTTAGTTCTTCTAACACCAACTCGCCAACCTTCCAGACGTCGCCGGCGCCAAGAGTCAGCAGGATGTCACCTGATTTTAAATGGCGCTTCAAAGCGATAATTGCATCTTGCATGGAGCCTGCGAAATTAACTTCCTTGTGGCCGTGGGCCTGGATGCCTTCGCATAAAAGCTGTCCGGAGACGCCCTCGATTTCAGGTTCGCTGGCGGCATAGATCGGCAGCACCAGCAGGACATCGGATTGGTAGAAGGCCCGGGTAAAATCGTCGAACAAGGCCTGGGTCCGGCTATAGCGATGAGGCTGAAAGACCACGACCTTGCGCTTGTCCGGCCAGCATTTCTGCAGAGCATCCAGGGTGGTTTTTATTTCAGTCGGATGATGACCGTAATCGTCCACTACCGTAATTCCGCTGACCGTCCCTTTGATTTCCAGCCTGCGCTGCACGCCTTCAAGGGCTTCGAGCGCTTTTTTAATGGCGGCAAAAGGCACATCCAGTTCGATGCCCACGGCGATGCTGGCCGTGGCATTATAGACGTTGTGCAGGCCCGGCAGATTCAGAGTTATGCGGCCTAGTTTGCGGCCGCGCTTGATGACCGTGAAGCAGCTTTGCCGCTTGGCAAACTCGACATCCCGGATCTGGTAATCCGCCTGGGTGCTCATGCCGTAGGTCGTATAGCGCTTTTTGATGGCGGGAATCAGATCCTGTATCGGCTCGTTGTCCAGGCAGAGAATGGCCAGACCATAAAACGGTATCCGGTCGATAAAGTTCAGGAACACCGATTTGATGGCATCCATATCCGGATAAAAATCCAGGTGCTCACGGTCTATATTGGTGACCACGGCAATGGCGGGCGAAAATTTCAAAAACGATCCATCGCTTTCGTCTGCTTCGGCGACGATAAAATCACCCTGCCCAAGCACTGCGTTGGAACCGATGCCTTTCAATTTGCCCCCGATAACAATCGTCGGGTCGAGTCCGCCGCGAGCCAACACAGAAGCCACGATCGAGGTGGTCGTGGTCTTGCCGTGGGCACCGGCGATGGCAACGCTGTATTTTAGGCGCATGAGTTCTGCCAGCATTTCCGCGCGGGGGATCACCGGAATCGATGACTGTTCAGCCGCCAATACTTCCGGATTGTCATTTTTGACGGCTGATGACGTTACGATTACATCGGCGCCCTCGATCTGATCGGCCTGATGCCCTTCATAAACATTACCGCCCAGGGATTGGAGGCGTTCGGTGATGTCGGAAGTGTTCAGATCTGAGCCTGATACCTTGTAGCCCAGATTGAGAAGCAATTCGGCAATGCCGCTCATACCGATACCGCCGATTCCGACAAAATGGATGTGATATTTTTTTAAGTACATGAAATTAGTTGATTAGTTGATTTGTTGATTAGTTGATCAGTTGAATCATTGCGTGTTGCGTGTTGCGCGTTGCGTGTTGCGCGTTTCGAGTTACGGGTTACGGGTTGCGAGTTACGGGTTACGGGTTTCGGGTTGCGAGTTACGGGTTGCGAGTTACGGGCTACGGGCTACGGGTTTCGCTTTGCGTGTGTAGCCCGATATTGTGGCCCGATATATTGGAATCGACAGAATACCTCAATTTTAGTCAATTTAGTCATTTTGCAATTTTAATCATTTCTACGATTACTCTCGAATTTTCCGCTTTATCCACGGAGTTCATTCTTAACAACCGGATCAACCAGTCAACCTATCCACCAATTGATAACAATCGTCGACGATATTGCCGGCGGCTTGCGGGTTGCCGAATTGCCGAGCCCTGGCGGCCATATCATTCAGTGCCTCACGATGGGTGGCATAGTATGTTATTTTCCGGCCGAGAAATTCTGCGTTGAGATCTTTTTCGACGATTACCTCGGCGGCGCCCTCGCCGGCAAGCATGTCCGCATTGAGCAACTGATGGTTGTCGGCGGCATGGGGAAAGGGAATGAAGATGACCGCTTTACCCAGGGCCGTTATTTCCGCAACCGTGGTAGCCCCAGCCCGACAGATCAGAAGATCGGCCCGACTGTAAAGCTCGGCCATATCGTCAAAAAATGACTGCACCGTGCTTCCGATATTGTTGCGGCGGTACGCCTCTATCACCTGCTGTTCGTCCGCTGCACCGGTCTGATGGATAAAATGCAAACGATCTTTATCCTTGAGACCTTCCAGTGCGTCGATGATCGCCATGTTTATGGCATGAGCCCCCTGACTGCCGCCGATGATCAGCACGGTCATCACCCCGTCTGAGGTGTCATTTTTTTTTTCTGCGCCCGGGTCCGGGCAATATTCCAAAAGTTCTTGCCGCACCGGGTTGCCCGTCCACCGTATTTTGTTGGAATTCTGTTTGAATTCGGTACTCTTGAACGAAATAAATAGGCGATCGGCGAAGCGCGCTAAAATTCTATTCGTGATTCCCGGTAAAATATTCTGCTCATGGATCACGATGGGGATGCGCCGCAGCCAGGCACCGATGATGACCGGGCCGGCCGAGTAGCTCCCGAGCCCGATCGCCAAATCAGGCGCGAAATCGCGAATAATCCGCAGGGACTCCAATATCCCTTTGGGGATTTTAAAAGCGGATATCAGCTGATTCCAGACACCGCGTCCCTTGATGCCGGCGGCTGTAATACAGCGCAGTTCATAGCCCGCCTTGGATAGCACCGTTTTTTCCATGGGATTGCCGGTACTCACGAAAATTACTTTAGAAGCTGAATTACGAGCTTCGAATTCCCGGGCGATGGCAATTCCCGGGAAAAGATGCCCGCCGGTTCCGCCGCCGGCGATGACAATTTTTAATGGGCGGTTTTCCATTGCTTCAACCATGTTAACTATTTTGATACCCCGCTTTTGCTTCGTTTAGTCATCGCCGGTTATTCGTTATTAGTTATATGTTATTCGTTTTTGGCTCACGGAAATTACCGGCTGTCTAAAAAGGGCTAAAATTGATAACCCAACTTCCGAATAACCAATAACTAAAAACCATGCCCTCACGCCCTGCGTGCCGCCCCTATATTCATTAAAATCCCAATGGATGCCATATTCAGTAGCAGGGACGTTCCGCCGTAGCTCAAAAAGGGCAGGGTGAGGCCTTTGGTGGGCAACAGTCCCAGGGTGACACCCATGTTGATGCAGATTTGCATGCCCATGGCAGCCGTCAGGCCGATGGCCACCAGCGATCCAAATCTGTCCGGTGCATTGCGCGCAATCTTGATGCCTTTGAACAAAATCCAGGCGTAAAGTATGATGATTACCAGAACGCCCATCAAGCCAAATTCTTCCCCGATAATTGAAAAAATGAAATCAGTATGGGGTTCGGGAAGATAAAATAACTTTTGATATCCCTTACCGATTCCCGTGCCCCACAACCCACCGGTGCCGAAAGCCATTAACGAGTGAATAATTTGATAACCTTCAGCGGCCGGATACTGCCAGGGGTTGAGAAAACCCGTAATTCTGTTCATCCGGTACTGAGAGCTTGCCAACAGCCAATAAGCCACGGGCAGGAACAGGAGCAGCAATGTTCCGAAAAGATGCAGACAACGCACGCCGCCGACGAACATCATCAACCAAGTCAGCGCCGCCAGGATCATGACCGTCCCGTAGTCCGGCTGTCCGATTATGCAAAAAGCAAATACCGCCAGAACGACTACATGGGGTACAAACCCAATATTAAATTCCTTGAGCCGATCGCCCTTTTTATCCAACGAATAGGCTAAAAATATGACCAGGGCCAAGCGGGCAAATTCAGACGGCTGAAAGGATAAACCGCCGAAGCGCAGCCACCTGGCTGCTCCACCGGCTGTAAGCCCATAGTCGGTGAATTGGATCGCTATCAGTAAAATCAGGGACAGCGCCAGCAAGGGATAAGTCAATAGACGATACCAGCGATAGGGAAAATTGCGGCAGACAACCAACCCAACCAATCCTATCAGGGCAAAAATCGCCTGTTTTTCTAAAAAGTGATAGTCCGAGCCAAATCTCTGCAGCGCCACGGCTGAGCTGGCGCTGTAGACCATAACGACTCCGATGCCGACCAGAAAGAGAACCGGAAACAGCAGCCCGATATCATATGAACCGTTGTTGGGATTTTGATCCTTTGAATTCATGCCGGGTTCTTCGATTCGAGTTTTGTCACACTTTCTTTAAAGTCATTTCCGCGCTGAGCATAGTTGTCGTACATATCAAAGCTGGCACACCCGGGTGACAACAACACCACGTCACCCGCGGAACTGTCCTGATACGCCAGGCTGACTGCGGTCGACATTGAAGTTGTCGTAGCGGTGGACACCGTATCCTCCAAGGCCCGGCGAATCAGATCCGCGGCCTGGCCCAGGAGGAACAGCTTTTTGACATGCCGGGCAAAAATATCCCTGAGTTCTTTAAAATCGCCTCCCTTGTCCAGACCGCCCATAATCAGTACCACCGGTTTGTCGAAGCATTCCACGGCCCGCATCACCGCCGCCACGTTGGTCGCCTTGGAATCATTGTAAAAATCGATGTCATCGATGGTTGCGACATATTCCATGCGATGGGCGCTCCCGCGATATCGGTTCAGCGTGTCCTGAACCGCATCCGGCCGCCCCCCGGCCGCCAGGGCCGCCAAACTCGCGGCGCAGGCGTTTTCAAGGTTGTGTTGGCCGGCAAGTTTAAATCCATTGAGATCCAGCAATAATTGATTGCGGATTGCGGATTGCGGATTGCGGATTTTTGCTGCATTGCCATTTAATGATTCAGAGCGCAGTGAGATATGGTGATTGTTTAAAAGTGCTCCTTCTTCATGTGCCGAGGCATTCGGATAAATCAATTTACGGCTTTTAATATTTTCGGTCAGCGAGCGGACTAATGGATCGGCGCCGTTTAAGACGGCGATATCGTTGGCTTGCTGATTTTCAAACAACCTGATTTTGGCGGCGGCGTACGCTTCGAAATTCGGGTAGCGATCCAGATGATCCGCGGTGATGTTGAGCAGCACCCCGACGTGGGGTTTAAACGTTTCGATTGTGTCCAACTGAAAACTGCTGATTTCCGCCACGATGACATCCGCTTCCTGCTTGCCGCCGGCATAGTCAATTAAGGGATTTCCAATGTTGCCGCCCACAAAGACTTTCAACCCGGAGCGCTCGAGCATATCGCCCAGCAGCTCCGTGGTGGTCGTCTTGCCATTGGTGCCGGTCACGGCGGCCACCGGCTGCCGGATATACCGGGAGGCCAGCTCTATTTCACCCATGACGAGCACACCCCGGTCCCGGGCTTGCAGCACCGGCGCGATGGTGTGGGAGACTCCCGGACTCAAAACGATCAGGTCCGCTTTTTTGAAAATTTCAGAGCGATGCCCGCCCAGCTCCAGAGGAATGCCCAATGCCGAAAATTGCTGTACTCTGGATCCCAATTCGGATTCGGATGCCTGATCGGTCGCAGCGACCGCCGCACCTCGGTCTTTCAGAAAGCGGGCTACGGCAATGCCTGTAACACCGAGTCCAACGACAACAACATTTTTTTGTGCCACCTCAATCATCCCAGCTTTCCGCTTCGTTCTGCCGAATAAATTTTCCCTTAATTCCATCCGACCGCCTCGCCCGTGCTGGCAGGAGGGCAGGGCCTGAGCAAGAGCGGAGGCGGCCGGAATTTTGTAGGTATTGGGTATTAGGTATTGGGTATTAGTTATAGGTTATTGGTTATTAGTTATTAGTTATTGGTTATCGGTTATTGGTTATTAGATATTAGTTGTTGGTTATACCTTACTTGGTATTGATTGTATTAGTTACTTTTTGGCCCCATAATTAGCAAATTTTAGCCAGCCTCTCGGTTCTGGAGTATACCTCGGTATTGGTTTCCAATACCCAGTGCCCAATACCCAGTACCCAATACCCAGTACCCAATACCCAGTACCCAGTACCCAATACCCAATACCCAATCCCTAATACCCAATACCGAATACCTAATACCCAATACCCAATACCCAATAACCAATAACGGATAACCAATAACTTATAACGCCCACCCCCCTAACGGAGTTTCAGTGTACTCATGGCCAGCAGGGCCAGGGCGATGGCAATTATCCAAAAGCGAACGATAACCTTGGGCTCCGGCCAGCCCTTTAATTCAAAATGATGGTGCAGCGGCGCCATTTTGAATATCCGTTTGCCGCTGGTCATTTTGAAAAATCCAACTTGAAAAATGACGGACAGGGCTTCAATGACGAAAAGGCCTCCCACCAGGGCCAGCAAAATTTCCTGCTTGGTGATGACCGCGATAGTGCCTAGAAATGCACCCAGGGAGAGGGAGCCCACGTCGCCCATGAAAATTTGGGCCGGATAAGAATTAAACCACAAAAAGCCCAAGCCGGCGCCCGCCATTGCGCCGCAGAAAATGGTCAATTCCCCGGTACCGGGCACGTAATTTAGTTGGAGGTAACCGGCTATTTTGACATGCCCGGTCACATAGGCGAATATCATGTAGGTCGAGGCCGCAATGATTACCGGACCGATGGCCAAACCATCGAGACCGTCGGTCAGATTGACGGCGTTTGACGCACCTACTATTACAAAGGCCGCGAAAATAATGTATCCCCAGCCGAAATCGGGCCTGATATTTTTAAAAAAGGGTATGGTGACCTGGGTGGAAAAATCAGGCGTGGCGTACACCAGAAAGCCGGTGACCAAGGCCAATACCGTCTGCAGCAGCAGTTTGTTGCGCACCGTCAAGCCTTTGCTTTGCTTTTTGACCTGCATCAAGTAGTCATCAACAAACCCAATGGTTCCGAATCCAAGGATGACCAACAGGACAATCCAAACGTAGTAATTCGTCAAATCGCTCCACAGGAGAATGGATGCCGTGAGGGATAGAATGATGAGGGTACCACCCATGGTGGGCGTGCCGGCCTTGTCAAAGTGGGATTTGGGGCCGTCTTCGCGAATGTATTGTCCCACCTGCATATTGGCCAGTTTTTTGATCATCCAGGGACCCAGCAGAAAGCAAATGAAAAAGGCCGTCAAGCTGGCATAAATGGTCCGGAACGTGATATAGCGAAATACGTTAAATACCGAAAAGGTTGTATGTAAAGGATATAACAGGTGGTATAGCATAGTTGTTAGTTATTGGTTATTGGTTATTGGTTACTGGTTATTAGTTATTCTTAGTCGGTTAGTGCGTTTTTTTTAAATCGATATAATTCTTTAGCCAAATAACGAATAACAAATAACCCTCAACTTTCCTTTTCTTCCGCCCAGGCTAGGATCGCCTGCACCACTTTCTCCATAGCCATGCCGCGCGATCCTTTCACCAGCAGCCAATCTCCGGGCTGCAGCCAGCCAGTCAGATCGGCGATGATTTCCCGGCGCGACCCAATCATTGTCTGCTCCGCCGGCAGGCCTGCGCTCCGGGCACCGGATGCCACCCGGTCAGCAAAATCACCCCGGGCATATAGCCGGCTGATGCCGGATTGCGCGGCTGCGGCTCCGATGGCAGCGTGCAGCGACGGCGCCTGATCACCGAGCTCAAGCATATCGCCGGCGACCAAGACGCCCCGGGAGCCGGCGCGCATCTTAGTCAGCGTTTCCAGGGCGGCTCGCATGGAATCCGGGTTGGCATTGTAGGTATCGTCAATGATATGGACTCCGTTGGCTGGATGCAGAATATTCAACCGGCCGCCGACCGGGGTGAAGGCTTCCAACCCCGCCTTTATCGTGCTGTTGGATAGTCCCAGATTGAATCCCACGGCGGCCGCTGCCAGGGCATTGGCAACCATGAACCGGCCGGGGCTATTTAAGCGGATTGAACTGGTGCCGCCGGGTAGGGACAGTACGAAGCTGACTCCCGTCTGGTTTTCATGCACTTCGCTGGCCCTGACCGCGGCATCCGCCGAAAGCCCATACAGGACAACCTCGTTGCGGGCCCGGCGGGCCAAATTCAATACGCGCGGATCATCGGCATTAAGAATGGCTTTGCCATTTGGGCGAATACCATTTAGTATCGATCCTTTTTCACGTGCCACGCCTTCGATGGAGCCCAATCCTTCCAAGTGGGCCGGACCGACATTGGTAATGACCGCGATATCGGGAGAACAGATGTCGGTCAACCTGGCTATTTCTCCGGGATTGTTGGTCCCCAATTCCAACACCGCCCATTGGTGGTCGGACGCGAGGCCGAGGAGGGTCAGGGGCAAACCAATTTCATTATTGAAATTGCCGGCAGTCGCCAGGGTGCTGTATTGCTGGGATACAACGGTGGCCGTGAATTGCCGGGTAGTGGTCTTGCCGTTGGAACCGGTAATCCCAACCACGGACACCCCGGAACGCTGCCGATTAAAAGCAGCCATGTCGCCCAGTGCCCGGGTGGTGTCGGCCACTGCAACACATACCAGACCCCTTGTTCGCCAGTCGGCCAGGGGCAGCTGCCCGACTTGGTTCCGGTCGACGACCAGCCCCTTTCCACCCTGGTCGACGACCTGAGGTAAAAATGTATGACCGTCATGGGTCTCCCCAATGATGGCCACAAAAACACCGTCATCAGCTGCCTCGCGCGAGTCAATCAGCACTCTTGAAAAGGTGTGCGTCATATCACCACACACAAGTTCGCCGGAGGTGGCGGCGATGATGTCGGCGGTGGTCCATTTTATGGGGTGGCGGCTATTCATTGTGCGTTGTTAGTTATCCAATGGCAATTGTCAAAATTAAAAATTTGTATTGTTGAAAGGTAAACGGTTTAGGGTTTAAGGTGTAAGGTATATGATTTAAATCGATCCAGGGACCATCAGTTTTTTTACCTTATACCCCACACCCTATACCCTATACCCTATACCCTATACCCTACACCTTATACCCTACACCTTATACCTTACACCTTATACCCTACACCTTATACCCTACACCTTATACCTTACACCTTATACCCTTCACCCTATACCTTATACCATTATTTATGATTCAATTTTCTTAGTGCCTTTCTGGCTTCTTCCCGGTCATCAAAATCTATGGTTTTATTCCCGATTATCTGATATGTCTCATGGCCCTTGCCGGCGATCAGAACGGCGTCGTTCGGTTTGGAGGCCCTGATCGCCAGTTCAATGGCCCGCCGGCGGTCCGGTTCGACCGTGTAGCCTCTTTGCTCAAACCCGTTTTGCAACTCCTCTGACGTATAGCGACGTTCTGCAGATCTTGTGACCCCCGGCAATATCTGGTCGATGATGGCCGTGGGTTCCTCGGAACGGGGGTTGTCCGATGTTACCACGGCCAGGTCGCTAAGCCGGGCCGCGATTTCACCCATGATGGGGCGTTTTTCCTGATCCCGGTCACCGCCACAGCCAAAAACGCAGATAATTCTGGCCGGCGCAATCGCTTTCAGAGCGGATACGGCATTGTTCAAAGCATCCGGGGTGTGCGCATAATCCACATAGACAAAGCGTCCGCTTGAGTTCTCAATGCTTTCGAGGCGGCCGGGTACGGCTGCCAGGGATTCGATGCCGGCTTTTATGGTTTCCGGCGCAATGTTTGTTGCTGCGCCCGCACCACTGGCACTGAGGATATTTTCAAGATTGTGAGCTCCCACGAGGGGAGTTTTAAAATCAAAACTCCCCCGTGGGATTGAGAGCCTCCCATTGGTGCCCACCAATTCATAGCGGGAGGTTTCGGCCTTGATATGAAAATCGGGAGCCGATCCGGTTTTAATGACGTTTACGGACAAAACGTCCGCCAGTTCTTTACCCCAGGGATCATCACAATTGATGATGGCCGCCAAATTATTTTTTGCGGACTCGTGAATTAGGTATTCCGTAAACAATCTTTTTTTGCTGGACCAGTACGACTGCATATCGCCATGGTAGTCAAGGTGATCCTGGCTCAGATTCGTGAACACCGCCGCATCGAACCGGCACCCTCTTATGCGGTATTGATCCATGGCATGAGATGAGGCCTCCATCACGACATGGGTGACCCCCGCCAGCAGCATTTCCGATAAAATGCGATGCAGATCAAGCGATTCCGGCGTTGTCATCGGGTTGGGAAATACTTTGTTACCATAGCGATAATTGATGGTGCCGATTACCCCTACCTGAAAGCCGGCTGCCAACCAGATGCTCTCAATTAAATAGGCGACGGTGGTTTTGCCGTTGGTTCCGGTAATTCCGATCAGGTACAAATTTTCCGAAGGATTATGGTAAAAGCAAGCTGCCAGATCAGCCAGCGCCATGCGGGTATCCGGCACCTGGATTACGACCGGTTTTTTATCTTCCGCGCCGGCCAAATTGTGCGACACGAATGATTGACCGGGATTCTTTTGCACCACGATCGCAGCTGCACCCTTTTTCAATGCCTGCCCGATGTAGTCGTGGCCATCAGCCGTTTGCCCCTCAATAGCCACGAACATCCCATCCGGTTGAACTTCCTGGGCCCGGTAGTGGATTGTTTTGATCTCGCGAACCGGCAGGTTCGCCGGGTCCGGTTGCCGCCACGCCCACCGCTCCGATTGAAGACTGAATATTTTTTGAGGGTCAACTGCTTTTGCTAATTCCGAGAGTTTCAACCGTTGGCTCCATTATCCCTGGACACTCTGAATTTGGTCGTGTCACCGGCGGGGTGGACATTCAGGTAACTCAGGGTCTGCTGGGCGATATTTTTAAAAACCGGTGCCGCCACCACCCCGCCATAGTAGCTGCCCTGGGGTTCATCGATAATCACCAACACCGCTATTTCCGGTTTTTCGGCCGGCGCAAAACCGACAAAAGAGGCGACGTGCTTACTGTCCGAATACCGGCCTTCATCATCCAATTTACGGGCCGTGCCGGTTTTGCCGCAGACGGTATAGCCGTCCAGAGCCGCCTGGGTGCCGGTTCCCCCCTCGGTGGTAACGGTTTTTAGAATATTTTTGACAATGCCGGCAGTTCGGCCGGATATGGCTCTTCTGACTTGCTGCGGATCGAAGCGCTTGACCCGCTGGCCGTTTTGATCGGTGACTTCCTTGACGACATAGGGTTTCATGAGGACGCCGTCATTGGCAATCGCTGATACGGCCGTGACCAATTGAACCGCTGAAACGGACAGTCCGTGTCCGAAGGAAATGGCGCCGATGTCAATTTCGGACCAGGATGAATGGTGCGAAAGACTGCCGGGCGTCTCACCGGGGCAATCTATCCCGGACTTGGCGCCGAACCCAAAATTTTGAAATGTTTGATACAGCGTTTTGGCCCCGATCTTTTTGCTGATTTTTACCGCCCCGATGTTACTTGAATATTTAATGATTTGCTGCAATGACAGCCAGCCGTGTTTGGTGGTATCGTGAACTATATTTTTTCCGATGCGGTAAGCGCCATTTTCACAAAAAAAGATGTCATTATGGTTGATTCCGCCGAACTCCAGTGCTGCGGCGGCACTGAAAATCTTCATTGTGGAGCCCGGTTCGAACGGATCGGTGATCGTGCGGTTACGCCACAGGGACCGGTCGAAATTCAGATAGGAATTCGGATTGATGGTCGGGTAATGGGCCATTGCCAAAATGGCACCCGTTCCAGGCTGCATGACGATAGCCATGGCGGATTTGGCTGATGACCGGATTACCGCTTCAATCAAGCTGCTCTCGGTGATAAATTGAATATTGCCGTCGATTGTCAGAACCAGGTTATGGCCGCTGTTGCCGGTCACCTGCTTGCTTTTTGATCTAAATCCATTGCCCAGCGCGTCTTCGAAAATCGTGATTTTGCGCTCGGCGCCTTTGAGTTGTCGATTGTAGTAAAACTCGATTCCTTCCAGCCCCTTGCCATCGATTCCGGTAAAGCCCAGGGCCTGAGCGGCAAGCGTCTTATTCGGATAAAAGCGATTGAATTCGGGCACCAAGCCGATACCTGCCAGTTCAAGTTCCTTTATCAGCTGGGTTTCCCGCGCAGTCGTTTTGCGTTTGATCCAGACGAATGACCGGTCGCGGGTCAGCTTTTGCCTGATTATATGAAAATCCAGTTTCAATGCCCCGGCCAGTTTCCGGGCAGTGCCTTCAGCGTCCAATACCCGGGCCGGGTAGGCGGCAATTGAGGTCACATCGATGCTGACCGCCATCTCCCGCTGATTGCGGTCATAGATATTTCCACGCTTGCCGGAGATGGTTAAGGATTTTTCATACTGATCGGATGCTGCTTCAGAAAGCCACTGGCTTTGAAAAACCTGCAGGTGGATTGCTTTGGCGGCAATGCCGATAAAGGCCATAAAGAATAAGAGGCCCACCAGCAGAATCCGAAATTTAAAGTATTTGTTTTGCATCCCAGATATAGTTGATTGAATGATTAGTTAATTGGTTTGTTGGTTGTAAGTATGGATTTATGCCATAATTGCAAACATACAAAATTAAAATGATAGGATTCCTCAAATCTTCAATCTTCACTTTTCAATAATCATTGACTTCAGGGTATAACCATCGTCTGTTCCGGCGTCGGTGTGATGAGGCCCAGCCGATCCTTGGCTATTTCGGTTATGCGCTTGGGTGATTTGAGTACGGCAAGCTCAATTTTTAGTTTATCCTGCAGGTCCGATAGTCGTTCTGCGATTTGGGCTTGTCTGATGATATCGGTCTCAATGATGCGGCTCTGTTCCCGGCACCAGGCTGAAAATAAAAGCTCACCAATAAAGACCGCCATCAGCAGCAGATAAACCGCAGTCAATACAGGATTGCGTTTGGCACGTTTTTTTTTGCTTCTTTTGGTGTTTTTTGCCGCCACGATAAATTCAGTTGATTAGTTAATAAGTTGATAAGTTCGTGAGCTCATGAGTTCGTAAGTTCTTGAGTCTTAAAATGCAAAAGTTCATAAGTCAGAAACTAGTTGATTCGTTAATTAGTTGATTAGTGATGTTGCCCACCTTCTCACTTTCTGACCTTCTGCCCTTCTTACCTTCTCATCTTCTGCTCCTCTCACCTTCTCACCTTCTGCCCTTCTCATCTTCTCACCTTCTGCCCTTCTCACCTTCTCATCTTCTGCCCCTCTCACCTTCTGCCCTTCTGCCCCTCTGCCTTCTGTCCTCTGTCTTCTGGCTGCGTCAGCTTTTCCGCCGCCCGCAAACGGGTGCTCCTGGCCATTGGATTGGCGGCAACTTCCGCATCCGTCGGCCGGACCACCTTTTTCGTCAGAATGCGAATCTGCGGTCTTTGCCCACATATGCACTGGGGCAGCCGGGGCGGGCAGGTGCATCCTTGCGCCAAGGCTTTAAGCCGATGTTTGACGATGCGGTCTTCCAGCGAATGAAAAGACAGCACGCACAGGCGTCCGCCGGGATTCAGGTAGTCCACGGCATATTCCATAAACTCTTTCAGCCTGTCCAATTCCCGGTTTACCGCGATACGCAGCGCCATGAACACCCGGGTGGCTGGATGTATTTTTTGTTTGGCCGCGGCGCCCGCCGGAATTGCATCGGCCACGATTTGTGCCAGCTGTTGGCTGCTATGAATCCGTTCTCGGCGCCGGAATTGGGCGATGCGGCCGGCGATTCTCTTGGCCCAGCGTTCCTCACCATAATCTTTGAATATTTTTTGTAGTTCATCCTGCGCCAAATCATTGACGAGCTGCGCGGCGGTCCGGGGAGTTCGGTTATCCATCCGCATGTCCAGAGGTTCATCCTTTCTGAAGCTAAAACCGCGACCGCTGCGTTCGAGCTGATTCTGCGACAAGCCAAGGTCCAGGAGGATACCGTCTGCCGCATCAATGCTTAACTGTGAGAAAAACTCCGGTAGAAGTATAAAATTGCCGTGCCGGAGATGAACTTGCAAATCATCTTTTTGCAAGATGGCTTTTGCATGGTTGATGGCATCGATGTCCTGATCAAATCCAATGAATATGCCATGCGGCGTGATTTTATCGCAAATCGCGCGGGCATGCCCCGCGCCGCCCAAGGTGCCGTCGACATAAATCTTACCGGGGCGGCAATTCAGGTAGAAGACAGCCTCGTTCAGCATGGCCGGCGTGTGTCTGAAAGACATCGATTTAAAGCCCTAACGTGGCAATATCGGAACTGAGCTCCTCCTTTAATATATCGCTGCTCAAACCCTCTTTTTCGGTGGCCCATTGTTCGCGGGACCAGATTTCAAAATGTTTCAACACACCCACCAGGACAATTTCCTTTTCAAGTTTGGCATATTGTCTTAGAGTAGGTGGTATGAGAATTCGATCCTGCTTGTCACATTTGCATTCGGATGCTTCACCGATGATTACCCGCCTGAATCGGCGCATGGCGGCGTTGGTTGTGGGCAGCGACATGATTTTCTCTTCCAATCGGTGCCAGGCATCAAAGGGGAAGGCGAACAAACAGTTATCCATAACTGTCACCATAACACCATTGCCGCCATTGGACTTTATGGTGTCGCGAAACCGGGCCGGTATGATAATGCGCCCCTTCGGATCAATTGTATGATTTGAGCTGCCGCGAAACATTTACCCCACAATACTCCACATTTATCCACTTTACTCCCTATTAAAGGACAGATCCCCGGGAGTGTCAAGCAAAAATTGAGCGTGTTTCTTGATTTTTAATATAATTTTGAAATGTTAAAAGATTGAATGCCGGTATACAGCAAGCAGGGGGACGGTGTGGGAGCGCAACACGCTGGAATTCAAAAATATCACTGGAGAACCACCCGATGGCCGATGTGTCAATATTCTGTCGCTGACATCCCTGACGCCAGGCTCATTTCGAATTTCGATAGTTGAATCACCTGCCGGATTGGGCCCATATTGAGTCTTTATTTCATAACTTATTAAAATCATTTTTTAAATTTGGCTTGCCCAGATTCCTTCAATCCCCGTCGCATTTTGAATCCTGTATCAGATCGAACCGGTAAAGAATTTGCATATAATTCCTACGATTTCATTTCAAAATTATCGGATTCTTGCGTGGGATTGGAATCAGGTCAAAAGGATTTCAATCTTAAGGGCCGACCGTGAGGTGATGTCTTAATGGCTATAGTACCTTGCTAATTCGCAAATTTCCGGTCCAGACCAATCTCCAAACCAAATCAATTACGATCATGGATAGGCATGCAATTTGCAATTATTCCTACAATTTGCCCATTTAGCGTGATTCGTATCTTATAAGAGCCCAACTCTCAGTTGATTTTGTAGTCTTGCGGCATAGAAAAAACAACTTTGCTGCATGGACTATTTTGCAGGTTGCTGCTCGCAGATTAAGCCGCTTGAGTTAAAAAATATTAAATAACAGAATGTTACGTCCTGCTGCTAGATGTAATTGAAAAGGCGGAGCTGTGTAAAAATCTGAGATGGCGCATCTTAATCTCTCCGAAATTTTATTTCAACACCGCGAGTAATCAATCTCTAACCGTTCCTCCATAGATACAACCGAAACCGTCAACGATCCTGCATCGGCACCAATTTCCAAAAAGGTTGTCAATGGCGTATTTTGGGTATTTGCGCTCAGGATAACCAGTCGAGGTTTAGGATTTGTCAGAACCATTATTTTAGCGCGTTTATTGGCTCCGGATGATTTTGGCCTTCTTGGCCTTGCAATGCTCGCAATAGGTGCTCTGGAAACCTTTTCCAACACAGGGTTTCACGCGGCTTTGATCCAAAAAAAAGATGATATACGATCATATCTGGATACTGCCTGGACGATTTCAGCCATCCGAGGGATCATTATCTTCTTGTTACTTTTTATTGGCGCCCCACTAATTGCGGATTTTTTCAATTCCGATCAGGTCATATTGGTCATCAGAGTTGTCGCTGTAATCTCACTCTTATCGGCCTTGAGAAATATTGGTATCGTCTTTTTCAAAAAGGAATTGGAGTTTAATAAGGAATTCCTCTTTGAAATGTCAGGTACATTGGTTGATATTACAGTAGCAATTGCGCTGGCATTTATAATGAGAAATGTATGGGCTTTGGTCTGGTCTGGTCTTGCAGCTGGTTTAATGCGACTATTCATGTCGTACTTCCTCCACACCTACCGCCCTCGAGTCCGTATTGAGAAAGAGAAATTTTTTGAATTATTCGGTTTCGGGAAATGGGTTCTGGTCTCAGGAATAGCATATTTCCTAATTACTGAGGGCGACGATATCTTTGTCGGGAAGATGCTCGGCATCACGGCGCTAGGCCTTTATCAGATGGCATTTTTGTTATCGAATATGCCAACTGCCGAGATAGCGCATGTCCTTTCTCAAGTTACATTCCCGTTTTATTCAAAACTGCAGAATGAATTGTCGAAACTGCGGGAGGGATATTTTAAGGTTTTGCAGATTTCTGCATTTATTTCCTTTCCCATTGGTGGTTCGATTTTTGTATTAGCTCCGGAATTTACAAGCGTATGTTTGGGACAGAAATGGATGCCGATGGTGCCCGCCATGAAGGTATTGGTTTTGGCAGGATGCGCTCGGTGCATCGCCACAACTTCAGGGCTTTTATTTTACGCTGTCGGGAAACCCAAAATAGATACGGTATTTCAATTTCTATGTCTTTTTGTACTTGCGGTATTGATCTACCCGTTCTCGCTTAATTGGGGGATTGTGGGAATTGCGTTGGCGGTGTTCGCAAGTACCTTCATTTCCAATCTCGGGGTCAGCTATATGGCTGTCAAAACAGTCGATGCCGACTTTGCAAGCTTTCTAAAGCCCCTGGCAATTCCGTTGTTAAACACCTTCATTACTGTCTACTTAGTGTTCGGTCTCAAACAGATTTTTGCTCCATCCCTATGGACATTAATACTCGAAGGTTGCGCGGCTATATTATTGTATCTTGTTCTTAGTTATCTATCTGATCGGGTATTTAATCACGGGTTTCAGGCGATATTGAAAGAATCGATGAATTCTTTTCAGCGGTCCTGATCACACCTCATACACACCTTTTAACGGTTGATGCTTTATCTGTTAAATAACCTGCAGCGCCGTCGATTCAGCTAAATTTAATATGCATGCTTGGGAAGTCGATGCCGGACGTTGCTTGAGTATCAATAGCGACTTAACGAAAGTCAAATAGTTATGAATTATGTCCAAAGAAAATGCAATCTCTGCAGTGCGGTCCACCATGAAAGGCTTTATAAAATTAAGGATTACCATATCGTTAGGTGTATAAAATGTGGTTTTGTCTTTCTCAATCCCGGTCCCCAGCAGACGCCGGCGGAAATCTATGAAAAAGGCTACTTTACCGGTGACTGCAATCAGAAGGATACCCACAATGTCTGTGGATGGAACTATTTTACCGATGAAAATGTGGCGGCGGTGAAGCTTCGCAGCCGACAGCGACTGGACTATTTTGAAAAGTTCATCTCTCCGGGCTGCCTGCTGGATATCGGCTGCGGTATTGGTATTTTTCTTGCTGAAGCAAGATCAAGAAACTGGACGCCTTACGGAGTTGATGTCTCCGACTTCGCCGTCCACTATGCCAGAGAGGTATTGCGACTGTCGAATGTCGAGAAAGTGGATGTCGAAAAAATTGATTTTGAGACAGATCAATTTGATGCAATCAGCATGTTTCATGTAATCGAGCATGTGCTGGATCCAAAGGCGCTTTTGAAAACCTGTCATCGGTTGCTTAAACCGGGCGGCGTGTTGTTTCTAGAAACCCCCGATATTTCCACCAAGAGGGCGAAAGATGCCGGGATTAATTGGGAATATTTAAAAATTCCCGAGCATTTAAATTACTTTACAAACCGGACACTGTTAATGACTCTTAAAGATGTCGGTTTCAGGCCGATAGCTACCAGAAGGGGAGTTGAATCAACAGGATTGCTGGTGAATTTATGTGGCAGTAAAGATAATGCCCGCAGATTTTATGAAAACTGGCAAAGCAAGAAATGGTTTCGTTTGGCAGTTGAAAAGGTGAGATGCGCTAAGGAAATATATTCAGGAATGATTTTTAAAGACTATGACAATGTAGCGATCATTGCCATGAAACAGCGATAATAAGCGCAAAATCCCCAAGGTCCGTTATGGTTCAGATCAAGAAATATTTTGTAATGGCCAATTATGTAGATTTTGCGTTGTACCATATTCGCAGTAGATTACCCAATTTCATTGTGGACCGCCTTACTCATACACTGGAGTGGGAAGACATAGTTTCCCATATAAAATGCTGTGAAGTCGCGACCTTTAATGTATCATCAGAAGATTTACTTGCTTGGGTAAAGCAGCTGTTCCCGGAATATCTTGGACGATACAACGATTTTAGGCATAAGAAACTCATCGAATATTATATGTCATATCGAATTCTGGATCCCGTTGAAACCCATGTTTTCATGGATGCTGCCGGTGGAATCGATGGTTATCTTGGCAGACTGAAGTGCAGGAGAAGAATTCTGCAGGATTTAAAAATAAATGATGAATCCAGAAAAGTCCTGGGTGAGGAGGTAGTATATATTCAATGCGATGCTGGTAACATACCCTTGCCCGATGAGAGTATCGATCGGATCGCATGCCAGCATTCTTTTGAGCACTTCCAACGTGATATCGATACCGCATTTATCCAGGAAACCCAGAGACTTTTGAAGGTTGGGGGAAAGTGTTGTATTATCCCACTTTTTATTGCAGATAGATACGCTGAAATTACAGATAGAATTTCTTTTAGACCAAAATTTGACAAAGATTCTACGCGCATTCTCGATCCGACGTCAACAATACCAGGACGTACATTTTCGGGAAACTATGCCAGAATATACAATCTACAAGCGTTCCAATGCAGAGTTCTACAGCATATCGACCTATCGCGTTTTAAAGTTCGATTTTACGAGATGCGGCTCGATGGGAAGTTGCTCCCCGATATGTCTCTGCCAATTCACCAAAATGTTGCGGCTGTGGAATTCCCGCTGCGTGCGCTGGTTATCGAGAAATATGCCGCATAGTTGGTTGGGTATTCGTGCGTTATGCCAGGCGCATTGAAGTCCGGAGTTCAATAAGATTCAAGCAAATCCAGACAAAACTAGGGTTGATTTTGAGTGAGGCGGGGTTTGAATAAAGGACCAGCACCACTTACAAAGCTAACGTCGAAAAAATTAAGAATTTTACTGATACGTCCGCCATTTATTGAATTCGAGAGATCAAGAGGGCAGTCAATGGATATCCCCTTGGGTTTGCTCTCTATTGCCGGAGTATTGGAGGAATGTAACCATGACGTAAAGATATATGACGGTCGTGTGGAGGGCAAAGACTTATCCACCCCCAAACCGTTTTCAGACGGCTATACGTTTGGTGCCTCCTGGGAGGAAATAGAACGGTATGTCGTTTCTGCAGATCCCCATATAGTAGGTATTTGCTGCCAATTCACCACCCAATTCGAGACAACCATGAAAACTGCAGAGGTTGTGAAAAGCGCCAATCCGGAAATTGTCACGGTTGTCGGGGGCGCTCACGCCTCGGTAATGCCGGAAAGTTTTTTCAAAAGTGGCAAAGTTTTTGATTTTGCTGTTGTCGGAGAGGGCGAATACATCATGGCAGATATTGCCGACTGGTTTCTGGGTAAAATCCCCTTAGGTCGTCTTGAATGTGTCGCTTATCCGAAGGACGGTAAAATTATTAGAAGCGCCTATCGCCAAACTTTGCAGGATCTCGATGCCCTTCCTTTTCCGGCCTACCATTTAGTCGATCTCGAAAAATATTTTAAGCTTAAAGCTGACTCACTAAAACAGGATATATCACGCCCCCGCTACAAATATCCGGGTTCGGAAAGATCCATATCGTTTATTACCAGCAGAGGGTGTCCGTTTAACTGTATTTTTTGTTCGGTGCATCTGCATATGGGTAAAAAGTGGCGTCCGCATTCACCGGATTATGTCTTAAAACATTTGAAACATTTACAAGAACAATATCACGTCAATCATTTCCACTTTGAGGATGATAATCTGACATTGCACAAAACCCGCTTTGAAAAAATTCTCGATGGAATTAAAGCCAAAGATCTCAATTTTACATGGGATACGCCCAATGGCGTCAGAGCAGATACATTGGATAGAGATCTGTTGGAAAAAAGTAAGCAGACTGGCTGTAGTTATTTGATCCTGGGTATCGAATCCGGGGATCCGTACGTACTCAAAAACATCATTAACAAAAAGCTATCACTCAAGCAGGTGTTGAAGGTCTGTGAAATGGCCAAACAGGTCGGCATCGATCTGCGTGCTTTTTATGTCATTGGATTTCCCGGGGAAACCCGCCTGAGCATGAAAAAAACCATAGACTTTGCCCTTGGTCTTCAAAGGAATTTTAAGGTATGGCCGAATCTCATGATCGCAACGCCGTTGATCGGAACGCCGCTTTATAAGCAATGCATGGATAACGGGTATTTAACCGAAGCGGTTGATCCACACAATTTATCGACGGCCACCAGTAGCAAGGGAATTATCAAAACCAATGAATTTGCACCGCCCGATATTGAGAAACTGATACGCTATTTTAACCACCACAGCCGCAGAATCCATTATGGCAACTTTTTAAAAGGCCTATTTCGGCATCCGGTGTATTTTGCCTACATCCTAATAAATTCTATTAAAGACTACCGCAGAGTAAAAGAGTATTGTGCAGATATCGTACTCTTCAGCAACTCGGTCAGAAGGCATTTTCTGCATTTAAATGCTGGTTAAACCGCTCATAGGGCCAACCCGGGGAAAGCAAAATGAATCCAACGACAGGCCCACACGGTTTCTGCCCCGGCTCAAGTTTGTCATCTTAAAGTTGATCATGTGGGGCCTAAGCATATTTGTATCTACCTTAAGAAGAAAGCATAAACATCCCGATCCCCAATTCACTAAAGAAATTGTGGTTTTCCAATTCGGTGGCATTGGCGATATGATTATCATGACAGCCGCCCTGCGAGCACTGTCGCGACGGTTTCAAAATGCAAATATATCAATTGTCTGTTCAGTTTTTGATCACGGTAAATTCTTAATTAAGTACCGTTTTGTCAAGGAATTAAAAACATTTAATATTTATGCCTTGGATTCAAAGGGAATTCTGAACATCGATTTTTGGAAACAAGTATGTCGCATGGTAAAATATTTAAGATCAAACACCATAGATCTTCTGGTTAATTTCCATAATCCCAAACTCATTGATTGGTTTCTAATTGAGTTTTTGGTTATTGCGACTAGTGGTGCAAAATATAAGATGGGTCCCAATCCCTGGTTTCTTGACAATCAGAGTATTTATGACAGCTGGATTTCTGAATCGAAACTGGATGGTAAACACTACAAAGACTTTTTTTTGGAAATAATTGAACCTTTAGGAATCAACCCGCAAAATCGCGAGACGGATTTTCCCATTGATAGCAAAGACAAGACCTTTGCTGAAAATTTGCTGCAACGCCATCATCTTAAGACCGAAACGCTTGTTTGTATTCACCCTTCAGGTTCGGAGCCAATGCGGCGCTGGCCGCAGGAGAAATTCAGAAGGGTTTGTGAAAGGCTTGGAGACAAAAATGTAAATGTCGTTTTAGTTGGATCAAAATCAGACATGACCATAGGTAATTTTATCTCCGGAAATAATCTCAATGCCATTACGCTTGTCGGCCAGACCACCCTCGGACAAACCGCCGCAGTAATAAGTAAATGTTCTGTTTTTCTTGGAAACGATTCGGGGCCTTTTCATCTCGCTGTCGCCGTAAAAACACCTGCAATAGGTCTGATCGGTGGCGGAGCTCCAACTTTTCATCTGTACAAACGTGATGACATTAAGATTATGAAACAGGAAGTCGACTGTGCTCCTTGTAGAAATATCGGGTGCAAAAAAAAAGAATGTTTAGAAGCAATTACAGTGGATGAAGTAGTGAAAGCCGTTGATGAGATGATCGAATTGAATCGTCGGGAAAATAATTGATACGCAAATCAGGTAAGAAAAATCCATTGAAAATTTTGATCATTGTCAATGAGTTTCCGCCTGATGTAGTTGCAGGGACCGCTATGTCGACATCCCGTCTCTCAAAACACCTTGCACGACGTGGCCATAAAATATGTGTGCTCGTCACCAGCCGGGTATTGTCTCCGCAAACAGAATTTTGGGAAGGCGTTGAGTTAAGACGTTTATCCTGGCGTGGGCCAAAGGGAACTGGCTGGCTGATTCGCCTACTGTATATTTTGAAAGAATGCCGCAAATTCCATCCCGACATAATACAAGGGCAGGCAGTTTCCTGTGGATTTTTGGGGGCAATTGTTGGATATCTGCTGCATATCCCAAGCATTACATATGCCCAAGGGTATGACGTTTATCAAGCTAAAGTTTGGCAGCGTCGAACGGAAATACGATGGGGTTGCAGATGGGCCAGTGCTGTTGCAGCGGTTACAAAGGATCTATCGAGGCGGCTGAGTGAAATCTCTGGTAGAAAGGATATTCAAGTTTTGCCTCATGGCATCGAAATAGCACTTGATGCAAACTTCCAAGAAATATTGAAACTAAAACGGACTCAGCTGCAAGAGGAAGTCGTGATATTAAACGTTGGCCGACTGGAATATGTTAAAGGGCAAGACATATTGTTGAGCGCCTGGCCGTCTGTTCTTGACCAATTTCCAAAGGCAAGACTGTGGCTCGTGGGAGAGGGGAGCAAACTTGCGTCGCTTAAAAGACAGGCGGAAGATTTGAAGGTTACAGAGTCGGTCAAATTTTGGAGAGGCATGACTCCTCAGAAAGTTGCGGCCATTATGTCAGTCGCAGATCTTTTTGTTCTGCCAAGCCGTTCGGAACCGTTCGGAATTGTTATTTTAGAGGCCATGGCGCAGGGTTTGCCTGTAGTTGCAGCAAAGGTTAATGGTCCTCTGGAACTTTCACCTCCTTCTGGAAAGTATTATCTTGCGAAACCTGATAACCCATCTGAACTCAGTAACGTAATTGTCAAAGGAATTCAAGATTTGGCAAAACCTTCGGATAGTAACCGTGACTGGGCGAGAAACTTTTATTGGGATAAATTGACAGATCGCTTTGAAAACTTGTACGAGAATGTACTATTAAAAATATGAAATCACCTAAAGTATCAATAATTATACCCTCCCTTGACGGGTATAGAGGAGGTAATGTCCCTCGCCTAATAAGTGATTTGAAGAAGCAAACCTTTAAAGATCTGGAAATAGATATTGTTAAGGGGGTCAGGCCAAATGGGAAAGCGAGAAATGTTGGAGCCAGAAAAGCAAGAGGAGAGATACTTGTTTCTATTGATGATGATGTATCAATCGGTCACAACCAGGTAATAGAGAATTTAGTGAAGTATTTAGACTCTGATAAAGACATCGGATTGATAGGAATTTCAAAGCTAGTTCCAAAGGACTCTAATTGGTTTCAAAGAAGATGTGCCAAAGAAATTCCCCGCTCAACTTCCCCTATTTATGAAGACCTGACAGAAGGAGATTTAGTTGATCATACTTGCATTGCTATTCGGAAGGAATTGTTTTTCAAATTAGGAATGGAAAATGAAGCTTTAGTAAGAGGTACGGATCCTGATTTGAGACATCGAATTCGCAATGCTGGCTACAAAATAGCAATAGCTCCCAATTCATGGGGATATCATCCGATGCCTAAAAACCTCGGTGTATTGCTCAAGATGTTTTTTCGCAATGGTATGGGATCCGCTTGGGTCCAGAGACACTATCCTGAGCTGGCATTTCATGACTCGGAAGATCACACAACGCCATTTAAGGCGCAGACGAAAAAGCAATTTCGTATAGTAAACTTTATTTTGGGTCTTGTTAAAAGCCTTCTATGTTGCCATTGTTTCTACTTCATATCAAGAGTCAGCTATGCACTGGGCTTTGTATATGGTCTTCTGAGCGGAAAATCAGGTGATAGTTGGTATGATAAAAATGGGGTTGAAAACAGATAATGGGTTTCATTAAAAAGAATCTAAGGCGACTTGGAACTGTTATCCGACGAGAAGTTAGCTATTATTCTTTGCAACCAAGGGAAATAAATATTGAGGTAACGCACCGGTGTAATTTGAGGTGCAAAATGTGTGGCGTTTGGACCAAAAGTTCTGAGGACCGTCCGCAAGAATTATCAGTTGATGAATACAGGGATCTATTTCGTCAAGTAAAGCATCTCGGCGTTAGTATGGTGACTCTGGCGGGAGGAGAGCCGTTAGCGAGATTAGACTTTTTTGATATCGTGGCCGCAGCTAAAGCCCACAACCTGAGGTGTCATGTTTTCACGAATGGAACCATGATTGACGATTCGACTATTGAAAAAATTCTTACACACAGGATTGATAAAGTCATTTTTTCCATTGATGGGATCGGCGCTATTCATGATTCAGTAAGGGGCATGCCAGGTGCTTATAATAAGACCATTGGGGCTCTGTCTGATCTTGTGGCAGCGCAGAAGTCCAATGGTGCCAGGAAACCGGTAATCGATGTTCATTTGACGCTCCTAAAGGAGAATATTGGCTCTTTGTCCGGTCTCAGCGATTTATGCCAGAAGATGGGTGTTAATTTTTCTTTTCAACCCTATTCGGAAAGCTATGAATTTGCCGTGGAGCAAAGCTGTTTAGGTGATGTGTCAATCGGTTCAGAGCGTTACCTGCCCCATCATGAATCGCTCAGGTTTTCCAGTGAAGATATATCGAAGATCAGAGATGAGATCGCCCGGATTCCAAAATCCATCTATACCACATTGATATCTTCTTTTAGTGATGACAATTTTAAGCATGGTTCGATGCCAATCAAAAAGTGTTATATCACGCGAAATTTTATGATGTTGGATCCATACGGCAATGTTTTCCCTTGTACGAATCTCGACAGCTACATCCTTGGATGCGTCCGACATGAAAAGTTGGCTGAAATATGGAAAGGGAAAAAGTATGAGAAATTGAGAAAAAAATTATCCAAAAATCTCTTTCCTGTTTGTGCTTTTTGCTGCCACTGCGCTGATAATTTCACAGTTGTCCAGCTCGCTAAAGTGATTTTGCGAATGGTATGAAGTGAATAAGCGGGAAACGCTTATTATGAGTCATTGTCCATACTGCGAGAGTCCTCGGATAAGATGGTATTATATTGTTGGCCGTGAGTCGGTCAGACATTGTCTAAACTGTGACCTCCTATTTCGCGAGAAAACATATAGCGAGAAAAATATCTCTGATTACTACCGGAAAGACTACTACCGGGATTGGGAACAGGACCAGGACGACAGCCAGAGAGTGCCGATCTACTTAGACGCATTACGATTTATTGAGACGAATACAAATAAAGGCATATTATTGGATGTTGGCGCAGGATGCGGCGGGTTGTTGTCGATCGCCCGAGATCGGGGATGGCGGATAGAAGGTCAGGAAATATCTTTCGAAAGCTGCCGTAAGGCCAAACAGAAATATGGAGTGGAACTTATATGTGATGATATCAGAAATATGGATTGGGAGGTGAACCGATTTGATGCCATTACCATGGTCAATGTGCTAGATCACCTGCCTAATCCGTGGTGGGTATTGAGAAAAGCCTTTAGCGCCTTGAAAAAAGATGGGGTTATTTACATGAGAGTACCCAACGGAAATCTGCACAGTCGCCTTTATCGTATTTCACATGCCATACCAATAAAGTCAGTTAGGGAAAGAGTAAGAGAATTAATGGTGATTCACCTATATCATTTTAGTCCTCGCTTTTTCAAAAAAGTTTTGAAAGACAGCGGCTTTGGCACTGTACGTATCTGCGGTTCGAAAGTTACCTATTCTTCTCGGAGTACATCCTTAGATGGCCCAAAACTTTCCCAGTTATTAATCAGGAGAAAATTTTCTATTCTGTCAGGCATGCTTTATAGGTTAACTGGCGGAAGTGCGAGATTTAGTCCATCCATTGACGTATATGCCTTCAAGGATTGGCACCAACGTTGAATAAAGACAGCTTGAGTCGGACATTCACTATGGTAGGCTCGGAAATTATTTATAAACTAATATCTCTTGTGGTGGTGGAGGCGATGAAGACCTGGCATGGACCAGTTGTTTAATTGGGGCAAGCAAGGTCACTCAGATTTGTTACTTACCTAAAGTGGAAAATTTAGTCAAAAAAATTGGGTCAAATGATGTGCGCTTGCTAATCGCAGTTTTCTTTCTTGCATTAGCTTTAAGGATTGCGGTTCTTGTACTTCTTTCAAGTCACCAACTTCTGGCAGATGAACGTCAGTACCACGACTTGGCTGTCTCAATAACTCAAGGGAATGGATTTACCCTGAGTGACGGAAAGCCCACTGCTTTTCGAGCCCCTTTTTACCCATCCTTTGTGGCATTAGTTTATTCTGTGTTTGGCTTTAGCACTGTGGCGGTACAATTAGTCCAATCGTTTCTTCTATCCCTGACGTGCCTACTCATCTTTTTTTTGGGACAATCCATATTCGATCGAAAAGTGGGATGTTGGGCAGCTGTTTTAGCTGCTGTTTATCCTCTATTGATTTACCCCGCTTATCAAATTAATAGTGAGGCGCTCTTTGTCTTTCTTTTTACTCTTTCGTTATTTGTTGTCTTTAAAGCACGTGAAAAGTGCTGGTATTCTTTATTGGCCGGCTTTCTTCTGGCGCTATCTTCTCTTACAAAACCCATGGCAATCTTCGCGGTACCCTTTTTCTTGATCTGGATATACAAGCGTTCCAATAAGAGTTTAGGAATCAAATCTGCATGCCTTACTTTAATCATCTTGATTATTTGCCTGACCCCATGGACCATACGAAATTATCACAAATTCAATGCGTTTGTTCCCTTTACTACCTGCGGGGGAATAGCCTATTATAATTCCTATGTACTGCCTCCTGAGGGCTTAGGATTCAATTCCCTGGAGACGATTCCAGCCGAATATTTTTCGATAACAAATGAGGCTGCTCAAAGTCACTATCTAATTCAATATACCAATAAATATATTATTCATAATTGGGTGAAAGTCGTCAGACTCACGATGTTCAAAGTTTTTCTCTTCTTCTATCCCTTTGATGGTTATTGGTATCCATTTTCCTTAGGCTCCAAATATAACATTTTTTGGTCCATGGTGTTTATCTTCAGCCTGATTGGGCTGCGTTTTACCGGCTTGGCCACACCGGGGCATAGATTGCTCTTAATGACGATCATTGCTTTTCTCATGTGCGTTCTGGTCTTTCACGGCAGTCCCCGTTATAGACTGGCTTTGGAACCGGTGTACATTTTACTGGCAGTATTTGGCTATCTGAAATTGCGTTTGCGTTCTTCCGCTTGGGTCTATTCCATCTTAGGTTCAAATTTTGCCGTCTGGCTAATTTTCCGTTACCTTGACATGATAACGACCTTGAAATGGAGATCTTTAGCCAGATTCTTCTAAATTTTGTCGTCCGTCTAACAGTAATGATAAGCCCTTAGCAATTTCCGACATAATTGTAAACCAGTTCTATGCTATAAATTTAGTGCCTTTCCATATGAGCAAATCAGTTGTTGCAATAGCAAAATTTGTTTTTAGCATTGGAATTGTAATAATTCTACTACTAAATTCGGATCTTACGACGCTCGCCAAAACCATCGTATTTTCAAACTACTGGTATTTTATACTTGCCTTGATTGTTTTATTTGTTGCAATGTTTGCGGCTGTCTTACGGTGGAGAACTTTATTAGCGCGTTTTGGTTCAACACCCAACAACTCTGATCTGTTCAAAGTCTTCTGTTTGTCATATTTTTATAATTTTTTTATACCCGGCGGGTTCGCGGGCGATATGATCAGGGGATATAAATGTAAAAATTTTATGCTCAATGAAACTAAAGGATTGGCGTCCGTATTCATGGATCGCTTCATCGGACTCCTTTCTTTCGCGATTTTCGGAATTATAGGAATTATATTCATAAATGACATCTTCAGTCAGACAGAGTTGCCTATACTGGTGTTGATGACACCGTTAATTTCAATCGCAGGTATCATAATTTTTTTTAACAAAAAGATTATGGGCTTATTTAAGGCGATTTTAATATTGCACTTGCCAACCTACCAAAAATTGAAACAATTATATGATTATATATATTACTACAAATATTATAAACGAATCGTTCTCCAGGCATTAACGATATCCTTTTTTGTAACTTTGTGTGATGTTACATCCTTTTATTTGTTAAGTCATGCGATTGGTTGCAGTATTGTTTTTATTAATTTTCTATTTCTAATACCCATTATCACCATAGTTAGTTATATACCCATTTCATACAGTGGGCTTGGATTGCGAGAAATAAGTTTCATCCTGCTTTTTGGACAAGCCGGAATGACTACCGACCAAGCATTGGCGGTCCCTATTATGTATTTTGGTGTAATGCTAATATTAAGTATAATAAGCGGAACAATTTTTTTGATTTCAAACAAAATAGATACGTATCAATGAATCGAAAATGTTTACGGAGCATTGTGACAATATACGACAAGATACCAGTTATCGGGGTTCAAATATGAAAAAGATTGCCGGACGTTGCCGCCTTTGTGGAAGCGACAATGAAAAATTTCTTTTTTTTGTAAAGAAATACAAAATAGTACGCTGCCTTGAATGCAATTTTACCCAGATAGCAGAGAAACCCACGGAAACGGAATTGAAAGAGATATATGGAGAAAGCTACTTTGACCACGAGAAATACCAATTTCCGGCGTCGCTTCGACGAGAAAATAGACGGAGACTTTTGTTAGTCAAACGGTTTGTAAAAAGCAATCAACCAAAAATATTGGAAGCCGGCTGTGGGATGGGAGAGTTTCTGTCACTTGCCAATCAACAATTTGAGGTCGCAGGTTTCGATCTCTGTGAATATGCAGTGTCGCATGCCAGAAAGAATTGTAACTCTTATACGCAAAATATTTGGACTGCAGATATCGATGAACAGGAGTTACCGCTAGCACATTTCGATGCCGTTTGTTTGTGGGACGTCATCGAGCATTTGTGGAATTTTAAATCGGTTTGCCGCAATTTGTTAAAATCGCTGAAACCAGGAGGATTTTTATTTCTTTCGACACCGGACATTCATTCATTTACAGGACGCGTCTTTGGTAGATTTTGGCCTTTCATGACACCCCCGGAGCATGTCAATTTTTTCTGCGACATGAGCCTGCGGTTCTTATTTGAAAATCGTTGTCGCAGCAACATCGTATACAGTTCAGCAAAAGGCAAGTGGACCAACTGCGGGTTCGTCTTGAAAAAAATTCAAAAGATACTTCCCGGCCGAAAAAATAATCGGCTTTTGCATTTTCTTATGAGAGCAACTCCATCGAGTTTGACTGTTTACGCGCCCAGCCACGATATAAGGTATCTTGTCGTCAGAAATCCGTAGGTAAAGGTTGGATCATCATGTGTGGTATTTTTGGATTTATTTTAAGCAGTGATTCTAAATTTAAACGAGAAAGTTTACGCATTTTGACAAATCGGTTGTTTATTCTCTCCGAGTCCAGGGGAAAGGAAGCGTCCGGCTTGCTTGTGGCAGACGGATCAAGGGTTGATGTCCTCAAACTTCCGGTGCGGGCTAAAACTCTCATTAAATCCAAAGAATATAGTTCGATGTTCACTAAATTTGAAGCGTTTAGATCCGGCCCGGGGCCAGAACCCGTGGTTGTCATGGGTCACGCAAGAATGGTCACCAACGGGAGCGCTGAAGTACAAGCGAATAATCAACCGGTTACGAGGCACGGTATCGCTTGCCTCCATAATGGGATTGTTGTGAACGATCTCTCCATCTGGTCGGAATTCCCCGAATTAAAACGCGAATTTGAGGTGGATACAGAGATTATCCTCAGCCTAATGGAACATTACCGTAAAAAAGGATCGTCAATGCTCGGCGCCGTTAGATCGACATTTGCCCATCTGAAAGGAGCAAATACCGTTAGCCTGCTGGCCGAAGACGTGGATGCGGTTATATTGGCCACAACTAATGGTTCTCTTTTCTGCGCCCAAAGCATTTCCGGTGAGGAATTCATTTTTGCCTCTGAGAAGTACATACTTGACCAGGTTGTCAAACACGCAACCCTAAAACGAATTTTCAATGACGTGCCTATATTATCGGTAAAGCCGAATAGCGGATATGCAATCGCTCTTGAGAAACTGTTGCTTAATTCATTTACCCTCAAACGAGAGAGTCGCCATTTGGCAGAACTCCCACGCCGCAGAACAGACAGAATCATCCGTAACCTTAAGCCAACGGAAAAGTGCGAAGTCCCGTCGGGGGGCACTAGAGTCCGGGCATCAACAAAGAACCTTCTTGCGGCGGAAAAACTCATGTCCGTCGATGAAAACGCGATCGCATCACTTCGTCGATGTACCAACTGCATTCTCCCGCATACCTTTCCTTTTATCAGCTACGATGATGAAGGTACTTGCAATTATTGCCGGAACTACAAAACTTCAGGCGTCAAAGGCGAGACGGCGTTGGAAAAACTTGTCGATCCCCTGAGGAAAGCCAACAGTGAACCTGACTGCATCGTTCCGTTAAGTGGGGGAAGGGACAGTACGTACGGAATTCACTACCTGAAAAAGGTTATGAAAATGAATCCCGTGGCTTACACTTATGATTGGGGATTGGTGACAGATCTGGCGCGGCGTAACATTTCCCGTGTGTGCGGAGAACTTGGCATTGAACACATCCTGATCTCAGCAGATATCACTAAGAAAAGGGAAAATGTCAAAAAGAACGTTTCTGCTTGGCTGAACAAGCCGGATCTCGGAACCGTACCACTGTTCATGGCCGGAGATAAACAGTTTTTCTACTATGCCAGCCTGCTGCGAAAACAGATGAATATCGGGGCGATCATGTTCTGTATGAACCCGCTCGAAAGAACGGATTTCAAATCCGCTTTCTGTGGGATCGATGAAAACTACACCAAGAAAATCCACTGGAATTTATCCATTCCCAACAAACTCAAGCTGATGCTTTATTACGGTAGGCATTTTTTGCGGAATCCTGCTTATTTGAATTCTTCAATAGTCGATACACTCTTTGCGTTCATGTCGTATTACATGATACCGCGGGACTTCTTACTTCTGTTCAATTTTATCTCCTGGGAAGAAAGAAAGGTCAACGGTCTTCTTGCCCGGGAATATGATTGGGAGAAGGCCGAAGACACCCGGTCAACTTGGAGGATCGGTGACGGGACGGCGCCTTTTTACAATTATATTTATTACCGTGTCACGGGTTTCACCGAAAATGATACCTTCAGAAGTAACCAGATCCGGGAGGGACAGTTAGAAAGGAAGGAGGCGCTGGACTTGGTAAAGGAGGAAAACCGGCCTAGACCGCAAGCGATCCAATGGTATTGTGATACGGTCGGTATCGATTGGAGTGATGCGATCCAGCGAATTAATCAGATTCCGCGGCTTTACATCGAAGAGAAAGACGAAAGAAAAGCAACCCGGCTTTGACGATTGTCAAAGAACTCAAATGAAAAATTGTTCAGGAGATGAGCGTGGATCAGCGACTTAACAATGAAACAGGGATACTCCCTTACGAGGCAAAAATAGGATCCGATGCCTGCAACGCGCGAAGAGGCATGAGTCCTGTTCTTGAAATGACGGTCATTATACCTTCCTATAATGAAGCCAATGGATTGAAACAGGTACTGCCGACATTGATCGAAACCTGCAGGAAGCATGGATGGCGGATTCTGGTTGTAGATGATGCATCTTCCGATGCCACGGTAGACGTGCTTGATCGATTTGAAGGGGAAATCGAGGTGATCCGCAACTGGACGAATATAGGATATGGCGCATCGATCAAAAAAGGCATCATTGCCGCCGAAACGGATTGGGTCGCCACTTTTGACAGCGACGGACAACATCGTGCAGAAGATCTTGAGAAACTGGCAGCGGAGATAGGATTCTATGACGCTGTCGTTGGTAAAAGAAACTTAGAGTCTCACTGTTCTTTCAGCCGCATGCCGGGGAAATGGGTCCTCGGCAAGATCGCAAATCTGCTCGTAGGAGCGAAAATACCGGATATTAACTGCGGACTTCGGATATTTCGCCGCCGTGCTATTCTGGAGATTCTCCGGCTTACTTCCGACAGTTTTTCTTTTTCAACCAGCTCGCTCATCGCCCTCATTAAAATGGGATACAACGTCTACCTCTCACCGGTGACGATAAACCGACGCATTGGAAACAGCTCCGTGCACCAAGTGAAGGACGGATTAAATACCATCCTGCTCATCCTGCGCCTGATTACGCTCTTTGATCCGTTTCGGATCATGCTTCCTTTCTCCGCCTTCTTCTTTACTGTGGGCCTGATTTACCAGCTCACTTCTTTTGCAGTATATGGCTTCGATCTCAATAAACTCACCGTACTTCTCTGGATTTTTTCCATTATAATTTTTCTGGTAGCCCTTGTGGCAGATCAAATAGGGGCCCTGCGCCGCGAAATTTCAAAATATATTTTGAGCCACCATTACAAAAGTGATGAGAAAAGGTTGTAATCTTTGCTTGGTTTTCCTTCTGTGTGTTCCCCTGTCTGGTCATAAGGTTTTGAAGTGGGGTTTCGGCTTCACGGCTCTCAAGAAACGAGTGCGTCGCACAGGCTTGAAATTAGAAGTTGAATGAATTATCGAAAGGCACTACGGAAAGAAATTAATGAAAATTTTGCTAGTTAACCCGCCAGCCGAACATATTATCCGAGAAAGTTTGCCTCCTGTCGTTGAAGACTCCACTGGATTCTATCCACCCCTTGGGCTGCTTTACGTTGCGGCTCACGCGGAGGCAATCGATGATTGTCAAGTCAAAGTATTTGACTGCCAAGCTGAAGGAATCGGCTACCGCGAACTGAGTAGTAAAATTACATCCTATGGACCTGATGTGGTGGGAATTCAGGTAATGACATTCACGCTCATCGATGCCCTCCAGGTTGCCCGGACTGCCAGAGATGCTGTACCTGATGCCCTCATCGTCGCAGGGGGGCCCCATCCGACAATTTTTCCTGAAGAAACGGTCCTCCTTCCCGAGATCGATGTCGCCGTGCAGGGCGAGGGGGAGTATACGTTCGAGACGCTGCTGAAAGCCCTGAAATCAGGGCGTGCAATTGAGAATGTACCCGGCCTTATCACAAAGAACAGCATTGCTGTCGGTGATTCTCTGGCGAGATTGAACTATATAAAAAATCTCGACCAACTGCGAATGCCGGCGCGCCATTTGCTGGACGTATCTTTGTACTCATCGCCCCTATCGTCCCATCGCCTCGTGACCACCATGATGAGCAGCCGGGGATGTCCAGGTAAGTGCATATTCTGTGACCGCCCACAGATGGGCAAGATTTTGCGAAAGAGATCGCCCGATAAGGTGGTCAGGGAAATGGTGTACTGTGTCCGAGAGCTGGGAATTGGGGAAATCATCTTTTACGATGATACCTTTAACATTGATAAAAAATGGGTTTTAGCGATTTGTGAGCGCATCCTATCGTCACGTCTGAAAGTGCGTTGGGGCATCCGGGCCCGGATCGACACAATGACCCCTGAAATGATCCGACAACTCCGCAGGGCGGGCTGCACAAGGATCTCATATGGTGTGGAGACTGGAAACCCAAGGCTTCAGAAGGTCATTCGCAAGAATCTTGATTTAGATCAGGTCAGAAAAGTGTTTACTCTCACAAAAAGAGAGGGAATCGAAACCCTCGGATATTTCATGATTGGGCTTCCCACGGAAAAAAAAGAGGAAATCGATAAAACAGTGGATCTCATACTCTCACTGCCAATGGATTACGCTCATATCGCCCTGTTCACTCCCTATCCCGGCACGGCGATTTACCATCAGGCTTTGAAGGAAGGGTATTACGGTCATGACTATTGGAGGGAGTTCGCCCGTAATCCCGAGCCGGATTTTACGCCTCGATACTGGAACGAATACTTATCCGACCCAGAGCTTCTCAGAATACTGAAACATGCTTATTTCCAATTTTATCGCCGGCCGGGATACATCATGCAAAGGATCGCAAAGGTCCGTTCCGCTAATGAGTTGTTCCAAAAAGCCACACTGGGGCTGAAGCTTCTCAAAGAGGTTGCTTTTAGTAAATGAAAAGGGCGTGGAAGATCTACCTGGTTATATTTGCAGCTTCTATTTTGGCTCATACGGGGTTGATTTTGATCAAAGGAATCCCACTCGTAAAGGATTTTTTAACGATTTATGACCCCATGGCAGAGGGTATCCTCGAATGGGTTAGAGGTTCCGGAGATTTCCCGCAAATCACTGAGCTCAGTGAACTTTTTCACATAAATTATGTTTTTTTTGTAAGCGCCGTTTATTTCTTATTTGGCAGCGGCAATTATCCGGCCTTGGTTATCCACCAGGTGATTCTGTCCTCCCTTTCCTGTCTTTTGGTTTTCTGTTTTCTGAGGAGACATTATGCCTCGGAAGGAGTCGCCGTATTGTTCACAGTCGTCACATTTTTATTTTTCGACAATATGTTTATGACGATTGCAGCATCCCCTGAAGCCCTGTACCGTAGCATCTTTGTTTGCGCTTATCTCTTTCTTATTCATCTCTATATCAAGGACAGCTACGGTTACTTTTTTACAGCCGGTGTTATTTTATTCTTCGTTCTTGTTTTTATCCGAATCGATACCATAATTTTGTTCGTCCCCATTTATATACTTGGCTTGAGAATCCTTCGCGACAAAATCAAACTTAAAAGACCTTCCCTTTTGTTTATGTCAACCGCGACAATTTTTTTCATAATAATGCTTTCGCTGGTCGTTAAACTAAATTTTTTCAGTCATCACCTCCTTCAAATAGATCGACAATTTTATGTAGAAGGAATCGTCGTTGCCGATCTAGGCGATGCCGGTAAGATAGAGCCACTTGAACCAGAGACGACGCTCAGCGTAACATACACTTTTCAGAGGGGATTAAAGCTATTTGTTCTGCGGGCATACCAATTCCTGAATGTATTTCCTCCCTCCTGGTCGTCCGGGCATCAATTTTATTATGCCTCGCATATGTTCATTTTTTACTTTTTGGCCTTTTGGGGTATCGTAAATACATGGAAAAGTAATAGTATTTTCTTTTTCCTCATTATTCTTTTTTATGTCTCCTCCATCGTGCTTCATGGTCTTACCAGAGTCGATGCTGCCCACCGGACGAATTACATATCCCTTTTATTCTTAATCATGCTTTCCGGATACGGGATGGATTATTTGTACAAAATTTACCTTAAGGATCAGATAAAAAGATGTGTTTTTGAAATCAGAAATTTTTTGGAAGGTCGAAAAAGGTCAACAAAATGAAAAGAGCTCTAATAACCGGAATTACAGGACAAGATGGAAGTTACCTTTCTGAACTGTTATTAGAAAAGGGGTACGAGATACATGGTATTGTTAGACACGTCGCCCTGGAGCATCCTCAGGCGCGAATGTGGCGAATTAAACATTTACTTGGTCGAATACATATTCACAGTGCTTCCATGGAAAGTTACGCCAGCATTTTCAATATTATATCTGAAATCAAACCGGACGAATGCTACCATTTAGCTGCCCAGAGCTATGTTTCCTATTCCTTTGAAGATGAATTTTCAACCATTAACACGAATTTAAATGGAACGCATTATGTCCTCTCGGCATTGAAACGGCAGGCGCCTGGCTGCAAATTCTATTTTGCCGCCTCAAGTGAGATGTTCGGCAAGGTCAAGGAAACGCCCCAGAATGAAGAAACCCCCTTCCACCCGCGTTCACCCTACGGTATATCAAAAATGGCCGGGTTCGAACTGACACGAAACTATCGGGAAGGTTACGGCATGTTTGCCCTGTCCGGTATCTTGTTTAATCATGAATCGCCGAGAAGAGGCGGTGAGTTTGTAACCCGCAAAGTCTCATCCAGTGCCGCTAAAATAAAACTGGGGATTGAAAATGAGATTCGCCTTGGAAACCTCGAGGCCAAAAGAGATTGGGGGCATGCCAAAGATTATGTCAGAGCGATGTGGCTCATGCTCCAACAGAACGAGCCCGAGGACTATGTGATTGCGACCGGTGCCTCGCATTCTGTGAAAGAACTTCTCGAGAAAGCGTTTCAACAAGTCGGTTTGGACTATCAGGACTACCTGGCGATCGACGAGACACTTTATCGTCCATCCGAAGTCCACCTTTTACAGGGTGATGCATCCAAAGCCAACCGCAAGTTGAACTGGGCGCCTGAGATATCTTTCGACGGGCTGATTAAAGAGATGGTGGAAAGTGATCTGAAGTGGCATCGCAAATAGCCACCGGCCGCGTAATCCGGATTCGGTCCGGACTTCCCGCCGATCGCCCCTGAAAAATTAATAGCAAAGGTAGAATTCAACTGCAAAGAAAAATGGAGCTCCCCCTTGAAAATCCTGCTCATCGCTGACGTGTCCATCGCCCAGGTAATCGGGGGTGCCGAACGGGTCATTTTCGAGCAAAGCACCCGGTTGGCCGGCCGGGGACATGATGTTCACCTTTTAACCCGCCGGCTGAGAAATCATAAAAGAAGCCATGCCGTCATCCGTGGCGTCAATGAGTGGCGCTACAACTCGGATATTCAAAAAAATGCCGTATCATTCCTGTATAAAACATTTAACAACAGCAGAAAGCTTTTCGAGGCCTTGCATAAGGAACACACCTTTGATCTGGTCAATATCTACCAGCCGTTCTCCGCGTTAGGACCGATTTACTCGCCGCTTGGCCAAGGGCTAAGAAAAATATACACCTGCTTTTCCTTTTCATTCGAGGAATTTATATCAAGAAATAGTCCAAAGGGAGGACTCCTGGATAAATTCGTATACCGCTTAAATGCTCAAACCCGCCGGTGGATTGAGGAACGGGCCCTGAAAAGCTGTGCCGAGATCGTTGTTTTGAGCCAATTCACCCGGGACAAATTATGGGAAGTATACCGGCTAGATCACGGTCATGTTTCGATTGTGCCGGGAGGCATAGATCTGATTAAGTTCAAACCTGCTTTCGCAAAACAGCAAATCCGCAGGCAGTTGAATCTACCAGAGGAAAAAGTGATTCTATTCACCGTTCGCAACCTGGTGCCCAGAATGGGCCTGGAAAATTTAATCAAAGCCATTAAGAAAATTATCCATCAAGCGCCTGACATTTACCTGGTCATTGGCGGCCAAGGTCATTTGAAACAAGAGCTCCAAGTGTTAATTCAAGATCTCGGACTGGAAGCTTGGGTGAGCCTTGCCGGTTTTATTCCGGAAAGTTTATTGCCGGACTACTATCGTATGGCGGATTTGTTTGTTTTACCGACCCGGGAATTGGAAGGTTTCGGATTGGTCACCCTGGAAGCGATGGCCTCAGGCATTCCGGTAATCGGGACCCCGGTCGGAGGAACCCGGGAGATCATTGAGAAATTTAATGCGAGTTATCTATTCAGGGATATTGACCCCGATTCCATGGCAGATCTCATCGTGAAAAAATATCGTCAGGTCAAAGAACATCCTCGAAAATGGCAGGCAATATCTGACAGCTGCCGAGAATTCATTGAATCCAATTATTCCTGGGAAAAAAATGTGGATTCTATGGAGGAACTATTTTGCAGCAATTAACGCGATCACCCTGAATCCTATGTGTGGAATCTGCGGAAAAATCAGTGGCGACGGCCAACCGGTTGAAGAGGATGTCCTGCGGTCAATGTGCCGTTCAATCCGCTACCGGGGTCCGGACGATGAGGGTGTATATATCGGCGGGCAGAACACCGCATCAGGGCATCCGATCAACGTCGGATTGGGTCACAAGCGCCTATCTATCGTTGATTTGTCGCCGTCGGCCCGTCAGCCGATGTCGAATGAAGATGGCAGCCTGTGGATTGCGTATAATGGGGAAACCTACAATCATCGAAATTTAAGAGGGCAGCTGGAACATAAAGGACATCGCTTTAAAAGCGATTCAGATACGGAGGTCCTCATTCATCTGTATGAAGAGGAAGGGGTTCGTGCTGTTGAAAATTTAAACGGCATGTTTGCGTTTGCCTTATGGGATCAAAAAATGAGCCGACTGTGGGTCGGCCGGGATCGGCTCGGTATCAAGCCGCTCGTTTACTATTGGGATGGAAGCAACTTTACGTTTGCATCTGAATTAAAAGCGCTCTTGGCCGATCCAACTATTCCAAAGGAAATAGATTTTGAAGCTCTTTTTCTGTATCTGACCTTTAATTATATTCCAGCTCCGCATACCATTTTCAAGGGCATAAAAAAATTGGAACCGGGTCACTACCTGGAATTCGAAGATGGAGAGCTACGAAAGACAAAATATTGGGATGTGGCGCGCGAAACGGACCCGGAAAGAAAAACATTGCCTCCCGATGATCAAGAGGAATTCTATAAACAGAATATTTTTGACCTTCTAACGCAATCCGTTCAAAACAGGATGATGGCCGACGTACCCCTGGGGGCCTTTTTAAGCGGAGGTATTGATTCCAGCATCATTGTCGCGCTGATGTCGCGCCTTTCTGACAAACCGGTGCAGACCTTCAGTGTCGGTTACCGTGATGACAAAATCTATGATGAAACCAATTATGCGAGAGCGGTCGCCGATCGTTACCATACCGATCACCATGTATTTAAGCTGTCCCATGAGGATATGCTGAAATCTTTGCCGAGTATAATATCCTCGTTTGATGAACCCTTCGCTGACTCCTCCGCTATTCCAACCTATATCGTATCCCAGGAAACCAGGAAGCATGTTACGGTTGCATTATCCGGCGATGGCGGGGACGAGCTTTTTGCCGGGTATCGCTCATACCTTGCCGAATACTGGTACGCAAAATACATGGCGCTGCCCGGTCTGTTGCGGGAAGGTCTATTTGAAAAAATAGTTGCTACCCTGCCTGATTCTAGAGATTCGAAAAGCCTGGAATACATTCGGCGGCTGAAAAAATTCGTAAGAGGAACCAAGGGTTCTTTCCCTGAAAGAGTCCTGGCGCTGAAAGAGGTATTTCCAAAGAAAGTCAGGCATGAAATTTTGGTCGAAGCACGAGATGACGACTTTTCCCGTGACCCTGCGCAAACTTGGGTCGAAAGATGGTTAAGCTATTATCAAAAAGACAGGCTCAACGGTATTTTGTACTCTGATCTGAAAGATTCCCTGCCGGGCGATATGCTCACCAAAGTAGATTGGATGAGCATGAAAAATTCCCTTGAAGTTCGTGTTCCATTTCTGGATCACCGTCTCGTGGAAATGGCATTCCAAATCCCCGGTTCCCTGAAACTTAAAAAGGGCAAAACCAAATACATCCTCAAGGAAACGTTTAAGGACCTGCTTCCGCCCGGCATATACCGGCGCCCAAAGGCCGGTTTCGAGGTCCCGATCAGCCGCTGGCTGAAAAACGAGCTGAAATTTCTAATCGATCAATTTCTTTCAGAACCTAGAATCCGAAGGCAGGGCATATTTGATCATCAAATCGTCAATCAACTCGTGGGACAGCATTTGAGCGGCAAGACAGATACTTCCTGGATGCTCTGGAATCTGATCGTTTTCCAATGCTGGTACGACAACTATTTTTTGACCGCCTGATTCCATGCCCAAAGTCTTTCACATAATCACCCGACTGGATATGGGCGGCTCTGCCCAGAATACCCTGTTGACCTGCCATGAACTGGCCGGGAAATACGAGATGGTGCTGGTCCATGGCCTATCACAGGAATCCTGTATGACCGATTCTGAAAGGGCGGCGGTTGAGAGGCGGATGGAAATTGCCCGGGTAAAAGGCGTTCGGATGGTCACGCTTCCGGCATTAGTGCGCCGCATCAGCCCGGCTTGTGATATCATGGCCCTGTATCATCTGATTCGGATTATCAAAAAAGACAAGCCGGATCTCGTCCACACCCATACCTCCAAGGCCGGAATACTGGGCCGTTTGGCTGCAAAAATAGCAGACGTTCCATGCATCGTGCATACCCCCCATGGTCACGTCTTTTACGGGCACTTCGGGCCTTTGCTTTCCAAGCTATTTATCGGGCTTGAAAAAATCTTTTCTTTTGTAACCCATCGGATAATCTCCCTTACAGACGGGGAAAAAGAAGATTATATCAAACTCGCCCTTTGCCCACCGGAAAAATTGTCCAGAATTCACAGCGGTGTGGATATTGGGAAATTCAAGCAGGCGCCGGTGCGTGTGTCCGAGAAGAAGCACTCACTGGGACTGCCGCAAAAGAGACTGGTGGTGGGGTTTGTCGGTTGGCTGTTGCCGATTAAAGGGCCCATGCATTTACTCAAAGCCATGGAAGATGTCTGGCAGGAATACGATGATCCTGTCCTGGTTTTCCTGGGAAAAGGTGATCTGGATGCCGAGCTGAGGGCCGAGGCGCTTAAAACAGGATCCAACGGCAGAGTGCATTTTTTAGGCTGGCGCGACGATATCGATGAGATAATGCCGATATTTGACATTCTGGTATTGCCGTCTCTCAATGAGGGCATGGGCCGGGTGCTGGTTGAAGCCATGGCGGCCGGCAAACCGATCGTGGCGAGCAATGTCGGCGGAATTCCAGATCTTGTACAGCACGGCATTAACGGATTACTGGTGCCGCCCGGTGATGAAAAGGCGCTGGCGGCCGGCATTAAACAGATTATCGCTAGCCCGGATAAAGCCGAATCTATGGGGCGACAGGGTCGGGGACTCTGCAATCGATTCAGCCTGGAAGCCATGATCGAAAAAATTGACGGCTTGTACCAGGACCTGTTTGCATTGCGGCACCCGGGTCAGCCTTCGCTCTGTGAGTTGCGTCCCGCCAGGGCGATTGAAAAATGCGAGACCCGAATACCCCGCCCAGGCGGGGAATAAATCATAAATTCGAATGTCCAAATTTTCAAAACAGTCAAAACAAGTCGATCAAAGCTGTGCCCAAAATTGATCAAGGCGGTCATCATTAGATTGCGTATTGGATCGGTATTCGGTGGGTACAGCCCACCTACGGTTTAGAATTCTTGGAACGTCGGGGTTCATTCTAACCCGGCATTTCGGTCCGTTCTGCCGAGACTCCCTATTTTTATGAAAACCTGGTTGGCCTATTTAAACAGTGGATTATCGCGCAAGATGCCTGAAGCCCGAATTGGGGGCGATCGAGGCCAGAGCCCCCTTAGCGCCAATCTGCGAATTCTGCTTCCATATTTCAAGGGACATTGGCGCCGGGGCCTGTGGGGTTGTTTGTTTATCGCGGCCGCCACTTTATTGGCCTTTCCGCCGCCTCTCATCACACGCTATCTGGTGGATGATATCATCCTGGGCCGTCAGATCGCCCTCCTGACAGGTGCTATTGTGCTGCTGATCGGCTGCCTGGTCGCCGAAAAAATCGCCCACTTGCTCGAAGATTTCTATTTTGCCCGTTTTGAGCAAAAAATAACCCTTGATATTCAGCAGGACCTCATAGACCGGGTGCTGCTTCAACCCAAGTCATTTTTCGACGACAAACAGACCGGGTATCTTCAGTCACGGCTGACCGAAGATATCGATGGGATCCGCTGGTTCTTTTCCGGCGCCATCGCACATGTCACCGGCAATTTTCTACGGCTTTTAGGCGGTATCGGCTTTTTAATATATTTAGAGTGGAAACTGGCCTTGATCGTATTGGTGATTTTGCCCGGACTGGTGTGGATGATTCGGTTTTTCTCCCGCAAGATTCATCTGCTGAGTCATCAAGCCATGGAACATAAGGCTGATGTAACCGGTGAGGTTCAGGAATTTTTGTCCGAAAATGCCCTGATCAAGGCATACGGCAATGAAGATCAGGCCCGGAACAATCTAATGGCCTCAATCAGAAACGTCTTTCAAATTACGCTGGAGCAGAAGATCATAAATTCCCTCGCCGGTCTTGCCCTCAATTCCATGCCCGGGGCTGCACGCACGCTCACACTGGCTGTGGGCGCAGTCTGGATTATTCAAGGTCAGTGGACCATCGGATCATTATTGGCTTTTCAAGCCTATCTGGCCTATGTCTTCGGACCGGCCCAATTTTTGGCTTCAACCAATCTGCAATTTCAAAAATCTCTGGCGGCGCTGGAACGCATAACGGCGTTTTTTGACATGGTCCCGGAGGATACTGGGGTGACCGGACATGAGGTTGAGCGATTAGGTGGAGATATCGAATTTAAGAACGTCGTTTTCAGCTACCCGGGCAATGAACCGATCCTTAAAAACATTTCGCTTCGCATTCGTCCGGGTGAACGGGTGGCCCTGGTCGGTCCGAGCGGTATCGGAAAAACAACCCTGATCAGCCTGATACTGCGCTTTTATCATGCAAGTTCGGGCGAGATCTATTACGACGGCCGGCCTGGAACGGCACTTAACACGCGCTTGCTGAGGCGACGGATCGGGTATGCGTCCCAAAACCCGGTTCTGCTGACCGGCACGGTATGGGAGAATCTTCGCTATGGCGCGCCCGGGGCCGACAGGGATCTAATCATGGATGCCGCCAGGACAGCCGCGATTCACGACGACATCCTAAAGCTGCCTGATCGATATGATACCCTAATCGGTGCCGGCGGCCACAATCTGTCCGAAGGCCAGAGGCAGCGATTGTCGATTGCACGAGCGCTGGTCAAGGGGCCGGATATTCTGATTTTGGATGAACCGACGGCCGCACTGGACAGCACCGCGGAGAGTTCCATTTTTAACGCTTTGCCTTCCCGGTTAAACGGCAAAACCGTGCTGGTCGCTTCCCATAGATGCTCGACCATCGAACGTGCGGATCGAATTCTATTGTTAAATGAAAATGGTATTGCTGCTGTCGATACGCCGGATTTGCTGAGCGATTCCATTTTGAACATTCGATCCAATGCTCCCTATCCGGAAGCATTGGCAAACGCATAACTTTAAATTGACTGACAACCAACCAGCTGGGCCTGATGTGTTTCGAGAGATCGAAGTGTACGGGCAGCGGCAAAAGAATTTCTGATGATGGAATATCAAGAATACGGCGATTGGAGCCTGGGCATACACCGGCGGCTGTCCCCAAAACGAATTCCGATCAGCGGCTCTCTCGAGATTACCCAGCGCTGCAACAATCAGTGTATTCATTGCTATAACAATTTGTCGGCCGGAGATCATCAGGCCCGCGGGGATGAACTCACCCTTGCTGAATATCGCAGAATTATAGACGAGATAGTTGAGGCCGGCTGTCTCTGGCTGCTGCTGACCGGGGGGGAAGTTTTTCTGCGCCCGGATTTTCTCGATATTTACAGCTATGCGCGACAGAAAGGGCTGCTGATTACCATTTTTACCAACGGCACGCTGGTCACTTCCGACATCGCGGATTATCTCGCCCGGTTCCCTCCGTTTTCGATTGAAGTTTCAATATACGGCCGGACCAAGGAAACGTTTGAATCAATTACCCGAAATCCCGGCACCTATGAGCAATGCTTCAATGGCATCAATTTAATGCGGGAGCGAAATTTGCCCGTGAAAATCAAGACCATGGTCATTACCGCGAACCGGCATGAGGTCCGGGGAATGAAACAATATATCGAAAATGATCTCGGCCTGGAATTCAAATTTGATGCCATGATCAGTCCCAGACGGGATTGCTCGCAGAGTCCTCTTGAAGTGCGCTTGACTCCGTCTGAGATCATCGCATTAGACCTGCAGGATCGGGAGCGGGTTTTTGAATGGCGGCAGTTTGCCCGGCGGTTTAACAAGTCCATAACAGACCCGGCCCTGAGGGACAAGCTGTTTACCTGCGGCGGCGGACAGAATGCATTTGCCATTGATGCATACGGGGAATTGTCCCTTTGCATGATGTCGCCGAACGACACCTTCAATCTGCGCCAGGCCGGATTCAAGGACGGCTGGCAGAACCACCTTTTGAAGCTCAGGCAGCAGAAGATTTCCAAAAAGACCAAATGCAGCAGCTGCCAAATCAAAGCCATGTGCGGAATGTGTCCGGTCAGCAGCCAACTGGAGTGTCGGGATGCCGAATCCCCGGTGGATTTTCTGTGCCAGGTCGCGCATCTTAGAGCTTATGTTTTGAGCCTTCCCATAGGACGGCATGGTGATTGTGAATACTGTCCGGGGGGACCCCGGTATGAGGCGATGATGGAGATGGCTGGGAGGTTGAAGGAGCGCTTCGCTTAGAAGGAGCGCTGCGCTTGAGGAGCGCTTCGCTTGGGGGAGCGCTTCGCTTGAGGGAGCGCTTCGCTTGGAGAGCGCTTCGCTTGAGGAGCGCTTCGCTTGATGAGCTTCGCCGGCGGCGAATCGATGAGCGGCACTTCGTGCCTTGATGAGTGTTATGCATTCAGGATATGAGAAGAGAAAGATGAGTGATAGTGACGATAATCGGTATATTTTTCCTTTTGAAAAGCTTGAAGTTTGGCAGCTGGCAATTGATTTAGCTGACTATATTCTTGGGCTGCTGGAATCTTTTCCTCCAAATAAGCATTTGCGCTTGGTAGGGCAAATGGAAGCTGCCGTCTCGAGTATTCCTCAAAATATTGCCGAGGGGAAAGGCAGACAGTATAAAAAAGAATTCATTCAATTTTTGTATATTGCTCAAGGATCACTATACGAAGTGTTAACTTTAACAGTGATATTCAGACGTCGCAGCCTTTTCAAAAAAGAATATGCTGTCAAAATATGGAAAGATGCCGAAATCATTGATCGTAAACTTCACGCTCTAATAAGAAGTCTAAAACGTAGATCCTGACGATATCAACCAATCACTAATCCAAAAAGATGCCTCAAGCGCAGCGCTCCTCAAGCGAAGCACTCCTTCAAGCGAAGCGCTCATCAAGCGAAGCGCTCTCTCAAGCGAAGCGCTCCTTCAAGCGCAGCGCTCCTCCAACGAAGCGCTCCATCACTCCGTGATGCCATGTTTCCTGAACTTATAACAGAACTATTACAAGATGGTTATAGGGTTAACTTCTCCGCCCCCGGGCATAGTATGTTTCCAACGATAATGGCCAATGAAAGCATTATCGTCGCGCCCATTGATCCTGAAACGGTCAGACTGAGAGATATTATCCTGTACCGAACGAACAGCCAACTGATTGCCCACCGGGTGGTCAGTATAGAAAAAATGCTGGAAGTTTCACTGACAACACCTCGATCATCAGGATTTGATCCGTCTCGACTTCCCTTCAAGGGCGAAAGCCCGCTCGTCAAGCGCAGCGCTCGTCAAGCGCAGCGCTCCTCTAACGAAGTGCTCCACCACCGCAGCGCTCCTTCAAGCGCAGCGCTCCTTCAAGCGCAGCGCTCCTCAAGCGAAGCGCTCCATTTTTTCCTCCGCGGTGATGCCTCCGACACATGTGATCTGCCTGTGACACCCGCTCAGATTTTAGGCAAGGTGATTGCGATTGAAAGATTCGGCCACAGAATCGACCCCTATAGTTCCCTCCATAGATTGAGCTCTTTGGGGCTGGCCTGGCTTGCTCGCTCTAAGCGGCTGCTTCGAACAGTTTTCTCAATTTTTGCCACAGATGGACGATAACAGCATTAGACAGAAATTTGATTAGGCAGTTAAATTATATGCGTTCCATTGAACATAAAATCCTGACATGTGCCGCCAACTTGGATCCGGATGAGGACGATTTTCAAAAACTGCGCGGCTGCATGTCAACGGGCACCGATACCTCTCAGCTGATCGATCTAGCTCATAAAGAGGGGATGACAGGCTTTCTTTATAAAAATCTTCTGAAAGCCGGACTGCTGGAAACCCTTGACCCTCATCACCGGCAAAGACTTTACGAAAGCTATTACCTTGCCATTCGACACAACCTCAAGTTGATTCATACGTTGAATGAAATTCTTAAGCCCCTGGTGCAACGGCGGATTCAGGTAATCCTGACCCAGGGGATATCCCTGTTGCAGGAAGTGTACCGGGATATCGGTTTGCGGCCCATGACTGATTTAGATCTGTGGGTTTTGCCGGGTGATTATGACGCCCTGGCTGATAGCCTTACCACACAGGGGTTCGCATCCAATTCGCTTTATCCTTATACATTTAAGAAAGGCGAGGTAATACTGGATATCCATACCCATTTTCTTTGGGGGGACCGTATCAGAAGCAGGGACATGCTGATAAACATCGGCCAGGAAGAGATATTTAAAGCGGCCCGGCCGATCAATGTATATAATCCGGCGGCCCTGTGTCTGGATCCGCCGGATCATTTTTTGTACCTTAGCTTGCATGCCTTAAAGCACAACCTGGAACGTTTGATCTGGCTGGTGGATCTTAAATGCCTGGTAGCCAAATGGAATCGCACTGATTGGAAGGCTTTAACGACACGCGCCGAACAACTGGGCCAGCAAGCCACTCTGTTTTATATACTCTTTATCTTAACCAAAATTTTTTGCCTTCAACTGCCTCCTGAAGTTTCAGCCAGCCTGGACGGCTGGGCGCCAAATTGGTTTGAGCGCCGGGTGTTGACCCGGAGAATTAATGGAAAACCAATCCCTGACTGGTGTCAATTGGTGCTCATTTCGGCCGGTATCGGACTTCGCGAGAGATTGATTTTTATTGGCGAAACGCTGTTTCCCAGGCCTAAAATATTGAGGCAGGTGTTTCCCAACTGCCAAAATTCAAGCGACAGGCAGCTTTACTGGAAAAGGTTTCTGCAAATCCTGGGATCGTTTAAAACTTAAGGTTCGCGTCAAGAAGCCCCGACACCCAGGGGCGGCTTGCCCTATAATCCAACCGCGCCCAGCTCTGCTCACTTCTCAGTCCTTCAGCCCTCAGCACTCAGTCCCCATCACTCTATCCCAGCTTTTCCCTCAAGCGAAGCGCTCTTCAAGTAAAGCGCTCCTCAAGCGCAGCGCTCATCGCATTACCCCTCTCACCTTCTTACCTTCTGACCTTCTACCTTCCGACCCTCTCACCACCACCCAATCCTCACTTTCCTCAATCCATTTAATTCGTCATATCTACAACAAAATCGGCAGGCTGAATATGGCGAGATTGCCCAGGCAATGAATGGTGATCGGTGCCATGAGGTTCTTCTCTCTTTCGTATGCAATTGCAAAGACGACTCCGCCTACCACCTGGGTAATGGGTATGCTGCCCCCGATGCGATGTGTAAAAACAAAGATTAGGGTGCTGACAATAATGGCAATCGTCGCCCCCCATCTTCTAAAAAAACCAAAGATGATCCCTCGAAAAAATATTTCTTCCGCGATGGGTCCGATGAAACCTCCCACCAGAAGCAAAACAAAGCCCTGCTGCCACGATGATGGCCCGGGATTGTGGAAATATCTCAGGGTATCGACGCCAACAGCCAGCAGTCCAAAATAAATGCCGGCGGCAATCATTCCGAAATAGGCTGACCAAATCAACCCCTTTATGAAGCCGCTCATTATATTCGGACGGGCAAGCCCGATTGCGGCGGTATTCTTTTCAAGCCGCCAAACAATGGCAATCAGCAAGATAATTTCTAGACACCGAAGCATTCCCAACGTCGGCAGGGCAGATGCAACTTTCCCGGGAGCTATGAAGCGAAAGCCCGCTTCGATTAAAAATATCGCTGCCATGGAAATCGCGATTGTCTTTAATGAGATTTTGTTTGCTTCCATCCCAGTGATCTTATTGCTTTATACGCATACATCTGCTCGTACCAGCTTTGAGAGTTTAGGACTATTGATAATATCGGTTGGACTGCCCGGGGATTTCCCAGCCGGCCGAGCGAATAAAGGGCCATTGTGCGTACATTCAAATCGGCGTCTTTCAAATATTCCAGCACCACCGCCATATTTTCCGGTCGGCGGCTATAGGCCAGGGCTCCCACCAGCCAGTAGCGTTCCTGGGAAGGACGGTTGTCCTTGAGGACGGGGTAGGACTTGTAGTCAGCGATATCCAGTTTCTTTTTCGTTATCAATTTCAAGGCCGCGATCCGTGTTTGCCAGTATTCCGATGATAGAGAATTAGCAATATTCCGGCTGTCTATGCTGCGACTTCGATTGGATTGGAAATATATCAGCACTAAACAGCCGATGAGCAAGCATGAAATTGAAGCCGTCAAGGCCGAGGTACGCCGGCCCATGATGAAATATCCCGGGTAATATAAAGCGGCGTGGGCAATCATATACAGCGCTATGGGAAATCCAATTAACAGAGACAGAAAAGTAAATTGACGAAATATTGCATGACGATCGCAGGCCTCCGAAAACCTTCGCAATACACCCGGGGCATCATCTAAAAATTGCCGGGTCGGCGTCTGAAACACCCGGCGGCCATCAGCTTGAAACACCAGTTGATCGTTGTTTTGCCGAACGACTAAATCAACACGCGCGTCATCGGACAATGGCAGATAGTCGTTAGCTAGCAGTTGCCGGCCGATTAGATGCTTCAATGAACGGGATGGAACATTCTCGATATCGGCGGTCTTGATCGTTTTCTGACTCAGCGCCTTAAAGGCCTGGGCCGGGTAAAGTGTGTAGGTGTAGTAGAAATTGCTGAATTTTCTGCCATAGTCATTGGACAAAAGAAGATTGTCCCGCAGATCCAAAAACATTGCACCATCAAACTGGGTAAACCAGAGCAGGGCCAACAGGGGCAGGGGGGCCAAATGGATCCAGTCCTTGAATCGATTTTTGGTCCTAAACGGACTGGGATCCCATAGTGCGGTTAAAGCAAAAATAACCGGTGCAATGATTACAAAATACAAGGTCGGCATTAATGTAAAGCCGTTGCTGTTTATCATAAACAGCAATGCGGCCCAAACAAAACCCCAAAAAAACAGCCCGGTTTTTTGATGCCGAAACAATCGAATCCATAGCCAGCCGGCGGCCATTGCGCCAAGGGTGACGCCTGCTCCAATGGAAAAGGTAAAAAAAAAGCCGCCCCAAAATGCGGGACCAAAATCCGACAGGCTGCCCATAACATGCTTGCCGGGTATGGCCAGGTAACCGGCCGAAGACACGGCCGTGAGTGTATTTAACAAGTCAAGGTTTGAACGGTGCACCTGAAATGCGGCTATCGCCTGGGCCAGTGCGAGCCCCAGAATTAAAATTACTACCGGGTGCATCGCCGTGAAGCGCTGCACCCAAGTTGAGGGTAAACCAAGTGAAAAGTAGGGCGGGCGTTTTAAAAAAGTTATCATTCTGGTTATGCCAGCGAAAATCGATCTAGGGACTATTGGCCGTCTTCGTTTTATAACCCGCTGCAGATCCAATTACCTGAATAGCTGCTGTCAGATGGGTTTTTACAGTCCGAAACGTTGATCCGTAATTCTATCATTTTTGGGCAAACTAATTCATTTTTTCGCATAAACGGCAAAAGGTCAAGTGCTGAATATTTTAGGGCTGGAGACGCGACAATTGATAAATGCCCAGTATTCTGATATATTTTTATATTATTCACACCAGAGCGTGTCGTGAGCTTTGAGAAGGCTTCAATAAATTTGCAATTACATAAAATCACAAATATTGCCGGTATTATTGCTGTATTGTTATTCAGCACCATTGGCTTTGCACGGGAATATCAGCAACTGGCCGGCGTGATACACGTTCATTCCACCTACAGTTCCGGTCAATATACCCTCAAAGAACTGGTTACCAAAGCGATCGACAAAAAATTAGGTGTGGTAATTCTAACGGACCACGATCTGGTGGCCATGGAATACGGTCTGTTTCCCTTTCGGCATTTCCTTAAAAAAAGAATAGAAAGAAAATCGGTCCTCAAGGCCGGACCGGAAGTCTTTCTCTCAGAAATAGAGCGCTTGAATGCCCAGCAAAAATCCGTGACAATCATCCCCGGCGTGCAATCCTCGCCTTTTTATTATTGGACGGGCAGTCCTTTCGGCCAGGGACTGACTGCCCATGAATTCCGCAAAGAATTATTGCTCATCGGCTTATCCACCCCTGATGATTATTACGATATACCCCAGCTGCACGGCGGACTATCTACCCGATATGTCCGTGCCCTACTGCCGCGGTTTATTATTTTTTTTGCCGTATTCCTGCTGTCGGTTTATCTCCTGCTTCAAAAAAACAAATATAGGATTGGCGGCATCATACTCGCTTTATTGAGTGCGGCCTTGATGATCAATCATCACCCTTTTAAAAGTTCCCGTTTTGACCCGTACCACGGCGATCAGGGGACGGCACCTTTCCAGGAGGTAATCGATTACGTGAAAGGACGCGGGGGTTTGGTATTCTGGGCCCACCCGGAATCCAATTATTCAACACACGGTGTGCAATTAGGTCCGATTACCATGACTACCGGACATTATGCTGATGAATTAATTAATTCCAAACACTACACTGGATTCGCTGCGGTGTACGGAGACAGCGCAACAGCAGCCGAGGTCGGCATGCACTGGGATCGAGCTTTAATCGACTACTGCCGGGGCCGCAGAGACCAACCGGTTTGGGCCATTGCAGGAGCCGACTTTCATGATGAGCAAAAGGGATCTGAACTGGATACCTTTCAGACCATATTTTTGGCTGAGGATAATCAAATCGACGCGATTCTTGGTGCACTTGAAAATGGTAGAATTTATGCCGTGCACAAATTCAATGATAGTCGGCTGTCCCTTGATCAATTCCATATAGAAGACCAACATTCAGGCCATACCGCCATCATGGGCTCGGAAATCAAATTAAAGGGCCTCCCCATTGTTGCAGGGCGCATATCGACCCTAAATGAAGGCCGCCAGACAGTGAAAGTTTCAATAATTAGAAATGGGAAACTTGCCTGGACCTTCGATGGTGAAACTCCCCTGGATTTTCACTTGGTTGACCAAGACGCATGGCACGGCAAAACCTATTACCGCCTCGATGTGAAGGGCAAAACCGGTGGTTCTCTGCTGTCGAATCCCATTTTCGTGACCCGCAATAGCGGTTGAAATGGAATCCATTCCAAATTGGAAAGTATACGGAGGTTGAATTGATCGTCGCGGTCCACCAGCCACAATATCTACCCTGGCTCGGCTATTTTGACAAGATTCGCCGGGCGGACATGGTTTGTTTTCTGGACAATGTGCAATATAAAAAAAATGATTGGCAAAATCGCAATCGAATTAAAACGGCCCAGGGTTGGCAATGGCTGACGGTCCCGGTGCATTACCGCTTTCCCCAAAAAATTACGGAGGTGGCCATCAATAATACGGTCAAATGGAAGAAAAAGCACCTCCAGGCATTAACCAGCAACTATCACCGGGCCCCGTTTTTTGACAGTTATTCGGATATATTCAAGGAGGTTTTTGCGAAGACCTGGGAATCGCTAGCCGACTTAAATATTTTGTTGATTAAACGCCTCACCAGCGCATTAGGACTTGACCGAGAACCGTTCGTCAGAGCTTCGGACTTTGATTTGAGGGCCGATCCAACCGATCGATTAATTGATATATGCAAAATCCTCAATGCCGACACTTATCTGTCAGGCCGCGACGGTGTTAAATATATGAATATGGAGCGCTTTAAACAGAACGGCATCGGCGTTGTCGTGCAGGATTTTCAGCATCCGCAATATCCCCAGCTTTTCGGAGGCTTTCAATCCCACATGTCGATCGTGGATCTTTTATTCAACTGTGGCGCGAAGAGCCTGGCAAAAATCAAGGAGATTAATCCGTAAATATGATATTCTATTGAGTATGGGGTATTTATGCCCCAATTAAAGAAACTCAGAGGTTTTCCATGGGCAAAGTAAACATCTTGGCTATCGGCGCCCATCCCGATGATATTGAATTCGGATGCGGCGGCGCTCTAATCAAATACACCCAAAAAGGCCACCGGCTATCCCTATTGGTGATGACCGGCGGCGGGCTGGGTGGATCAACCTCGGTAAGGACCAAGGAACAGGAGGCTTCCAGCAAAATACTGGGTGCCGAGAAAATTTACTGGGGCGGCTATGAAGATACCCAGTTGGCCGTCGATACTGAATTGATCGGGAAAATTGAAACCGTCATTGCCGAAGTAAAACCGGATTTTATATTCTGCAACTTTCCGGACGACACTCACCAGGACCATCGCCATCTTGCCCAGGCGATTATGTCGGCCACCCGCTACATTCGTAATGTGTTGTTTTTCGAGGGACCGACAACGCAAAATTTCTATCCTCACGTATTTGTGGACATTAACGATACGCTCCAAAGGAAATTGAAGGCTCTTAAGTCCCATCACTCTCAGGTTATGAAAACCAACATAGAAGATCTTTCCATAATTGAAGTCGCGCGTTCCAGCGCCAACTTTCGCGGCATTCAGGGGCGGGTAAAATATGCGGAGGCGTTTCATTCCCTGAGGTTGTTTATAAACATATAGTGAGGACATCAACTGATAACTTAATGATTCCCGGACCAACCACTCAGTGTTTGTCAAGCAAACTGCGAGGAGGCTGGGATGCTTGAAGGCCCGAAAGCCGGGAAGCTGGGAAGCAAAAAAACAATAGTTCAAACACTGATTTTATTAGGATATAGCCCTTTGCTCTTTCTAAAACAGCCTTCCGGCCTTCAAGCATCCCAGCCTCCAAGCTTCCCGGCTTTCGAGCCTTCCCGCAGATTTCTTAACAGGCAAAGTCTAAGGATTCGATATTTTGATGCGCAAACAAGATAACCTCGAAAAACTCATTGTTCCCCACTCCAGGCCAACAGTTGGGCCGGCGGAAGCCAAAGCGGTATCGGACGTTATCGGTTCGGGCTACATTGCCGAAGGGGATACGGTTAAGCAATTTGAATCCGCTTTTGCAAAATTTCTGGGCCTGGAATATGCCACGAGCACCAACTCGGGTACTTCTGCTTTGCATCTAACCCTGCTTGCCATGGGGATCGGACCGGGCGATGAGGTGATCATTCCCAGCTTCGTCTGCAGTGCCCTGCTCAACGCCGTCAATTACACCGGGGCCACGCCAATCTTGACCGATATCGACCCGAACACCTATAATCTGGATGTGGTTGATGCGCAAAGACTTATTAACAACCGCACCAAAGCCATCATCGTCCCCCATCTTTTCGGTCTCGCCGCAAATCTGGATGCAATCCGTCGACTGGGCGTACCCATCATCGAGGATTGCGCCCAATCGGTCGGCGCCGTTTATCAATCGCGCCCGGTGGGTACGATCGGCGACGCGGCCATCTACTCTTTTTATGCCACCAAGATTATCTCCACCGGGGAAGGCGGCATGGTGGCGACCCAGTCAGAGGCTCTGGCCGAGGAGATCCGAGACCTGAAGAAATATGATAAGCGCGCCGCTTACAAAGTCCGATTTAACTACAAGATGACTGATATTCAAGCGGCCTTGGGGATCGTTCAGCTGAAAGCGCTGGAGTCATTTATTCGGCGCCGCAGGGATATCGCTGAAAGATATCGCAGGGCCTTCAATTCATTCAGTTTAGGGCTGCCGCCCACCGATGCCGGTCACATCTATTTTCGCTATGTACTGGGTTTGCCGATGGACGCCGGCCCGTGGATCAGGGAACTTGCCCGGATGGGTATAGCTTGTGCGCGGCCGATTCATCATCCCCTTCACCAATATCTTAAACTCAACGGCTATCAGGCCACCGAAAAAGCCTGGAAACAATCATTGTCGATACCGATTTACCCCACCCTGACCGATGATGAAATTAACAAAGTCATCGAATCCGTGACGTTTGGTTATGAAAAATTCTGTTGATGCTTGAAACTTTTTTCGCCGAACTGATCGAATCCAAACCCAACTCCGACCCAATGCCCGTCAATGACCTTACCGTCGCCTCCCACGTTGTATACGTTTGCCAATAATTGGCTCAATTAGCTGATAATTGTCAATATTCAATAAACCGGCAATAAAATGACCTTACGCTTGATAATCCGACACATTATTGACAATTTCCAGAAGTGGGATAATCATCTCAAATTGTTAAATTTTTAGAAATGTCGGGTAATTAAATACACATTTCCAGATCCAATCGATGGCATGATTCGTGCAAACAATTTAAGAAATAATTTTTCTCTGTGATGAAGATATCTGACAATTTCAAGGCATTTATTTTTTTTCTCAATATTTTAGAGAAGTTGCCGATAACAAAACTGATGGATAACCGATTTGCGACAGGCTAATATGACAGCTGGCAAGTAATTGTAATTGCATCTGATTTCGATCTGTTGGATACCTTGACGCTTAGTGTTGCAATATGGGAGAAACGATAGAAAAAAATTTAGTAAGTAATTCCAGATCGTTACCTAATATTCCGGTGACTGACAACGTTCGACCCCTTTCCGCAAATGAGATTGTGAGGGAAGAGGCTCGCTGTAAATCGAATCCGCTCGGGATCAGCTGGTATCTGTTTATTCCGTTGTTGGCGATGACCTGTATGCTGCTCATGCCCTATGGCAGAGCGTTATTCGTGGATGCCGGATTCCGCTGGGCATATGTATTGCTGTTGGCATTCGGGATATCATTCAGCATGAATCCTGTATTCTCAAAAATTTCGTTTAAGCTGAACATCCTCGACTGCCCTGATCGGAGAAAGCTGCACCGCGAGGCGACGCCTGTCTTGGGAGGTGCGGCTGTCTTTTCAGGATTTTTAGCCGCTTTATTGATAAACGGCATTTTTACCCTGGAATTGGGCGCTATTTTGGTTTCCTCGATGATATTATTCATTGTCGGGGTCATGGATGACTGTAAAGAGATGGCGGCCGGAGTAAAACTCTTGGCCCAGGTAATTTCTGGAACTCTGGTCATTATATGCGGAATTGTTCTGCGGGTTCTTCCGCTGGATATGGGGCTCTTTGCCCATACGGGCAACGTCTTGCTGACCCTAATCTGGATCGTTGGAATCACCAATGCCATGAATTTTTTTGATGGCATGGATGGTCTGGCTGCGGGACTGGGGGTCCTGATCTCATTTTTTTTGGGAGTCGTTGCATTTCAGACTGCCCAACCATTTATCGGCTGGATCGCCGTTGCCATGATGGGCAGCTGCCTTGGATTTTTGCCCTATAATTTCAAGATCAAGGGCCATGCATCAATTTTTCTTGGTGATGCCGGGAGCACCGTAATCGGGTTTATTCTGGCCAGTTTAGCCGTCTATGGAGACTGGGCCGAAGGCAACCCGATCGTTGCACTGATTTCGCCGATCCTGATTTTCTGGATACTTATTTTTGATATGGTGCATATCACCTTTGACCGCATTCTGACGGGCAGGGTTATGAATTTTCGTCAATGGATTGAATATGTCGGCAATGACCATCTCCATCATCGCCTGGCTAATATCCTGGGCGGCAACAAAAAGAGCGTGCTGTTCATTTACTTGCTCAGTGTGAGTTTAGGTTTGAGCTCGGTGGCACTGAGAAATGCCAGGGTGGTTGATGCTGTTTTGCTGATCTTGCAAGCCACGATATTTGTCATTTTGATCACTTTTCTGGAAAGAAGGGGGCGTTTGCAAAAAAGTTCGCTCGGATCGAAAATAGATTCGGGTGTCGCTGAGGTAATTCGTTAGGTATTATGTATTATAAATCAAGGGACTTTTGGGTACCCGGGACGAATTTTGTCATATAACTGCCGATTTTCGGCAATAGTTGTTCGATTTCCGAATTTATTTATTTTGATTGAAACTGGTTTTGACGTCGGTGAATCATGAGTCTGGTAAACTTTCGCCACATGAATAGGAAAGCTCCGAGTAAAGGAAGCCCAGTTGCTCAGCAGGAAGTGAAATTGAGCTTTAGCCAACTGGCCGCCAGACAGGATCCGAATGTCTTACCGGTCAAAGAGCCGCAAAAAACCGAAACCAAGGTCCGCAACGGGTATGATCGTAAGGAATTATATAACAAAGCAATCGATTATTTGAGTAACGCCTTGAATGCCGTTAAAAACCGCAATAGCTTCTCGCTGGAACCCGGATTTCAGATTTGTCAGCGAATGACCGATGGCAGTCAGTCGCAGGATGAGTTGTTCATTATGGCGATTCATCTGGATGATCGATTCAAATATGTGGTTCACCACAGCATCAATGTTGCTATTTTTGCAATAAAAATGGCTAATGACCTTGGCTTTGACCAATCCCGGAAGATTGAGCTTGCCATGGCGGCGCTCTTGCACGATATCGGCATGGCGGTAATTCCTGATAAAATACTTTATAAAAAAGAAGAACTCAGTCGACAGGAAGTAGAAATTCTCAGGAACCGACCGAATTATAGCTATAAAATTTTGCGTTCCTTCGGCGATGGATTTGCCTACCTGGCAGAAACGGCTGCCCAGGTTTATGAGAGAATCGATGGGTCTGGATATCCGCGAGGATTACAGGGAGATGAAATCCATGAGTATGCCCAAATTATAGGGCTGCTGGATATGTATGAAGCGCTGATCCATTCCAGACCGCAACGCGATAAAGTTACCCATTTTACCGCGGTAAAACAGGTCATTAATACTTGCAAACACCGCTTTCAGCGCAGACATCTAAAGTCTTTGTTGAGCATCTTCACCGTGTTTCCGATTCACAGTTATGTTCGGCTGAACTCCAATGCGATCGGCAAGGTCATTGAGACATATGCCGATCAACCAATGCGTCCCAAACTTCGGATTATTTACGATTCACAACATCGGAAAGTTCTGACGGACCGAATCGTTGCGCTGCCGGATAATCCGCTACTAAATATTGTGGATTCGGTACCTGAATCAGAAATTCGTGAAATATCTAAGAACTAACGGTTATTTGCAAAACAACATGGGTGGATGGCCCGGGGCAAGTTAATCCCGGCCGATTTGGATATTGTTTCAGCTGATTTTAAGTCAAAAGCAAAATCAACTAAGTTAACCTGCCCGCTTTGGAGGGATAAAGGGTGTCAGCAACCGTGCATTATAAGCGATTACCAATTTTATCCGGGGATCTGTTAGACTCGGGATAAAGGGAAAATATAATTACCATGGGATGAACTACTTTGCTCTATAAACTAATTCATCCATTAAAAGAGCAAAGGTGTTTGAATGTATTTAGAGCATTGGGAACTTCAAAAAACGCCTTTTGGCAATGTGCCGGCCCGCAGTGCATTTTATCGCTCACCACAACATGAGGAAGCCTTTCGTCGCTTGCTATACGTGATCGAGCAGCGCAAAGGGGTTGCCATGTTGACGGGAGAGGTGGGCTGCGGCAAGACCACTGTCATCAGGGCCCTCAAGGACTCTCTCAACCGAGACCAATATCAATTTAAAACGATTAGCAATCCGGCATTACAGCCTACTGATCTGATCAAAGCGATTTTATTAAAGCTGGGCGGGCATGCGGAAAACGGATCCAAAACCGACCTACTGGATCAACTGCATCAGCATCTATATCGAAATGCCGAAAAAGGGATCAACACCGTGCTGGCCATTGACGAAGCCCATGTTATCGGGAATCAGTCGACCCTGGATGAACTGCGCATGCTGCTCAATGTTCAATCCGATGACGAATTTCTGATAACCTTGATTTTGCTCGGACAGCCGCCCCTGCTGAAAAATATATCCGAACTGCAGCCCCTGAAGGAAAGAATCAGTATCAAATTCAATCTAGAACCGCTGGATATTCAAAATACCTTGAATTATGTCGTGCATCGTTTGAAATGGGCCGGAGCCAACCGCGGCATTTTTTCCCTGGAAGCCATTCAGGCGCTGTATGATTTTTCTGAAGGATTACCGCTGCGCATCAACAATCTGGGCGACCGCTGCCTGCTGCTGGGATTGATGCGCCAGGCCCGAATGGTTGACAGTAGCATTGTGCAGGACGCCATTGAAGATATGGAATAACTATGAATCGGATCTCCATAAGAATTCGGTCAGGCCATTTTGGAAATCTATTTAGACTTCTAATCTTATTAACTGCTGCGACGATCTTCGCCGCCGTATCCGGTTGCGCCGGGAACGTTGAAAAATCTGCTCCCTCACCAGTGATTCCGCAAGGCAACGGGCTGGCCGCGGCCGGCAAGTTTCGCGCGGTGGTAATCGAAGACATGGATAACGACGGGAATTTGGATATCGTCGGTGGGGCATATTCTTCCGGTATGGTGACGATCAACTACGGAGATGGTCAGGGAGGAATATCCAGACCTTATCGTCTGCCGATTAACGGAGATGTCCGCTCGGTTGCCGTATTGGATGTCAATCAAGATGGACTGGCAGATATCGCATTTTCAGTTCAAAAGGAGTCCTCGGGGATCAGGGTATTTTTAAATCGATCCAAGCGTCAATGGCAAATAGCCAAAGGCCCCATTGAAATCAATAAATATGAAGGAATTAAAACGGCCGATGTAAACGGTGACGGTCATATGGATATAATTGCCGCCAATGCCACCTCCACCACTCAAGGCGGGATTCAGGTCTGGCTGGGCGACGGCAAGGGAAACTGGCCCATTGAAACGGGTCCGACCGTCAGCGGTCGTTACATGGATGTTCTTGTGGCGGACTTTAACAATGACAGCAACCTGGACCTTGTGGGATCCGCTTGGGGCGCCCAAGGGGCGTTGCGGTTCTGGTTCGGCGACGGCGCCGGGAATTGGTCATCAACCCAGGCATTGGAAAAAGGAAGCTATTATGGGTTGAGCACCGGAGATGTGAATGGCGATGGGCATTTTGACATCTTAGCCGGGTCGCACCGAAATGGAGTGCGGATATTTCTGGGGGACGGACGGGGAAAATTTCGCAGAATCTCAAGCCCGACCGAAGTCCTGGAGCGGCGCGCCAAGGGCCAGAAACAAACGGCCGCCGGAGTCGGCGACTATCCGCGATCGCAGAAAAACAGAAGCTTTTGGCAGGCGCTTGCCCTTGACCTGAATCAGGACGGCCACACGGATATTCTGGCCAGCTCATTGGACTCCCAAGGAATCAGGGCCTGGCGCAACTTGGCAAATAAAGGCTGGAATACCTTCAACGGTCCATTCCCCACCAGCGGCAACTACTATGGATTGGCCGCTGCAGATATTGACAAAGATGAGAATCCCGATGTGTGTGCTGCCGGCTTTGGTGGAGGCATCGAATTCTGGCCCGGAAAAGACAAAGCATTTAAGATGGCCCGGCGGCAGGTTGAGCGATCTAAGCCATCAGGTGAATTCGACTCCTCGACGGCACCGCTGGAAAACGATGTATTCAAGACCGTTGACGGAAAGCAGGAATATAAAATTGATCCCGGCGACATCCTGGAAATTACAATTTGGGAAGGAACCGTGCCCCGAAAAGAAGAAATCCTGGTCCGACCGCACGGCAAGATCTCTTTTGGCTTTGTGGAAGATATTTCTGCGAAAGGCGTTACCGCTTCCGAGTTGGACCAGAATTTGACGACCTATTTAAAGGAATATGTCAAAAATCCGCGGATTGACGTGGTCGTTAAGAAACCTAACAGCAAATTCGTGCAGATAATGGGCGCTGTCGGATCCAGTCGCAGTGGCGCGGGATCCGGTAAATACTTGCTGAAAGGCAAATCCACCGTGCTGGAAATGCTCGCCAGGGCCGGCGGTCCGGACGAAGATGCCAATCTGAATGACGTCCGAATTCGGCGCAAAAACGGTCAGACGGTCTCGCTAAACCTTTTCAAAACCATCAATGACGGAGATCTCAGACAGGATCTGGTGCTAAACGACGGCGATCTGGTGTTTATCCCGACTGTGTCGAAGGATGGTAGCCGGGTCTATGTATTCGGCGAGGTGGAGCAACCAGGTGCCTATACATTCAGCGGGACCAATTTTAAATTGATTGATGCCATCTCCGTAGCCGGCGGGGCCACGGTCTTTGCCTCACCTGAAAGTACCAGGATCGTTCGCGGAGATCCGACCCGTCCGGAGTATATAGACGTTAATCTAAAAAGTCTGATCGAAGAGGGCGATCAAACTCAGAATATGACCCTGGCCAGTGGAGATCTGGTCTATGTACCACGCAGTGGCTGGGGGTCTATCAATATTGCCAACCAGCGCATAAGGCCGCTGATGGAATTGATCCTGTGGCCGGCGCGCACAATCATAGACTGGTATAACGCGTCGGATCTCATCAGTACCGGCGGTGTCGACAACTAGAATCTATGATCTTGGCTCGAGCCGTATTATTTATGATAAGGGTTTTTCTCGATGGCGCAATATGATGTTGATTTAAGAGACTACTGGCGTATCATCAAAAAGAAAAAGTCCACGATTATTTTCATGGTGCTGCTGGTGGGCATTTGCAGCTACGGGTTTGCCAAAATCAAAGAGCCGGCACCTCTTTTTGAAGCAAGCTCCGCCATCAAAATCGACCGGTATTCCAACATGGCGTCTATTTTAACCGGCGACTACTGGCGCCAGTCTGAGAATATGGTCACCCATACCTACATTATCACAAGCTTTCCGGTACTATGCCAGACGGCCAAATTTCTGGGATGGCTGCCCGATGCGGTTTCAGAGGAAAAAGTCCTAACCTCCAAAAAATATCTGTCGACAATTCGGCGCCTCAAGAAATTGGTCGAACCTGAGCACCAGGAGGGCACCAACATCATCAACATCCGGGTCATGTCTGAAAATGCCCGTGAGGCGGCCGAGATCGCCAATGCTTTTGCGCGGTCATACCGCGAATTCAACATTCGGGAGAAGAATAAAAAAACCTTCGAGACCAAAGCATTCATCGAAGAACAGCTGCGATTGACCTCAAATCGGCTGAAGCTCGCTGAAAATGAGCTCCAGGATTTCAAAGAGAGCTATGGACTGATATCGCTGGATTCTCAGACTCAAAATACCCTGAGCCGGCTCTACGCCACTGAAACCGAATTTGAAAAGACAAAAATAGATAAAGCGGAAATCAGAGCCCAGCTGCAAATGATCGGGGGTAAAACCGGAAGCGCTTCCGGAGACTTGAAAGAAACCTTTTTTGCAGCCGACATGGACTCCCCGGTGTATGGATTAAAGACCAAGCTGAGTGACTTGTTGTTGAAGCGCCAGACTTTATTGATCAATTTTACCGAGAAACATCCCAGGGTAATCGAAATTGACGACCAGGTCCAGGCCATTCTGCAAGAAACAAAAAAAGAACTGCAGTCATTGTTGAGTTCATATACCAAGCGTGAAGAAGATTTATCCCAGCGCATTCATCAATTACGCCGCGAAAATCTGAGCCTGCCGGAAAAAGGTTTGCAGCTGGTGCGCCTGCAAAGGGATGTTGAACTGCATGAATCCCTCTACTCTCAGCTAAAGGAGAAATACCAGGAGACCTTGATCCAGGAATCCGGCAAACTGGAGGAGGTCACAATCCTCAAGCCGGCCGTAACTCCCGAACTGCCGTTTAACATCCCCTCCAAGTTAATGATCGTGGTCACGGGAATTGTGATGGGCCTCGTCATCGGGGTTGTATTTGCCTTTTTGGCCGAGGTATTTGACACCTCCATGGGGACCATCGAAGACGTGGAGGAATTGCTGAATGTCTCCGTGCTGGGTGTTATCCCGCAACTGGACGATGATATTAAGGAGAAACTGCGGGATGACCGCCTGGCAAGTACCAGGGGCCGAGTCCGGTATCTGGTTTCGCACTATGAACCCAAGTCTATGGGGGCCGAAGCTTTCAGAGCACTCAGAACCAACCTCCAGTTTTTGCGACTTGGAAACAAGGGCAAACTTTTTCTGATTACCAGTTCATTTGTCAAGGAAGGAAAAACCTTAAACGTAATCAATCTGGCATTGAGCCTGGCCCAGGCCGGCAGCAAGGTGCTCCTGGTGGATGCGGATTTGCGCAAACCGCTGGTGCACAGGGTTTTCGGCATGCCGCGGGAGCCGGGCGTCACTGACTACGTCCTTGGCAATTATCCCTGGCAGGAGGTTACCAACACCATTTCCGACTTAATGCTGGGCGATTTCGGCATCGATGACATCCTGAGAACACCCGGTCTGGACAACATAAACATTATTACCGCCGGCACCAAGCCCCCCAATCCTTCAGAAATATTAAGTTCTTCACGCTTCAAGGAATTTCTGACCGAGGCCAATAAAGCCTATGATTATGTGTTCGTCGACTCGCCGCCCTTGCTGCCGGTGGCTGATGCCGCTGAAATAGCCCCGCAGATGGACGGTGTGTTTATGGTCTACACGGTGGGCAAGATCGGGCGGGGCGTGTTGAAACGGGCCAAGTCCAACCTGGACAATGTGGACGCCAAGGTTATGGGCGTCATTTTGAACAATGTCAAACCGGAAGCCGGCCCCGAATATTTCAAATACCACTCGCAGCATTACTACGGTCCGGAAAGCGAATCCAGCCCGAAAAAATCGAATTTTTCAGATTGGTTAAAAAAAATCAAATTCCCATTCAGCAAGGGGAAAATTTTACGTTTAGGCGTGCTCGTCACGGCTTTGGCAATGTTGGCTCTGGGCATCTTTTGGCAGGATATACAGATATATACAGAGAATTGGTTTTCCGCGTTAAATACTCTATTTTTCTTAAAATAGCCGGATTGGCTTATATTCATTTTTGCAGATGCGCCACTGGCGGAGGGATCGAAAAATGACCAGGCCGGGAACAATGGTTTGAGGTGAAGCGTGCGGTTGTTTATCTTGGTTTTAGCACATGTGCTGACAGCAATCCTGGCTGGATTTCTTCTCACCCAGTACTCTCCGGCAATGCTCCTTTTAGGGATTCTTGCCTTAATTATTTTTGTCGTCTCTTTTATCAATATAGAGTGGGGTCTATACATCCTGATCTTTTCAATGCTGCTGTCGCCGGAAATCATGGCCGGGGAGACCGCAGGAGGGTCTTTGGGCAGGGGCGTCACATTGCGATTAGAAGACTTTCTGCTAGTGATCATCGGACTCAGTTGGCTTGCCAGGAATGCCATTGATAAAGAGCTGGGTCTAGTTTTAAAAACACCGTTGAATAAAGCCATTCTGTTTTATATCGTGGCCTGTGTCATATCCACCGGGTTCGGCATTATGGCCGGCCGGGTCCAGTTATTAACCGGCGTTATGTTTGTTTTGAAATATATCGAGTATTTCCTCGTATTTTTCATGATGGTCAATCATGTTCGAAATACGGATCAGGTAAAACGGTTTGTAATTTGTTTGTTTTTAACTTGCTTTGTCGCCTCATTGATCGGCGCCTTTCAGATCCCCGGGGGCGGCAGGGTAAGTGCGCCGTTTGAAGGGGAAGTTGGAGAACCCAACACCTTCGGCGGGTACCTGCTTTTCATGGGATGCGTGGCCGGTGGTTTACTCGCTAAAGCTGATAATTTGAAGACCAAACAGATGATGGCAGTTATAATCATTGGCATCATTCCGCCGTTTTTATTCACCCAATCCCGATCTTCCTATTTGGCGGCGGTCCCGGCCCTGCTGGTTTTGGGCTACATGACGGAGCGTAGATTGATAATTTTAGGGCTACTGGCAATTTCTCTTATGGTGAGCCCGCTTTTCCTGCCGAAGGCCGTTAAAGATAGAATTATGTTTACCTTCACCCAACCCGAGGTGGGAGGTCAGATTAAAATCGGCAGGTTGCGTATAGACACCTCGACATCCGCCAGGCTGCAAAGTTGGAAAGAAGCTTTGCGGGACTACCCGCAACATCCTTTGCTCGGGTACGGAGTAACCGGTTATCCATTTATAGATGCTCAATTTCCAAGGGTGCTGGTGGAGGTAGGAATTATAGGTATGATTGCCTTTCTGTACCTTCTCTATTCCATATTTAAATTAGCACTGAAAAATCTTAAAGAAATCAAGACCCCGTACTACCAGGGCCTCGGGATTGGTTTCGTGGCCGGTTTCGTGGGGCTCATTGTGCACTCTATTGGGGCCAATACCTTTATTATTGTTCGCATTATGGAGCCGTTTTGGTTTTTTGTCGGAATAATTGCCGTTTTACCGATGCTCGATCGCCAGCAGCTTGATCAACGCGAAACGGCTGCGGTAGGAGGTAAAACAGCGTTGTCCGGCACTTGATATGTCACTTGAATGAATGACGAATGAAGATTGGCGAATGAAGAATGATGGATTCGCTTCGCTCTGAACTTTTTTATAAAATTGACAGAATTCGTTACAGCTGCATTCTACATTCGAAGTTTGCTTTTACATCGTTTCTTTTTAAATCATACGCTTATCCAGAAAGATCAAGTTGAAGGTATGCCATCTATTTTATCCCCCTCCCTCAATCCCTCCCACCAGGGGAGGGAAGTGAAGGGCCGGTTACTGGAGCTTTGTAGATAACCCGGTTAAATTAAATCGGCCGCTTTTCAAGTCAGCGGTAGCGCTTATGTGTGAGACTTTTTGCTCCTACCCTGCATTTTTTCCGCTGAGCCGGCAATGCGCCAGATATATGCCGACGATAGACTTGGCATCGTGAATTTCTCCCCGTTTAATCATTTCCAGGGCTTTATCAAATTTGACTTCATGTACATCAATGATTTCGTCCATATCCAGGTCCCGCGCTGTCGGCGCTAAATCCGTCGCCAGATAGATATAAATCCTTTCATCCGAGTAGCTGGGAATCGGGGCTATGGCCCCCAGTTTTTGCCACTGATCGGCTGCATAACCGGTTTCTTCAATGAGTTCCCGTTGGGCGCATTTTAACATCGATTCCTGTGGATCGAGTTTGCCGGCGGGGATTTCCCAAATATACTCGCGCAGCGCGTGGCGGTATTGCTTCAACAAAAGAATGCTGGATTCATCCACCATGGCAATGATGGCAGCCGCGCCGGGGTGCACCACAAAATCCGTATCGGTGGTTACGCCATTTTCCAGGGTGACATTTTCTTGGACCAGGTCGAAGGTCCGGCCTTGATGCAGGATTGTGCGGCTGTTGACGGTCATGGTCATAGCGTTCTCCTTAGTCGGCTGGGAAGCTATAAGGCTTGAAGGCTGGGAGGCCGGGAAGAACGGAAGCTGGGGAGTTCAAATGCTGGAAGTCAGGAAACTGAGAAGTTAAGAAGTTGGGAATCCGCTTAAGTTGAATCAGTTGATCAAGTTGGCGAGTTGATTTTCAGCGAGCCTTATTGCGGCGTGCTCACTCCCGCTGCCCTTTCCCCCTTCCGCCTTCCGAATTCCATTACACTCAGTCCTGATATTTTCCACTTTTCTTTTCATTCCTCATTTCACCGCTTCTAAGCCTCAGGGCATCCCAGCCTTCAGGCTTCCGACCCTCCGAGCATCCCAGCCTTCAGGCTTCCAAGCCTTCAAGCCTCCCAGCTTTTTGATTTTTTTATTTGGATTCCAGAAAATATGTAGTATAAAATTTGTAGTTATACAGTCAATAGGAATTATTATGGTTGGAACCGGCAAAATCATAGCAGCCGGCTGTCTCTTTGTGTTCGGCCTCATGGTCTTGGCCTGCTCGGTGGCGCGAACGACCTATGATATTACCGAAGAAACCGTCAAGGCCACCTACAAGGTATCAAAGTTTACCGCCAAATCGGTTTACGGCGCCGGAAAACTTGTATATACCATCGGCGGGTTTACCTTTAAGGTGGCATCAGCGCCCCTCAGCTGGCCCCTGACGCGGCAGGAGATAGAGACGATCGACGGGCTTCCGCCCAAGGAGGCCATACGGCAGAAGAAAGTCAAGAAAGCGCCCTATGTCGTGAAAGGCCGGCGTTACGTACCCATGTCCGTGGAGCAGGCTAGCAGATACACAGAAACCGGCATCGCATCATGGTATGGCTTTGAAACCTATCACCAAAAAGACGGCCACATGACAGCCAATGGCGAGAAATTTGATCCCAACGGTCTCAACGCGGCCCACAAATATCTACCCCTGCCGACATTCGTCAAGGTCACAAACCTCGAAAATCGTCGCAGCATTATCCTGCGGGTCAACGATCGCGGACCCTTTGTCGACGGTCGGATTATCGATTTGAGTGCCGGCGCCGCCCGCAAGTTGGGTTTTTATAAAAAAGGCACCGCCCGGGTCCGGGTGGAGACTTATTTGGGGGAGGGGTAGGTACGATGCCTTTGCTGAGGCTGGCATTGGGAGCAGTGGCCTAACAGTGCAGCGATGAAGCGAGACCTGGGTTTCGGGTGTCGGGTGTCGGGTGTCGGGTTTCGGGTGTCGGGTTTCGGGTGTCGGGGAACTGAGGAGCTATATGCTCGTGAGAAACTACATTGGAATGACGAATGTCGAATGTCGATTGACGAATGGTGGAATCGCTTGGGGCTTCGCTCTTCGAGCTACGACCCCACACGTCGCTCAGTCGTTTTAAAATGGACAGAATACCTTAAATCCAAAATCCGCATTCCAAAATCCAAAATTTGCTTTTTGAAGTTTCTTGTCTTTGATCAGACCGGCTGTCCTTTAGCCGGAGGCCGCCGCTCGTGAGAAACTACATTGAAAGCGAACCGCAGAATATCGAATATCGAACCGCAGAATGTCGAAGTGTGGAATCGCTTCGCTCGGTCATTTTAGAATAGACAGAATACATTATTCGATGTTCGACGTTGGACGTTCGATGTTGGATGTTCATTAGTTTCTTTTCTTTGATCAGACCGGCTGCCCTTTAGCCGGAGGCAGCGCTCTTATGAAACTACGCCTATATTAACCCCAAAGCAGGGTATTTAAATCGTGCTCGTCCTCGTACTCGTCCTCGGGTTTGAAAGCGGTTCAAAAGCTTCGAGGACGAGGACGAGTACGAGGACGAGCACGAAACGGCGAATGAGTTAATCGAAACTGCCTATATTTTGAGCAGTTTCTTTTCCGATCAGACTGGACGCCTGCGGCCAGCGGCCTCCGCTCGTGTGAAACTAATTAAAATGTCGAATGACGAATGTCGAATGATGGAATCGCTTCAGGCTTGGAGCTTCGCTCTTTTAGCTACGACCCCACACGTCGCCTTCGGCTACGACTCGACGCGTCGCTCAGTCATTTTAAAATGGACCGTTCGACAAAAGACTCACGACAAGCAGAATACCTTAAATCCAAAATCCGCATTCCAAAATCTAAAATTTGCTTCTTGAAGTTTCTTTTCCGATCAGACTGAACGCATGTCGCCGACAGCGCTGACACCCGAAACCCGAAACCCGAAACCCGACACCCGACACCCGACACCCGACACCCGACACCCGACACCTGAAACCCATTGACGACCATTATTGCATAATTTAGGCTATACTTCTCGAAGTGCAGCCTCAGCTAATGTCTAGTCATCTTCAATCACCAGCTTTATCTCATCCGAATTGGCCTTCAGCTCCGGCGCGTACATGGCGTATCCGCGGGCGGGCAGGGCGCTGAATTTGCCGGGCGTTTCCGCTCGCAGCCGGTAGCTGATACTGTGCCGGCCCCGGGCCAGTCGTTGTACAAAAAAGCAGACCTTGCGATCCCGGTATTCGACGAAGGCACCCATCTCATTATTGTTGTAGCCGCTGCGTACTTCCACCGGTTCAAAGCCGGCCGCCTTTAGATCTTCAAACACCAGATACTCGTAGTCGTTCTTGCTTTCTATCTCCAGTTCCACCTCCACCAGGTCGCCGCTCTTTATGGCCGCTCGATTTGCCAGCGGCTCGCGCATAAACTTCTCTACCCTGCGATCAACCACCTGGCCGTGGGCGCCCACGTCCTTTATCTTTTTGTCGGCTGCTTTCAACCGGTATACCTGCCGTTGGATTTTGATTTCCAGACCTGCGGCCGTTATGAAGTCTTCGAGGGTGAAGTAATCCAGGTAGGCATTGAAATAAATAGAGCCCCGGCCGGCTTTTTTCAGCTTCAGGGTATGGGCGCCGGATGTGATATCGGTGCCCTCGAGGACAAATTTATTATCGAAGGTGAAAAGATTACCGGCGTTGATGCGGACGGTTTTCTTTTTGTCGCCGTCAAAATAAATATCCAGCGTTAGATCCGGCCGATCCTCGCCGCTGTTAATCAGATAGTCCGCCAAGGCCTCCACCACCACGGCGGTGTCCCGAGTGCTCTTCCAGTAAGTGGCGTGCTTGCGGTTGTTGAGCAGGTATTTCACCAATCGTGATGCCGTGGGACTGTGGGGTGCGGTTCGGCTCAGCAGTTTGAGGTAATAGGCGTGGGCCTCGTATTCACTGCCGTACCAGTACCACCAGTAGGTTTGATTGGGCAGGTTCAGGTAGGCCGTCTGGTTTTCATCATCCTGCACCAGGTACTGTTCGATGTTCCGCAAAATCATGTCTAGTTTGGCGGTGTCCTGCAATCTGTGAAGCGCCATGCCGAACATGGCCTTGGCATATACCGCCAGTCGATTGCGGTCGCGGTAAAGGTAATCCCGCATTGGCCTTGAATCGCTGTCTTCGTCGACCAGTACCATGTAAACAAAAGCATCCAAATTGTCGGCCTGCCGCTTGCCGTCTTTTTGCTTCCGGTCGTAGCGCTGGAGACGCTCGACCTGACTTTGCCGGTATTTGTCCAGCCAGCGAATACCGCGCTCAAGCACTCCGTCGGGCAATGTCAGATCGTTGGCCCGGGCAATCTGCAGCCCGTGCACGACATAAGCCGTGGTGTGGGGGTATGATCTTTCGCCATAACCGCTGAACCAGCCCCAGCCGCCATCGGACAACTGCATATTCGCCAGTCGTTTGATACCGGCCCGGACCATGTCGGCCACCTTTTCTTCATCGAAAACCGGATTGCGGTCATCGCGCAGCCACTGCCGGGCACGCCGCCGATCGTCGCCGATTTCCTGGGAGTTGAGATTGGATCGCTTTTCTCTGATCGCCGCCAAATCAAGCCCCATATTCTGCAGCACCCGCTGGGTGATGACCGTCGGCAAAAATCGGTTCAAAGTTTGCTCGGTGCAGCCGTAAGGATAATCGGTTAAATAGGGCAGGGCGTCGACCATGGCCCCGGCCAGGGTAGGGGAAAATCGCAGTTCCAGGCGAGACTCATCCACCCGCCGCGCCGCCGGCACTTCAAATAGAATTTCAGCCTCGCTTTTGTCCGGGCGGATAACGCCGCTTTTGGGCACCTGCTTGATCATGCCGTGAACGTATACCGGATAATTCGTTTGGACGGCATCCGATTCTTCATCGGTCAGGGCCTGCATGCGAATGACGGCTTCGCCCTCCTTGACCACCACGACGCGCCAATCGACCCGTTTTTCCCCATTGGGATCGATGGTGATCGATTTGGCGGGTGATTCTCCGTTTTTCAAGGCCAGGCAGCCGCCTGCAAATTCCAGACTGACCCGGGCCGTTTTTTCATTTTTCAGGTAATTGTGGACATTGGCCGACAGGACGACCTCGTCGGTTTCCACGAAAAAGCGCGGCGCCTGTAAACGCAGAATCAAATCCTTGCGTGTAACCACATCCGCCGAGCCCTGGCCGACTTTGGTGCCGTGCCCCATGGACCATACCATCACTTTCCAGCCGGACAGATTCTCCGGCATGTCGAACTCAACTTCCGCCAGACCGGATTCGTCGGTCCGGATTGCACCCGACCAATAGGCGGTGTCGGCAAATTTAGTGCGCACCAGGGGCTTGACAAGCGCTTGCGCCGGGTCTGCCTGACCGGGCGACCCTTCGCCGGCGGACTTTTTTTTGGCGGCGCCCAGGCTTTCGGCTTTCGCCTCTTTAATCATCTGCGACTTGGCCCGGACCCCGAAGTCCGCGGCGGCCGGCGCACGGGCCAGGCGCCCGGATTCCGCCTGGACGAAACCGTCGGCTTCGGCCTCTTCTCTAACCTCGACATCCTGGGACATGAGGTGGCCGAAGACGCCGATACGACCCATGGGTGTCTCGTTTTTTCGCAGCAGATTATAGAAGCGGCGCGCCAGGCTGGACTCGGTTTGCGGCCGGTGCTGTCGCCGCCATTTCCAGAAAAAACTTTTGATTTCCGGCACATTGGAGCCGCCGGAGATGTATTCCAGGGCCCGGTCATAAACCGTCATTGCGGCCACTCCCTGAAACGGCTTGCCCTCGTAGTCCGTGATGTTGATTTTAAACTTTGCCGGTTGTCCGGGGCGGTATGCGGTCTGAGATGGTTTGACGGCAACATTCAGCACCCGTTTTTCCGGCGGCACAATGATTTCCCGCATTTCGCTGTAAAGTTTACCGTCATATACGGTAAAGGCTTCCACGAAAATATTGGGCATGTCCTTTTGGGCAATGGATATTTTTTCGACGGCACTTTTACCGTTCATGTGGATGACTTTCGGCGGCAGACCAATCCCGTTGGCCGGACGCAGGAACAACACCACTGCCGCCCCTGCGCGGTCGGTATTGATTTGGAGTCTGACCTGATCCCCCGGCGCATACTCGCGCTTATCCGGGACCAGTTCGATTTTGGCAAAACGATACCGGGCGCCGTCGTCCCCGTGCCCGCGCACCGTGAATACGTAGCCGCCTTCAATGGTGTGATTTTTTTTATCCGTGACCTGGTAAGATAAACGATACTGACCGGCACGGGAGGCCTGCAACTGGATTCGGGTCCGACCCCGGGGATCCGTATCCAGCTTCCAGCGGCCAACTTCAGTTTCCCGGGGTTCATTGTCACGGTAAACCACCCGCAGCAGCCTGAGCAGGCCTCGGCCCTGGACCGGTTTTTGATCCAGGGTTTGGGCCTTGAACCCGGCTTGGATGGAATCGCCCACCCGATAATGTCCCCGGTCGACCCAGGCATAGACTTTAAATGGCTGCCGGGCCACCAGTACGTTGCCCTGCCCGACAATCGTTCGGCGGGATTGGTCGCGCACCTCGGCGCTGATGGTGTAGCGATGATCCTTGTCGCCATGGATCAGTTTGGTCAATTCAGTATCGATCTCCACGCGGACCGTGCCATTATCACTGATTTTCATTTCACCTTCGGCGACCACTTCCGGCGGCTGCCGGGGCCAGTCGTGCCACCAGCTAAAGATCGGCCGCCGGCAGCCCCATTCACGCCAGCCGGGGTACCAGGCATAGTCATAGCCGTACCACCAGTAGCCGGGGCCATAGAACCAATCCCAGTAAAAGGCGGGGTACCAGCGGTTATCCTGTTCGGATCGATACACCTTGTATTTTACCGTGGCTTCGGTCACCGGTGAACCAAAATAGTAATCGGCCTTAATCATTGCAGTTATTTTTTCACCCAGCATGACCGGCGCTTCCGGCGCCGCCACGGTCACTTCGAATTCTGGCTTTTTATACTCTTCCACGCGAAAGGTATTGCCACCCCGGGTTCCCCCTGAATTATTTGAAATGCGGTACACGCCGAGCGGAGCATCCGGCGGGATTTCAAATTCGCCATCCAGGCCGCCGTGGGAATCGGCCCGGATGCTGCGCGAAAATACTTGTTCATTGCGGGGATTATGAATCCTGACGGTAAACGTTCGACCGGCATGGACGGAGGAATCAGTTTGATCATACCGAGCTTGCCGCACCCAGAGCTTGAAGCGAACTTTTTGCTTGGGACGGTAGACCGGTCGATCGGTCATGACAAAGGTTTTGGTTTGGTGGTATTCGCTGTCATAGTAATTCGGATACCAGACGCTTGAAAAACCCAAAAACGCGAGGCGTTTGCCGGCCCTGACCACCGCCAGCCAATGATAATTGTTTTTCATTTCAGACGGATTCAGGATGATCCGGCCGTCTGAATCGGTCTGACGGGAAAAATCCTGAGAAAGCAATCGGTAGCGGTTGGTGCCCTTGATCCGCTGGGTACGATACCCGAAGAACTCGACCGGTGTATGGGCCAGCGGCCGGCCCCGAACGGCATCCGCCGCATAGTACAACACCTGTTTATCAAGGGGTTTTTTAACCAGGGTGGTGTCGTCGACCCAGATAATGATGCGGGCCGTGTTGCCGTTGTGAATCTTGCCGACCAGCAGATAAGCACCGGGCTGATCCAGCGGCTGGGGGAGGTCGATGGTTATTCTGCGGTCCCAGTGCATTTTAGCCGGATTCAACTCAAGCTCCCAATCGGCCACCTCACGGCCGATATACCGGGTTTGGTTTTCATGGACCAGGCGCCAGCCGATGTCATCAATTCGGATTTTGCTGTGATCCAAGCGCCACGGCCTGGAACGGATATAGGATTTAACGTCTTCGAGGAGTCGTTCAACCCGGATGCGATAGGCTTGAAAATTTACGTGTGAACCATTGCGAAAGCGGTACTCGACGGTTGGTTTGCGGCCGGAAGGCTGGGTGCCGACGGGCTCGAATATTCCCCAGTTTTTGGTAATCTGGTCGATATGCCGGCTGGATTCCGATGCGTTGTATTTCTTGTACCGGTTCCAGTATTCTAAGGCCCGGTCGTATAGGCGGCGGTTTTCATAAATTCCCGCCAAGGTTTTTAACGCAGCACTCACGTAGCCCTGATCCGGCTTGCCGGTGATTTCCTTGAATAGTCTGATATAGTTAAACTCAGCGGGCAGATCCAAACGCCTGACACCGTTGGCCAATTTGGCCAGGGTCTCATCATCCGTCAGGGTATGGACTTCGTAGGGGCCGGCCTGCTCGCGGTTTGAATCCTCACTCAACACGGCGCGCCCCCCGGCAAAATAATTGCTGTAGGCCGCCAGGGTCTGGACCCCAAATTGCTGATGCAGAAAAGTTGCAAAAGTGTATTTAACTTGGGACTCGAGGCCCGGGTTAAGTTCGACGGCATTGGCCAGGAGCCAGCGCCAACGCTCGCCATCGGATTTTGCCGCATTGAAGCGAGTCGGAACTTTGTGAAACACCGGCTGTCCCGCCGGATCGACCGGTGCGCCCTGGGAACCGCTGCCGTAGCCATAGCCATGGCCCGGTTCATAGTCGGGCAGGACGTTCAGATCGGTTAAATATTGCAGGCGCCAGGACTGCTGATAGCCGCTGTACTGGATAATAAGGCGGGCGTACTCCAGGTAAAAGGAGGCAACTTCGCGGCGCTCCGGCTCGGCAGAAGTCAACTGCAGGGCCCGATCCATCAGCTGCAGCGATCTGACGCGATCGCGCTGAATCGCGTTTACATACCGGCCGCCGCCTCGATGCTGGCCGCGGTGAAACTCGCCGGCCACCAAAAAACCCCAGTGATTATTTTGGCTGAAGCTGCCGGCCGCCGCCTGCAGCAGGCGCCAGTTGTCGAAGTGCTTTTCGATCACCGATTCGCGGAAGATATCCAGTTCGTTCAAACGGTTCAGGTTGCGCAGACTCTGCCAGGCCCGTACCAGATCATGGCCGACCATTTTCGGGTCATTTTCCGCCTCGAGACACAATTGTTGATACAGTTGATAGGCATTTTTCCAGTTGCCGTCATTGTAGGCCTTTATGGCCTGTTGGCGAAGCAGTTTATGCTCGGACTGTCGCGCCCAGCCGGAAGAGGCCGCTGCGAGAGCGAGGATGATTATCAGGCAAATGAACTTGATGGCTTTCATGGCGTTGCTCCTGAAATTAGACATCGTTGAATTTTTGACTTTACCTACTAGTGTATTCGCTTTGCTACTGAACTGTCAATAAACGCACCAGGCTTTTACATAAGTTTTACATGACGGGTGGGGGTTCGGAGGTTCTGGGTTCAGAGGTCAGAGGTTCAGGGTTCAGAGGTTCAGAGGTTCTGGGTTCAGAGGTCAGAGGTTCAGGGTTCAGAGGTTCAGAGGTTCAGGGTTCAGAGGTTCAGAGGTTCAGAGGTTCTGGGTTCAAAGGTTCAGGGTTCGGAGGTTCTGGGTTCGGAGGTTCTGGGTTCGGAGGTTCTGGGTTCGGAGGTTCACAGGTTCAGAGTTTAGGGCTCAGTGTTTTTAAAAAAGCAAATATCGAATATCGAATTATGAATATCGAATGTCGAAGGAATGTATTCTGTCTATTTTAATATAAAGTGACTGAGCGACCTGTCGGGTCGTAGCCGAAGGCGACGTGTGGGGTCGTAGCTCGAAGAGCGAAGCCCTAAGCCTGAAGCGAAACCAACCTTCGACATTCGATATTCGATATTCTGCGGTTCTGCGGTTCGCGTTTTAAAATAGAAATCTTTTGAGAGGTTCAGGGAAATTGAGATTCTTGCTAAACAGGCATGAACACCCGAAGATTACGAAATATCATTACTAGGCGACTGTCCTGAAGGTGGGTTCGCTGGATGAAATATTGTAGGCATCGGGGAAGGCCGCGGGAATTGCAGTGGATGACGATTCATCCGATGCGTCTTCTTCTTTTTCCCTTTCTTCATTTTCCTTCATCAGTTCGATGCGGGCCTCAGCTTCGATTTGAGCGGCCCGGGCGGCGATGCTGCGATCCTGGGCGGAAGGCTGGGCGGGCGCCAGGGCCGCCCTTTTGACCTGCTGCATTTTAGTGATCGTATCTCTGGGCTCTTTCTCACGGGATATGTCGATTTTGACCTCTCCGCTCACGGCATACGACTTTCCGTCCGGCCCCCGCTGATATTGATAGCTTGCTCCTCCCCTGACCAGTCCGGCGCCGGCCGCCATGTGAGCGCGTTCGTGTGCTTTTACTTCCAAATCAGCCTTTTTAAGCCGATCCACTTCCCGTTGCTCCTCCAAACTGAGTTCCGTTTCACCCGGTATACCGGCGGCCTTTCCGGTTGCCGCATTCTGCTGTTCCCGGCCCTGATCGGATATATTGACGGTGTCGCGAGAAAGGGGTGCCCGGCTGAAGGGAGTCTGTTTCTGCGAACCCGTCGACGGCGCACAGGTTCCGGTGCCACACGGCGAGGATTGGATTTGGGAGATCCTGTCTATCATTTCTTTTTTCCGTGAAACCACTTAAAATTATGGTGTCTTGGTTATCGGCATTTGCGTCGGATAACTTTAGCAAATATTTGGAAGGATGAATTCCATTTGCCAAGGGGCTGTCGGGGGCTTATGTTTTTTGTATGAATCTCGCTGCAGCTGCGACATGATCATAACCATCAGTTTTCAAAGGAATAACTCATACGGGCAGCGATTGTGGGGTTGCGACGGTAAATGTCGGAAATAAATGGAAGTCGGAAGTCAAAATGCGGAAGTGGGAAATGTGACAACGGAAGGACGGAAAAGATTCCAGACTCCGCTAACCGTGCGTCGAAAACCGAAAACCTTGCGCTGAAAGCCGAATGCCGAATGCTGTGCTTTCACCCTAGACCTTAACCTTTTACCTTATACCTTGGAGTTTCTGTCTTTCCGCCAACCACCTTCGGGCGGCCTCGGCAACCCCGCCCTCGTTGTGTGAGGCCACGGTTGCAAACCGGCTTTTGATATCCGCCGGCGCGTTGGCGACCACATAACTGGCATGGGTCCATTCGAGCAGATCCAGGTCGTTGTAATCATTGCCGACCGACACGATACGGCGTCGATCTATTTGCAGCTCTGCCGCCAGCCAGGCCGCTGTCTGGCTTTTGGAAACCGTGGCCGGAAAGATCTCGATCCAGGTAGATTTTCCATCCAGGGGCGAGGTGGTTTGAATGACGTTAAAATCAGCCAATTCATTTCGAATCGATTCAAGCACGGCGGTACCGTTGCGGGCCGGGACAATTGCCAGCAACTGGGTTGCAGGACCGAAGCCATTGGAACTATGAGGCAGTATATTCGCATGGCGGCGGTAAAGTTCCAAACGCCTGTCAAAATCATCGTTATCGGGATTCGTTCGATGATAGGCGAACTGATGGTTGTCCGGAATAGTTCGATGAACCATAAAATCGAGCTGATAGGCCTTGAGCACCTCGCATGCCAGATCGACTTCCCGGGATTCGAGATTGACCTTGCGGATAATTTTACCGTCATTATATTGTAAAACTCCGGCCCCGGTTGAAAAAATCAAAAAATCCAGCGGCAGGTCTGACATCGGGACGGTGTTGAATGAGAACAAAGACCGACCGGTGGCGATGGCGCGAATAATGCCGAGCTCGCCGAGCTGCCGCAGGGCAGCCAGCTCCTCCGCGGCCACAGTTCGATCCGACCGCAGCAGGGTACCGTCCAAATCCATAATAAAAAGTCCGCGCGGTGTCATCTCGTTTTGCGGGTTTGTGATCGGGTGTTCCTGGGAGATAGTCATGATATATATACCGTCGTTAAACGCAGCAACGCCTAAATACTAAGAAGGGGCATGAGCGGTGTCAATTAAAAAATAGGCCGGCGCTAAAGAAATAACCTGATAGTGACGATAAGTAGTTAGCGGGACACAAAATAGTGCAACCTAATGCGGAAACCGGAATCAATATATAATCAATGAAAATTGCGGCTTTTTTAATTCGCCGCTTGAGATAAAGTCGTATTGAAAGGAAGTTAATGCTGCTATCGGAGATCAATTGGGACATGGAAAGGGAAACAATCATATTCTTTGACAATCTGGGGTTTGGATGGGTGGTTGATAAAACGATGGTCAAGGAAATGAAGCTAAACCAGTTTAAAGATGATTGTACCGTCAATAAATCCTTAATCAAGATCCTGGAGAATTTATTCGATACCCCCGCTATTTGATATGTTTCGCGACCGATAAACAGTATCGGGCGATCACCGGCCGGGTCACCTGCCGAATCCAAGTTTAAGTGAGATGCCCTTTTATTGATTTACCTCACAAATTCGGAGCAGAAATATTGGAAAACATTCCCCCTTTGTGGCCGCAAGCACCTGCTTGAAGCAATCTCCCCCGCAGCCACTGATCTTTCTCTTCGGAACCAGAATAAAAAAATGTGAGAAGTCGCTATGGAATAACGGCAACTCAGAGTAAATAAAGCATCAACCATTTTGGGACCAATGCTATGGCCGGAAAAAACACCAATAATCAACTGTTCCGCGGGTTTTTGCAATCCGCAGATGGATTGATTACCAAAGTCAATGACGTTAACAACACTTCGATTAAATTTGAGGCTGCTTTCGGTCTTAGCCCTGAGCTGATCGATCAGCTCAAGAAGCAGCCGGAGCATATCCTGTTCAGTGAGCGGTCCCGCATCGCGCGTCTGGGCATCCAAATCAAATGCGATCCACCTGGAATCGAAGGTTTGGAGGCGGATAAACTGACCCTTGCCATGGAGGCCTCGGTTGTCATTTCAGGCTATCCCGGCTTACTCGATATCCAGGATTTTTTCAGCCTGGGACTGCCGGTCGGCCGACTTGTTTTCTGTGATCCGGACGCTTTGCTGACCTCGGACGAGGTCCTGAGGGCCATCGAGCGCGCCGAGCTCAAACTGCCGGAATCAACTACCATCTCCAGCGATGGCAGCATCGTTATCGCCCCCCATAAAGTCGTGTGCCGGCTGCGGGAACCCATGGATAAAAAGACCCTCGGCCGGATTTTGCTGCGCCAAGACGGTCGGGAACTTCTTAATCGGTATCAGGTTCGCAGCGCCGTGCCCTCGGTAAACATTGCAGCCGGTGAAGGCGTGATAACCACCTGTTCCATGTATCTCAATGATCATTTCGTCGTGCTGCAAAGCGGTTTTGCCACAGGTCGCAACCTGCCGGCGACGGTACTGGATCCGATAAAAACCAGGGGTATTCGGATATATCTTGAAATCGTCAATCAAAGCGATCATCCCATCGTCAATCCCTTGATATCGGCCAGAATATATAGCGCCGCCAAATTCCGCCGGCAGGGTCAGAAACATAAATCTGGCCAGGTAAAGTCTCATTTCAGCTATCGTCAGATGCGCGATTTTGAAAAACGTTTGACGCCGACCGACACATCATCCTGTCATTATATTGATAAACCGATTGCCGTGATTCAAGACCAGGCAGACGGGCTGGAAAGTGCCGGGATTTTTTTTAACGGCCCCGGACAACCCTGCGAGGTGACCAACGCCATGTGCGCGTTGGCCAGGCGCGATTTTTCACCGGCCAGCCAATGCGCCCACCAGTATGCGACTTCCAGGATCAAGGGCCTTGTCCCAAAAAATCCAGCCGTGCTGGCTGCCAGGTATTTTCCGAACATCATTGAACATCGCGATATCATCAATTTGACCTGTGAGGGAAAAATAAAAGCGCTCTATTTTTATGAGCCATCCTGCGATCACGGACCTTTTTTGTCCCAGCAAGACCACCATCGCCTGGAAGAGTACCACGCCTTTGGCCTGGAGATATACTGGGTATCGGGTCTGAACGGACGCCTCATGAAGCACACCATGCGCGACGGTATGGGATACTTCGTGGCGCCCGAGCGACTGGCCGATTTTCACAAGTCCATGCTGTTCGCCTTCTACGGATCCAACCAGAGATTATCCGCTAACGGTGAAGCGCGCCTCGGTACCTTAATGGATGCCCTGATCGACTTCTGGGGGCAGCACATCGGGATTGTCACCGGCGGCGGCAGCGGTGTTATGGAGCAGGCCAACACCCTGGCTCGCGAACGGGGAATCCTGTCCGGTGCCAACTTCCTGGATATCACCGATCAATCAATGACGACGGATGTTGATTTCTGCCAGGTATTTCAGGCAACTTGCCGCCACAGCCGGCAAAAATGGTTCGAAATCGCCTCTTTTCCGATTTTTAACGTCGGCGGTTTGGGATCGTTGGAGGAACTCGGCATCACCCTGTGCAACATGAAGCTGTCCATACTGGATCCGGTTCCGGTTATTCTGTTCGACACGGAAGGCGGGGGTGATTATTGGACCGGCATCGACGATCAAATCCAGGAAATGGTCAACCGGGGTCGGGCTCCCGAGTGGATCAAGGACAACATCGTCATTACCGACGATCCCAAAACGGTGACCGATGTTTATCGCCAACGGTTGCAGCTGTTTTAACATTAGGAAAATGAATCGAGGTTATAGTCACAATTGTATTCGCTAAAGCGCACTGTATATCCGCTTATCATACCCGTGATTCTGATCGCATTGTCATCAGCGATCAACATCAAGTGGCCGGATTTGAATCGGCAGATCAGTGATATACGGCAACTCAGCGCGATTGTGGCAATAATGCCGCTCTTGCCTTACCTCGTTTTGGCATTCGGCTTTTTCATGGGATGGCGGTATGCCAACGCCGGTATCATTTTAGGTACCCTGGCCCTGACGCTGTCATACTACGGCCTCAATTTTTATCATAACCCCGCTGTACCTCTTGAAATGGTATTGGATCAGTCCGTAACCGATGCGATGCCCATACTGCTGCCGCTGAATCTGATGCTCTTCAGTGCTTTGGTGAAGCGCCGGCTTTTTACTTCAATCGGTATCGTGATCACACTCTTGTTTGCCCTGCAGGTTATGGCGGTCATTATTTTCTGCCAGCCTTCCAAATCCATCGCGTCGCGGATCGACTCCGGAATACATGCTTTATCCCCCTTGGCGGCCGCTAAATTGACCGGTATCGGCAGATGGCTGGGGGCTGTTTTAACAGATGGATCGTTTTTCAATTTCCATGGGATATCAACTGCTGCAGTGGCGGTTAGCGGCCTGGCCCTTTTGTGCGTGCTGTTGCAGTCTATCAAGAGCAAAGATATTCGGACCTGCGGTTTTTTCTTTGCCATTGTGGCGGCATTTCTGGGGGTGGTTTTCAAATCTTCCCAGCCGGCCGTCATTTTGTACTTTATGTCAGCCGGATTGATCCTGGTTTTCACCACGATCGAGGCCTCCTTTTCCATGGCCTATATTGATGAGTTGACGGGATTGCCCGGCCGCAGGAGTCTTGAAGAAATGATGCTCAATCTTGGCAAAAAATACACGATTGCCATGATCGATGTGGATCGATTCAAAAAGTTTAATGATACATTCGGTCATGAAACCGGTGACCAGGTATTGAAAATGATCGCATCGCAGCTTGGGAAACTTTCAGGTGGTGCGCGAACATTTCGCTACGGGGGCGAGGAGTTTACCGCCATCTTTGCCGGAAAATCCCTCAACAATTCCATCCCCCATATTGAAAAATTCAGAAAAGCGGTAGAATCGCGGCCTTTTATCGTGCGCGACAGCGAGCGCCACCGGCGTGATGCCAATTATCGCGGCAAAACCAAGGTTCTTCCCCGTAATCAGGTAAAAGTGACCGTCAGCATTGGTCTGGCGTCGCCGGCTGGATTTGTAACGAGACCGGAGAAGGTGATGAAGGAAGCGGATAGGATGTTATACCATGCGAAAAAGGCCGGCCGTAATCGGACGGTCTATTAGGCGCTTAACAAACTGATATCGACAAACTATTGTCGATATCAGTTTGTTAAGCGCCTAAAGGTTTCGGGTGTCAGTGTTCAGGTGTCAGCGTTGCCTCTGGGCGAGGGCGTCCAGTCTGATCGGAAAAGAAACTTCAAAAAGCAAATTTTAGATTTTGGGATGCGGATTTTGGATTTAAGGTATTCTGTCCATTTTAAAACGACTAAGCGAAGCGATTCCACCATTCGTCAATCGAAATTCGACATTCGTCATTTCACGAGAGGATTCAGCGCCTCGGTTTCCCGCAACCCGGAACCCGGAACCCGGAATCCGCAACGCGTAACCCGCAACCCGCAACCCGCAACCCGCAACTCGCAACCCGAACCCTGACACCTTATTTACAGATCATCGGAATGTTTTGACAAAAACTCCGCCACCCCTTCAGCCGTGGGTTTCATTCCTTCTTCGCCCTCTTTCCATCCTGCCGGGCAGACTTCGCCGTATTTTTCGGTAAACCGCAGGGCATCGACCAAACGAATCATTTCATCGACATTGCGACCCAACGGCAAATTGTTGACGGTTTGATGCTGGACGACACCCTCCCTGTCAATGAGAAAAGATGCCCTCAAGGCAACGCCGTCCGGGTGCTCGATCCCATAGGCCCGGGTTATCTCATGTTTTACGTCTGCAACAATCGGGAACGCCACCTCGCCGATGCCGCCGTCATCGATAGGCGTGTTGCGCCAGGCAAAGTGAGTAAACTGTGAATCAATTGAGATCCCGACAACTTCAACGTCGCGAGATTTAAATTGCTCCATCCGCTTATGATGGGCAATGATTTCGGTCGGACAAACAAACGTGAAATCCAGTGGCCAGAAGAACAAGACGACATATTTTCCTCTCAAGTCCGAGAGCTTGAAATCCTGGATGACGCCTTCCGGCATAACCGCCGGTGCCTCGAAATCCGGTGCTTCCTGGGTTACCAATACACTCATTACAATATTCCTTTCCAATCAAATATTTTCTGCCTTCGAATTAAAAATTCACCTGTCAGATTTTTTTTTAGTCTGTCAATCAACTGGCTTAATATTATGACGAATTCGGATTTTTCAATAGACAGGGCTTAGATTTTGAAAATAGGGCATTAATTCATAAATGAGCTATCTGCTTGTTTAGCGACATCACATTGACAATTCATTGTCGATCTTACCGCAAACTTGATATATCAGAGGTTCCAGGTGCCAGAATTTCGCAACTCAATACCCTGACACCCGAAACCTGACACCTGAAACCAAATCCTATGAACTACTTCTTTGCGAGAGATAATTTCGGTCCAGGTTCACCATGGCAGGGATATGTAGACTTATCGTGTTCCCCGGATTTCAATCGTTGCCAAGCCGGCCAGGAATCGAATGCTCAGCTTTTCACTGATGTCATGGTCGAATACGTTGCCGTCCGGTGTTACACCGCAAATTTTGCCGTCGGCCAAAAACCGGCTTAAAACCCGCTTGCCGGTATCCAGCCGATCGGCCGGGTCCTTGACCTGAATTTCGGCTGAGCAGGCATCCGGCATGGGTATGCCTTGATCCAAAAGGGACTTCATGAAATTAAGCAAGCGCGCCAGCCGCAGCACGGTGACCGCCGCTTTTCTGGTGGTCGTGTGCGACAGCGGCAGAGCACTCGAACGCAGGCAGGCATACTCCGCGGGCAGAAGGTCGTGGACTTGGCAGAGCTCAAAATCCCGGCTGCCCGGCGCCGGGTAAAAGATGGAGACGCCGGCCAATACCCTGCTTTGAGCCAGGTAGAGAAGATCCGATATCGAATCCTCCGCCCGCTGAAATGGAGCTCCGCAAATTACGTAGCCGACAGCCGTTAGGCTATACTTTTCAGCGAGGCATAAAGCCCGCCTAAAAGCACGCCGAACATCTGAACGGTTGAACCTTTCCAACTGCTGCCGCGAGGTTGAACCCAGCGACAGGTTCAGGGCTTTAAAACCGGCAGCCTTCATCTCCTGAACGACCTGATCGTCCAAGGAGGGCGGATAGAGCCCGTTCATGGCCCTCAGCTCAAACCTGCCGGAACCCAATCGGTTTTGAATGGCATCCAGCAGCTCTAAAAACCAGCGGCGATCCAACGACAGATTTTCGTCTTCAAAATCAATAAAGCCGATATCGCTCCGGTCGGCAGCTGACTCTATTTCTCTAATAACGGATTGTACACTTCTTTGGCGATAGTCTAAATATGAATTGTCGCCGAAGCTGCAGTAGGTGCAGCGCATGGGACAGCCGCGGCCGGCAACGACGACCATGCTGCCGCCCTGCCGGCGGCGATAAAATCTCTGATTGACTAAATGAACTGCCGGCGGTGGATATTCGTCCGGGTCCTGCATTTGAACCGGCGGATTTATGTGCAGGGTGCCGTCTTCCTGCCGGAAAACAATCCCGGGAACCGATGACAGAGGGTCGCCGGATGACAGGATTTCGGCCAACCGGGGCATAGATACCTCTCCCTCACCGCGCAGCACGAAATCCACGGCGCTCGATTCCATAACGGATTGCGGTAATTCGGTGGGATGGTGGCCGCCCAGCACGATTTTACAATCCGGGTGATGGACTTTAACGGCCTCAGCCGTTTGAATGGCCTGCCGCATGTAGGCCGTGAACAGTGAAGAGATTCCAACCAGAAAGGCGCCGGATTCCCGTGCTTTCCTGCCGATATGCTCGAAGCTGTAGCCGAAATGCTTGTAGTCGTAAAAAAGGGCCGTCGGCGATCGGTCGGGGTGGGGGTAGTAGCGGCGCAAGTGATCCAAGTGTTTCGGTAGACTGCGAATGCGCGTTTTCGACGTGGCCAATCCATCCAGGATGTCGACTGAATAACCGTATTCGATCAGAACCGCGGCAATACAGGTCAGGCCATAGGGGATGGTCCTTTTGGCGGTCAGATAAAAATCTCTTATCGGTGGTTGGATGAGCAGAATGTCGGGCATGTTAGGTATTCGGTATTGGGTATTGGGTATTAGGTATTGGGTATTAGGTATTGGGTAATAGGTATTAGGTATTGGGTATTAGGTATTGGGTATTGGGTATTGGGTATTGGGTACTCGATACTGGATACTGGATGATCGTTCCTCGATTCTGGATACTGGATGCTTGATACTGGATACTGGATGCCACAAACCGGAGACCCGATTCTGGATGAAAATGCCGAACGCCTGTTTTTTGTCATCTTCTCACCTTCTTATCTTCTTTCTTTTCCGCCTTCCGCCTTCCGACTTCCATTTATCTCCCACTGCGGCCTTTGAAATACCTTCTCACCTTCTTAACTTCTTATCTTCTTTCTTTACCGCCTTCCGACTTCCATTTATCTCCCACTGCGGCCTTTGAAATACCTTCTCACCTTCTTAACTTCTTATCTTCTTTCTTTACCGCCTTCCGACTTCCAACTTCTATTCTCATCGTACTGCCGCAGCTTCGCTAAAAACTTATGGTTGGCTTTGGGCAAGGGGAAGTTTTCAATCTGATTGAGCTCGATCCAACGGTGATCCACCGGGCCGTTTAGTTTTACGCGCCCTGCCATGTAGGCGCAGCAGAATACATCCATCCTTATCTTAAAATGGGTGTAGGCATGCTTGACCCGGCACAGGTGCTGATCAACTTTGACTGTCAGATTGACCTCCTCCTTGATTTCCCGGACACACGCAGTTTCCGCTTTTTCGCCTTTTTTGATCTTGCCGCCCGGGAACTCCCACAATCCACCCAATAATCCATTCGGTTGGCGTCGGGTAATCAGCACCCGGCCGTTTTTATACACCACACCCACCGCGATCCGGTACTGGGGCGTGGCCTGCTTTTTTACCTTGCGGGGGAATTCCAACACTTGTCCATCCTGATAGGCCCGGCACCGGGGCTGAATCGGGCATTTGTGACACTGCGGATTACGCGGCTTGCAAATTAGGGCGCCTAATTCCATCAGGGCCTGATTAAAGGCGCCCGGCTTCCGGGGGTCCAATAGGTCTGCAGCTGCCTGCTGGAATACTTTTTTGGCAGGAGACTGGTTTACCGGCTCTTTTATGACCAACACGCGAGACAATACGCGTTTGACATTGCCGTCCACGACGGCATAGGATTGGTTGAAGGCGATGCTCAACACGGCGGCCGCGATATAATCGCCCACCCCGGGCAGCCTGTGGAATTCCTGCCAGTTTTGGGGAATTTGGCCCTGATGCTGAACTACGACGAGGCCGGCGGCCTTGTGCAGGTTGCGGGCGCGTGCATAATACCCCAAGCCCTCCCAGACTTTTAAAACTTCCTGCAGATTCGCTCCAGCCAGCTTCGGCAGATCCGCAAAGCGTTTTAAAAAGGTATGGTAATACGGCAATACCGTGGTAACCTGGGTTTGCTGGAGCATGACTTCGGACACCCAAATCGGGTAGGGGTCGGCGGCCTTGCGCCAGGGCAAATCACGTTGATTCACCCGGTACCAGTCTAACAGCGCCTTGCGCAAGAATTTGATTTGACTTGGATTTAGATCCATTAATCCCTCAATCCCTGAATTCTTCAATCCCTAAATAATTATCTCATAATTTTTTCAAGAATTTTCAGTTTGCTGCCATAGGGTGGGTAGCGCAGCGGGGCGTCGAGCCGAAACGATTTTTTAAGTATGCTCTTGTGGTGTGAAAATGTCTCAAAGCTCTCTTTGCCGTGGTAACTGCCGATGCCGCTGGTGCCGGTTCCACCGAACGGCAGGTAGGGGTTGGTGAAATGGAGCAGGGTGTCATTGATGCAGCCGCCGCCGAATGGGATGTCTTTGATGATCTTCTCACCATATTGGCGATTGTTGCAAAAAAAATAAAAAGCCAGCGGTTTGGGCAAATTTTTCACCCTTGAAACGGCTTCCGACAGATCATCGTAGGCCAGTACCGGCAGGATAGGACCGAAAATTTCCGCCTGCATGAGCGGGTCATCCCAGCCCACGTCGTCCACAATCGTCGGGGCAATATACAGGCTTTGGCGGTCGCGCTGGCCGCCGGCGATGATATTGCCACCCTGCAACATTTCTGCCAGCCGAAGGAAATGCTTTTCATTGACGATGCGCGGGTAGTCGGCACTCTGCTGGGGATCGGCGCCGTAAAACTGATGGATGAAATACTGCAGGCGGTCGATCAACTCCGTCTTGATTTCCCGGTGGACCAGCAAATAATCCGGCGCAATGCAGGTCTGTCCGGCATTGATAAATTTACCGGAGCAAATCCGTTTGGCGGTGACATCCAAATTAACGTCACGATCAACGATGCAGGGGCTTTTGCCGCCCAATTCCAGGGTGACCGGTGTCAGATGCCGGGCGGCGGCTTGCATGACGGCTCTACCCACGGAAACACTGCCGGTAAAGAATATATAGTCGAATTTCTCATCGAGCAGGCTTCGGCTGACATCCGCCTCGCCTTCTACGACGGCGATGTAGTAAGGATCGAAATTATCGGCAATGATCTCGCTGAAAACCCGGGCGGTGTGCGGCGCGTATTCCGAGGGCTTTATCACACTGCAATTACCGGCTGCCATCGAACCGATTAGAGGATCGATAACCAGTTGAAACGGGTAATTCCAGGGAGAAATAATCAGGGACACCCCGTACGGCTCGGGGTAAATATAGCTGGAACCCGGCAATTGAATCAAACGGGTTCGCACCCGGCGGGCTTTGGACCACTTCGGCAGGTGCTTTTTAATAAATCGAATTTCATCCAGTACGATTCCGACCTCAGTCAAATATCCTTCGTAGGCCGACTTTGACAAATCCTTTTGCAGGGCATCCAAAATCTTCGTCCGATTTTTGGCGACGGCCTTCTGCAGGGTATCCAGCTGCGCCAAACGAAATCGGACATCTTTGGTCTGCCCGGTGTCAAAATATTCTTTTTGATCATTAATCAATGCTGGAATCTCAGTCATGGATACACCCGCATTTTTTATGCTCGACATGTTTCAATAGACCGGACCAGGGCCCGCATATGGCCTTTTTCGGCCTGGGCGATGGCCAGAAAAGTTTGCCTGGCTTCGCCAAGGTCGGTTTGTTCGGCCATCGCCCGGTACAGGTCATACGCTGCGTATTCGATGGACAAGGCCAGATCAAGGGTTTCTGCACAGGGATTGGCGGAAATTTCCGCCAGTTTGCGGCAAGCTTCATGCAAGCCTTGCCCTCCCTCCAGGATCTCCCCTTTCAGACTGTCGTACAAAATTTCAAAGGGCGGCGGATTGGACGCGATCCTTTGAAAAAAATGATAGATCAGCTGGGCATGTCCCTTTTCGGCGATGGACATCTGCTCAAATATCTGGTGAACCGGATCATCGGGGAAACTGTCCATTGCATGTAGATAAAATCGCCAGGCACCTTTTTCCAGGTCCATGGCGGTTGTCAGCAAAGGTTCCAGCTCCCGGGATTTTTCAAAAAATTGCACCTTCGGATAGCCGGGCGAAATCGGGCCGTTGCGCGCCAACAGCCCACCCATCAGATGGTAGACGTTTTTTTGGCAAACTTCGCCTTCGCCGACCAGTGAGGCCGCCCATTGGGAGCGGCCTCCGTTATGGCAATAGAAAATCAGGTCCCGCTCGGCAGGCAGTGAAAACAGCTTGGTTTCGACTTCAGCCAGCGGCATGAGCTGGGCGCCCGGGATGTGTCCCAGTTCATATTCCGACTCCTGGCGCACATCAATCAGCAGGAAATCTTTTTCCTCGTGATTTTCCAAATATTCAGCGAGTTCTTCAGCCGTCAAACTTTCAAATTCTAGGTTGTCCATATCGATTTGCTTGAATTGGTTGATAATGTTAATTGAGTCCGGAATTCGCCACTCGTGTCCCGCGGTCGACGGTATTCAGTAGACGGTTTAAGGTATAAGGTATAAGGTGTAAGGGTAAGGCGAATTCGGAAGTGGGAATGCGGAATTCGGAAAAAACAAATTACCCAGGTTATTCTGAATGAAGTTGTGCACTGGTCTGTGAGAGCACCTTACAGCCGCGATCGTTTTAATTCGCGGCTGCAAGCCGCTCCCACAGGTGTCTTTGTTAATTCCCTGAGCCTTTCGGATAAGCGCTTGGAATAAAGTCAATAGATTTCATATCCGCGATATTTTCTTTACCCACCTTGCGCTTTGCCCTCTGCTCCGTGCTCTTACTACCTTCTCACCTTCTTAACTTCTTACCTTCTTATCTTCTTTCTTTTCCCACCTTCTCACCTTCTCATCTTCTTAACCTCTCATCTTCTCTCCTTCCCACTTCCGCCTTCCGCCTTCCCACTTCGGCCTTCGCGATACCTTCCGACCTTCTCACCCTCTCACCTTCTCATCTTCTTAACTTCTTATCTTCTTTCCTTCCCACTTCCGCATTCCGCCTTCCCACTTCTATTCGCCTTTCCCCAGAAGCCGGTCCAGCATGATTTGCGTGTCGGTGGTGGAATCGGTGCATGACCCGTTGCGGCAAACGTGGGCCGTGGCTTGCCCTTCCACTACCTGCAGACCGTCAGTGTATCCGGCAAACTTGGCCAGTCGCTCGGCATTTTGATTGGACTTGACGATGGCCACTTTGTTCGGCGAAAAATTGAGGTTCAGCGCGTTCAGCAATTGCCGGGTGTCGCTTGCCCGGGGTTCACCTGCGATAATAACCTCCTGGCCGGGGCGCATTGCAAAGTCTAGGGCGCACAAAAAATAGGTAAAGGCCTGGGGCTGGGTTTGCACGGTCCCGGCAAAGGTATGAATCAGGGCCCGGGCCCGTTCTTCCCAGGCTGGATCACCGGTCAGCCGGGCCAGGGACACCAGGTTTAAAAGCGCAGCTGAATTGGCCGATGGTATGGCCCCGTCGTAAAGCTCCTTGGGGCGCACCGGCAAGTCGAGGCTGGCCTTGGGGATTGAAAAAAAGCCGCCGTTTTGTTCATCCCAGAAATCTTCGATCATCCTGTGTTGCAGGTCTTGCGCCTGCTCTGCAAATGTCAAATCAAATGTCGCCTGGTAGAGGTTCAGCAGGCCGTGGATCAAAAACGCATAGTCAGCGGCTTGGGCCGCTACCGCCAACTCGCCGTCTCTGAAGCGGTGGTAAAGACGGCCTTCTTTATCGATCATCCGGGACCGGATAAATTCGGCGGCGTTGCGAGCGGCCTGTTCGTATGCGGGATTGTCCAGAATACGGGCTCCCTGGGCCAGGGCGGCAATCATCAGTCCGTTCCAATCGGTCAGAATCTTATCGTCTTTAAGCGGATGAATTCGTTTGTCCCGAATCTCAAACAACCGGTTGCGGATGTTGCGCCATTCCTCCCTCAGCTGATCCGGCGGTACATTCAGCTTTTGGGACCACTTGTCCAGCGTGGCCGTCAAATGCAAAATATTGGCGCCGGTTTTGCGGCGCGTGGCCTCGTCGGTAAAATTCCCCTCCGGGCTCAACCTTAAGATGGTCTCCCATCGACGGGCGGTGTCAGCGTCCAGCAACCGGCGAAATTCCTCCGATGTCCAGACATAAAACTTGCCCTCTTCCCCCTCGCTGTCGGCATCTTCGGCGGAATAGAATCCTCCCTCGGCGGCGGTCATATCCCGCAGAACATAAGTGAATATATCAGCGGCGGTTTCAGCCAACAGCGGTTCTTTGGAAATTTGATAGGCCTCCAGACAGGCGCTGGCAATCAGGGCCTGGTCATAAAGCATTTTTTCAAAATGAGGCAGCAGCCATCTTTCATCCGTGGAATAGCGGTGAAACCCAAAGCCGATATGGTCCCAGATCCCTCCCAGGCGCATGGCGCTCAGGGTTTGCAGAACCATATCCAGAGCAGCGGATTCCTGGCTGCGATGATAATAGCGCAACAGAAACAGCAGACGGTGGGGTGTCGGAAACTTGGGGGTCGGCTCGAATCCACCGTGACGCATATCGAAGGTGGCTTTGATCTGTTTGTAGGCTTTTTCCAGCAAGGACGCATCGGGCTCATCGCCGGCCGCGTAAGTGAATGCCCGATTCAGATTGGACGCGATACCGGCAGCCGAGGTCTCGATCTTTTCATTCTGATCGGACCAGAGCGCATTGACCTGACGGCAGATTTCGATCAATCCTGCCCGGCCGTAGCGGCTTTGTTTGGGAAGATAGGTGGCGGCGAAAAAAGGTTTTTTTTGCGGAGTCATGAATATACTCAGCGGCCAGCCGCCGCTTCCCGTCAGCATCTGGCAGGCAGCCATATATACGGCATCGATGTCCGGGCGTTCCTCGCGATCCACTTTGATGCAGATGAACGTTTCGTTGAGGTGTCCGGCCGTTTCCGCATCTTCGAAGGATTCTTTTTCCATGACATGGCACCAGTGGCAGGTGGCATATCCGATTGAAAGAAAAATCGGTTTATTTTCCCGGCGGGCCCGATCAAAGGTTTCCTCCGACCACGGATGCCAATCCACGGGATTATGGGCATGCTGGATCAGGTAAGGGCTTTTTTCGTTGATGAGATGATTGGGAGACATGGGTTCCTCAAACTGGGGTCATATTGAATTAATTTACTGAAAGGTTTAACGATCTTTAATCATTTTATTATCGGTATTATGAAATTCGAGTTTCGGATTTTCGGGCATAGTCCAAAACAATCTTACAGGAATATAGTTACAACCCTAGGTGTTGGCAATCTAAATTCATCTATCTGTCCCGCAAATGACCGTAAGGCGCGTAGGTGGTGAGGCGTGGATCTTCGAGCGGTCGACCAATAGTGAAATGGTAAAGACTTTGATATTGGTTGTCTTCCAGTCCCAGGATTGCATGAACTTCATCGTCAAAAAAACAGCCGATGCCGGTACCGCGAACACCGTGCGCCTCGGCCGCCAGGTATAACACCTGACCAATCATGCCGGTTTCCCAAAAAAGATGGCGATAGCGAAAAGGCTCAGCCGCTATCGAAGCTTTGAATTGGGCGATCATGCCCAATGAAAACGCACTGGAGCCGGCGATATCCTGATGGCAGCTGACCATCATGGCCTGGTGCCGACAATTTCCCTCCTCCAGCAAATACAGAGGAAACCGCTTTTCCGGTGGCTGCCAGATAAAATTGGAACGGGTCAGCCGTTTGATTGGGTCCAGGGCCTGTTGATTGCGGCAGAAAAAATACAGGCCGGGGGGCAGTCCTTTGACATGATGAACAAAAATGAGAAAATGGCTTGATGTTTCCATAATATCCGTATCGAACGGTGGGCAGCCGTTGCGCGGCAGGGTATTGTCCAGGATGCTGAAAAATTGATCCTTGGTGATCGAACCATTGCGGTCAAAATCGGTTGCACTGCGCCGTTGCCGAATGATTCCGGCGGCGTTCAATTGCGGGGCGGCTGATTGAAATCGGGTCGGGTCTCCGAAGTCGTAGTGCCGGTCGGCCGTTTCCGGTTTGCGGGTAAGGTCCGCGGTTTGGTAGATAACCTCCCAGTTAAACGGCTTGGGGCTCAGCTTGTTGGGGGTGCCGGTAAATTCAAGCTCTGCAAAGGCCGCGATAATGGATTGCGGCAAAGCGCGGGGCAGGACAGGTTGATTGCCGGGGTGGATAAAGCACAGCAGGTCCGGATGTTCCCCCTCCAGATTTTCATATCGTGTGCGGTTAAAACCCAGGATAGTTTCCAGGGCATTGTCGGAGAGACCATTTAAACCGGTGACTTTCCAGCCGAACAAATTGGCTGAGATGCTGATCGCCGCCAGGGCATGGCCCGCATCATGGTTGCAGTAGCGGAAGGCACGCTCGCCGTATTTCCAGGACTCACGCCAGAAGATACTGCTGATGCCAACCAGAAAACCGCGGCATCCCAAGTATTGCTCAAGTTGCCGCCAGATTGGGACGGGAATCGCCGCTCGCTGCTCCAGCGCATGGGCCAAAGCGTTATAGTGATAAATTCCGCCCGGCACCGCAGAAAGCTGCGGCAATATCAAATAGGCTTCGGTAGGGTGCAGGTTGCCGCTGGAAGGGTTGATGCGCAGGGACCACCGTGATTGTCCGGCTGCCTTCCAGGCTGAAAGGCCTAAAGACAATTCAAGGAATCCCGCAATGGTATCAAGTGAGACTGCTCGTTGCCGATCGCGATTTCGATGAAACAGGTCCGGAAAATCAGTCTGGGGGTCTTCTTTGAGCAGCGGCAGCTCGATCACCGAGGTGTTTTCATAGAAACGGAATGGATTCGGCTGGTTGCGCCAATCCATATATCTCGCTGATCTGGCGTAGCGCTCATAGTGGTGTTTGGTTTCTTCGTGATAACGAATAATTCCGGCGACGATATTATCATTTGGTGCCATTGTCCTTAGATTCGCTGATCATAAAAAAAGGGCAACACCCCGGGGTGTTGCCCTTTAAATTGCAGTCCGCATTAAAATATCATCCGCAGCCACTGCCGCTGCCGCATGTCGAACATGCCGAGGGTTGGCCGAATTCGATACTGGAGCTGATTTTGAAACCGTATCCCAGAAAATCCACTGTCACGGGTTTGGCTTTTTCATCAAAATCTTTATCCATGATAAACTGGAATCCATTAACGTCGTATACAATATCGTTCTCTTTAGGCTCGTCCAGAGCCATCGCCAATGAAGGGCCGCCTCATCCCCCATCATTGAGAAAAATTCGAATCGGTGCGATATCCCGATCCTTGAAATACTCTGAAATTTGCTGGCTAGCTGCTTCGGTAACCTCTACCATAACATCCTCCTTGAACTGGAATATGATCAGCGCGATTCAACTGCGGGAATTGACCTGATCGTAAAATTAGCACTAATACTAATAACGCGGATCCGGTTTGTCAATTCAAATATCAATTCCGGCTTGTAAGCTTATGGATATACTCTTGATATATCTCAAAGTGGTCGGATGAAAAGAGCATAAATATGACCATATCTAGGGACTTGTCCTGTTGCAGAAAATCACAGGTCGTATCAACCGCTACCCGGCAGGCTTCTGCAATGGGATAACCGTACACCCCGCAGCTGATGGCAGGAAAGGCAATCGAGCCAACGCTGTTTTCCACGGCCAGTTTCAGGCTGTTGCGGTAGCAGGCGGACAGCAGTTCTTTGTCCCGGGATTTGCCGCTGTAAACCGGACCCACCGTATGGATGACATGACGGGCAGCCAGATTATAGCCCGCGGTAATTCGTGCTTCTCCGGTAGGACACCCACCCAGGGTGCGACACTCTGCCAGAAGCTCCGGACCCGCACTGCGATGGATCGCCCCGTCAACGCCTCCGCCGCCCAATAACGAAGAATTGGCCGCATTGACAATTGCATCCACCTTCAGTTTCGTGATGTCACCTTGATTAATTTCCAATTTAGCTAGTATTTCTTTATCCATTAAATTATCCCCCTAGAGAAAAAACAAATTACAAATTTGGATATTGAAATTTGGTGCTTATTGACTCAATACGTGAATTTTCGATAATCAGGAGTCAAATATTAATGGTACGGGCCTCGACGAACACCCTTATTAAAGATCGTAGAGTGTTTCATCCTTAATCGGTGCCGATCGTTGTCCGCTTCTAGCATGTCCCTTCTTATCCCCCAAGGCAAAGGGCTCTTCTTCCTCCAGTAGATCTCCCATCTCGGCTTCAATGGCGTCGGGGTCCTCGCCGGCTTCCATTCGTTTAAGCGCCTCCTGCATACCTGGACCAAGTTCCAGACCGGTCATATCCGTCAGCTTGCGCATCAGGTTGGCAGCCTGGCGAGGATCATCTTCATTGATGTTTTCAGCTTCACCGGCCAGCATTTGCATGGCTTTTTCCATCTTGGTTTCATCGAACGGCAGATCGTCCAAATCACCTTCTTCTTTGGCCTTGCCGGTGAAGGCAAACGCCGACATCTGTCTGGAAAGTTTTTTTGTCTTACATTTTGGGCACTTCGGTGTTTTGCTGGTGTTAATCTTCTTTGAGAAAAAATTAAAAATGGTATTGCAGTCTTCGCAGTAGAATTCGTAGATCGGCATGCTTGCTCCTGACCAATTTTGTTGATTATTCCCTTTTTATGGCTAACGGAATAATAAATTTTGATGATTTTTTTGTCAACCGTCAACCCTGAATTTTGGCTTAGCCGGCGGCTTGCATTGGTCCAAATCGAAATGCCGAACTCCGGCTGACAAAGTACCGACGGATATTGACTTGCAATTCGGCTTCTGTTATGCCACCGGGGATCAACGAATCGCATCAAAAAAACGTGGCTTTTATGCAACCCCCAATTAAATATGAAAGGATTTTAAATTCATGGAAAGAACGCTATCAATAATAAAACCTGATGCCGTCGCACGCGGGCTCATCGGTGAGGTCGTCAAACGACTGGAGCAAAATCAGCTCAATATCGTGGCCATGAAAATGATTCGCATGACCAAGCGTCAGGCCCAAGGCTTTTACGCTGTCCATCGGGAGCGGCCTTTTTTTGAAAGTTTGACAGACTTTATGACTTCCGGTCCGGTGTTGGTCATGGTTCTGGAAGGAGATAACGTGATCGCGCGATATCGGGAATTAATGGGCGCCACAAATTTTGAAGAAGCCGCCGAGGGCACCATCCGGAGAGAATTCGCCACTGATATCGAAAAAAATGTGGTTCACGGCTCCGACGCACCTGAGACCGCCGCTTTTGAAATATCATATTTTTTCAACAGTTTTGAAATTGTAAAATAGAATCCGGGGGATTCTGAGCGCTGCGCTTGAGGAGCACTTCGTTTGAAGAGCGCTTCGTTTGAAGAGCACTTCGTTTGAAGAGCACTTCGTTTGAGGAGCGCTTCGCTTGAAGAGCACTTCGTTTGATGAGCGCCCTTGCGTGACTTGATGGATGAGGATCCGGAACAAGGCGATGGCGGTGTAGCTGTTTTTTTTGCCTCAAGCGCAGCGCTCCTTAAGTGAAACGCTCCTCAAGCGCAGCGCTCCTCAAGTGCAACGCTCCCCAAGCGCAGCGCTCCCCAAGCGCAGCGCTCCTCAAGCGCAGCGCTCCTTATTTATCATGTCCGATCCGAACAAAGTAAAGCTTGCCAACATTGCGGTGGTTCTCGTTGGTACCCGTTACCCCGAGAATATCGGGGCGGCTGCCAGGGCCATGCGCAATATGGGCATTCGACAGCTGGTGCTGGTAGATCCTCAAAATCCCGAACCTGCCAGAATCCGCAAGATGGCCACCCATGTTGCCCTGGATGTGGTTGACCGCATGCAGGTCCGGGCTACATTGAAGGACGCCCTGGCGGATTTCAATTATGTCGTCGGTACAACGGCCAGGCTGGGCGGTCAGCGCAAAGTGGTTAGTTCACCGTCCAAGCTGGCGCAAAGGCTTATCTCCATCTCACATCAAAACAAGATTGCCCTGTTGTTCGGGCCCGAAGACCGCGGCCTTACCAATGAAGACATCCGTTATTGCGATATCCTGGTCAACATCCCCACGGCCGAATTTTCCTCCCTCAATTTGGCCCAGGCGGTCATGGTGATGTGCTATGAACTGTTTTGCTTCAGCCGGGATAAACCCGGCGAATTTGCGCCTCGTCTGGCGAACCGGCATGAACTCGAAGCCATGTACGAGCAATTAAAAGATGTGATGATGCGCATCAGTTTTATCAATCCCGCAAACCCGGACTACTTCATGAACAATTTGCGCCATTTTGGGTCGCGGATCCAACTGCGGGCCAAAGAGGTGAGCATAATCCGGGGCATTTGTCGCCAGATTGACTGGTACGGCAAAAAAAGCTATCAGGAGGGCCTTGAGAAGGGACGTGATGAATCTGATAAATAGTGGTGGTCAAAATGAAGTTCTTTAATTCTCCATTTATATCTCGTTTTAATTTCGGATTTCAGATTTGGGATTTTAGATTGTTGGTATCGTTTCGCTCTATCTATTTATAAAATCGACAGGATACCTTAAATCCGCAATCCGCAATCCGCAATCGAATTATCCTTAAATCCGAAATCCGCAATCCAAAATCCACAATCGAATCAGTCCGTATCCGTCTTCAGTACCGCTAAAAAAGCCGATTGCGGGATCATTACCTTGCCCACCATTTTCATGCGTTTTTTGCCTTTTTTCTGCTTCTCGAGCAACTTGCGTTTGCGGGTAATATCGCCCCCGTAACATTTGGCAGTCACATCTTTTCTAAAAGCCGAAACGGTTTTGCGGGCGATGATGTTGCCCCCGATGGCGCCCTGGATCGCGATCTTGTACATCTGCCTTGGAATTTCATCACGCAATTTTTCACAAGCGGTTCGGGCTCGGGCCACCGCATTATCCCGGTGTACCAGCTGTGACAATGCATCCACACGCTCGCCGTTGATGAGGATATCCATTTTGACCAGGTCGGTTGTTCTGAAATCAATTAAATCATAGTCAAAAGAACCATAACCCTGGGTCACCGATTTCAGCCGGTCGTAGAAATCGTAGACCACCTCTGCCAGGGGTATTTCAAAAATCATTTCAAGCCGGTCACTGGTGAGATATTGATAATTCTTATTGGTTCCGCGCCGGTCGAGGCACAGCTTCATCACAGCGCCCATGTAGCGATCCGGCACGATAATCGAAGCCCGGATAAAGGGCTCTTTGGTCTCTTGAATGAGCGTCGGGTCGGGATACAGCGCGGGATTGTCAATAACAATCTCCGTGTTGTCGCTCATGATCAAACGATATTGTACCGACGGTGCGGTGAGGATGAGAGACAGCCCGTACTCGCGTTCAAGCCTCTCCTGGACCACCTCCAAATGCAGCAGGCCCAAAAATCCGCAGCGAAATCCAAATCCCAGGGCAATCGATGTGTCCTTTTCATAAATCAAGGCTGCATCGTTCAACTTCAGTTTTTCGAGCGCGGCGACCAGTTCTTCATATCCATCCGATGCGACCGGGTAGATCGAAGAGAAGACCACCGGTTTGGCTTCCTTGAAACCCGGCATGGCGGCATCGCACGGGCGGTCTTTTAGGGTAATGGTGTCGCCGCAGCGTGTATCACTGACTGTTTTGATGCCGGCAATTAGATACCCGACCTGGCCGGCTGAAAGCTGCTTTTGCTTGATCATGTCAATCTGAAACAGGCCGACCTCCTCCACCTTATAGACCGCATTGTTGGACATAAACTTGATCTTGTCTCCGGCACGTATTTGTCCGTGAAAGACTCGGAAATGGACAATGGTGCCGCGGTAAGCATCGTAGTGTGAATCAAAAATCAAAGTTTTGAGCGGTTGAGCGGGATCGCCAACCGGCGGCGGCAGTTTTTGGACGATTTCCTCCAGTAGGCTATCGATCCCGATGCCCTCTTTGGCGGAAATCAAAACGGCGTCATCCGGGTCCAGGCCAAGATCATCATGGATCTGTGATTTTACCCGGTCGATGTCCGCTGATGGAAGATCGATTTTGTTGATCACCGGAATAATTTCCAGGTCATGCTCCATTGCAAGGTAGAGGTTGGCCAGCGTCTGGGCCTCGACCCCCTGGCTGGCATCGATTACCAGCAGGGCACCTTCGCAGGAGGCTAGAGACCGGGAGACCTCATAGGAAAAATCAACGTGCCCCGGTGTGTCAATCAGATTCAGGAAATAGGATTTGCCATCCGCAGCCGTGTAGGGTAGACATACTGTCTGGCTTTTGATGGTAATGCCGCGCTCCCGCTCGATATCCATGGTATCGAGGATTTGGTTCTGAAAATCCCGCTCGGATATAATGTCGGTTGTTTCTATCAGGCGATCCGAAAGGGTGGATTTGCCGTGATCAATGTGGGCTATAATACTGAAGTTTCTTATGTTTTGCATTGAGTCTGTTTTTTTAAATTAATGTACTTTGTTTTAAGTATTAATTTTGCTATGAGATGGTTAGCGGTATCCGGCCAAAAGAAAGTTGACACTGTTTTGCTTTGCGGATATACTGACACATTATAACTAATAAATTTAACCTTTTATCAATTTTTGTGGACTGCTGTCAAGTCTGCTGTCTATTATTATATTTCAATCGGATGCAACATGGCAACATCGGAGACCAATACCAGCGTTTTAATCGTCGATGACGACGAAGCGGTGCGCAGCACCATGAATGAATACATCAAAGCCGCCGGGTACAACTCCTTGGCCGTCTCCTGTGCCGAGGAGGCCCTCGAAGTAGTTCAAAAGCATGAATTCCAGGTCGTTATCACCGATATTATTCTGCCCGCCATGGGCGGGCTGGAATTAACCAAATCCATCCGGAAAAATAAAAAATCCGACGTCATCGTGATGACCGGCTACGGCGATGATTATTCTTACGAAGAGGCGATCAATATCGGCGCCAGCGATTTCGTAATCAAACCGGTGCGCCTGGAAGAACTTCTACTGCGGCTGAAACGGGTGCTCAAGGAGCGCCAACTCACCAATGAGCGGGTACGGATGATGGAGAAATTACAAAAGCTGGCCGTAACCGACGGACTTACTAAGCTTTATAATTCAAGATCATTTTATTCCCAGCTCGAAACGGAAGTTGACCGTTACAACCGTTACAAGCATCCCCTGGCCCTGCTGTTGCTGGATCTCGATCACTTCAAGCAGTACAATGACAATTACGGCCATCTGGAAGGCGATAAGGTCCTGGTCCGATTCAGCCAGATTATTAAGTCCTGTCTGAGGACCAATGACTCCGCCTATCGATACGGCGGGGAGGAATTTACGGTTATTTTACCGGAGACAGGCGGGGCCGAGGCCAAAACCGTTGCCCAGCGGATTCGATTGGCGCTGGAGGCAGAGCGCTTTTCACCTGATAAGGAGAGTTCCGTTCAAATCACCATCAGTATCGGCGTTACTGAATACCAGGGCAAGGAAGAACTCTCTACTTTTATACAGCGGGCCGACAAAGCCATGTACCTCTCCAAGCAAAACGGCCGCAACAAGGTCTCCATGCTGTACGCGGGTGGATCCCAGCCGACCTAAATAATGCCGATTATTTCAATCGTCATTAGACATCCCCGCCTGTATTCTCACTTTGAGATATAGATTTCCCCGATCACGCCCGGAATCCGTTTCAACGTTTTTCCCCAACCCCTTGAGCCGCAATTTGCTGCCCTCTTTAATTCCCGCCGGCACGGTAACTCTGAAAAGACGTTTGTGAAATCCCCAGGGGATATTGATAAGTTTGCGGGTACCGGCAATCGCCTCGTGGGGTGTAATGGTAATGACGCCGTAGAGATGGGGGTCAGGGCCGGGGCCGATCGGCCGGATCACCTGCAGATGCGGCGTGCTTTTGCGTGCGGTGACCCGGCGTATCTTGGTCCGGGCGCCGACACTGGGCAGCATCAGTATGATATTGAGAAAAATAATGCCGAAAATAAAGCCGCCGATATGGGCCCACCAGGCCACTCCGCCGCCCAGCCCCGGATTCGCTGCGGCATTGATAAACTGCAGCACGAACCAGACTCCCATAAAAAAGTAGGCTGGTATATCTATAAAGTAGGGAATAAAAAAAATAGGGATGAGGGTTAATATTTTTGAGCGCGGGTGCAGGATTAGATAGGCGCCCATGACACCTGCTATTGCGCCGCTGGCGCCGATGGTTGGGAGATTTGAATGCAGGTTCAGCACCAGATGCGACACCCCGGATGCGATCCCGCAGATGAGATAAAATACCAGGTAACGCAGAGGTCCCAGCCGATCTTCCACATTGTCCCCGAAAATATATAAAGACCACATATTGCCAAGCAGGTGCCAGAAACCGCCGTGCAGAAACATGAAAGATATGAAAGCGACGACCTGCTGCTGGGCGCTGAAATAAGCGCTGAGCTGAGGAATCGAATAACGAGCAGGCACCAGACCATAGGTAAATACAAACTTATCCCATTCCGGGCCCCGGGACAGCTGGATTAAAAAAACAACGACATTAATACCAATGAGCGCATAGTTGACAACCGGCACATTTTTAGCCGGGGTGGTGTCGCGAAGCGGGATCATAAGCCGAGTTACGGGTTACGAGTTACGGGTTTCGAGTTGCGAGTTACGGGTTACGGGTTGCGGGTTGCGGGTTGCGAGTTACGGGTTACGGGTTTCGGGTTGCGAGTTACGGGTTACGGGTTACGGGTTTCGGGTTGAAAAAGCCGGTATTAGGTATTCGGTATTCGGGGAGGAATTTCGTAATGACAGCCTGTTGCGGCGTGCGCATAGCGGATTACGCCTTGAACCGGCATCGCGCATTGTGCGAAGGGCGTGGCGCATAGGGCCGGGCATCCTAAAGCCGTCCTGTCTGTCATCAGTCTTCCACCCCCTGTTCCAAAAGCCGTGCCCCGCTTTTCTTGAGCCTTACACATTAGACCTTCTAGCTTACATCCTGTGCGCCACGCCCTATGCCCCATGCCGAATGCCGTGCACCGAACACCATGCACTATGCCCTCTGCGCCATGCGCCATGCGCTTTGCCCCATGTCATCGCACCCCGCACCCTGCTTTCAATCCGAAATCTGCAATCCGAAATCCGCAATCAGTTGCCCCGCACCTCGCAACACGTAACTCGTAACTCGCACCTCGCACCCCGCAACGCGCACCCCCGCAACTCGCACCCCGCAACGCGCAACTCGCACCCCACACCTCGCTCCCCGCACCTCGCTCCCCGCACCCCGCCTTACGCGTCAGCCGCCTTTATCCGGTCGAGATTCATTTTAAATTTGTGCTGTTTTTCCAGTAAGGCACTCTGCTTATCGCGGACTTTTTCAATGACATCGGCCGGGGCCTTGCTTAGAAAGCCCTCATTTTCCAGCTTTTTACCGACCTTTGCCAGTTCGACGGCCAACTTGTTCATTTCTTTCTCCAGGCGCCGGATCTCTTTGGCAAAATCGATGATTCCCGCCAAATCGACGAATATCGTGGCATTTTGAATCACGGCGGTGGCGGATGACGCCGGCCGTTGGGTGATCTCATCTACTGTCAATGCGCTGAGCCGGGCCAGGTTGATGACCAGATCCCTTTGCGATTCGATAATCTCGCGGGTTGGCCCGTCCTCTGATTGAATCGTTACCGGCAAAGCCAAAGACGGCGCCAGGTTCATTTCACCCCGCACATTCCTGATGCCGGTTATGACATTCATCAGTACTTCCATTTTGGATTCGGGTTGTTGGTTGCGTTCCGAGTGGGCTACCTCCTCCTGATATTCGGGATAAGCCGCTTTCATAATCGATCCCCTGGTACCGGGCATATGATGCCAGATTTCTTCGGTCACAAAAGGGATGAACGGATGCAGCAGGATCAGGGTATCGTGTAGGACCCGCCACAGCACCGAGCGGGTCGCCTCCTTGGCCTGTGGCCCTTCTTTATCGTACAGGGCCGGTTTGGCGGCTTCAAGATACCAGTCACAGAATTCATGCCACACGAAGTTGTAAAGTGATCCGGCGGCTTCATTGAAGCGGTACGCATCTAAAGCCGTGGCGACTTCCAACGTCACCCGCTGCAGGCGGGACAAGATCCACTGGTCCGGCAGTGACAGGTTTTGGTAATCTATTTCTTCGTGGCCCTGCTCCAGATGCATCAGGGCAAAGCGGGCGGCATTCCAGATTTTGTTGACAAAGTGCCGGTAGCCGTCCACCCGCTTTTCCGACATTTTTATATCTCGTCCCTGGGCGGCGAAAGCAGCCAGGGTATAGCGGAAGGCATCCGTCCCGTATTGATCGATGACGTTCAAGGGATCGATGACATTGCCCTTGGACTTGCTCATCTTTTTGCCTTCCTCATCCCGCACCAGGGCGTGCACGTAGACGTCTTTGAATGGGACGTCATGCATGAAATGGATGCCCATCATCATCATGCGCGCCACCCAGAAGAATAAAATATCGAAGCCGGTGACCAGCACGGACGTGGGATAGAAGGTTTTCAACAAAGGGGCCTCATCGGGCCAACCCATGGTCGAAAACGGCCAAAGCGCGGAACTGAACCAGGTGTCGAGCACATCGGTTTCCTGAACGAGTTTTTGCGACTGGCAACCAGGGCAGGCCTGCGGAGCTTCCATGGCGACGACGATTTCGCCACAATCCTCACAGGTCCAGGCCGGAATCTGGTGGCCCCACCAGATCTGGCGCGACACGGTCCAATCCCGAATGTTGTTCATCCAGTCGTAGTATGTGTTGGTCCACATTTCAGGAATAATCTTGGTCTTGCCGGTTTTCACGGCGTCGATCGCCTTTTCCGCAAGGGGTTTTGCGCGCACAAACCATTGCTTGGACAGGTTCGGTTCAACCACAGTCTTGCAGCGGTAGCAATGGCCCACACTGTGTCGATAGGGCTCGATTTTGACCAGCAGCCCTTCCTCTTTAAGCGCTTCGACGACGGCTTCGCGGCACTCAAATCGATCCTGGCCCTCGAAACGGCCGGCCTCAGCGCTCATGTCACCGTTGTCATTGATGACCTTTATACTGGGCAGATTGTGGCGCGCACCAATTTCAAAGTCATTGGGATCGTGGGCCGGTGTAATCTTCAGCCCCCCGGTACCAAATGACATATCGACATAGGCGTCTTTGATAATGGGAATCTCACGGTTCATGAGCGGTAAAATGACCGCATCGGATTTGACATCCAGATAGCGCTCGTCCTCGGGATGAACCGCCACTGCGGTATCGCCCAGCATGGTTTCGGGGCGGGTGGTGGCCACCACGATCGCGCCGTCTCCATCTTTATAAGGATAGCGGATATGATATAAATGTCCGTCACGGTCTTCGTGCTCCACTTCAAGGTCTGCCAGGGCAGTGTGGCATCGGTGACACCAGTTGATGATGTAATTGCCGCGATAGACGAGCCCTTCCTGATAAAGCTGAACGAATACCTTGCGCACGGCCTTTGACAGTCCTTCATCCATTGTGAAGCGTTCACGCTGCCAATCACAGGAGGCTCCCAGGCGCTTTAGCTGGTTGATAATGGCGCTGCCGTATTTTTCGCGCCACTGCCAGACAACCTCGATAAATTTTTCACGGCCCAGTTGATGGCGGTCGGTGCCTTCGGCGGCCAGTTTTTTTTCGACCACATTTTGGGTTGCGATGCCGGCGTGATCGGTTCCCGGCATCCACAGAACGTTATCCCCGCAGAGGCGGCGATAGCGGCACATGATATCCTGCATCGTATTGTTTAAGGCGTGTCCCATGTGTAGAACGCCCGTTACATTCGGCGGTGGGATGACAATTGAATAAGCCGGCTGAGAACTCTGTTCCTGCGCTGCGAATAGCTGTTCGTTTTCCCAGTATTTGTACCAGCGCTTTTCCACTTCATGGGGTTCATAGCCCTTGTCAAATTGCTTCAAACTCATTTGAATGACGCTCCTTTATGCCAAGTGTTGGTTAAGTCCGCAAAATAAAAAAAGAGATTATAGATTAATCCCTTATAATTTACCAGCTGTTTTTATGATTTCAGGACTTTTGTATTTGGCGCCCGGGGTCATCGATTTTGAGAAGGGGGCAGCGGGGAAATATGTGCTGAATTGACTACAGGATCTATACTGAAACCAGCTAAAACCTGCTATTCGGAGAGAAAACCGGCGACTATTATGGCTTTTTGAGTTTAGCCTATCTAAGGGCTTTGTTGTATCTGAAAATATCTTAGTATATTAAGCAAAAGCAGTCGGCGCTCTGTTCTTAGGGTTCGAAATTATCGATCGTATCATTTCCCAGCAAGGCTCTTTTCAATCGATCGATCTCTTTTGCTACCGCTTTTTCAATCACATCGTAGATAATTGCTTCTATCCTGTCGGCAAATTTTTCGTTGAGGATCTGCTCGACAGCCGCATTGATGTCTCCCGTGGGTATCGTCGATAGCTCATCGATGGCCTGACCGACTTTCAGCTCTTCCAACACGGTATCATCTTTTTTTCCTTTTTCCGCAACCTGATCGACCGGCGATAGCGCGATTTCGATTTCGACGGTTCCATCTTGGGGCGAAATCTGGTTGATCGGATCGACCTGTCGGGAAATGAAATCTGGATCAATTTCATTGCTCAATAACGGATTTATCTCAGCTTCCCCGGATTCCGGCGGTGAATCGCTGAATTCGATGAGCCCCTTTTCCTCAAACGGGCTATCCTCCTCAACTTCAATCAACTCGATAAAATCATCTTCATCAGCTTTAGATGGGTTTACCATGCCGGTTTGGTTCAGTGTTATCTCTTCATCGGCTGAAAAGTGCTGATCGAATTCGGTAATTTCGATGATTTCTTCCCCATCTTTATCTTTGTATCCGCTATTGCTGTCCAGTGCGATGACTTCATCATTCTCCTCGATGTCCGCTTGTTCTTTCATATGAAGTAAATTATCAACAAATTCAGATTTCGGATGATCCTCATCGACCAGCGACAGACTTTTATCGCTTGTTTCCGGGGATCCGCCCAGGTCAAGGAGGGCATCGTCGTTTTCTCTCTCAGACTCGGCCTCACCGGCCTGATCGGCCTTTCTAAATCCGTCATTCAAGCTTAAGGACTTTTCAACTGCTCTGGCAATAATGTCGTCACCGCCGGCTACTTCCAGTTCCTCTGTTTCCTGACCGGCACTGTCTTCTTCATTAAAGTCAATATCGCTGAGGGCCTCTATATCAGGCAGGCCGTCTCGATTGATAAATTCCGGAATTCCATCCTCGGTCAGGGAAACGAACTCGGCCTCCTGGTCCTGATCGGACTCCAGGTCGATTACATCGTCCCGATCATCATTTTCGAAATCGAGGTATTTCTCCGGGGCACGCGCGGCTTCACCTTCCTTGGTTTCAGTTGCTACGGCGAGCATCATATCCGCAAAGTCATGATCGTCTTCACCGCGCTCCTCGTCTAATTCAATGAGTTCATTTTCTTCATCATCCAATTCGAACTCAGGATCAGTGTTTTCCTCCAGATCAAACAAATCTTCGTTCCATCCGGTTGTGCCAGCTGGACTCCCGACTGCAGCGCTATTGTTTTCTCCTGTCTGGTCAGGGCTGTTGTCGACGATGATGGTATCATCGTCAAAGTCCGCGAGATCCCTTACTTCCGTCATTTCTTCGGTATCATCATCTAGTTTATCAAGGTCATCGAGATCCGTGACCATGGTCATTTCGCCTTTGTCGTCATCGAGGTCATCGAGATCCGTGACCATGGTCATTTCGTCTTTGTCGTCATCTATATCATCGAAGTCATCGAGATCCGTGACCATGGCCATTTCGTCTTTGTCGTCATCGAGGTCATCGAGATCCGTGACCATGGTCATTTCGTCTTTGTCGTCGTCGAAGTCATCGAGATCCGTGACCATGGTCATTTCGTCTTTGTCGTCATCGAAGTCATCAAGATCCGTGACCATGGTCATTTCGCCGTTGTCGTCATCGAGGTTATCGAGATCCGTGACCATGGTCATTTCGTCTTTGTCGTCATCGAGGTCATCGAGATCCGTGACCATGGTCATTTCGTCTTTGTCGTCGTCGAAGTCATCGAGATCCGTGACCATGGTCATTTCGTCTTTGTCGTCATCTATATCATCGAAGTCATCGAGATCCGTGACCATGGTCATTTCGTCTTTGTCGTCATCTATATCATCGAAGTCATCGAGATCCGTGACCATGGCCATTTCGTCTTTGTCGTCGTCGAAGTCATCGAGATCCGTGACCATGGTCATTTCGTCTTTGTCGTCATCTATATCATCGAAGTCATCGAGATCCGTGACCATGGTCATGTCGTCTTTGTCGTCATCGAGGTCATCGAGATCCGTGACCATGGTCATGTCGTCTTTGTCGTCATCGAGGTCATCGAGATCCGTGACCATGGTCATGTCGTCTTTGTCGTCATCGAAGTCATCGAGATCCGTGACCATGGTCATTTCGTCTTTGTCGTCATCGAGGTCGTCGAGATCCGTGACCATGGTCATTTCGTCTTTGTCGTCATCGAGGTCATCATTTAGATCATCGAGATCAAATATCCCTGTCACATCGTGGGGATCATCATCGGCAGCTAGATCCATTGCCTTGGCATCTTCTTCAGGATCATCGACATCGAGGTCATCGAGATCAAATATCCCTGTCATATCGTGGGGATCATCATCATCGGCCTCGGCAACTAGATCCGTTGCCTTTGCATTTTCTTCAGGATCATCAACATCGAGGTCATCGAGATCAAATACCCCTGTCATATCGTTGGGATCATCATCATCGGCCTCAGCAGCCAGATCCGTTGCCTTTGCATCTTCTTCAGGATCATCATCATCATCAACATCGAAGTCATCGAGATCAAATATCCCTGTCATGTCGTGGGGATCATCATCTTCTTCATCAAGATCCATTGCCCCCGTCATTTCTTCGAATTCATCATTTTCCTTATCTTCTTCGGCTTTATCGCCTTTGGCGATTATTGGAGGATCATCGTCTGTTTCACCCGTTAAATCGATAGTGTCGTTATCATTTTCGGATTCAACGGTTATTTCATCAGTAAGGTCAATTATGACTTCATCTTCCGAAGAATCCAATTTGACGGATTCTTGACGGGGATCTTTTTTATCGAACATATTCATCACCAATTGGAAAGGGGGAGATTTTTTTCAACGGAATGATTTACTAAATTATTGTTACCCTTGAAAAATATCATATGGTGCGGTAAGTGTCAAGGAATATTGCCATTTTCAATATCTAGCATCTATGGTGCAGATTTTATTTCCGAGGTGCGGAACCTCGACAAAGGGTGATTGATATCATGATTTTGACTGTCTTAAATCGATAGCCATTGTTTTATAGAATGTCAGTTGTTATAACCTGCTAAAAAGCCATGGCAAATGATCCTCCTGAAGACTGACGGTTCAAAATGTACCGAGCCTCCAGGACCAAAAATCAACTATAATTCGACAGAATAATATAAATCAGATAAATCTATGTAGCTCCGCCTGCGGACTATGACTTATAGTTTGATATGCGACATTTCTATATCGATCCATTAGCGGTTACCAAACGCTTGGCTTATATCGAGGGTGACGAGGCCCATCACATTAAAAACGTGTTGCGGTTGAAGCCGGGGGACCATCTAAAGCTAATCGACGGCACCGGTGTTGAATACACAGCCGAGATTAATAAAATCGAAGCTGGTAAAGTTGAAGTTGCGGTTCGAAATACGCAGCAGCCCGAAACCGGCCCAAAGATCCGGACCATGGTGGCTCAGGCTTTTCTAAAAGATAAAAAAATGGATGATCTCGTTCGCAGTCTTTCCGAATTGGGAATCGATGGCTGGATTCCATTTTTTTCACAGCGCTCCATTGCCCGGCCAGACAAAAAGCCCCTTGCCGGCCGGATCCAAAGATGGAAACGAATCGCTGCGGCTGCCCTTAAACAGTGCCGGCGAAAAAGCATGCTGGAAATCTCAGACACGCTGAGCTGGGAAGAGGTGCTGGAGCTGGGCCAATCCTTTGATTTGAAAATCGTGTTTTGGGAACATGAAACCAAGCCTTTAAATCGGAATATTTGGAACGCAGCTGGCGCTACCCTGGGATCAGTTATGGTGATGCTGGGTCCTGAAGGAGGATTTACCGACCAGGAGATTGAAACGGCCCGGCAAGCGGGCTTTGTCACCGCCGGATTGGGTCCCCGAATCTTGCGAGCCGAGACCGCCACCCTGGCAGCGAGTACCTTGGTTCAATATATTTTTGGCGATATGGGACCAAACCCGGCCAAGCCGGAAATGAAGATTGAAGATTGAAAATTGAAGATTTATAGTTTCGCTCGCGCAGCGCAGGCGCTTGCGCTGCGTGTTGCTCTGTCATTTTGAATTAAACCGATAGAGTTGATTAAATACTCAATCTGGATGTGTCAAAATCTTGCGCAAACATGATGTGATATCGATATGTGGTTACCAAATACGGAGCGGCATTAGACGAAGTGGATGCGGTAAGATCGGCTATTCCCAGGGTTTCCATATTCTAAATATAAGGTGATATAACACAGTTTGGCGAAAACAATTTGGCTTTTTTGGATTTTGAAACGCTCATTTAGGAAAAATATGTTGACAATTAATCCGGGGTTTAATAAAAAAGGGCTTCTCAAAAACGAGCTTCTAAAAAAGCCGAGGTAGCTCAGTCGGTAGAGCAGGGGACTGAAAATCCCCGTGTCGGCAGTTCGATTCTGTCCCTCGGCACCAGTACTTCAGGCACTTACGAGATATTCGTAGGTGTTTTTTTTTGTTTAAAGGGATTCAGATACGGGCACAAATTACCTTGGATGTCAATTTTAACTATTGATTTTATTTTAAATTTTTATGAATACAGGGGGGATTTTGACTCCCCGTGTCTTGGATCCACAGCTCTTGTTTGGCTAGCATATTCGCACTTGGCCGCATTACATTGCTGAGATTAAGATTATTCTCAGAAAAAATACCGTTTGAGACTATTCTCGCACGGGGGGATCCCGAAAGAAAAGAACTCTGTGGGATTAAGGAACAAGCAGCCGGGATCAGGGCGCCGGTGCCAAACCACACCAAAAGTGATAAAAGGAACCAGGGATCGAATGGCAGGATGCAGTTCGGAAATTAGGTTGATTTATTAGGGCATTTTGGTAAATTGAAAATTAAGTTTTTTGGAAAGTCAAGCTTCCGAATAATAGCAAGATGTCGCTAATTTCGTAGCACGATTACCATTATTCTTTGGAAACCTCAGCAACTTACGAAAGCATAGATATTTCGGGGCTTGACCATAGCAAGCCAACCAATTGATGTAAATTTTTAGAAAATGATCTAATAAAAGGAGATGAGCATGCTTTGGCCTGAGATCCGCAAAGGCTATCCAAACCAATGGCTTATCATTGAGGCATTAGAGGCCCATACCGACTCGAATAATCTGCGGCACTTTCATCAATTAGCGGTCGTTGAAAAGTGTGAGGACGGAAGTATGGCGATGAAACGCTACCGGGAACTTAACCGAAAATATCCTCAGCGAGAGTTCTACTTTGTTCATACAGATCGCCCTGCGTTGGATATCCATGAAAGACGATGGGTCGGTATTAGGAGAGGCGATGCAGTTAGTCTTGCAAGATAACCTGCCTTTTATAACCGTTGTGGTCGGATATAATGAATCAACTGTTGAAGTATCCAAGGTTTTGATCGATACTGGTTCTGCAACTAGTATATTTGCGACCGACATTGTTGATGCATTGCAGATCGTGCCTTTGCCGCAGGATACACTTCATGTTATCCGAGGAATCGGTGGCACTGAAGTCGTCTTTAAGCGATGTGTTGATTTTATTCAGGTAGACGATTTTAGTCTACCAAATTTCGAAATCGAGGTCGGCGGAATGGATTACGGTTTTGAGATCAACGGTATTTTGGGAATGGATTTTTTGATCAGCTCTGGTGCCATAATCAATCTTAAGGATATGCATTTCCATCTGAATAGTTGATTCAACACTTATCCTAAGGGACATTAAAGTTGGGACGCATGGGATCATGATTTATGCATATCCCAAAATTAAAGTAGAGAATTACAAATTTTCATGCCCTGGTTTGACTGTGCCCAAACCGTGCCCGTCAAGGTCAAATATTTCCAAACGGTTCCAAACGAAACCAAAAATATTCTGAAAAATTGGAATAGAATCAACTGCTTAAAATCACAACATTTTTGAACTTTCAAAAAGTTGGTCTGAAAATCCCCGTGTCGGCAGTTCGATTCTGTCCCTCGGCACCAGTATTTCAGGCACTTACGAAATATTCGTAGGTGCTTTTTTTGTTTAAATGGACACAAAAACGGGCACAATTCAGGCTATGTGTCAATTTAACCTGATGATATCATAATAAATTTTGTTAAGGACGGGAGGACTTTTAATCCTCGTGCCTTTGAACCCTGCCGCGATGAACCTGTCGATTTATTTGAAACTGAGTGGATAGGCCAGTGATTTCGTAATCCTGTTTGAAATATTGATCAAAACATAATAAGGTATCGATTAAATATTTCTTAAAATTAAAGGCTGTTTAATAAGATTAAAAGGAAAAGAAAAAAATGGAATCATCCGCGTTGAGGGAAATAGCGAGCGGGCTGCCATTTTTCAAAACGTTAGATGAACGGGAGAAACTGCTAGGCGTAGTAGGTGCTCTGGCGCTACGGCAGGTAAGTCTCAGCAAAGCCGCCGAAATCATGGGAATGGGTAATGAAGCCTTCCTGGAATTGCTGGATGCTATGAGGGTGAAATTTTCCTATCTTGAGGAGAGCGACGTCGAAACGGAGTTGAAGTGGTGATGAAAGCCGTCTTCAACAGCTCCCCCATCATATTTCTGACCAAGCTTAACCTAATCGAAGCTGCTTTAGACCTATTTGACCTGATTGAGATCCCCTCATTGGTATATTCAGAGATCCGACGGAAACCGGACGCTTCAGCCAATGCAGTCGAAGACCTTGTTAAAGGAGGGCGCATTAAGGTTTTCAAAGCAAGCAATGAGCGTTTCGTTAATGCGCTGGGTCGACGTTTGGGTAAAGGCGAAGCGGAAGCCATAGCCCTGTCTATTGAAAACGGAGCCGATCTTGTCATCCTGGATGACCATGCCGCAAGAGTGGAAGCCATGCGACTCGGTCTTTCGGTGAAAGGCACATTGGGTATCGTCAGGCGGCTAATGGATAATGGAGTTTTCGAGGGTGATCTTGAAGAACTTTTCACCAAATTGAAAACAATGGGATTTAGAATAAGAGCGGAACTTTTCCGGGAGATCTTTAGTGGAATTGACCAAAAGCGGTGATCGAGCTTTCACGGGATTGATAGTTGAAATTTTTAAGCTAAAGGAAAATCGATGAGCGCCAGCTCACACCGATAAACCGATTGCTTTCATATCACGCCACAGGTTTCGACGGCGATTATGTTTTTTTCGCCACCGGGTAACTAAAGCATTGTAGGTATTTTGATTCAGTTCATGTAGGGACTTGCACCAATCGGCATGACCGGTATAATCTGATTTATAGGCATCTGCCGGATCGGGCACGATCAAGTGCAGATGCTCTTTCCATACTTCCATCGCCACGTTGAGGCTAAGACCGGCATTCATTTTCTTCAAACCCCTGCACCGAAAACTCCCGAGGAGGTCATTTGCAGATGCCTCTGCCGGAAGTGCGGTTTTGCAAAAGACCGGATATTTTCGCACAAGACGTTTGCTTGCGGGCAAATCTGAAGTCAGACGGGACAGCCAATGCCACTGCTTTTTGAATAGCCTCTTGTCTTTCCTCAAATCGTTCAGCCAACCATTGAGCTTATTCGAAAACCACTTTTGTTTCTTTTTCGGGTCCAAACTCGCATCTATCAACCAGTGAACCCAGGAATCTGAAAGGTTAGGAGCGTCCATATATCGAGAGAAGCTGCGATTAGCCATTTCAGTTTTCCACTGGTTAAAAATCGAATCTATGGTCTTTTTTGTTTTGGGTCGGATTACGCGTTTGTATTCTTGAATGACCGCTTCACAGTCTTCCGGCAGCCGAATTATGGTACCTTGAAATTGAGCGGCTGCCACTCGCTGTGAATTACCCAACTTCAGAGAGACCTTACTCCACACGAGCAATAGGGCCGCTATATCCTCTTGGCCATCTTCCATGTAATAATCCATCTGATCCATTAGTAGGGATGATTCCGGGTACCATTTTGCCTTTCTTTTTTTCTCCAGGAAACTGGAAAACGTTTTCACCAGCCATTGCTCCGCTTCTTGAAATTCCTTCCGGCTAATCGCGTCATCGATCAGCGGACGACCATATTGCCAATTTTGGTCCAAATGGTTCCGGCAGGTTTCCAGGTGCTTGGATGAATCAAACCGGGATTCATAAGCATGATTGATTTGATGCCAGGGTGAATAAACATTGTTGAGATCGATCTCAAGCATTTCGTCATCACGCAAGTAGACATAAATTTCACGACAGGAATCAGCGGGGAGGTTTACAAAAAAATCAGCAAGCGCAATCTGATTCATGTATACCAGTTTGTGTGATTGCTCGATTTCATATACCTTTTCAAGCAAGCGAATACCGGAACGGGGTTCATGCTGCAAGCCCGACCATAGCCACTTCAACATACAGGTGGTTGCGCTTTTCTCAAGCTCGCAGGGCTCACCGTACTCGGCCCCCATCCACTCCGGATATGAAGCGATGTGGTCCTCGATGTTTTCCAATGCATCGACAAAGAGATCAGGATCATCAATTGACGGGTAGACGTCATCGATCAAGCCCAGCATATCCCGAGCAATCGGCTCGAGATCAGAAGCAAGATAAGAGCCGTCAAAATAAGGTGCCTCCCAGTGGTGATCCTGGACCGCATACTTTCCTTCCTCATTGCCGACCTCGGCAATAACTTCATACCAATGGCGCCACAGTGAATTCCAATATTCCATGGTCCGTTTATGCGAAACCGGCCGGCTTTTGGTTTTCCCGCCGGTTTTAGTCCGAGCCCCTTTTAGAATTTCGTCCACTGTTGCGGCCATATCCGGATCAGCCCTCATAAAATCGTCCATCAGGTTTTTCAAATTTCCTGAGGACGCAACCACATCCAGCATGCACGCGATCTGATCCGTTGTCAGAGATTCCAGTAAAAGCTTACCCATCGTAATTTTTTTTTCTTTCATATTACAATTTCCAAAGGGTATGTCTAAGGTCGTTTTTTCTGTATTATTTGATGCTCATCCTTTTTCCTGCGCAAATCTTTCTATATTCTCCGCTTTAGAATGATCATTATAGAAAGTCAATCCCTTACTTCCGTGCGAGCGCTTTACAGTTTCTAAATATGCTGTGAGGATAGGATGGTAATGGAAAACTGTCCTCAAATTGTGCCCGCCAAGGTCAAATCACGACCTTCATCATTTCTCGACTTTTCCCCTCGTTTTTCCCTAATTTGAAATTAACCTTTGTAAACTATATAAATCTATAAATAATTATAAAATTTTATAGGTATTTTAGATCTGTTCAAAACAAATGGTGAATTGAAACATTATGCAATGTTTCATAATCATATAACATATTGTATTTTTATGGATAAAGCATGAATTGGCATATTGTTTGCTTATGCTAATTGAGGTGCGTCTAGGGTGCAGTTCCCTATCATCTTTCTTTCAAAGAATGATAAAGGCTGTCAATAAATAATTTTAAAAGAGAATCCATATGCTGCTATCAATTACAAACAAACAAAAACCTGCTACTGATTTGGGTTACCTTCTTCATAAAAAACCTTCGCGCTGTCAGGAAATTGCTCTCAACTTTGGAAAAGCATATGTGTTTTATCCGGAGGCAACTGATTTTAAATGTACAGCATCCTTGATGTTGGATATTGATCCAATCGGAATGGTGCGGGGCAAAGTGGGAAGAATTAATAGCGGACCGCTTGATCAATATGTAAACGATCGACCTTATGTGGCATCATCCTTTATGAGTGTTGCGATTGCCAAGACTTTTGGATCTGCCCTGCAAGGCAAATGCAATGTTAAACCTGAATTAGTGGATTTAAAATTACCTTTGGCAGCAAAAATTTCCGTGCTTCCATGTCCTAGTGGAGATAAGTTTCTTAAACAGCTATTCGAACCATTAGGCTATCAAGTCAGTGCGACGCCCTTCACTCTTGATCCTAAATTTAATGAATGGGGTAACAGCAAGTACTATTCAGTAGAATTAAAAACGGTGTCTACCGTTAAAGATTTACTTACGCATCTATACGTCTTGATACCCGTTCTGGATAATAATAAACACTATTATGTTGGCGAAGCTGAGATAGAGAATTTGCTAGCCAAAGGACAGGGATGGCTTTCAAAACATCCAAATAAAGAAATTATCGCCAAACGATATTTAAGAAATAAAATCAGCCTCGCACGGCAGGCTCTATCAAGATTAATAGAAGAAGCACAGCTGTTGGAAAATGGTCCAAATGCAACTGCAAATGCCGGGGACGCTGTTGATGACCTGGAGAGTTTGCTTGAGAAACCCTTGAGTTTAAACGAGCAACGTATTAAAGCGGTGATCTCAAAATTATCTGATGTAGGTGCCAAAACGGTTATCGATATGGGGTGCGGTGATGGGAAATTGTTAAGAGATCTGATCCCCCATATTAGAAGAGAAAAATCTATTGAAAAGATTGCCGGCATGGATGTTTCCATCCGTCCACTTGAAATAGCGCACAGGCGAATCGGGATGGACCGCTTACCGAATCGAATTCAAGATAAGATCAACTTATTTCAAGGGTCATTGATGTATAAGGACAAACGTTTTGCCGGTTATGATGCTGCCGTCGTCATGGAGGTTGTTGAGCATTTAGATCCACCGCGATTGACAGCTTTTGAGAAAGTGTTGTTTAAACACACGAATCCAAAGACGGTCATCCTTACAACACCCAACAGGGAATACAACCGTATATGGGAGAAACTACCCGAAGGAGCTTTGCGTCACCGCGATCACAGGTTTGAGTGGACGCGAAGTGAATTTAAAGAGTGGGCGGACGGCATTGCTCAACAGTATAATTATTCCGTAGCTTATTACTCAATAGGACCTGAAGCACAAGAATTCGGTTCTCCTACACAAATGGGAGTTTTTAAACGTGGAGATTAAGATACCCGAACTTGCATTGGTTGTATTAATCGGTCCATCAGGATCGGGCAAATCAACCTTTGCAATGAAAAATTTTTTGCCAACTGAAATCGTATCTTCTGACATTTGCCGGGGCATGATTTCTGATGATGAAAACGACCAGACGGTAACCAGTGAGGCCTTTGACCTGGTGCATACAATTATTCGCAAGCGTTTGGCATTGGGCCGCTTGACCGTAATAGATGCGACCAATGTACAAAAAGAATCTCGCAAACCGCTAGTAGCCATTGCACGAAAATACCATTGCCTCCCGGTGGCGATTGTTTTCGATTTTACTGAAAAGGTTTGTCAGGCACGAAACCAACAAAGAGAAGATCGTAATTTCGGCCCCCATGTCATACGTCAGCAACGCACGCAAATGCGCCGCTCCGTTAAGGGGCTTAAAAGGGAGGGGTTTCGTCATATTTTTACAATCGATTCCGAAGGAAAGGCAAATACGGCATCGGTTGAGAGGGAACCACTTTGGAACAACAAAAAAGATATGACAGGCCCATTTGATATTATTGGTGACATTCATGGCTGCTGTGATGAACTAGAAAAACTTCTTGCTGACTTGGGCTATGAACCTAAAAGCTTATGCGCATCTGATAGCGCATGGGGAAATGTCTGTTATTCACATCCGGACGGCCGGAAAGCTCTATTTTTGGGAGACCTCGTTGATCGAGGACCTCGCGTACTTGATACCTTGCGATTGGTTCGCAATATGGTTCATACCGAAAATGCACTTTGTGTCCCCGGTAATCATGATATCAAATTCTTGAGAAAACTTTGGGGCAAAAATGTTCAGATTACCCACGGGTTAGATAAAACACACGATGAATACGAAGCTCTGTTGGACGATGACAGAAAACATTTTCAAAAGGAGGCCGCCACATTTCTAAACGGACTTGTAAGCCATTATGTATTGGACGGTGGGAAATTAGTGATAGCGCATGCCGGCATGCCGCAGGAGATGCAGGGGCGAGGCTCAGGCAAAGTGCGTGGATTTGCTTTATATGGTGAAACCAGCGGTGAAACGGATGAGTTCGGTTTACCTGTCCGATACAATTGGGCCAGGGATTATCGAGGTCAAACTATGGTTGTTTACGGACATACGCCGATACCTGAGCCTGAATGGCTTAATAGAACTGTAAATATAGATACCGGCTGTGTATTTGGCGGTAAACTGACTGCTTTGCGTTATCCGGAAAAAGAGTTTGTTTCTGTTGATGCAATTCAAACTTATACCGAACCTGTGAAACCATTTTTGCCAGAGCATCAACATAATTTGGGGCTCACTACTCAACAGGAGACCGACAGCCTGCTTGAAGCCGAAGATGTCATTGGAAAACGCATGATTACAACAAGGCTTCGAAAAAATATCACGGTTAGAGAAGAAAATGCAACGGCCGCATTGGAGGTCATGAGCAAATATGCCGCAGATCCGAAATGGTTGATTTATCTGCCACCAACCATGTCACCGTGTGAAACCAGTTCAAATGAAGCTTATCTTGAATACCCGACCGAAGCTTTAGACTATTACAGGTCGTTAGGTTGTACGCGTGTCGTTTGCGAAGTAAAACACATGGGCTCCCGGGCCATTGCTATTGTCTGTAAGGATGAAAAAGTCGTTAGAAAACGATTTGGCATTGAGAATGATGGCACCGGCATCGTTTACACGCGAACAGGCAGACGGTTCTTTGACAGTAAGTCCATTGAAGAAGAATTGATCGGCAAAATTAGAGATTCACTTGATGCAACCAATTTTTGGCAAGAGCTCGAGACCGAATGGGTGATTTTCGATTGTGAACTAATGCCTTGGTCGGCCAAAGCTCAAGAGTTGTTGAAAAATCAATATGCAGCGGTCGGATCATCGGCAACAGGAGCCTTAAATGAGTGCATATCGGCACTTAGGCAAGTTACTGCACGCGAGGATTTAGAGAAAGAGTTTACGTTTCCAAAACACAGCTCTTCTCAACCAGTTGATATAGAGGAGGTTTTGGGATGGTACCAGCAGCGTTTGGACATGGTCGATGAATATCAAAATGCATATCGTCACTATTGTTGGCCGGTTGAATCTATCAGTGATTTGAAGCTTGCACCCTTTCACATCCTGGCTACAGAAAAATCCGTACATACGGATAAGCACCACGAGTGGCATATGTCGACGATTCATGAAATTTGCAAAAATAATTCGGATATACTCTTGAGCACAAACTATAAGATAGTTGATTTAAACGATCCTCAAAGTCAGCAGGAGGCCGTTGTCTGGTGGGAGAAATTAACCGGCAAAGGCGGCGAGGGAATTGTAGTAAAACCATATGAATTTATCGCCAAAGGAAAACGAGGGATTATTCAGCCTGCCGTGAAAGTGAGAGGTAGGGAATACTTAAGAATTATTTATGGTCCGGAATACACCGCTGTAATGCATATGCAAAGATTAAAAGGGCGCAATTTGGGTCGGAAACGATCGCTTGCGCTCAGAGAGTTTGCTCTTGGAATAGAGGCTTTAGAACGCTTTGTCAGAAAGGAGCCTTTGCGCTACGTTCATGAGTGTGTTTTTGGGGTTTTAGCTTTGGAAAGCGAACCAGTAGACCCCAGACTATGAAATATATATGGAATTAATTTGATAATCTAAACAGAAATTCAAGGAACCAATGGAATCGAAGATATCACTCAGTCAAAAACAACTTTCGGAATTTTTACTACACGTAGCTGTTGTAAGACCGGTATTCATATGGGGGCCTCCCGGGATTGGAAAATCATCATTGGTTTCCCAGTTCGCAGAATCCGTCGGACTTCCTTGTGTTTCTCTACTGGGAAGTCAGTTAGCTCCTGAAGATATTATCGGTGTCCCGCAAATTGTTGATGGAAAAAGTAGATTTTGTCCACCGACGCTAATCGCTAAAGATGAGCCCTATTGCCTTTTCTTGGACGAACTGAATGCTTGCTCCCATGAAGTACAAAAGGCCTTTTACAGCTTGATTCAGGATAGAAGAATTGGTGATTTTGAACTACCCAAAGGTTCTATTGTAATTGGTGCCGGTAACAGAGCCCAAGATAGCGCCATTGTAAAGCCCATGTCATCCGCTTTGACGAATCGACTTATTCATGTACATTTAAGAGTATCTCATCGTGATTGGCTTGATTGGGCAGGGCAAAGTGATATTCATGCCTGGGTGATTGAATATTTACAAAACCGTCCGGATCATCTTTGGTCACAACCACCGAAAACGGAAGCAGCCTTTTCCACTCCGAGGTCATGGCATATGCTCAGTGATGCATTGCATGAAATGAAAGAAAATATATCAGATGAAATGATTGAAATTCTAAGCATCGGTACGCTTTCACCACATCATGCAGGGCAATTTAAAGGTTTTATCAAACAGATTCGAAACAACTATGCCCTTTCAGCTATATTAAAAGGTCAATTAAAATGGCCTGACAAACCAGAGGATCGAGATGTCCTTTATTTTTTAGCACAATCATTCAAATCTCACCTGGTTAAGGAATTACCTGTTAGCAAGATTGAAAACTCCTCTCATATTAAGGAGTTGGCACATAAGTCCAAAGCTCTCATAAAACAGCTTGCGTCGATTAGTTTAGAAATTGCACAAATGGTTGTTGCAAAGGAGAATGACGATGAATGTTTACCCGATTGGTTTATGGTTGAAATAGCGCGAGATTTACCAAGAATTATCGTTAAATAATGGCAAAAAAGAGTAAAAAGAAAATAGATCCGGCTTTCAAAGCCTTTTGGGAAGGCCGGAGGCTATTGGACGAAAAACCTATGTTCAAAGCCTTAATGGACCATGTGCGCATCGTCCGTGATAAGGGGCTTAAATATCCCACGGGCAAATGGGCCATGATTACCAACAATGGTGATATTTTCATAAATCCAAAGGTTCGTGCTAAACCCGATGAATGGGTATACATCCTTGCGCATTGTTTATTACATTTAGGGTTTGATCATTTTAAAGAACATGAAAATTTTCCACTTTGGAATTTGGCTTGTGATTGTTTTGTTGCCAGGTTTCTAGCAAACTTAAAAATGGGTACACCTCCGGCTGAAATGATAGGCAATATCAATTTTTCATCCGGATCAGAGCAGGCTCTTTACAATGAACTAAATTTGAAAGAAGTTCCATCAGAACTAAAGGCCTTTAGTGTTGCGGGAATGGGAAAAGTCGATATGATTCTGGAACCCATCCGGCGAGATTATCATGGAAATGTAATCAACTGGCAAAAATTGTTCAGCAAAGGTCTGGCCCTGGCCGTAACCGATGTTGTTCGGAAATCAGCCAATCATTATGTTGATACCGAAGGTGATGAAAAAGAACTGACCCATGCTCAAAAAGCACGGCGCTGGTTTGTTTCGAGCTATCCCTTATTGGGTGCACTGGCATCAAATTTTAAAATAATCGAGGATCATATTCTTTGTGCAAGGTTGAATATAAGCGTTGCAGCAGTGAATCCTCAATTAAAAGAAATATATATTAATCCTGCAGCGGGTTTGGACGAAGAACAATGCCGCTTTGTAATGGCACATGAATTGTTGCATGTAGGTCTTAATCACCATTCGCGAAGCCGAGGTCGAGATCCCTATTACTGGAATGTCGCTTGTGATTATGTCATTAACGGCTGGTTGATAGAAATGGAAATTGGATATTTGCCACCGAGAGGCTTACTTCATGATCCAGATTTTAAGGGCCTTTCTGCTGAATCGATCTATGACCGGATCGTGACCGACATTCGTCGTTTTAGAAAAATTGCCACCTTGAGGGGTGTAGGGATTGGTGATATTTTAGAGGGCTCAGTACCAAACTGGTGGAAGCAAGGAGACGGGGTTGACCTTGACGAATTTTACCGGAGATGTCTTGGACAGGGACTGGTATATCATGAATGCAATGAAAGAGGATATTTGCCTGCCGGTCTAATCGAAGAGATAAGAGCTTTAAGTCAGCCGGTCATACCATGGGATGTTGAATTGGCTAAATGGTTCGATGATCATTTTTCACCGATTGAAAAGCATCGTACATATGCCAGACCAAGCAGAAGGCAAGCCTCAACCCCCGGTATCCCAAGACCGAGATGGACACCTGTACATGGAGCTATGGATGGAAGAACGTATGGTGTCATCCTGGATACATCAGGATCGATGGATAGAACCCTGTTGGCAAAGGCGCTGGGGACGATCGCAAGTTACAGCATCGCCAGAGATGTCCCCCTCGTAAGAGTCGTATTTTGTGATGCGACTTACTATGACCAGGGATACATGCAACCTGAAGCAATTGCTCAATCCGTAAAGGTTAAAGGCCGGGGCGGAACCGTCATTCAACCTGCAATCGAGATGTTGGAAAAGTGTGAAAATTTTCCAAAGGATGGACCGATACTGGTTATTACTGACGGTTATTGCGATCAGTTGCGAATACACAGGGAACATGCCTTTGTTCTTCCTCGAGGTCATCATTTACCCTTTATACCAAAAGGTAAAGTTTTTTTCATAAGTTGAAGTTTCAACGTTGCCAAGTCACCGCGTGCTTGAATCACCTTATTCACAAACTTTAAGAGTTGAGTGATTTAGTCTGCTCAGTCAATGTCCTTGAGTCTCCGTAATCAACTGCTATTTGTGCGTTTGTGCAAACTTTGAAGAAAGAAATTTAAAAAATTTTGCGCTCAAAGTAAGACGGCGTTAGTAAGTAAAATTCGATTTGGGTAACAGCACGTGAAGATTTGACACCAGATTTTGCTCGGGCGATCGTCACCGGCCGAACTCGCACGCAAGCTCGGCATCGGTGATCTCGAATCGGCGTCTCTCGCCGGTGCTCAAAGTGCGATTCGCAATTCGGCAAAGTCGTTCCCTCCAGGAAATCGGATCAACATCCCAAATCTGTATGTTCGAGTCGTTCAACCATGACGTGACGGCCAGCTTGCGGCTGTCCGGACTGAAAGATACGGATGAAACAGTCGCGCTAGGCACTGGAATCGGCGAGGACAGGCTTTGCATAGTCCCAACGTCCCAAAGGGTCAACTCCGACGTGCTCGCACCCGCCAGCAATCGGCCGTCGGGGCTGAAGGCTACGGCCACGGCGAGTCCCGACGCATCCAGGAGAGGCGGCACAAGCATGTTGCCCGTCTCCATCGTCCACACCTTCACAAGACCGTCATTTCCAGCGCTGGCAAGAGTCTTTCCATTTGGGCTGACCGCGATGCCTCGAACTCCGCCGGCGTGCGCGTCGATGCGATCGTATCGAAGCTTCTGCTTGCGTAAGTCCCAGACGGCGATCGTGCCATCCCAGCTACCAGACAATAGATACCTGCTCGACGGATCGAAGCAAACGACAGCGACACGGTCGGAGTGGTACTCGAGAGCATCACCGTAAGGTTTGCCGTCTACGACAGTCCAAAGCTTGATCTCGTGATCGTCACTCGCAGACGCCGCCAGGCGGCCGTCAGGCGAGATTGCAATCGACGAAACGTTCTTTTCGTGGGCTGCTTGTACGGAACGAATCTGCGTGCCGCTGCCGAGATTCCACATCACAAGTGATCCGACGGCGTCCCCCGTAATCGCGACGTTTCCGTCGGGAGAGATTGCCGAGCTCAGCACGCCAACGTCGCCATGCGTACCGAGTAGGGTTGGCGTTAAGTCGGGGACCTCCCAGAGCATGACCTTCGAATCCCAACCGCCTGTCAACAGTCTTTGGCTGTGTGGAACGAATGATGCCGTCATTGTGCCTTTGGCATGACCATCGATTCCTCGAACGAAGGAAGGCCGGTCGTCCACCCTCCACAGCTTGATCACGGGTTGTGACCACCCTCCCGAGGCAATCAAGCGGCCGTCGGGGCTGAATGCGAGGCTCTTGATACCTTCGTCAATTCCGGTAATCGATGTCTTCAGCGCATTTGCTTCGACATCCCACATCAGAATGCTGTCGCCAATCCCGATTGCAATTGCATTCTCGCCCGGGCTCACGGCGACCGCCGTTATGCTTTGCAAAGGGCGCTCGACAGCCAGGGAGCTCGTCATGGTCTGACCGGAAAAAGGTCTCCAGAGGATGAAGTTCTCGCCGGTGCCGACTGCGACCAAGCCGGTTCGTCGACCAACGGCCATCGCACACTGGTTCTGTTTTCCATGACGAAGTTGATCGAGAATCTCGGCGGTCGTCGTGTCCCAAAGCCTGGCTGTACCATCGTCGGAACAGGAGACAATGGTCCCATCATCAGGCCCAAATGTGACTTGCCAGATATTCTGTTCATGACCGACGAACGGTGATCCTTTCGGTGCCCCGGTGCTCGCGTCCCACAGCCTTACCGTCCCGTCGACGCTCCCGGAGGCTATGGTCTTGCCGTCCGACGAGTAGTCGACGCTCGTAACGTATCCATATCCTTCGTGTCCGAGCATCGGTTCACCAATCGGGTGCCCCGAGTCCACGTCCCATCGACGAATCGAGCCGTCGACGCTGCCGGTCGCAGCCTGGTCTCCACTCGGCGAGAAAGCAATGCTCCATACGTGTTTGCCGTGGCCCCGGAGGGACAGTCCATCGATGGGCATGCTCGTGAGCTCCCAGATTCGTGCGGTTTTGTCCTCACTCGCGGATGCAAGCAACTCACCGTCACGGCTGAACCGCAGGTTCGTAATCGCGCCAACGTGCCCGTACAGCTGGGCAACCAGGCGAGGCTGCTTGGTCAGAACAGACAGCAGGGCGCTTCTGGTTTCTGCAATATCCGCCCGGTTATGGGCCACCACGCTGAGGATTGCCGCCTCGTCGAGGCTTTCGTCGCTCATGCTCAGGCCCGCAACTGCAAGCTGCCGCGCGGCGGCGAGGCGCCGCTCTTCGAGCCAATTCGACGCAATGACGGCGGTCATGATGGCAAGCGCGAGGCCCGCAACGCCGGCTACGCGGGCCACGAGTTTTCTCTTGCTTGCGTGCTCGGCGCTCGATGCCAGCAGTTCCTGCTGGATTGCCACAGGCGTAGGGACTTTTTCCCTGCTACGATCCAGCCATTGCTGAGCCGCCGTCAGGTCGCTGCCCCGTAGCAGATAGGCGCTGTCCCGCTCGTGGTCATCCCATTCCCGCGCACGCACCAGCAACCGGGTGTGCTTTTTCACGTGAGCCGGATCGGACTTGGCTTCGTTTATCAGCGATTCGAGCTGCGGCAATAAGGAGACTGAGGGTCGGATGGTAAACGCCTGAATTTCATTCAAGGCGTCAGGCAACAGATCGAAGTCGGTACCCTCGACAACCAGCGGCAGGATCCGCTTCCCCGCCGAACTCGCGTGATTGAACTCGGCGATACAAACGTCCGATGACAGAGACTGAGTCGTGATGACAAACAGGAAACTATCCGAGCGGTCGATGGCTCCCTCGATCACCTTCAGCCACTTTGCCGATATCGGAATGCCCTCCGTATCAATCCACACGGATAGCCCCCCGTTACGCAACGCATCTACTAATTCCCCCGTTAGCGCGGCGTCCTTTCGTGAGTAAGAAATAAAGATATCGGTGGATTCTGGATTTTTCTGGGATTCTTCGCCAGTCGCGTCTCGCGACGGGTCGATTCGCTCTTCGAGGGCCGAATTCACGCTTAGGTTCGCCTAGCACACCCCATACCGGGCACGTTCTTACGATGAAGATAAAGAAAAAGAGATAGGTCATTGCTTTTTCGAATGAAAAATGTAGTGGAGTCAGCCTTGCATGTCAAGAAAAAACGAGTCGCAATTTATTATGAGGCTTTGGGAATGCGGTATGGCAGAAAGGGTTGTGTAGGTTGCAAAAGGAGGAGGGTAGATGTGATGACCTATTAAATTGATGGGAATTACATCACTTTTGGTCAATTCTGGGGAATGAATAACGTTCCTCGTATTCTAGGATTATTTAATTCTACTATGTCACATTAGTTGAGGACTTTTACCGAGTTTTCTTCAAGTTGCCTGAGGTACGCTGATTCGATTGCTGCTCGCCCTTGTTGGTGGCAAACATCCAGTTGTTCATAAGACCTCCTTTCGTTTGCTTTTCTAAGGAGATATTACACCATAGGTGTGACAGATACGGTCACAAATACCTTAAAATTGTAGATAGGCTCGTATTAAATCAAGGATATCAGGCGAAAGTTTGATATCCTTTTCTTTTTTGAAAGTTAATAATAATCTGCTAAATTCGTTCTTGACATCAACGCATCAAATTTATTATGTATTGATGCATGAGAACAACGCTTACGATAGAAGATGATGTCGCCAAGCTTATAGAAAAGGTTCGCAGGGCAAATAATTCAAGCTTAAAGATGGTAATAAACCAAGCTTTAAGACAAGGCCTCAGAGATATGATTAAACCGCCCCGGCGAGGAAAAGCATACGAGACTCGATCAGTTAATTTAGGACGTTGCAAGTTAGCCAATCTTGATGATATTTCCGAGGTCATTGCCGTTGCTGAAGGTGATACATTCAAGTGATTTTGATTGATGCCAATCTACTCATTTACGCCCATGTGAATAATCTTCCACAACATTTGGCAGCAAAAGGCTGGTTGGACGAATGCTTAAACGCGTCTGCGCCGGTTGGCTTGCCGTGGTCAAGTTTGCTGGGTTTTTTACGAATCGTAACAAATCCAAGGATATTTGAACAGCCCGAATCGATGAAAGACGCTTGGAAACAAGTGAAAGAATGGCTGGAATGCCCGTCCGCCTGGATTCCCCGGCCGGCAGAGCGGCACGTCGAAATCCTGGAAGATCTTCTAGTTGATCTGAATATAACAGCCAACCTGGTGCCAGATGCTCACCTGGCAGCTCTGGCTATTGAGCATGGGCTTATTTTATGCTCGGCCGACGGCGATTTTGCAAGATTCCCAAACTTAAAATGGAAAAATCCAATCTCCTGATTGCTACTCTCTAAAGCAATTACCAGTATATCTTTCTTTTCATTATCCATTACGGTTTATCGGTTGGACTGTGCCCAAATTGTGCCGTCAAGGTCAAATATTTCCAAACAGTTCCAAACGAAACCGAAAATAGCCTGAAAAATGGTAATATAATCTGAAGACGAGAAATTACCTTGCATTTCTATTGAAGAAGACGGACTTCCGAAGCATTTCTCGCCTTCGGAAGCCCGGCTGAGAGGAGAAGCGTTCAAGTACGGCCGCAGGCTTATTTATATCTCGACCCGATATAGGCATTTGCAGGCTGCTTGCGGGCGAATACCAGTTTGGCCCGGGATTTCTCCAGCATGGGAAGACCCTCGGGGATGCTGTCGGGTGCTTTGGTCATAAGCGCCAATACAGAGCTGGCCATCAATAGAACCGCGCACATAATGTATGCTGCCTCCGGTGAGCCGGTCTGGGCCACGATCATCTGCGATACCCGGGGAAAAATAAAGCCGCCCGCGCCCCAGGCCGAGAAAATCAGGCCGTAATTCGCACCGAAATTTTTCAATCCATAGTAGTCTTTGGTGGCGGACGGGAACAGGGATAGATTGGTTCCATAATTGAATCCGATCAAGGTGGCCGCCACCACGAGGAGCACGGCCTGGGTTTCGCCGATGAAGAGCAGTGAGAATATAACCACTGCCTGGAAGCTCATCATGATCAATAGCGTCAAGGTCCGGCCGATTTTATCGGAAACCGCGCCGGCCGCAATCCGCCCGCCGGCATTACCCACCGCCATCAGGGCCACGACGATCCAGGCCAAATCGCCCATGCTTTTCTTGGCCATACCGGCCACACCACCGATAATGATCAGTGCGGCCCCCGCTCCGACAAAGTACATGAACCATAATTTATAAAACGATCCGGTTTGCAGCATCTGGGCCGGCGTGAAATCCAAAACCTTGGCGGTCACCTTTTTGTCGGGGGACGCGTGCGCCTCCTGCGGGCTGTAGCCTTCGGGCGGGTTCAGCAGAAATCTGGCCAGAAAGCAGACGACACCGATAAACGCCACACCAAAAATCAGCATGGCAATGCTCAAACCATATTGCGCGATGAGGTAGTTCGACAGGGGCGCAATGTAGACAGAGGCCAGGCCGAAACCGGCCACTACCGTGCCCGCGATAACACCGGTTTTAGAGGCCGGAAACCACTTTATCGCCGGTGGTGTGGCTGAGGCGTACCCGAATCCGAGTCCCAGGCCGGTGAGGACCCCGAAACCCAGAATCCAGAAAAACAGGGAAGTTGTTTGGGAAATCACGATCAGGCCCACGCCCGTGAGCACACCGCCGATGACGGCGGTGATGCGTGGACTGAGTTTATCCTGTAACCTTCCGGCAAAGACCATCGCGATGGTAAACATCAGGCAGCATACGGCGAAGGGATCGTTGAGTGAGGCAATATCCCAGTTGAACCGACCGTCGCCCGCGAGGATGGATTCCTTGATGGACTGCTTGAATATACTCCAGGTGTACAATATGCCCAAGGCCAGATTGATTCCCAGCCCAGCCATGGTCACGCTCCAGCCTTTGTTCCTGATTTCGTTCATGAGCAGTTCTCCCTTTTCTTCAGATTTTAACAGTGTTGGTGTTTACCTGGGTGAATATTTCCGGGTTCGACGTGACCGGCGACTCGGCGCCTTTGACAATACCTGCCATCCTCCTGGTCTCCTGGATGATAATATCTATAAACTCCCGCCGCTTTTCCCCGGTTAAATTCGGATAGTCTTTTAGGATTTCCGACAGCGACCACACCGATGTCAGCGGTGTCCGCAAATCGTCGATAAACTTGGCCAAGGATTTGTCTGTCATGGGCTGTCTCTCCCTATCGTCTGTTGTAGAATGCTCTTTGCTGCGTTGGATTGAAGAATTCAAATCATTGAATGGTGAACGATGCAGTGATAACTTGTGCTATCGCAAGTAGTGTGCCAGGAGTCATTGAAAGGAGTAACAGCTTGAAAATGTTCTAATTTTTTATAATAAAGATACGGATTGCATGAAATCGAGGGCCTACAACCTTGGTTGTAAGGTGATGTGGATAAACCCGGAAAATGGGAATTTGGATTAAAAATGACAGGACCTACAACCATGGTTGTGGAAACAACCAAAGTTGTAGGGGTCGTGTCCGGGTCGGGGCAATTTTAGATTTTGGAATGCGGATTTTGGATTGAAGGAATTGTAGTGATGCTGTCAAATTCAAAAACTGACAGTCTCGTAAAAAGTCGAAAAGCAACCTGTTTACGAGAGTCTTTAGTATTTGGTGTTCAGTGTTTATTAGCATAACATCTTAATATGACGTGCGAAGGGTTTTAACAAACACCAAACACATGATGAATTCGACTTGTTATGAATTCATCATTACTCCAGTACTCCAACACTCCATTACCACAGTACTCCAACACTCCAGTACCACAGTACTCCAACACTCCAGTACTCCAGCACTCCAGTACTCCAACACTCCAGTACTCCAGTACTCCAACACTCCAGTACTCCAGTACTCCAGCACTCCAGTACTCCAGCACTCCAGTACTCCAACACTCCAGCACTCCAGTACTCCAGTACTCCAGTACTCCAGCACTCCAGTACTCCAACACTCCAGTACTCCATTACACCCCTGATTTGAGGTGAAAGCCCCGATTACAGGTAAACCAAAACAAAATCCTCTGATCCCAGACCTTTATTGTTTACGTTCTTTTTTCAGTCGCTTGCTAAGGGCCTGTTGGGTGATTCCCAGCATCCCTGCCGCGATCGACTGGTTCCCGTCTGCCCTTTGCATGGCTTCCCGAACCAGAAAATCCGTGGCCTGCTTGATCGTGGGGAGTCCCGGTCCGGGAAATACGATGGCCAGGGACTGACTGGCAGAATCCGGCGGGTGCTCGATCTGATCTGCTTTGCCCGTCTGATTCCTTTCGATGTGCAAACGAAACGCCTGCAGCGACAGAACGCCACTTTTATGTCGGCTCACGGCGTCAATGATCATGGATTGGAGTTCCCGGATGTTGCCCGGAAAATAATAGTTTTTCAACAGCGTAAGCAATTCGGGGGAGGGTGTCGGTTTCTTCTTTTTTAGAGTTCGTGCCGCCTCCTCCAGAAAATGCTCTACCAGAAGCGGGATGTCATCCAGGCGTTCTCGCAGGGGCGGGATATAGATGCGGTGGGTGCGAAGACGGTAGTTGAGGTCTTTGCGGAATTCGCCGGTTTCCAGCAGCCGCGAGAGATTCCGGTTGGTCGCGGCCACGATCCGGGCGTCCGACTTGCGCGGTCGGTCCCGGCCCAGGGGAAAATATTCCCCTTCCTGCAGCAGGCGCAGCAGCTTTACTTGAGAAGCATGGTTCAGATCTCCGATTTCGTCCAGAAAAAGCGTGCCGCCGGCCGCCTGCTCGATCAGCCCTTTTCGATTTCGGTTGGCACCGGTGTAGGCGCCCTTCCTATGCCCGAAAAGCGTGTCGGAAAATACGTTATCGTCAAGGCCGGCCGCATTGACAGCCACGAAATTGCCCGGAAGCCCGCTCAGACGGTGCAGCGTCCGTGCTATCAGCTCTTTGCCCACGCCGGTTTCGCCCCTGATCAAAACCGGCTGCGAAGTTTGTGCGATGGATTCGATATACTGAAATATCATGAGCATTTTCTGGTTGTTGGTGACAATCTCGCTGAATGCCTCGGGCTTCTCGAGGGTATCCGCGAGGATATGCTGTCTTAAGGCAAGATTCTCCCTTTTCAAATCCTGGAAAGCGATCGCACGGTTTACGGCCGTTAGAAGCCGCTCCTCCTCGACCGGCTTCACCACGTAATCAAAAGCGCCGGCTTTGATGCAGCGCACCGCGGTTTCCACATCGACTGCTCCGGTGACAATGATAACCGGAATATCCGGATAATCCCGGGTTACCGCATCGAGCAGCCGCTCCCCGGTAATATGCGGCATATTCAAATCCAGCAGCATCAATTCGATGGACTGTTCGGCTATGAGTTCAAGCACGCGTCGACTGTCGGCACAGGTGCGGGTATTGTTCATGCCGGCCAAACGCAGGGTGGTGTCGATGGCCAGCAATATCGGCTCTTCATCATCCACAATCATAATCGGCCGCCGCGGGTGTATTGTTAACGATTCGATAATTGGTCCCTCCTCGTTTGTCCGCTTTCTTCGGCAGGTATTGGGAAACTGACCCGCACCGTGGTTCCCTCTCCCCGGTTGGAGCTGAACGCCATATCCCCCTCGTGGTCACGCACGATCCGGTCCGAGATTGCGAGGCCCAAACCCGTGCCGCCGGCATCCCGTTTAGTCGTGTAAAATGGATCTTTGATCTGTTGCATCACCTCCGGCGGAATGCCCATCCCCTCGTCTGCAACCTCGATAAACACGCAGGCTTTGACCGGATCCCGGCCAGTGCGAACCTTGATGGCCCGATCACTGTCTGCCAAAGCCTGACAGGCATTCATCACCAGATTGATGACCACCTGTTCAATCCTCTGGGCACTGCCCTTAAAGACAGGCGGATCGGGCATGTAGTCCACCGAAAAATTGCTGGTGGATTTTTTAATCAGGTTGGACACCAGCCCGACTGCTTTGACGACAACCTCGTTCAGGTCGATGTCGTCCGATCGTTCGGCCGGCGTCTCCCGTGCGAAATCCTTTAAGTCGGTGACAATGTCACGTACCCGGCGCGTGCCATCCTCGATGTGCGACAAAAGCATCGGCATTCGCTGTCGAATCTCAGTGTAAGTCATAGCGCCCACTTTGAAATCCCCATTGCTGTGTGTGCGTTCGTCCAAAACCGGGAGCACCGCGTCCCACACTTTGCGCAGCGTCTGGGTATTCAGAAGTGCTGATGTAACCGGATTATTGATCTCATGGGCGACACCCGATACCAGGGTGCCCAACGAGACCATCTTTGATGCCCTGAACAACTGCTCCTGTCGCAGTCGGGCCTTTTCCTCAGCCAGTTTTTTCTGCTGTTCGGCGATAACACCGCGTCGAACGATGTATACGGACAGGGCCACGACAACCGCCAGAATTCCCAGACAGGCCAGGGTCAATTTGCGGTTGATGGATGCAATTTCAGTCCGAATGTCTTCAACGTAGATACCGGTTCCGACAATCCAGCCCCAGGGTTCAAAGCCCTTTACATAGGAAATTTTAGGAACAATGCGGTTGGGGTCATCCTTCCACTGCCATTCATAATCCACGTAACCGGCTTTCTGGGCTCGGACTATTTTGACGAACTCCACGAACAGGCGTTTGCCGTTCGGATCGGTGAAATTTGAGATGTCTTTTCCTTCCAGATCCGGGCGGTAAGGATGCATGATGGCGCGCGGGTGCATGTCGTTGATCCAGAAATAGTCTTTGAACTCCGGTCCGTACCTCAGGCGGCGCAGATTTTCGATGGCCGAAGCCTGGGCCTGCTCGCGCGTGAGCCGGCCGTCTTTCTCTTTTTGGGCATGGGCAGCGAGAATGCTCCATGATGACTCGGTCAATTCACGGATCATTTCACGCTTGCCATCCAGCAGCTTTTCCTCGATCAGGGGCAGCAGCAATAAAAAAATCGTAATTCCGAATAATATTACCGTGAGCGACACCGGGAGTATGAGCCTTAAGGGTACTCGGCCCGTTAGCCCATCTGCGTCATTTTGGTTTTTTCCTTTTTCCATATCGTAAATGCCTTATCACATCCGATATCATTAGGCAAAAAAAGAAAAACCGACAACCCTAAAATACGGGCTGCCGGTTTTTCAAGCTTAATGACTTATGGTCTCCGGGGCGTTGGGCTTGCTGCGACATTGTGTTGCAGCAATGCCCACCAAGCCAGAGACCGATGCTCTATCGTCGACGGGTTCTGCCCCCGTGGCGTGACGCGTGGGCTCGATGCGGTCTGCGGTCTCTTCTATATTCGCGCCTGCCTTCATTGCGGTCCCGGCGGTCTTCACGGCGATCACGCACGTTCTCGCGCCGATCCCAGCGATCCTCCCGGCGATCCCGGCGGTCTTCCCGACGATCGAATTTATCTTCCCGGCGGTCCCAACGGTCTTCCCGGCGATCCCACCGATCCTCGGCTTTATCTCGGTGGATATTTCTTTTCAAATGGGAGATGCGTCTTTCGAGGTGTGCCTTTCGTTTCGGATCTTCCGTATTCGCCAAGCGCTCTTCCAAATTACTCAGACGAAGGGCCTTTCTTTGATCATCTTGGCGGTCTCGAATGTCTTCCCGCCGGTCACGCACATCTTCCCAGCGGTCCCATTTATCTTCGCGCCGGTCACGCACGTCCTCGCGCTGATCCCAGCGATCTTCCCGGCGATCCCGGCGGTCTTCCAGGCGATCGAATTTATCTTCCCTGCGGTCCCATCGATCTTCTGCGCGATCAAAACGTCTGCGTGCATGCCGTCTTTCATTTCGATCAAGCCTGCCATCATTATTTCGATCAAAGCGTTTTAGAAGCCTTTCCCTGAAAGATGCTTTTTCATCCATAATGATGTTGTCTGCGCCATTGGTGTGAATTTGATGGTCTTCTGCCCATGCGCCGGTTGCCATCAAGGTCAGTGCTGCCGCTAAAAAAACTTCCTTTTTCATGTCTCAATCTCCTTTACTGGAATTATTTTCCTTAGGGGCTGCGTTTTAGACATTTAAACCCGGCAAGATCCAAAAAGTTTCGCAAAAAAAAAGCCTCAATCACATTTTCTGTGATTGAGGCTGCAATATCAGCAAGTTATCGGTGAGCGCGATGAGCCCGTTCAAATAGGCTCTTTAATCTTTTTAACCTTGATGAATTCGCAAAAAGTCGAATTCATCATGTGTTTGGTGTTTGGTAGAACACTTCGCACTTCATATCATGATGTTATACCACTAAACACTAAACACCAAATACTAAACACTCTCGTAAACCGGCCGCTTTTCGAATTTTTACTAGACTGTCAATCTTGTTGAGTTCCGTCTTATTGCTGTTACTTTGTCTATCTTTTGCGCTGTTTTTTTCTAAATTGCTTCCGAATCTTCCGCTTTTCCTCCGGTGAAAGATTTTGCCATTTTCTTCTTTTCTCCTGCAGCCGTTGTCGCTGCTCGGGGCTCATCTGGCGGTAACGACGTAACTTGGTTTTCAAGTGCTGCTTTTCTTCGTCGCTCAGATCTTGCCAATATTTGTACCTTTTTCTTAATATTCGTCGTTCTTCTTCACTCAAGTTTTGATAACGCTTCCAGTTCCGTCTGACTCTCTGCTGTTGTTCCGGACTCAGGTTTTTATATCTTCTATATTTTTCTCGAATGGCCGCCTTTTTTTCAGGGCTCAAGTTCTTCCATCTTTTATACCTTTTTCTGAGCGCTTCCTTTTGCGCCGGTGTCAGATTTTTCCATTTTTCGCGAGCCGCATCTCGATTATTGTTGTTCTGTGCCAATAGTCGTTCAAGCTGCAATCTGTCATCGCTATCATGTTTCAGTGGGTTCAATCGGGGGGCGTTCGGCGGTGAATAAGCTTTGGCAGCCGCGGTAAACGCTCCCAAGTAATGGCTGGTGAAAAGCATCAGAACGACCGGCAGTAGCACCCCTGAAATTGATTTAACCTTCATCATCGTCTCCGAATTCATCAAGGTGTTGAATTATTTCGAGATCTTCTTCTAAAAAATCTAAAACTTCCAGAATTTCTAAATTTTCGATTACTTCCTGATCCTCATCGGATATGTCTTCATTCTGCCCATGGACAACCGGATAGGTGTGCGTCATCAACATCATGATTATGGCGATTATCAGTCTCCTCAGAAACATACCTCTACCCTAAATCTAACGCGGCATTAAAAGTATTACGATGCATCCATATCATCCAGGTCTTCAATGATTTCCAGATCCGATATCAGATCGATATTGCGTATCAGATCAAAATTTTCCGCAAGGTCGATGTTATCCACCATTTCCAGGTCGGCGTCACTGAACTCGGCCATAAAGCCATCGGGCTTCGATGTTTGTACGTATTGGTAGGTGACAACAACGGATACACATAAAACCAAGCCTGCGGCCGCCAGAGCCGGCACCAGGCGCCGGTTGAGAAGTAGCGCCTTGATATCACTAAAAAATTTTTCCTGCCAGGACGTTTGGTCCGCCACTCTGGACCAAAAACGGGTTTGGAAATTGGGGTCAGGCTGGATGTCGTCCAACTCACCGATCATCTCCCAGGTGCGCTGTATCGCGCGTGCCTCCCCGCGGCATTTGGCGCAGGTGTCCAGATGCGATTGGACGCGCTGATGCTTATCCGCTGTCAATCCACCGTCCAGAAAAATGGGAATGAGCTTTATGATTTCGCTGCAATCCATGACTACGGCTCCTTGTTATTAAACCCATGGTAAGCAAAAAAGTTCCTGATAATATGTAAACTAATACTCTAAGAATCAACCAGACCGGATAATCGACATTTTAAATTAACCTTGGCCCGGTTTAAAAGGGATTTCACCGCTTTGTCGGAAACCCCCAATGTTTCGGCGATTTCAGCATAGGAAAAATTGTCATAGCGCCTTAAAATAACCGCCATGCGCTGGTTTTCAGGCAAATTGTTGATGGCCTGACGAATAATCATGGCCTTTTCTCTACGAATCAATTCTTCATCTACTCCGCAGTTCTTGGGATCGTCAATCTGTATTTGCAGGTCCTCATTGCCGGTCGTCACCGGCTCATCCAGGGATGCGAGGAAGTCTTTGTTTTTTCGCAACTCATTCAAGCAGATGTTTTTCGCGATCGTATACAGCCATGTTTGAAATTTTGATTTGGGCTTATACCGGGGACCATATTTAAATACACGCAGAAAAACTTCCTGGGTCAAATCCTCAGCGATTTGCCTGTTGCCGACAAATCGATAAATAAAATTCAGAATCCGAGAATAATATTTTTGCATCAAAGTTTCAAAGGCAGACCTGCTGCCGTTTTGAAACGCCTGCATTAGTTGAACATCCGGATCCGAAAAATATGGATTTGATCTTCGCCTGAATAGATTCATAAACGATGGTCGGACCTTGAAACAACAAGGTTTTGAAACTGCAAACCGGAACCGGCCAAGTCAGGATCCCGGCTGCGATCTGACGAACTGGGGGTCACGAAACTGGGGTCGGGCCAAAGAAAAAGCCCATCAAGCAAGGCGTCAGCTAAAAGAAATGCTGTATTCCGTCTTTAACCCTAACGTTGTAAAAAATTCTTATCGTAGGGTGGGCTGTGCCCACCAAATGGTGCTGAATCTAAATGTCGAAGGTGGGCACAGCCCACCCTACAGCAAAAATACAGGAATCAACCGAAGGGAAATCCAGCAACACCATTGTGATTTAGGTTTGTCCTTGTATTTTTAGGGATTGATGAACTTTTTCATCCTTATTTATTCAGCAATTGGATTAAAAGTGCCATTTTATGATCGATAATCTGCTTTTAAGGAAAACCGTTCAAGGATTACAGTCAGGAGTCTGACTTTCTCATACACCGGTCTTTTTGATAGTAACGATGATCACATTAAGCCTATCAAATATGGCTATTTTTTGCAAAATTCCCTAAAAGATTACGACGCGCTTGAAGGAAAGACAGGCAGAATATATGGCCATTTTCTCTTTGTGTCCTTCGCGCGCTTCGGCGTTCTGACTGAACTATTTGAGTTTTACGGATAACCGCTAAAAGGAATTGGGTTGACAAAATGAAAGGCATTATCTAATTATGATTCTGATTTACTGCCTGAAGCTTGATTTATTGCCTGAAGCTCGATTTATTGCCTGAATTTTCTGTACCTAAATTTGCCGCTTATTATCGACTCCACTTTGATCACTCGCAATTCGAGTAAAAAAACGAGCTAAATTCAGGTAATATCCAGCTGTATAAAGGCGGGCGTGTTCGCGCGGTTATGCTGAATCGACCACCGAATATGCCAAATTGAATCGATCCGCCACATACCAACCGACACAATCAACTGAAGGATCGAAATGAAAGAAAAACGCTGGCAACCTTGGATCCTGCTTTCCCCGTCGTTGAGTGCCATTTTCTTCTTCATGGTTGTTCCCATCGGTTTTATAATCGTTTACAGTTTCTGGCTTCGGGCTCCGACCGGGGCCGATATACCCGCTTTCCAACTGGGCAACTACCAAAAGTTCTTCGCGGACTTCTTCTATCCCGGCATGCTTCTGCGAACCCTTCGGATCTCACTGGAAACCGTTCTGCTTTGCGTCGTGTTCGGATATATTCCGGCCTATTTCTTTTATCAGACCAAGACCAGATTCAAAGCCCTTCTGATGCTGCTGCTCATGCTGCCGTTCTGGATCAGCTATATCATCCGGACGCTGAGTTGGATCAATATTCTGGGCGAATCCGGCCTGATAAACCATTTCCTGATGTCATCAGGGATCATTTCGACCCCTTTTGACATCCTTTACAACGAAACATCGGTCATCCTGGGACTGGTTCAATACATGCTGCCGTTTATGATCCTGAATATCTACGTCAGCCTGGAAGGTATCGACAAGAGCCTGACCGAAGCCGCCCGAAGCCTGGGATGTACCGAATGGCAGGCATTCCGGGAAGTTATCCTGCCGTTGAGCCTGCCCGGAGTGAGCGCCGGGTGTCTGCTGGTCTTTGTGCTGTCGGCCGGCACCTACATCACACCGCTGATTCTGGGCGGTCCGGGCAATGAAATGATCGCCAATCTGATCTACAACCGGGTCATCGGAACTCTGGACTGGCCGTTCGGCTCGGCCATCAGTGTGCTGCTCATTGCGCTGCTGGGAATCATCGTATTTACCTACAATAAATATCTGGGCATCAGCCAGATTTTCAAAAGCCTGGGAGGGAGAACGGATTGAGATGAAGATATCCGGTTGGTCGCTGATACGCCTGTTTACGCTCTTCGTCTACGTCACCATGTTTGCCCCCATTGTGGTGGTCATTATTCTCTCGTTCAACCCGATGGAGTTTGCCAGCTTTCCAATGGAGGGCTTCAGCTTGCGGTGGTACGTCCGGCTGATCCAGAACCAGAGTATCGTAACGGCTTTCAAGACGTCGCTCCTGTTGGGTTCCATTACCGCGGTCATCAGCACCGCCATTGCCATCCCGGCCGCCATGGCTTTCGTTCGCTACGATTTTCCGGGCAAAAATACCCTCAACACTCTGCTCCTGACCCCGATCATGATACCGGAGGTTATCCTGGGGGTGGCCCTGCTGCTCTTTTTGCGCTGGCTGCAGCAGCCTAAAAGCTTTTTTCTGCTGATCGTGGGACATGTCGTTATTACCCTGCCATACATCCTGCTGGTGGTTCAGGCCCGATTGGTGGGAATTAAGCGGGTGTATGAAGAGGCTGCCATGAGCCTGGGGGCCAATGCCTTCCAAACATTTAGAGAAATTACCCTGCCGCTTTTGGCTCCGGCCATAGTAGCGGGTATGCTGTTTGCGTTTACCATATCATTCGATGACATTACCGCCACCCTGTTTTGGGCTACGGCCAGAACCACTACCGTGCCGGTCAAGATACTGGGCATGTTGCGCCACCACATCAGCCCCGAGATCAACGCGCTGGGCACGGTTATGGTCATCCTGACGATCGCGACTCCCCTGCTGGCCGGGTATTTGGCGCGAAGATTTTCCAGGGGCCTGGAATCTTCGAAGCGTTGATGTTCTTGAAAATGGCCCCTGTTAACCCACACACCAAAGGAGGCTTAGACATGACTGCTGATTTGATCAAACGGGTAGAGAAGGCCAAGGATCGTTTTATGAACGGCGATCTGGGTCGGCGTGAATTCTTGAAGATTCTTGGTATGGCCGGGGCATCGGCCGGCCTGGCAAGCCTGCCTGTCGGGCGGCTGGCGTCTTCGGCCTGGGCGGCCGAAAAATCAATACGGTTCGATGGCTGGGGCGGCGTCGTATCGGAGGCCTTTTCCAACTTTGCATTCAAACCCTTCACGAAAGCCACGGGGGTTGAGGTCATCGAGGGTGAATTTGGGGACGAGGACACCTTTCTGACGCGGGTCAAGGCGTCGTTCCCGCCCGGTGGCGAGTTCAACCTCTTCCATGCCAGCGGTCTGTTTGACTACAAGCGCTACATCGACCTGGGCTATGGCGTGGTGCTCGATGAGAGCAAGATTCCCAACCTCCAATATGTTATGGATGCTATGGTCAAACCCTATCGTGCCCTCAGCAATGGGACCCTGTCGGCTGTTCCCTACGACTACGGCCAGACGGCGATCTGCTACAACAGCAAACACATTCCCAAAGAAAAGGCTGAAAGCCTGGGCGTCAAGCTGCTATGGGACAAGAGCCTTAAAGGCAAACTGGGCAGTGTTACCAGCAATAAGGGCAATATTTGGTACGCCGCCCTGTACACCGGCCAGCACCCCAACGACATCAAAGACCTGGATGCCGTCTGGGATGCTCTGCGGGAACAGCGCAAACTGATCAAGAAATACTGGTCCTCGGGCGCGGAATTGATGAGCCTGCTGGCCAACGAGGAAATCTACGCTACCATTGCGTGGTCCGGGCGGGTGGCGGCGCTGCAGCATCGCGGCCATCCCATTGAACTCATGCTGGTCGACAACGGCTACTCCTGGCAGGAGTGCATCTTCGTCATCAAGGGCAGTGACCTGGATATCGCCCACGAGCTCCTCAATTTCATGCTGGAACCGGAATGCTCCATCGCCGTGGCCATCGCCCAGAATTACCCGCCCAGCCTCGATCCATCCAAAGTCGCGATGCCGGACAAGGTAGCTAATATTCCAACCTTCGACCCCACCGGCCAGCTGAAGGGCTACCTGTGGGCGGATCCGCCTTTCTGGAATTCCAACCAGGTTATGTTTGGTGAAATGTGGGATCGCATCAAGGCCGGAGGATAAATCCAATATTAAAGCAATATCTCCCGTGGTGGACGCGATAATGTTCTACCAATCGGCGAGAGTCTAGTGCAGTTATAAGAAATCCGAAACACGAATATCGAAATCCGAAACAAATATCAAATTCGAATTTTCAAATGATTAAAAAGCCAAAACCAAATGATGACAGTCGATCACAAATCTGATCAAAGTGCTGGTTGGCGGATGTTTCTGTGTATCGCAAATTGTTTTGCGCATATAGACAATAATTAGGAAAAAATGCTTATCTAATATATTTCACCCCCACCCAGCCTGCCCCGCGTCAAGGGGGAGGTGTCCAACTTCACTCCCTTGACAGGAGGGATTGAGGGAGGGGGATAAAATGGCACTACCATCTATATTGTAGATAGATCCATTTGTTTTTGTCATTGAAACTTTTATTATTCGAATTTGTTTCGTGCTTCGGATTTCGAATTTCTTTTTTATAACAGTCCGGTTCCGCAACCACGGGACCGGACACCCAACTTCAACTGGAGATAGCAGGAGACAGCAATATGGGGGCAGACGGCAATGCGCCGCCGGCGGTTCAACTCAAGGGGGTTACCAAGCACTTCGGCAAGGTCGTGGCAGTTCATGAATTCGATCTGGTCATCCCGGACGGCTCGCTGACCACGCTTCTGGGCCCATCCGGGTGCGGCAAAACAACAATCTTGAGGATAATCGCCGGACTGGAGAAACCGACATCGGGCGACATTTTCATCAAAGGACAGCGGGTCAACGACACCCCAATCCACAAACGCAACCTGGGCATGATCTTCCAGAATTACGCCCTTTTCCCCCATAAAACCATCTTCGACAATGTCGCTTTTGGTTTGAAATATCGCAACGTCTCGAAGGCTGATATCAAGGCCAAAGTCAAACAGGCACTGGAAATCGTTCGCCTGCCGGGTGTCGAACACCGCATGCCGTCCCAGCTGTCCGGGGGGCAGCAGCAGCGCATCGCCCTGGCCCGGGCAATCGTTATCGAGCCGGATGTTTTGCTGATGGATGAGCCGCTGTCGGCCCTGGACGAAAACCTGCGGGAAGAGATGCGTGTGGAAGTCGGCAATCTGCAGGAGATGCTGGGGATTACCAGTATCTTCGTTACCCACGATCAGCGCGAGGCGCTGACCATGTCGGACAGTATCGTGGTTATGCAGGACGGCCGCAAACAGCAGGAGGGTCCGCCCGAGGAGGTATACGATACACCCAGCAGTCATTTTGTGGCCGACTTTATCGGTCACTCCAATTTTTTTAACGGCCAAATCAAACAACTCGAAGACGGGTTGGTGAGGGTCAAGCTGGATGATGGGCATGAATTGAAAGTGGCGCAATCAGGTGATTGGCAAACAGCCCAGAATGTGGAAGTGGTTATCCGCGCCCAGAAGTTTCATCTGACCCCCGGCGATCAACCATTGTCCGGGGCGGCCGAAAACCAATTCCGGGGACGGGTCAAAGACCGCAGCTATATGGGAGGTGAGGTGCGCTATTTTGTGAAATTGGAAACCGGCACGGTCATCCACGTCATCGGCGGCGTTAGAGACATGCTATTCCGGCGTACCGATGAGGTGTCGATCCAGCTGTTTGCCAAAGACTGCCGAATTCTGGCGTTGGATTAAGGGCCCGGAGAACTGGAGTGCTGGAGTAATGGAGTAATGGAAAATACCGGTCCAAGCACCGTTGAGTGATCATAGCGATTTATCGCATTTTACTGCGCAAGTTTCTAAAACCATACTTTCACGGACTTGATAATCACATCGCCATATTGTCTAAAGCGCGGTTTATCCACTTGCGCCCCATATACTGTCAACACGCCAATACTCCAGAACGCCAACACTCCGGTATATTGTAACTGGGCTAGCCAACTATCAATGATCCCCGGCGGCGGGATCTGCGACTGACCCTGGGGACCTGGATATCTATGTTGGTTTAAACGCAGGTACCCCGTTCAGGGGTTTGGGGGTTCAAGGGTTCAAAGGTTGAGAGGTTCAAAGGTTCAGGGTTCAGAGGTTCAAGGTTCAGAGGTTCAGGGTTCAAAGGTTCAAGATTCAGTGGTTTGGGGCCTGGGGCTTCGCTCTTCGAACTACGACCCCAAAGGTGTCTTCGGCTTCGACCCGACAAGCATCTACAAAGATGGGAATGGAATTCAAATTTTTATGGTTGTTATGATGTCAGCTTGTCCTGGCTGGGTATCGGTTAATCTGCACTTAGCTGTTTTAGTGGAAGTGGCAGAATAAATAGATCCGCCGAAGGCGAACCACAAATATTCAATCTTCAATCTTCAGTTTTCAATTCCGGCTTGTCCGGATTGGGGGCATATCAGCATGCAAAAGATTTTTTCGCGGCAGGGTGACGGATGGGCAATCGAGCTGACGGAAGCGGAGCTCATGCAGGATATCGTAGACGGTTCGAACGAAGCCGCCGACGATGCCGGAATCGCACCACTGTCCGATGACGAAATAAACCATATATTCGATATCTGTAAAAACGTTGGTAGAATTGCCGGTGTGGAGCGCGGCTGTGAAGTGATCACCACCTTTGACGGCCCCACCATCGAAATCCGGCACGCCGGGATCATTGCCAACCGCCAGCAGTCCCTGCAGATTTTCGAACGCTGCCTTTGTGCCGACACGATCGAATTTTCACATGTGGACTACAGCTATAAGCCGGCCAAGACGATTGTCCACGAAGACCTGCCGCTTTTCGAACAGTCCCAGCTCCTGATGGTAATTCCGGTTTTCTACGGGGCGATGCCTAACCTGGGCCTATACACCTATCCTGACGGTCCCATGCCCAACCCTATGGAACTGCTGCCTCAGGGTAAAATCGATGAAGCACGCGAAGCCTACGATAGTGTCGTCGAACTGGCAGTCAAAGACATGGTTTATGTCGCTTCCGCCTTTTATGAAGCCGGGGCGGATGGAATCAACTTGGATACGGTGGGCGCATCGGGGGATCCTGATTTCAAGGCGGCCCTTCTGGCTGCCGAAAAGCTGAAGGAAAAATACCCTGATATTTGTATCGAACTCGGCATGGCCGGTGAATTCGTCCTCGGGACCCACGGAGAACTGAGCCATTTCGACCAGCGGCTGGCCGGGCTTTTTCCGCATCAGCAATTGGAAATCGCAGAGCGGGCCGGGGCCACGATTTTCGGCCCGGTGGTCAACACCTTGGCCAAGAAAACCATACCCTGGAATCTGGCCCGGGCAATCACTATGACCAAGGCCTGTGTTGAAAGGGCGGCAATACCGGTCCATGCGAATATGGGGATGGGTGTGGGCGGCCTGCCGGTTTGCGAGACGCTGCCTGTGGACATGGTTTCCGTTGCCTCCAAAGCCATGGTGGAAATCACCCGCCTGGACGGCTTGTAGGTGGGTACGGGAGACCCGGCCGGTGTGACGATTCCACACATAGTGACTTCGGGCATGGGCGGTCTGCGAACTGCTGGAGATCTGGTAGCACGCATGCAAATGACCCGCGGCATGAAGATTGCCGAAGCGAAAAACTACGTGGCCGGCAAACTGGGAATTTCAACAACCGACCTGGTTGATGCGGTGGTGATGCGAGAGGTACGGGAAGATTTCAAAATCGGACTCATCACCTCCAGAAGCGGCCACCCCAAGGGGATCGAAGCCAAACATCACATCGCGAAACTGCTCGATATCGACATCAATTCGGTCAACCGATTCAAGCAGCAATGCAGCTAACGCAATCTCCGGTTGGCCTGGGCTTAAGTGCTTCTGCTTCAACCTGTTGTTTTAATAGTTGGAGAGCTTTAGATTCAAGAAGAGCCCCTGACCAAATATAATTAAGGCACTTCGGGACATTGACTAAGTTGGATAACTTGAGTTTTGTAATTTTAAAAATTAGTTGTACTAGGATCGCCAGATTTTTGATGAAATTGTCACTAAAATATGCGACATTGGGACATAATCGTAGTAATCCTACTCTACTTATCTTTTAGGGAGTTCTAAATGGATGATTTGTTGAAACCAGAATTGACCGCCGAAGGCTCAGGTCGATCTTTGTACTCGCCCAAGGCGCTTTTTTTTACCGCTTTTTTGGGCGGACCGATCGCCGTCCTTCTTTTATCGGCGCTCAATTCAAGACTGCTGAATCGGCTGAGGACGGATGTGATCCTTTATCTAACGGCCGGCTTCCTGTTTTTTGCCTTTTTATACTATGTGATCGTTGTTCCGGAGAATGCGGCGGGATTCCAATGGCTTGGTAAGTATCGGCGTGAGAATCCAGTGTTTAGATATGGTCCGCGGGTGATTGGATTGATATTCTGGTCGTTATCATACGCCTTGCATCGGAAGTTTCACAAGGCAATGGCCGTCATGGGCATTGAGCCAATGAAGCCGTGGATTTTCGCCATCATTTGTACAGTAATCGGAGGTGCCATTCAATTTGGCCTGGTATACGCAATATTGGGAATTCATGGTGTATTATGAACGAAAACAACGATATCAATAGCATCGAGGAAAAGATCTATCGACTTGTTGAACGAAGGCGATTCGATCAGGCGGAAGCACTGATTGGATCTGCGCTGAGAAATAACCCTGATAACAGGTCCCTGCTGTACTATTCTGCCTATATCAATTGCGAACAGGAACGCTATGAAGATGCCGAAACAACACTGACAGAGCTATTAGGGCATGAACCGGAAAATTTCACCGCAAGTTTTTTGCTGGCATCCGTCTACAAGAACATGAAGCGATATGCTGAGGCCGAGGGACTAATTATCGGACTGATCCGTCAATATCCTGAGTCATCTGACTGTTATACCCAGTATGCCGAAATTATGCTGGAAACTCTGCACATTGATAAAGCGGAAAAACTTGCAATGGAGGCAGTACGAATCGAACCGGACAACATATCCGCCCAGGCGGTTGCGGTTATCTGCAATGTCATTAAGGGCGACGAATCCGAGTATCAGCAAAGTCTTGCCGAACTGGTTAGAAATTACCCCGAAGCCTTTACAACCTCGTCGATGATTCTGGTCGTTTTGTACGAGCAAAAAAAGCATCGTGAAGCACTTCGGATCGCTCAGGAACTTCTCCGCTGTGATCCAAGCAATGAGTTTTTAGTTGAAATGATTAAAGAACTCAGAATAGTAACGCATGTTACCATGATACCCCTGATGCCAATGATAAAATATGGATGGCATGCATCTGCAGTGCTTTATATTATCGGAATCGCAGCTTTATTTACAGCTTCGAGATATCTTCCCGGGGAGATATCAGCCATTGTTGTTGTCGGCTGGCTGGTGTATGTTCTATACAGCTGGATTTATCCGCCGATATTAAAAAAATTACTGGCTTAGAAGAGGCATCTGATGGATTCGTCATATAAAGAAATGGAAAAGCAGCTGGTTAACGATCCGTTTAACCATGACCTGAGAATGACATATGCCCGCCATCTCCAGGAAGAATCCATGTACGAGGAAAGCCTGAATCAATATGATCTTCTGATTAAACAGAAAATTGAGACCGCTGACATCTACATCGGTGCTGCATCATGTCTTTATAACCTTGGGAAAAAGGAAGAGGCCGTTGAAAACTATAACACCGCCAGGAATTTCGATGATTTTCAACCGGAGCCGGAGCTTGAAGCACTGATTCTAAAGGCCAAAAGCACCGTTCCTGACTTGAAAATCATTGCAGGGAATGTAGATATGGCGGATGTGATTGAATTACACCCGGTAGATGGCGACAAGGTCAGCTTCAGCGACATTGCCGGGATGGATTCCCTAAAAAAAATATTAAGGATGCAAATCATTGAGCCTTTTTTGAGGCCGGGAATATTTGCGCGGTTTAAAAAGAAGGCCGGCGGTGGAATCTTGCTATATGGCCCGCCGGGTTGCGGCAAAACCATGATTGCCAAAGCAATAGCTACAGAATGCAACGCCCACTATATTTCAGTCGGTATCAGCGATGTCCTGAACATGTGGATTGGTGAGAGTGAAAGAAACCTGGCCGCAATTTTTGAGAAGGCCAGGGCCCATAAACCCTCGTTGCTGTTTTTCGATGAACTGGATGCCCTGGCGTACTCCCGATCCAAAGCAAATTCCCATCACAGCAGAACGGTTGTCAATGAGTTTTTATCCCAGCTTGATGGAGCTGATAGCGTTAACGATAATGTCCTGATCCTCTCAGCCTCCAACATGCCGTGGGATATTGATCCCGCCATGAAGCGTCCGGGACGTTTTTCGCGTCAAATCTTCGTTCCGCCCCCGGATGCGAAAGCCAGGGAGGAGATGTTTCGTCTGAAACTGGAAGGCGTACCCTGTGACGGCCTCAGCAATCGTCATCTTGCCCAAATAACCAAGAGCTACTCAGGCGCCGATATTGACGGCGTTATCGACCAGGCCAAGGAATTTGCCTTGATGGAAATACTAGAATCAGGAGTTGAACGTAATCTGATACAGGATGATATTCTAAACGCTGTGGAGCAATATCATCCGTCGACTTTAGAATGGCTAAAGACCGCACGCAATCTCGTAAAATACGCCGGAGCTGACGATTCATACCGGGATGTGGAGAAGTACTTAAAAAAGGAAAAACTGTTGTAGGGTGATTTAACCGATTTTCTGCAGTCGCTAATTCCCGGATTTTGTTGATAGCAAGATCATTTTATGATCGACCCGTAAAAGTCGGGGACGTAATACTCGGGGACGTTGTTGACTAAGTTGAATAATTTATGCTTAGCGTAAAACTCGGGGACGTTGTTGGCTAAGCTGAATAACTTGTGTTTTTTAATTAACAAATTGGATAGTATTGGTTAAGGAATGATATGATATCACACGGTACCAAGTCGAACTCGAGTGGATAACTCCGTGGCTTTTCATCTTGTCTCGTAATCTCATAGAACTTGGATAGCCAATGCAATCATAGAGACGCCAGAGGTTACCCGGCATAAAGTTGCCACACAACTGGGTGTTTCGAAATCACAACATCGACAAGCTTAACGGGAGGAGGTAAGTATATTAGTCAGGTTAGTCAACAACGTCCCCATTTGCGTTTATGCTCAACATCTCCCAACAATGGGCGACAATATAATGACTGATTGCCAATACCACAATATCCAGCTTTTGCGTTTCGTATGGGACTTGAATATCATCGTATTCTTTATTGCAGAGATAGATACAACCTCTGCCGATTTCTATTTTCTGAAGACAGACAAGAAGGCTTTTTTGGCCGCAGCAATAGCATTTTGATCTTTTATGATCTCAGTTAGTTCTCCCGGATCTAAATGAACGGCCCCACAGTCCTCATTGACACACACATCGACTTTAACTTTGCCCTCATCTATTTCCGCCAGGCTCTGGGTGCCGCATCGAAAACAATGATACTTGTGTTCTTCACGATATTTTTGGGATGACTCTTCAGCGGCTTTTTCCCTGAGTGCTTTTAGCCGTTGCTTATCCTGTTCCGCAAAAAATGCTTCCTCTGATTCCTTTTTTATTTGAAACTTAACTGAAACTCGATCAGCTCCCATAAGTGCCTCCTTTGTGTGCAAACATGTTGTACCGAACAATTTGTAATTTTAAAAACTCGGCGGAATAAGAAATACTTCAGCTAAACTTATTAGCATTCGCAACGTTATTGTCAACTGCATTATTTCATCGGCTATCACTCGGGCATCTTTAGGACTCTGAATTGTCAATGCTTGTCGGGCACAATTAACAATTGAAACAAAATAGTGTCGGGCCTTGTTAACACATATGGGGTCGGACCAAGGTATTACCTTGCCAACTAAGGCACGAGCTTGATTGCCGGCCAAGTTCACATGTGAAATTGTGGAAAGTATTATTTTAAACTTGACTCTTGTATCTGGTATGTTAGATACATGATGTAGTCTGATTCACCATTCCCCTTAAATTCAATCTGAATTTCTGCAATATTAAGATGATACAGGCACTTAAACAAATCGAAAGGCCTAAATCTCTTTCCGAAACAGCTGCGCACTATATCAGACAAGCAATTACCAAAGGCAAATTCGGACTGGGGCAGCCCATATCTGAAAGTGCATTGACGGCTTCTCTGGGTATCAGCAAAACGCCGGTACGCGAAGCCCTGGCCCAATTAAAAATGGAAGGATTGGTGAATATTCTCCCTCAGAAAGGAACCTTCGTATTTACGCTATCCGAACAGGAGGTCGTTGAGATCTGTGAGCTGAGGTTTACCCTTGAATGTACGGCATTAAAATATGCCGTCGAACGAAATAATGAAGAATTTATTATCAAAATGGAAAAAATTGTCACGCACATGAATGATGCCAAGAAAAACAATAAACCGGGAAAATATCTGGATTTGGATACCGACTTTCATGCGCTTTTTTTCAAATTATGCGGCAATCTATATCTGGAGAATGCCTACCGATTGATTGCCGCCCGGGTTGAGGCCATGCGCACCCATTTAAGTGCCGTGCCCCGGCACACTGATAAATCGTTTAGAGAACACGGCGATATGCTGCATTACCTGAAAGTAAACAATATCAAAAAAACCTTGGCTATACTTGATAGACACATTACCCGAACCAAGGATTCTGCTGCGGTTCATATTCCGAAATATAGAATATAGAAAATGAAGTACGCTAATCCACAAGTTTTGCTGGAAAAACTGAGCGCCGTCTCGGATAAAATTACATTAACAGTCGCTTCGATTCTTTTGGTCCTCATCGCAATAATCGTAAATTGGGGTGTGTTCTGCAGATACGTTTTATTTGCTCCCCTGCCATGGTCTGAACAAATACCGAAATATGCCATGATTTGGATGGGCTTTCTCGGGGCCAGTGTGGGTATATCGCGAAATCGCCACATCGGATTTGACATCCTGGTTGTACGACTTCCTTCAATTATCAGAAAATTAGTCGTAATCTCCGGCCGTTTTTTAATCCTATTTTTTTTGTCCATGATGACGATTTACGGTGTGAATTTTGCGTTGGCCGTCGGTTTCAGTTCGAATGCCCCCATGTTGCCAATTCCCATGTTCTATCTTTTTTTGGCGGTGCCGGTCGGCGGGGTATTTATGATCCTGCAAGCCACGATAAAGCTCGTGTTGGATATAATGACACTCAACAGAAAAGGTCAAGGATTGTAAGATTCAATCGAGCATGAAGATTCCAGAACAGCGAGCGCAGCTATGGTAACTTTTATAAGCATTGTTTTCGTTATATTGCTATTGGCGGGAATTCCAATATGTTTTGTTCTGGGAGCCACAACCCTTCTCAGTTTCCTGAATCAAAACGGCTTGCAGTTTATGCCAATGCTTGCCCAACGCATATTCGCCGGAATGGACATGTATGTATTGCTGGCCATTCCATTATTTATTCTGGCCGGCCAGGTCATGGGCGAGGCCGGATTGACAGGCAGCATCGTTAAATTCTCGGATGCGATTTTAGGCCGTCTGCGGGGCGGACTCGGATATGTAAATGTATGGGCAAGTGTATTTTTCGGCGGAATCAGCGGCGCCCCGATCGCGGACGTGGCCAGCGTTGGGTCGATTATGATTCCGGCCATGGAGAAGCAGGGATACGATCTTGAATTCAGTGCCGCAATCACCGCCTCTTCATCAATCATCGGCGCCATGATCCCCCCCAGCATTTTGATGATTATTTATGCGTCGGTAATGAATATGTCGGTGGCGGCCATGTTTGCCGGTGGAATCTTACCCGGTCTGGTAGTTGCCGTTATCTTGATGGGACTTTGCGCTTATTATTCGAAAAAGCGATCCTATCCGAAACGGGAAGAAAAAATACCTTTCAGGGAATTCCTATCGATTTGTAAAACTGCCATTATACCGCTTACGATGCCCCTGATCATCATCGGCGGAATTTTAACCGGCATATTCAGTCCGACTGAATCTGCCGGGGTTGCCGCCGCATATGGCTTTTTGGCGGGCTTATTGTTGAAGACACTGACATTCTCGAAAATCAAAACCATCTTAACCAATACGGTGGTCACCTCTTCGGCAATTTTATTTCTGATTGCCACGGCAAAAACGTTGAGCTGGCTTTTGACCATGGAGATGATTCCTCAAACCATCGCCGGGTTCTTTACCGATGTAACTTCCAACAAATATATTTTTCTTTTCCTGATAAACATGCTGCTCTTCATTGTCGGTATGGTAATGGATCCCGGCGTGGCAATTATTATCCTGGGGCCCGTGTTGGCGCCAACTGCGATTCAGCTGGGAATATCTCCGCTGCATTTTGCCTTGATTATGACCATCAACCTCATCGTGGGCCTGGTTACACCGCCACTTGGATTTGCACTTTATACCACCTGCAGTGTCGCTGACATCACCCTTGAAAGTCTGACCAGAACCCTGATGCCATTTGTGGCTGTGGAAGTCGGATTCGTTTTTCTCGTGACCTATGTACCCTCAATAACTCTTTTTATTCCAAGGCTTTTGGGATTGTCCATGTAACTGAAGACTTTGAGACACGACTATCGTAACCCACAAACAAAAAAGGAGGAAAAAAATGAAAAAGGCAAGCATCAAAAAAGGGAGCATCATTCTTGTTACTTTGGTTTCTCTTCTAATTTTGTGGGGTGTCAACGCGTCCGCAGCTGGCCCCGTCGTAATGAAAATCGGCAATCCCGGCCCCGCAAATCCCCACAAGCATATGATTGCCGCAGCGACGTTGGTTTTTAAAGACTATGTCGAGCGCCATTCTCAGGGCGGTATCAAGGTGGAAGTGTATCCCGGATTTCAGCTGGGATCGATGCCGCAGATGGTGGATCAAACGAAAATGGGTGCAATCCAGGCATGCACGGTTTTTTCGGCTGCTGCCACCCTTTACGTTCCCGAAATAAACCTGATCTACATTCCATTTCTTTTTTCGTCTCCCGAAATCACCTGGCGGGTGTTTGAAGGCCATATGGGCCAAAAATTTAACAAATTGTGGCTGGAAGCCGGCTTTGTGCCGCTGTATATGGCCGACAACGGGGGCAGTCGTGCCTTTGGAACCACTAAACGGCAGATCAAGAAACCGGCCGATTTAAAAGGTCTTAAAATAAGAATCCCGGAAAGCGAGGCTTTGAAGATTTTTATGGAAAGCTGTGGCGCAGCGGCCCCGGTGATTACCTTCAGTCAGCTTTACACTTCAATTCAAACCGGTATTGTCGACGGTCTGGAGACTCCGGTTGCGGTCTTGTCATTTGCCAGTCTGGATGAAGTCATCAAATATGCATCAATAACCAATCATACCTGGGACATGGTATTTTTGATCGTCAATCAGAAATGGTTCAACAATCAGTCAAAAGAACATCAAAAAATATTGATCGAAGCCGGGCGGCATGCACAGCAGGTATGCAGGGGAATGTCTGAAACGCTGGCGGCCCAGGAAGTGGACACATTGTTGTCCAAGGGTGTCGAGGTATACACCCCGACGCCTGCTGAAAGAGACGAATTCAGAAAAGTCACCCAGAAACCGGTCACCGATTATTTGAGAAAGCAATTCGGTGACAAACTGGTGGATGATTTTATGGCCGCTGTCAAGAAGGCTGAAGCCGATGCTGAAGCAGCCACCCAGGGGCATCTGGAATTAATCGGCCAGTAGCAACATCTCTTTGGCTGATTGTAATTTCTCAATTCTAAATCATCAGAAAGTATGTCGATAAATTGGATTAGAATAGAAACCCAAATGGGAGTTATTAGTTATTCGTTATTGGTTAATGGTTTAAAAGGAATGAAATCCGTTTTTACATCTCACTAATGGTAGAAATGTAAGATCAGGATCTCAACTAATTCTAATAACGATTAGAAATAACAAATAACACCTAAAGGAGCGTTTTTCGTTCATTTAGGGTAGACGCACTGGGAGTAATGCGGGAATGAACCACCGGTATTTTTCATTCCCGCATTACATCCAGACCTGAAGTCGTTCAAAGATGGAGGCCGGCAATGGGCAAAATGATGGCTCTGGTATGGGAAGGGCCCTACGAAATGAAGCTCAAAGAGGTCGAAAAACCTCAGCCGAGTACAGGCGACGTATTGATTAGAACCAAATCCGTGGGCGTCTGTGGAAGTGATTTGGAGATCTATACGGGCGGATTCGCCCCTGCTAAAGCGCCGCTTATACTAGGCCATGAAGCGTGCGGCGTCGTAGAAGAAGTGACCGATGGTGTCGATAATGTCAGGGCTGGAGATCGGGTCGTGATAGATCCCGGGATTTTTTGCGGTAGATGTGAATTTTGCAGAAAAGGGTCCTACTGGCAATGCGATTATCGTGACATACTGGGCATGCAGACCCACAACGGAGCTTATGCTGAATTTTTCGTCATGCCGGGTATGTCGTGTTATCCGATTCCGGCTGATATGGACTGGGATGAGGCCGCTTTAATCGACATCCTGGCCGATCCTCTTCATGCCATGAATATGATTCCGCTTCGAATCGGTGAGACGGTTGCCGTTTTCGGACCGGGGCCCGGGGGAATCTGTTTTGTGCAGTTGGCCAAAATTGCCGGAGCCTCGACGGTCATTCTTATCGGAACCCGGGAAGAGCGCCTGGAATTGGGAATGAAGCTTGGCGCAGATATCACGATCAACATAAATCAGAAAGATGCAATTGACGAGATTTTGAATATTACCCATGGACGCGGAGTTGATGTCGGCATCGAAGCTTCCGGGTCAACCCGGGCTCTGGCAGACACGCTGAAGGTGACCCGGAAGCAAGGCCGGGCGATGGTATTCGGCATATACAGCGAAAATGCAAGCCTGGATATGCAGGACATGCATCGGAGAGAATTAACGATTTACGGTTCATCCGGCTGCCCGTGGACCATGCCGACCGCCATCAATTTGATTGCCGATCATAAAATTGAAGTAAAGCCGATGATAACCCACCGGGTAAATCTTGAGGAACTGGAGAATTTATTCAACGACGGCGTCATCGAGCAACGAAAAGAGGGCTATTTTAAGGGGGTCCTGCTTATGTAAGTGCTCAGGTTTTCTTCGAGACTAAGCTCGAAAAATGTCATCTGCCGGGCGGAAATAGCGAAGTGCGTTGGTTTTAGGTTTCAGGTGTCAGGTTTCGGGTGTCAGGAAAGCAGATTGCGAAATCCTGAAACCTGAAGTCCGAAATCTTCAGTTTGGTACCACATGTTGTCAGAAAAACGTTGTTAAGCGCTTGAAATAGGATATCTATTTGATTCTGGCTGGTTGGCGAAAGGGAACAACCCTGATGACGAGAAATTTTGGCTGTCGAGTCTCGGATGCTTATTCCTTTATGAAGTCCCGTCTTCTGGTTATGGAAAACGACAAACTGCGGATTTCTATTTTGCTGGATAAAGGAAGCGATATTATTGAATTCCTTCATAAACCGACCGATACGGATTTCATCTGGCGCTCGCCGCTGAAACATGCCGACATGTATAAATACATCCAATCCATCCCGAACCATATTGACTTCAGGGACTACTATTTAGGCGGATGGCAGGAAATGTTTCCTGTCGGTGCTGACGGGTTCGCACTGACAGGTGCCAGAATCGGCAATCATGGGGAATTGTGGGGGCTCCCATGGAATTGCTCAATTATTGAAGACACTGCGAATGAGGTCAAAGTCAAATTGTGGACACACACTATCAGAACTCCTTTTTATGTAGAAAAAACCCTTACCTTAAAAAGTAAAGAATCGGCACTGTCAATTCACGAGACAATCGCAAACCTGGGGCAAGTGGACCTTGGTGTCATGTGGGGTCACCATCCGGCCTTTGGAGAAGCTTTTTTGGATGAACATTGTGCGGTTTTTGCGCCGGCGAAATCAATGATTGATCCCGCGAAAAATCGTTATTCCTGGCCGATCCACGACGGCCAGGATTACAGCCGGGTGTTGCCTAAAAATTCCGACCAATGGAACATGTACTATCTTAACGATTTGTCTGAGGGATGGTACGCCCTCATCAACCAAAAAAAGAGGATTGGTTTCGGCTTGGTCTGGGACAAGGATATTTTCAAATATCTCTGGTTCTGGGGATGCTACAATTACAAAAACATCAGCCCCTGGTACGGCCGTGCGTATACGATTGCTTTGGAACCTTTTACCAGCTTACCTTATCCGGTCGATCCTGAGACACTGTTTACGATTCCGGCCGGAAAATCCATCAGCACTGAATTCAAAGCAATCGTCATTGCGGGAAAGACATCGATTCAGGGCATTAGTGCCGAAGGCGAAGTCAGATGAAGATCTGGTACCGGAGAGCCCAACTTTGGTCCAGTCCCTAAGGGTGATGTCTACTGCTATTAAAGCAATTGGAATATTGGAATGGTGGAAAAATGGAATAATGGGAATGAAAATCGGAATTCGGACGGATCGTATTTTGAGGCCAATGCCATCAAATAGAATTTAGACCTCATCCGATTAAACCCAATATTCCAGTATTCCAATAATCCATCATTCCTCGGCCTTGACTCTCGGTATCGCTGATCATAAATGACCTGGCTCAGATAGCCAGGCTTTGGACATTGAATAAAAAAAATCACCTGGAGGAAACTATGGAATTTAATTGGGGTATTATCGGAGCGGGAAGATTTGCCGACAATGTCTTCGCGCCGGCTATAAAACAATCCAGAAACTCACGCATAGTGGCTATAATGGCCAGAGATAAGACCAAGGCCGAGGCCTTTGCCAAAAAGCACGAGGTGCCGAAATTCTATGACTCGGCCGAGGCATTGTGCAATGATGCAACCGTTGATGTCATCTACGTTGCGTCTCCGACTTTTCTTCACTGTGAGCATACTGTGCTGGCAGCCCAATCGGGTAAGCAGATCCTGTGTGAAAAACCAATGGCGCCGACTCTCGAAGAATGTGATCAAATGATTGCGGCTGCTAAACAGAACAACGTCACCCTGATGATTGCCCATAATATGCGGTTTCATGCAATTCACCAAAAAGTCAGGGATATGATTTCAAAAGGACAAATTGGCACCGTGGGTATCGCCAGGGCCGAAATTATTACTTCTTTCAAAAAAAACCAGGGGGATGCTTTTACCACCGATCAATTTCGCCTGAATCGGAACATCGGCGGCGGCGGTGTCCTGTTCGATATGGGAATTCATGCCATCGATGTCCTGCGTTTCCTCGTCGCTGACGAGATTGGAGAAATATGGGCCTTCAGCCAGAATCTGTTTATTGACTGCAACGGAGAGGATACCATCTCCGCGACTTTAAAATTTAAAAGGAGCGGTTATGGTGCCATCGCTACAAGCGGGGCTCTGCCCTATGCCGGAAACGGAATCACGATTTATGGTGACAGCGGTGCCATTACCACCGACGGCTCGGTTTGGATAGCTGCCCGTTCCCCGGATATAAAATTACTTGCCGATGGCGATTGGGAAATCCACAAGGTTAAAGCCAATAATTGTTATATAGCGGAAATCGAGCATTTCCTGCAGTGTGTCGAGGAGAAAACGATACCTGCCGTAAGCGGGGAAGAAGCCAGAAAGAACATCCAGGCCGTCCTGGCTGCCTACCGCTCCATAGATGAAAACAGAAGTATCAGGATTGAATAATTTTCCACTGACTATACCCAGTTATTGCATAAATAATTATGGAAAAGTTCATCAATCCCTATAGATAAAAAGACAAACCGAAATCGGAATGGTATTGCAGGGTCAGACCTTGGTTCAATCCGACATTATTTTTGTAGGGTGGGCTGTGCCCACCACAAATGGATTATATCCGCTCTATTTGGTGGGCACAGCCCACCCTACGACCAGAAATCTTCAATTTTCAATCTACATTTCCCCGAACTAGCGGGATCCCCTCTACGCGGCGAGCGGCTTCGCCGGGTTGGGAATCAGTATTTGTGTCCATGGCAGTATTTGAATTTCTTCTCACTGCCGCAATAGCAAGGATCTTTTTTTCCGATATCGATCGCGGGCAGTTTGTTAAAGGGAGTTCTGCTTTGAACCGGGTAAAGGGCCTGGCGCTCGTTCAAAACTGACAGTGCGATTTTCTTAAATGACGGCAGGCTGTGGTGATAAAATTTTTTCCATCCCGCACATAGCCAGCTAAGTGACTCCGGATTCTTATCTTTGTAAAATCGGTTTTTCAAACAATCGCCACCGCAATATCTTAAAAATGAGCAGCTTTTACAGCGATTACTCCAGTTTGCTTTCTGGCGGCTAAATGATCTGTATTTCGCGGATTTATGAAGGCTTTCCCAGGAACCCGCCATGATATTGCCCAGCTTCTTATTTCCATCAACAAAAAAGTCACACGGATAAATGTCCCCGTTGTGTTCCACGAGGAAATATCCGTCACACCGGCCGCCCTGGATGCACATCCTGTATTGCCAATCCAGCATATGGCCCATGATTGAATCAAAAAGACGAATTGAAACCCTGCGTGTGTCATTTAGGATCCATTCGTCAAAAAGTGCGCAAAGAAAATCTCCCCATTGATTTCCGGTTATGGCAAAAGGGCGCTGCCGTCCATTTTTGTCAAATTCGACACAGGGGATGTATTGGTGGTGAAAAATCTCCAGGTCGGTCAAATATCGGTATACTTCTTTTGGATGCTCCATGTTCGAAGAATTCACCAGTGTCAATGCATTAAATTCTACCTTATGCTTCTTAAGTGAAGCAATGCCGTTAAGAACATCTGCATGGGATCCCCGGCCATTTTTATGGGTACGATATCGATCGTGCAGTTCCCGTGGTCCGTCTAGACTGACACCGACTAAAAATTTGTACTTTGCGAACAGCGCTGCAAGCGAATCACTGATAAGGGTGGCGTTGGTCTGGAGGCCATTTGATACTGCCGCTCCGCGCCGACCATATTTTATCTGAAGTTCAACGACTCTGGCAAAAAAATCCTGTCCCATTAGCGTGGGCTCTCCCCCCTGCCATCCAAAATTGTAAACCGGCTGCGGGGTGCTCATATAGCTTGAAACGATCCGCTCCAGCACCCCATTATTCATACGATGATGTTTTGTTTTCGGATAAATCCTGTGTGTTTTAAGATAGAAGCAGTAGTCACAAGTCAAGTTGCAGTCGGCAGAGGTAGGTTTAATAAGCAGAGAAAAGGGTTTGGCCGATTGCTGATTGTTCTTTGGCATTGCTTGCATGATCCACTGTTTGTTGGTGGTTTACCGCAGGGGTTTCGTCCAGTCCGCTGTCCGGTTGTCACTGCGAATCCGCCAATTCAGTAAAACTTCCAGCAATTCATCTTTTTTTCCTTTGCAATCAGCCCGCGTCCACAGGTTCCTTACTTCATCTGGATCTTCCTTTAGATCATATAGCTCGCCGCAATCACATCCGAGGTAGTGGACAAGCTTCCAGTCCTTGCTTCTGACCATTGTCATGTATTCCATTTCAGTCAGTCCGGAACTAACGGAGTCTGATCGCTGCTCTGCAAATACATATTCGCGATGAGGCTCTGTCCTTTCTTCCCTTATTAGCGGTGCCAGGGACTTGGCCTCCCAGTACGCGGGACAATCAGCCCCGGCCAGTTCATGAATCAACGGCACGATATCAAATTGCTGCACCAGATCGTCAATTTTCTGCCCGCCTTTAAAATAACCCGGTCCCCATACAATCAGAGGTGTTCTGGTCACCGCATCGTACATGCACCATTTCTGGATGCGGCCGTGATCACCCAGGCAATCGCCATGATCGGAAGTAAATACTACAATCGTATTCTCCAAATATCCCTTTTCTTCCAGAGCTTTTAAAATTTGACCGATCTTTTCATCGATCATCGTCACGTTTGCCAGGTAATGCGCCCGAATCCGGTAAAGCTGCTCCCGGGTGGGATTCAGGGTCCAGGCGATGGAGTCAAAATCGACTTTCGTATTGCGCAAATTGGCGGCCTTTTGGGGTGGGGGCAGTGCATCCAACTCTTTCTGTGAAACTTCCGGGATCGGAAGATCCTTGCTCATATAAGGTTCCAAATATCTTGGGATCGGGTCATAGGGCGGGTGCGGACCGGGAAAGCCGACCTGGAGAAATAAGGGCTCGGATTTGGGTTTGGTTTCAAGCCACCAGGTGGCCAAATCCCCAACATAAAAATCTGAATGTAATTTCTCGGGCAATTCCCATTCAAATGCTCCCAGGCGCTCCTGGTAATCCGGTCTTTTCCGATAGAGTTCCCGCTGGGGCTTGATATAGCCGTTAGCCTGCAGGGCGAGATCCCAGCGATCAAAGAAGTAGCGGCCTTCTAGATAACGATCTTTATTTTCGACCACAAAGCGTTCGTGAAATCCCAGCGGCGTCTCGTAAGGGGACGTATGCATTTTGCCGATATTGACGGAGTAATAGCCGGCCTCGGAAAGATTCTCCACCCAGGAGTGTTGCCAGTGGTCTGCGTTTCTGTATATTCCGGTGGTATGGGGATAGTAGCCGTTGAACAGGCTTGCCCGGGAAGGACCGCATGAAGGGGCGGATACAAAGTTATTTGTAAAACATATCCCTTCATCAATCAGCCGGTCCAGATTCGGGGTATCGACGAAAGGAAAACCCTGACCGGCAATCGTATCGTACCGTTGCTGATCGGTAATAATAAATACAATGTTGGGCCTTGAATCCTGCATGAATTTCCTCCGAAATTTTACGGAAACTTATCAAATTAAAGCGAGCGGCTCAACTTTCATACTTAGTTGGCACATAAAAACCAAGAACGCGCATATGCTAACAGAGAATGCTGATCCCGCCTCAGCTGAAGGTGGCCGGCCAACCTTGTTCCGAGGCGAATCGAATACGAACGAGTGCACCGTATTTGCAGGTGTGGGACTGCCGGGTGCCGCCCCTAACGTATGGCCGGCAAGATTTGAATACATGAATCAAAGAAAGGAGTCAACCAGCATGGAATAATATGATCAGCCGCCACCACCGTGAGTGGATGTTACTTGGTCAGGTTTTTTTTGCTGACCGAATGGTCTATTTGATTTCGCTAGTTACCAGCCGGCGGTTGGTCACCGTCTGCATCGCATGGATCAGGGCCTCGGTCAGGTTGCTGCATTCGCATAGCCGGACATGATGGCAAAGGTCTTGGGCAGCCTCGATGGATGCGTGCCGGGCCGGATCGGGAAGGTCGCTTTCTACTGCCAGAGCCCGACGGACAACCTCCGGGAATTTGGCGGCATGGGCCGTGGCCAGACACACGATTTTCGTATCCTTTTTGAAGTTGTCGGACAGCGCATCGGCTGCCGCAACGGCTACGGCGGCATGAGGATCCAACACATAGCCCTCCCCATTTCGATAAATATCGGCCATGGTGGCAAGGGTCTGGTCGTCGGTGATGGCGACTGACAGGTATCCGTTGCGAATCGCACCGGCCGTCTGAGAATCCAGCCGTACCTCACCCTGCTGCTTAAAATCAGCCATCCACTGCCGAATTCTGCCGGGATCCCGGCCGCTGGCAAAATACAAAAAACGCCAAAAATTATAGGGAACCACGATATCGATGGCCGAAGACACCGTCGGTATGAGATCTTTTTTGATAAAACGACCGGTGGAAAACGCCCGATGTAAGGCCGCGTTTTCATTGTTGGCACAAATGTAGGATTCAACCGGCAATCCCATGGTGCGCGCCAAATAGCCCCCGAACAGGTTGCCGAAAGCGCCCGAAGGTACGGAAAACACAACTTTCTCACCTACCTGGTCGGCCACGCGGAAGTAACTGTAAAAATAATGAACGGCCTGGACCATAACCCGGCACCAGTTAATCGAATTGACGCTAGAAAGCTTCAATCGCGACCTGAGCCTTTCATCGGCAAACATTCGGGCAATGACGAGATCGAGATCGTCACCGCCGTCGGGACAGCCGCTGACGGCTACGGGATGGACATTGGGTGCTTCCAGGGTCGTCATTTGGCGCGCTTGCTCCTCGGAGATCATTTCGTCGGGATAAAGCACCCAGCACTCAATTGATTCTTTGCCGACCGAGGCATGCGCCGCTGCCGGACCGGTGTCACCGGTAGTGGCCACCACCAGCGATGCCCAATCGTTTCTGCGATTGAGGAAATAGTCGACCATACCCACCAGAAATCCCATGGCAACATCTTTGAAAGACAGGGTCGGCCCGTGGAATAATTCCAGAACATAGATGTTGGGCTTGGTCTCCAGCCTGACGGTCGGCACGACCTCCGGGTGCTCGAAGCGTGCGAAACTGTCGGTCAGTAGCCGCCGCAATTCTTCTGCCGGAAGGATGGATCGGTCGATAAACAGCGACAGTATTTCGAAAGCCAGGTCGACAAAGCTCAATTTGGACCATTTTAGCAACTCGTCATTGGCGACCTGCGGGATGGTCTGCGGCACGAATAGGCCGCCGTCAGCGGCAAACCCCTGCAAGACGGCGGTTTCAAAATCAACCGGAGGTACGCCTCCCCGGGTACTGACATATTGGGTCATGGGATTCTCACGGCTCCTTTTAAATTTCCATTTTCTTTTCTGATTTCGTTTAAATCCTTGTAGGCCGTCGCCCGGGATATCATCAGATAACTGGCGACCTGCTCCACGGATTTGCGGGCATAAAACAGCCGCTTTTCATCCAGCCTTCGCATCAGTTCCCGGCGATCCCCGGCACTCATCGAATCCTGGGTCAGGCCTTTTTCATTGCGAAAGGCACGGATTTCCAGCTTGATCAGCTCCCGCCATTCCTCCCGAAAGATAATTTCCGGACGCGCTTCAACCTGCGCCGGGCGAATCAGTCCGTTCAAGGCCTCCATCGCCGATTCAAAGACCGTTTCCAGGGTCGAAAAGTCAAGGTTGATGCACAGGATGCCAATCGGCTGCGCCTCGTCGTTGCGCAGCACGGCAGTTATGGAGCGTATCCGCTGGCCGTTTTCGCCCTCCTTCTCATAAGGGCCCAGAACATCTTTTTCCAACCCGAAGTCGGGTTCATCACGGTCCAATCCCAAATAAGACGTATCACCCACCCGTCTTTTGGAATACGGGTTGGCGATATGCACGATCATGTCCTTGACAATGTCGTGAATGACAACTTCCGCATGGGGTTTCAGGAGCATCGCGATGGCATCTGCGATGGATTTGTACTTTGACAGAGTGTTTTGCATAGAACAGTTAGAAATAACTTTAAGGATCTAAATTCAGCTAAATCAGAAATAACAATTTACAAACACCAAATTTCAAATAAATTCCAAATCCCAATACCCAATGCTCAAATTAGCTCATAAGCCGATGTTTTAAAATTTGGAATTTTGGTGATTGTGATTTATTTGGTTTTTGTATTTTGTTAATTGATATTTATCATCGCTCAAATTCGAACACCATTACCGGCACGGCGGACAACAAATTTGGATATATTTTTAACCGGCAAGGACTTTAAGCGCCTGCTCGTGAAGACGCGGGTCACCGGCTGCGATGTATTGATGCCCGGAGTTCAGTCCCGCAGCATGGCCGTCCCAGTTCGTAAAAATCCCCCCGGCACCTTGAACCACGGGTATCAGTGCCATATAGTCCCAGGGTTTAAATCCGACATCAATGCAGAGGTCGACCCGCCCCGAAGCGATCTGAGCGTAGAACATGCAGCTGCCGCCGTAAACGGCAAAGCGGGTGGCCTTTTTTAAGCGTTCCAGCGCCCGTACATTGGTGCGGTCATAATAGTCGGGATTGCTGGTCGACATCAGGGCCATGGCAAGATTCGCGCAGCTCCGCGTCTGGACCGGTCGGCCGTTGCGAGTCGTCTGGCGACCCGCGGCACCGATCCAGCGCTCGGCGGTCATGGGCATGTCGATGATCCCGAGTATCGGCGCCCCGTTGTGCAATAGGGCCAGCAGCGTGCCGAACACCGGAATTCCCGCTAAAAACGGCAGGGTGCCGTCGATCGGGTCAATCGCCCACACGAACTCGCTATCGGGAGCCAGTGACCGGCGTTCCTCTCCAATGAGGCCGTGATCGGGACACCGAACCGCAATGATATTGCGCATTTCATCCTCAACCGCCTCATCGACCGAGGTCGACGGACTGCCGTCACCTTTGACCTCGATCCGGAAAGATCGGCGCATATATTTCCGAATGAGGGTCCTGCCGGCGTCGACGGCCTGCTCACCGCATTCAATAAATCGGTTGAGTTGTTCAACGTCCACAATTGCCTCCGGCTCAATGGGTAATGATTTGACTAAGAAACAGTTTGGTTCGCTCGCTTTCCGGATTCCCGAAAAACTCATCCGGTGGCTTCATTTCGACAATTTCACCGTTGTCCATGAATACGATGCTGTCGGCAACCGACCGGGCAAAACCCATTTCGTGGGTAACGCAAATCATGGTCATGCCTTCATTCACCAGATCGATCATCACCTCAAGGACCTCGCTGATCATTTCCGGATCCAGGGCGGAAGTCGGTTCGTCGAAGAGCATCACCTCCGGATTCATACAAAGCGCGCGGGCGATGGCAACCCGCTGCTGTTGACCGCCCGATAGCTGGCTAGGGTATTTATCAGCCTGCTCGGGAATGCGGACCCGTTTGAGAAATCGCATGGCAACTTCCTGGGCCTGGGGTTTGCCCATTTTGCGCACCAATCTGAGAGCCAGCATCAGGTTCTTTACCACGGTTAAATGGGGAAACAAGTTGAAGCTCTGAAAAACCATCCCCACTTCACTGCGAACCGCGTCGATATCTTTGACCGTGCTGGTCAGCTCACGGCCGGAAACGAATATTTTGCCGCTGTCGTGCTCCTCGAGCCGGTTGATGCATCGGATCATAGTCGATTTGCCCGACCCTGAAGGTCCGCAAACCACGATCCGTTCGCCTTGGTTGACCCGAAGGTTGATGTTGCGCAGCGCCTGGAAATCTCCGAAGTACTTGCAAACGTCCTGCAGGATGATCTTGGGCTCCTGACTGCTGTCATTCATCGTTAAAATCCCAACCCGGCGAAGCCGGAAATGTCAGCCACAAAGGCACAAAGACACCAAGAAAAAATGTCCATTAAAATTAAACTTAGGGCTCTTATTCGTAAATACGGTAACGAATTTCAATAATATTTTTGCTTCACAGGAACATATCCTGTTGATCCAGTGAATCTTGTCAGAAAATTAAATTGTCAGAATACACTATTCAATGTTGGATGTTCGTTATTCGATGTTCGATGTTGGACGTTCGATGTTCGACGTTCATAAGTTTTTTTCTCGATTTAACTGGACGCTTGCGGCCGGCGGCAGCGCTGACACCTGAAACCTGACACCTGAAACCTTCCTTGGCCCCCGGCGCCCTAAGCTTTGACGTAGCGGCTCATGCGCTTTTCGAACAAACCGAAGCCGCGCTGTATAATTCCAGTCATCACCAGATAGATAATCGCCGTGGCGATAAAGATCTCGTAGGGAGCGAAGGTCTTGGCCACAATCGTCCGCGCCACGCCGGTCATATCGAGCAGGGTAATCGTACTGGCCAGCGAGGTGGCCTTGAGCATGCTGATAAAGTCGTTGCTGTAAGCCGGTATGGCGAGCCGGATGGCGATGGGAGTGGACACATAAATGAAGCGATGCCGACGCGACAGACCCAGCGCCATGCCGGCTTCGTGTAGCCCCCGGTCGACACCGAGATATCCTCCGCGCAGGATCTCTGAAACATAGGCCCCCGAATTGAGCATGAGCGCCAGGTTGGCACAGCCAAAAGGCTCGCGTAGGATCGGCCAGAAAATGCTGTTACGGATGAATTCGAACTGCGGAAGCCCGTGGTAGATAACAAATATCTGGACCAAAATCGGCGTACCCCGAAAGAAGTAGGCGTAGATGAACGCCGGTAGAGATAAATACCAGCGGCCGCTCATCCGCATTAACAATAAAATGATCGCCAGTCCCAAACCCATCAGAGACGATAGAAACAACAGTTGCAATGTGACCCCAATGCCGGCCAGCATCTTGGGAATGCTTTCGATGATAAGCTGGAAATCGAGATTCATCGGGCACCCTCCAGATGCCGGTTGGCATGCTTTTCCAGCGCCATCACCACCAGCGTAATAATGGTCGTGATGCTGAGGTAAATCAAGGCCACAATCATGTACATGGTGAAGGGCTTGAGGGTCACCGCGGTGGCCATTTCGGCGACAAAAAGAATTTCCTCCAGGCCGATGATCGAAATCAGGGCCGTATCCTTCATCAGCGACAGCATGTGGTTGCCAAAGGCCGGCAGGGCCAGGCGCCACATCTGCGGTATCCGAACATGGAAGAATGTCTGGACATTCGAAATGCCCAGAGCGCGGGCAGCCTCGACACATCCCGGGTCGACACCGAGAAAGGCACCCCGAAAGGTTTCGGTAGCATAAGAGCCGACAATCATGGCAATGGCCAGCGATCCCGCCCAGAACGGCGGGATGTCAACGAACTGGGTTTGGGCAAAAAAGGTCTTTATGATGGCGGTCAGGGTCACCGCCGAACCATAGTAAAAGATCAGCAGCACCAACAATTCCGGGGTTCCGCGGAAGACGATGGTGTAAGCGCCGGCGATTTTATGCGCAATACGGTTTTTCGATAACTTAGCCGCAGCACCGATCAATCCGAAAATCACCGTCAAAATCAAGGAAACGGCAAATACTCTCAGTACGGCCATCGCCCCCCAGAAATAGTCATCCCACCAGCCGGCCAGGTCCGCCACAGTTTTTTTTCTCCCAAAAGGTTAAGAGTTCATAGGATCAAGGTTCATGGGTTCAAGGTTCAGAGGTTCAAGGTTCAGGGTTCAGAGGTTCAAGGTTCAGAGGTTCAAGGTTTAAGGGTTGCGGCTTCGACCCCAAACGCGGGGATTCAAGGTTCCCGTCTTCGCCGCAAGGGTTTCGCCGAGGCAGGCAGGGTACAGCGCTGCCGCTGGTCAAACAAACGGCCGGTCAAATCGAGAAAAAATCTATGAACGTCGAACATCGAACGCCCAATAGGGTTGACGCTGCGCTTTGTCCATTTTTGGACAAATATAGTGTTGAAAGCTGATCCGAATAATTTCAATGTTGAATGCAGGAAGTCGATCGCCCATTGTCGAGAGTCGAAGATCGAATGCCGAACACCGGTCACCTCCCTCCGATATTGGCGGTTCGACATTCGATATTCTACGGGCTTCAGGTCATTTCTTTAGCGTGATTCGCTTTTTAAACTATTCGACCCCTTCCCATTTTTCATTGTGGATTGCAAACGGAAAGTATTTGAGCGAGTATTCTTCCAGCGAGCCGTCCTGGATCAGGGTTTTCAGGGCGCCGTCAATACGGGCGAGCAAATCCTCCCGGCCTTTGGCGATGCCGACACCAACCCCGACGCCAAAAATTTTGGGGTCATCCAGGGGCGGACTGACAAAGCCAAAATTCTTGCCCTTATCCTTGCTGAGAAATTTCAGAAAGGCCTTCATGGGGTTGGTCATAATGATGTCGGTCCGGCCGTTCTGCAGGTCCAGATACAGGGCTTCGTTCGTATCATACAGCAGTACGTTGGCACTGGGTACGTTGGCATTGATCCAGTTCTCGTATGTCGTGGCGCGTTCGATGCCCACTTTGAGACCTTTGAAATTGGCGGGATTGGGCGAGCCGTCTTTGTTGAAAAGATTGAGTTTGGCGCCCTTGCGGCCGACGAACTGTCCCACCGATATGCGGTAGGGTATCGAGAAATCAATTTTCTGTTTACGTTGTTCGGTGATCGACATGGAGGCAATGATCAGATCGAACTTGTTGGCCAGCAGAGCCGGGATCATGCCGTCCCACTTTTGGCAAACGAAATCAACATCGGCACCAATGATGCCGACAATGCCCTTGGCGACATCAATGTCATAGCCGGTCAAAACACCGTCATTGGTGCGATAGTTAAATGGAAAATAGGTACATTCACATCCAACGCGCAGCATTTCAGCCGTTGCCGGCTGGGTGAATCCGCCTGCAGTCAAAGACAGGATTGCGAGTGTTACGAGAATTAGTTTTTTCATTTCAATTCCCTCCTTTACTTGTGTTAACGCCGATTAATCCGCCGGGCAGCAGTGGTGCTGGCCCGGCATATGCTACCTCAGAATCGAAAGATCCAGGTAATGATTCCGCCCTGCGCCGGACATCCGGAAAATCAGCACACGTCTCATCGAGGTTGGATTCCCACGATTGAGGCAATAACGGCAAGGTGATCGAAGCCAGCCTTTTTACTACTCACCGACATCAAGCCGGAGTAGAGCCTGGTGAACGGCCTTGGCAATCTGAATGTCCTGCACGGCCACGCCGGTTAAATCAGCAACCGTAATCTGGGCATCGGACGTCCGGCCGGCTCGGCCGCCGGCAATCACATCGCCCAGTTCAACGAGATCTTTCCGACTGATCAAACCGGCCTGAAGCGTTTTGGAAATTTCGCCGCGGGTCAGGCATTGCTCGATGCTGTCGGCCACGACCAGGTCGGCTGCTTGCAGGATTTTAGGATCCAGTTCCTGCTTGGCATGGGTGTCCGATCCCATGGCCGTGATATGAGTGCCCGGTTTTATTTGCGACCCGTCTATGAGCGGAACCTCTGAAGCGGTGGCCGTAATGATCAGCCGGCAGGTCTGGGCGACCTCACCTGCGTCGATCGTAGCTCGAACCCTATAGCCTAGTTTTTCCATGTCCAGTTTGTAGGCCCCTAATTTATCTTCGTCACGCCCCCAAACCATGATGTCGCTGCACTCGACAACCGGCCGCAGATACTCGACCTGCATCCGGGCCTGAATCCCGGTTCCGAAAACACCAATGCAGTCCACTTCAGAAGGCGCCAGATACTTGGCCGCTATCTGACCGGCCACGGCCGTCCGCACATTGGTCAGGTAACATTCATCCAACAGGATGCTTGCCAGGGAACCGTTCCGCTGGGAAAACAGCAATATCAGCCCGTCGCTGGTCGGAAACCCGATTTTGTAGTTTTCGTAGAATCCGGAAGCAATCTTGATGGCAAAGTAGTCATCTTCCTGGATGTATCCGTATTTGATATGGACGTCACCAGGCGGTTTTTCGAAGATCAATTCCCCCACCGGCGGCACTACGACCCGGCCTTGTGAGTAGGCTACAAAACCATCTTCAATATCTTTGGCAATATCCAGTTGATCCACTACCTGCTTAATTTGTTCTAGTGAGTATGTCCGTGTCAAGGCGGCACCTCCGGTGCGGTCTGGATTGCAAGTTGGGGTTATTCGCCCCGGTGGAAAGTTGTAAAGCTGGAATATAAGATAAGAAGTCTATTTCATACTAATTGTCCAAAACCCATAACACCACCATTTAGGCGCTGTCAATGAAAAAAATCGGGAAACTTGGGAACATTCCTAGGATTTACGGTTTACAAAATAGAACATATCTCATGATGGATAGTAGAATTTACAGGGGATGCGCAGGAGTGCTTTACCGGCCAATGTGATGCTTACGGGAGGGTTTCACAGGATGGTATCGATCATTGTGATGAGGCGAGCTGTGTCTTGTAAGGTGCCTAATTAGCCCGTCCAACTTTTCGTTGGTGGGGCGTTTGAAACTAGGTATGAACCGCAAGTGCCGATGTTTGGCGTGCTGTTTACCCGGGTAAAATCGAAATTTCCCATTCTTGCTGGGACTGTCATAATTCCAGCGTGATCCGCCATTATCGTAGATGTAACGGTCTCCGAAGCTGTATGGCCATCTGTTGCCAGATGGAGACTTGCCCCTGAGAAAACTTGTTCCAAATGCTGGAGATAATCCCATCAGCACTAAGGATGTTACGACAATGACGATGAGGAGTGATTTCATGGTGACCTTTCACGAGCAAAGTTGATTCAGCTTTTACATAGTATTGAGTCGGATTATCGAAAAGGGTGACAAAATATAAAAAATTTGTAGACCTTTTTCGGAATCGCCCGTCTTATGGGCTAAAATCACAAATCAACTACGGAGGTAACCATGAAATCACGAATTGGAAAGATTATAATTGGCGCAGCTGCTCTGGTATTTTTAAGCTCCAGCGTATCATTTGCCCATGATTGGCATAAGCGGCATCACAAGCGCCATGGAAAAACGTACAGTCACCATAAATCGGAAAAGCACTTCAAACCCTGGAAACATCGCTGGAAGCACCACCGAAAACATCATCACCGGCACTACCGGAGAAATCACCTTGCCGGGTATTGGTGCAAGTACGGCTTTTATCACTACTATGACAAACGCAGTCATCGCTGGAGATCCGATCATTTTAAGCCCAGAAAACATCATCGGCACAGATACGGCTATAGAAAGAGCTACCATGAAAATGATACCCACCATCGCCGTCAGGTTCCACGCGAAGATGCTTTTTTCAAAGTCGCATTTAAAAATCACAGAATCGGAGTTACAGTCCTTAAAGATGGTCGCAAAATATACCGTTAGCTCATATCAAGTTTAACAGTGGGGCTGCAGCATTAATGCTGCGGCCCTTCTGGTTAACTCAGCCGCCTTACCAGCAGGTGAACTCGGGGAATAAGTTGAATGACTCGTGCTTTGTAGTTAGCGAATTTAGTGCTATAGAGTGTACGCATAAACTCAAATTGTCAGGCAATAAATTACAAAATTGTAATTTAAAAATTTTAAATTTAGTTGATATTCTTTGAAAATTTAGCTAATTCAGCAAGCTGCTTTACTTCAGGAGCAAA
>Ga0209454_1000011_pt1 | contig 180845 bp, 135 predicted proteins | sample WorMetHERISLAND1_2_FD_187400 | JGI IMG/M metagenome (GOLD analysis project Ga0209454, IMG submission 187400) | Marine gutless worms symbiont microbial communities from Max Planck institute for Marine Microbiology, Germany - Olavius geniculatus... | ecosystem: Host-associated > Annelida >... | reverse complement strand
ACGGCTGTGATTCCACAGTCTGCTGGATGCGATCAAGCACAGGTCGGGTAAAATGTTGACCTCCAATATACATACCATAGGCATATCACTAATTACCCCCTGTGTCAAGTGTGTGCACCGATCAGCCCGCCGGGGGAGGGAAGTGCCGGCTACTTGATCTTTGTAGATATCGAATTAATATAATAACAAATCACAAATAGCCAATAACTCCTGCTTGAGAGTATTTTGCTCAAGCAGGACTACATATTGTTGAAATCAACCACCAGATCCCGGATAACTTCACCGCTGGTCACGGGATCGATCTGGATTTCGGAATTTGGCGCGACCGGTGTCGAGCAGCTTTTGACCGATTGGCCGTTCAGTTTCATGATACAGGTCGTGCACATGCCTTTGAAACACTTGAAATCGCGAAAGGCCAGGGTGCCGTCAAAATCACGATGGATGATGTTCAGCAACTCGTGAAGCGTCACCTGTCGATCCACCGGAACTTCATAAGATTGATAGTATGGCTTCTCATCCTTGTCAGGATCGAACCTTAAGATCTTCGCTTTGATCGTAGCTTCCGCCATGGTTTTTCCTCCCTTTAAATGCGGCAAAATCCCAGCCCGGGATTAAAGATTGAAGATTGATAATTGATGATTGAATATTTGTTGAATCGCTTCGCTCTATCTTTTTTAATTTAATCAATAGCAGTTCCCACTATGATGCAATGTGAATCTGATCTTATTTTTCTATCATCAGTGAACAATAAAAACCGACCTCATACCTTTTAAACCAATAACTAATAACGAATAACTGATAACCTGAGGTTGGCCTATTCTTCCGGTTTCATCCGGGTATAGATGACATCGCGTTTGGAGTACAAGGGCTTGCCGCCTTCCTGCTTGACGATCGTGTGGCAGCGCCAGTCCTTGTCGTCGGTTTCCGGAAAATCAGTCCGGTTATGGTGGCCCCGGGATTCGGTGCGAAACATGCACGACCCGATCGTAACCTCGGCTGCATCCAATGCAAAAGAGGTTTCCAACGCTTCCTTGAGCTCGAAATTATAGCGTTTGACGTCCGCAACGGATATTTTGGGAACTTCAGCTTTGAGCGACTCGATGGTCGTCAATCCCAGCTGCAATCCCTTTTCATCACGAAACGGGGCGACATAAGCATCCATGGTTTTCAATATCTCTTCCTTGATGAAGACCGGTCTGGTTTCAGCCGGTTTGTCGGAAATGAAACTTTGCAGAAAATCGACTTGCTGGTCAATCGCGCTTTGTTCAATCGGAACCAGTTCGGCTTTAGCGGCATCATCGGCCGCGCAGCCGCCGACCTGGGCGCCCATGGTCTGGGTATCGCATAGGGCGCTGCCGGCCAGTCTATTGGCGCCCTGGAAGTTGCCGGCCACCTCGCCGCAGGCATACAGCCCATTAACGCTGGATTCGCCGCGCTCGTTGATGAATATACCGCCGCATTGATAATGGGATGCCGGCGCCACTTCCAGGCGCTGTTTGGCGGCATCGATACCGGCGGCATCCTTCAGGAAACGGTAATGCTTGGGCGTCATGTCCTTGAACAATTGGCTGATCTCCGCTTCGGATTTGGGAGAAACCGTGGTGTCGTAATACACGCCGCCGTGCTCGGTGCCCCGGCCTTCTTTGATGACATTGAAAATAGTTTTGATGGCGTCATCGCGTATGGGCAGCGGCTTGTCGATGATAGGGTTGCCGTCTTTATCGGTAATTTCACCATCCACAAAATCGGCAATCATCAGTTCATAAAGGAATATGGTTCCCTTGACACTGGGGGGCCAGATCACATCCGTTCCGTAATACTGATTGAATTCCAGGTCCACCAATTCTGCGCCTACGCGGTATGCCATGGCCGCCCCGTCGCCGATCAGCGTCGGCGGGTTGTCACTGAACCCCCACAAGGATGCATAGCCGCCGGCGGCAACCACCGTTACCTTGGCGTTGATGACAACGGTGTCCCCGGTAATCATATCGATGCCGATCAGTCCGACAACACGGTCGGCGTTTTTGAGCAGATTGAAGACGAAGAAGTCTTTGAACACCTGAATGTTGTCATGTTTCGATACTTCCTTGGCCAAAACGGTTGACATGTGCTGACCGTTTTCAATCATAAAGCAGGAGCGCGGATAGGTCTGTCCCGGCATGGGGGTTTGAACAAAACGACCGTCATCATGCTTTTTGAAATGGACGCCGTATCTTTCAAGATCCAGCATACGGTCACAAGCGGTAAAGGCCACGACTTCAACAATGTTCTGGTCCCCGATAAAGCGCCCGGCCGTCACCATATCTTCAAAAAACTGTTCCGGTGAATCCCGTTCATCTTCGCCGCGCGGGCCGAAAGGCGCCTGAACACTCCACAGGGCGCAGGGGGTCGCCCCGGAACGGCCCGGTCGACCTTTATCGACCAGGATGACCTTTTGTCCTTTCTCGGATGCTTCGATTGCAGCGCGCAGGGCTGCACCCCCGCCGCCTATGATAGCGACATCGGTAGCATAATTTCGAATCTCCATGGAATTTACCTCCTTTTTGATTGGGTGGTTGTTAGGCAAATCGCAAACTCAGACTTGGCCATGACTTTATATCTTTTATTGGAAATTACATTGTAGGTTTCCCCGCTTACGTTTCGCTTCAGACGGGATCGTAAACAGGTGTCAGTGTTCAGGTGTCAGAGAACAGAGGACAGATAACAGAGGTCAGATGACAGACCCGCCGTCCCTGCACCCCTCTTATGAATGAATGACGAATGACGAATGTCGATTGACGAATGGTGGAATCGCTTCAGGCTTCGCCTTCGGCTACGACCCGACACGTCGCTCAGTCGTTTTAAAATGGACAGAATACCTTAAATCCAAAATCCGCATTCTAAAATCCAAAATTTGGTTTTTGAAGTTTCTTTTCCGATCAGACTATCCTTATTTTTACCGGCGGCCGGGCTATTCTCTGAACTCAGAATCTCTGGACCGATTAACCTCTGAACGCAGAACCTTTGAACTTTGAACCTTATTATGTCAAACCTTTAACCAGTGCGTCCATCCGATCGGCCAGCGTGGCGGCAAAGGCCTTGTCGTTGATGTGCAAATCGAACTCTTCGATTTTGACATGGCCGGCCCCCGCGGGTTTCAACTTTGCCTGCAGGCCCGCCAGAAAACCGCGATCGGCCTCCGGATCATACATAGGTCCGCCTTTAATATTGAGCTGGGTGAAGCCGCGATTCGGAATCAGTACTTCAGCCGGCCCATTGCTTTTAGCCAGTCGTTCGGCAATGAATTCGCCCACCTGGAACATCTCTTCATAAGTGGCCCTGACATGGGTGTGCAAGGGATTGTGGATAACGTGTTTGCGTTGCAGGATATCCGCCGGCACCGATTCCACCCCGGGATGAAGTATAAAATCCGTGGTGCCCGGGACGATCACCTGGGGCAGGCCGCGACGGCAGGTGGCCTCCATTCTGGCGGGGCCGGCCGGGAAGATGCCGCCGAACAAGAGATCCGGAATGTCCTTGGGGCTGATATCCAGAATGCCATCCATGCGGCCGGCATCGGCCAATTCCTCCATGGCCTTGGCCCCGATACCGTTGCAGTGAAAGGCAATAACTTCGTAACCTTTGGATTCCAGCAGATCGCGCGCATGCATGGCGCAGGCGGTCGTGACCCCGGCGGTGGTCATGCCGATGGTGGGCCGATCCGTCTGCTGCTGTTCTAATTCCATTTCAACCATTCCGCAAACGGCCCCGACGCCCTCGGTGATGACCCGGCGGGTGACCATGTTCAGACCGAGCACATCCGCGACCGAATGGATGATGGTGATATCCCGGGTGCCGACGAAAGGCCCAAAGGCGGTTTGCCCGTTGGCGACCGCCGAAACCACTACTTTGGGCACACCGAAAGGCAGGGCCTGCATCACGGTCGTGCCGATGATCGTTCCCTGGCCGCCGCCCAGGGCCAGAATTCCATCCAGTTGACCCTCACGATGCATGTTTTTGACGATGGCCGTGGACCCCACGGTCATTGTGTGGATGGCATGATTCTTATCGGCTTTCGCCAGAATATCTTCGATGGTCGTCTCGGCCGCCGCCGCCACTTCCCGGCGCTGAACGGTGGGCTCAAAATAAGGTTCTCCCATGATTCCGCAATCGATGGTCACGGGCGTGTGACCCCGGGTTTCAACTAACCGGCGGGCATAATCAAACTCAGGCCCCTTGGTATCCAGGGTTCCCAGGAGAATAATTTTTTTGGACATAAGCACAGCTCCTTTTGGCTGCAGATCAATATTCTTGGTTGGGTTAACATTGACTACCCGGTTATCGGCCTGAATCCTCAGATGATAGATAACAGAGGACAGAAGACCCGTCTTCGCTCTCCGAGCTACGCCGTGGCACGCAGATGACAGAAAACAGAAGACAGATAACTGAATAAGAGAATTCTCAAACTATCCGTATTATCCGCTTTTGTTTCCCATTATTCCATGATTCCACCATTCCATGGTTCCATGGCTTTCACGGCTGCTTGCGCGAGGCGATCAGCCAGGCGATTTGGGCGGTTTCTTCAACCAGTTCGGCCATATGCTCGGCCAGTGTGATCGAGCCGGCCAGGCCGAAAATTCCATGGCGCGCCTGGACAAAAGCATTTGGTTTCGGGTTTTGCTTCATCAAATCAGCAACGGCTTCGGCCACGGCCTGGTCGGCATGACCGGCGACTTGCAACACCGGGACCGACCCGATCTTGGAAGCAGCATGCATGGTCACGCAGGGGATTTCCGATTCAAACTCGGCACAGGCAATGGCCCAAGGGGAATGACAGTGAAAAATTCCCAAAACATCCGGACGGGCCTTGTATATGGCCAGGTGTGTCATAAGCTCGCGTGACGGAGACCCTTCACCTTCGACCTTCCCGCCGGACAGATCTACCGTAATAAGATTCCCGGTGGTGCACTCCCCGAAAGAGAATCCGCTGGGCTTGATAACGATATGGTCCGTGCCGGCAATACGGCCGCTGAGATTGCCGCCGTTGCCGGTCTGCAAGCCGATTTCATAAGCGCGCCGGGCGCAGGCCACGATATCTTTTTTTAGCTGATGTGCTGGATCCACCATTTTTTGCATTGTTAGTGTTTTTAATATGGTTTCCTTGCATTTAATGAGAAGAATTTTCGCCACCCAGACACAAAGACACGAAGGAGAAAATTAACCAAAGGTTTTACTTTGTGTCTTAGTGCCTTTAGTGGCAGTTTATTCCGGCTAATCCCGATCGGGGCTTGCCATTTAAAACGATCACGGGAAAACGGCCCCATCCGACGACTCCGGATCGTGGGTCATCAGGATGTGATCCGAACGCCGCAAAACTTCTTCGATGCTGTGCCAGATCTCGACAATGTTGTAAAAGCGACCCGGGGGCGTGAATGGCCAGCCTTTTTCTTCATAGGGCTGCAGGCATTCGCGCAGCAGCACGAGATCTCCGATCAGGGAATAGATACCTTTTTCAGTCTGTACGGCGACTGCGATGTGCCCCGGACTGTGTCCGGGAATGGGGTACACCCGTATGCCTTCAACGATTTCCTCTTCGCCCCGGGTAAGATTGAAGTGCATGCCGTCCAGCGGGCTGCCGATGCCGAGAGCCGGCGCCTCGTAGGAGTTCCAGTAAAAGGGAATGGGGTCCAGGGCGAAGCGGTATTCTATCTCACTGGCATAGAGCCGGGCTTTGGTAAACTTTTCGACATTGTAGCAGTGGTCCCAGTGCAGGTGGGTAAAAATGATAATCTCTATTTCCTCAACGCCGATTCCCAGTTTTGCCAGCTGTTCGTGAATCGCCTGGCCGGGCTCCTGCTTGCCGTCGTGGTGATATTTGACGGAGTGTTCGGTGTCGCTCATGCCGGTGTCGACCAGGATCTTGCGTCCACCGCCTTCCAGCAGCCAGCAGAAAACCGGGTGTTCGATGATTTCGCCGTAGCCTTTGCCGTAGGTCCCGTAAAGTCCCTTGTCCAGATACTGCCAGCCGGTTTGAATCTGGCGAATGGTGTAGTTGATCATACTGATTCTCCCTATTTGATTGACTTTAAGGTTTGTCTCTTTTATTTCTTCAATCGATGCCGGCAATTACTTTCACCGAAGAAAAAACATTCATACTAGCGTCAATCGTTATTGGTTATCTGTTATTCCTTATTAGAGTTAGAGGATCGTCTCAGATTATAAATCACGGATAATTGACCCAGTTGTTGTATATATAAAGGTGGAAAAGTTCATCAATCCCTATAAATACGGAGACAAACCGGAATCGGAATGGTATTGCCGGATTTTATCCTTGGTTGATTCCAGTGTTGTTGTAGAGTGGGCTGTGCCCACCTTCGACAGTTATCTTAAGCTCTATTTGGTGGGCACAGCCCACCCTACGAAAATAAATCTCTGCAACGTTCGGGTTAATAAGTAAGGAATGATTCCCTTCCGTTCAATCCAATAACCAGTAACAATTAACAAATAACTCCCAATCCTTTCGTTTCAATAACGAATAACTAATAACAAATAACTTCTTTTACTATTCGGTTAATGTGTCTGTTCCAGCGGCGGCACGGTTATGGCGATAAATTGAACATCTTCGTCATCTTCATTTCTCACCGCGTGGGTATCGCCGGCCGTCACCAGCACGGCATCCCCCGCCTTGACGGTATAGATCAACTCGTCATGGGCATAAACTCGCATCGTTCCCTGGAGCATGTAGAACAGCTGATCCGAGTTTTCATGAACTTCGTCATTGCTGCCGGAGCCCTTGGCCAGGGTTGTGAGGGTGACATTGGCCTTGGGGCTGCCCGTTTCCGGGTTGAAGATGACCTGGGTCGTCATGTCGAAATGATCAAAAGGGGTATATTCTTCGCCGGTGCCTTTCCGATAAACTTTCATATCTGCGAATACTCCTTTGCAGGTCTAGTGGTTCAGGGTTCAATATTTAAGGTTCAGGGTTCAAGGTTCAAAGTCTAAGGTATAGGGTTTAGGGCTAATGGATCAGGGCAGCTCAGCCGAATCGATGCCACACTCCCACCAACCAATTACTTCAACCTCGACAATTAGATTCAGCGCTATTTGGTGGGCACAGCCCACCCTACGACAAAATATTCTTGCTAGGTTAGGCTTAACTCTCAGCCACCGGAATTCTTATATGAAACCGCTTAATATATAACTGCAGGGTCCCGCTGTCAGGGGGATACCCGTCAAAACCGGTCGGCACGGACTTCGGTAAGCTCAGTCGAGGCGTGGCCGACCTTACGAAGGTTTAAGGCTGAGTTTAATATTTTGAATAGACCAGCGATTTAACCGGCGGCTAAACCGCCCGAACCTTGAATCCTAAACCCTAATCCGGATAAACCGGAAATACGAAACTCGAAATTCGAAATACGAAACAAATCCGAAATTCCAAAATTCAAATGTCTCAAACGATATTACCATCGTGACAAAGTTGAATTCAATTCCAATCTTTGTAGATGCATGTTTATTAGTGCTTTACAAAGATGCCAACAAATGTTTAGCACAATTTACGCAAAACTGAGTTGGTAACTGTCTAAACCCTAAACCCTAAACCTTGAACCTTTAACCTATTTTTTACCATATTTCTCCAAATACCAGTCCTTGTCATACCAGGCTGTCTCGAGCAGGGTGCAGCCCAACTCGGTGCCGAAGGGGCCGTGGACGACTCCCGGTGGGCGCAGGGCATAAAATCCTTTTGTGTAAAGCGTGTCGGTGCCGTAGTCGATCATATGGCCTTCCATGAGAAACAATTCTTCCCAGAAAGGGTGCTCTAAAGCCTTGTCAAATTTAAAGCCGGGTTCGAATATTACCATGCGCGTGTAGGCGCCGGTCTCCGGATCAACCGCCAATAGTTTTTCCTTGATTCCTTTGATCGGGCCGCCTCTTTCCTCGCCGACTTCTTTCCATTCATAGTCATAAATCGTACTTCGCATGTCCGCCCTGGTTGCGGGTGATTTCCCCATAGCTGTAATCTCCTGTTTACTAGTGCCTGAACGAAATGTTGGGTTTTAAGTAGATTGGGTTGAGTACAATCTAAAATGTTGGGTTTCGTACCTCAACCCAACCTACTAAAATCAGTCCTTTGCCACGATTTAATTTCAGTGGGCGAAACCCAACAAATCGATTAGATAAGTTTTCGTGCAACCACTAGCAATTAGAAATTAAAGAAAATAGCCACGTGCAGAATAATATAATTAAGGCGCCTGCACATGACTCGAGCAAATTGTTTGGTTTAGCAAAAATAGTCAACAACTTTGAAAAAATCTTTTCTCAGGGCGCATTAATTATGTATGTTCGATTTTAAATTTCTGGGCGATGGGTGCAAAATCATACGAAGGATATACTTCATAGCGAAAAGCGCCCCAGGCTTTTTTTTCAAAGAATAGATTCAGGTTGCGCAGCGCGGCCGGCTCGGTGCGCAGATGGATGATGAATCCATAGGACATCGCCACCGTCCAGGACACCAATTCCGATCCTTCCGGCGGAAAGTCGCGATAAAATCCGGTTTCCTTGACATGGGCCACGATTTCGTCCAGTGATTTGGACTGATCGTGACGAAGGATGACCGTTACCAGTAAATGTTGATCCATTTGGAGTCCTTTCCCATTGAACTAAATTTATATTAGCAATGACGGTAAGAAGGTGGCCAATACCGGAAACGCAAAGATCAATACGAGACTTACGATTTCCGCGATAAAAAAAGGAAACGATCCCACAATCAAATCCTTGATATCGACATCCTCCTCGGCAACTCCCAATACGGAATACAGGTTGATGCCAAAGGGCGGTGTAATAAAGCCGACCTCAATTGCCAGAATCACCACAATCGCATACCAGATCGGATCGATTCCCGCTTTGGCGATGATCGGATTGAACAGGCTGATGGTGATACATAGCATCGAAATGCTGTCCATCAGGCACCCCAGCAGAAGATAGATGATCGCAAATAGAATGACCAGGCTCAGTTTGGACAGCTTCATCCCGATGACGAATGTCATCAGCTTGGTTGCCAGCCCGGTCATGAGCGCAAAATGTGAGAAGATGGTCGCTGCTCCGAATACGAAAAATATCATCGCCGAAGTGGTGGCCGTATTTTTCAGGATATCTTTTAGCTCGTTAAACTTTTCTTTGCTCGAGCGTGCGGCGCCGGCCTTGGAAAAGATGCTGCGGTACAGGTAGTAGATAAAAAGCACAAAAGCCGCCACAGCCGAAGCCTCGGTGGGGGTAAACACCCCGCCATAAATGCCGCCGAAAATAATCGCCCCGGAGGCGAATACCGGCCACCACAGCTGAAGGCTCTTGATTTTGTCCCACCACGTGTAATCGGGGAGTTCCGCCGTGGTGGTGACGATCGATGACGGTGAAACTCTGGCAACGATGGGAATGGTGATGCTGAATAAAACGGCCCACAACAGTCCCGGTACAATTCCGGCAATCAGCAGCTTGCCGATGGAAACCCCGCTGAGCATACCGTAGACGATGGCCAGAATACTGGGCGGTATCAGCATGCCGATGGACCCGGACGCGGCGCAAATACCGTAGGCCAATCCTTTGGAGTACCCGCGCCGGCGCATCTCAGGGGCACTGATCTTGGCAAATACCGCGGCTGTCACCAGCGAAGATCCGCAAACCGTGCCAAATGCCGTGCAGGCAAAGACCGTGGCGATTCCCAGACCGCTCTTGAAGCGGCCGATCATCATCTCGAGACTTTTGTAGATGTTTTCGCTGATGCCGCCGCCGCTGGCCAGGTACCCCACCAGCACGAACAGCGGCAGCGTCACCAGGGCCGTACCGGAGACCTTGCCGTAAATGCTGGAAGCGCCCACCAGAAAGGCACGCTCAAAACCGAGAACATACCACAGCCCGATAAAACCGGAGACCGCCAGCGCTATACCCACATGCGCGCCGAGCGCCAGCAGCACCAGCAGAATGATGAGGCCACACAAACCGATTAAAAATGGATCCATATTATACCGCCTGAGATTCCTGATGGATTAACTTGAAAAGTATTTGAAATACAAAGCCGATTGTAAACAGGGCCATTCCGATGGGCATGGCGATCTTGCCCCACCACCACAGTAAAAACATGGGCGCTAAAATTTCTTCCTGCAGATTGAAAGAGTCCGCGAAGCGTAACCAGGCGAAGTAAGTCAAACCGGCGCAAAACAGGAGAGAGATGATATCCGTGATGAGTTCAAAAACTTTTTGAATTCTAGCGGAAAATAAGTTCTTGACCAGGCCTACCCGTACATGGTTGCCGCGGGCCAAGGCATACGCGAATGGGAAAAACACGATATACGGCATACACAGTTCACCGATTTCCCAGGTGGCCGGCAGCGGACTGCTGAAGAAATAGCGCCCAGTAACGTCAACCACAATCATTAGGGTCAGAAATAGGGTTACCAGCGAAGAAAGGTAGGTTAACAGGATTTCGCAAAAGGTCTGTAATTTGGCAGCTATTCCGAACATGTGGCTAATTCCAGATTAAAAGTTAAACTCTAAATGAGCGAAACGCGCTCTTTTAGGCGTTATTTGTTATTTGTTAATCGTTATTAGAATGGACTGAGAGCCTGGTAATATATTTCAACCATCAGTGAGTTATATAAACGGTTTTCATTCCGTTTAAACCATTAACCAATAACGTATAACGAATAACTTCCAATTGGCTTTATACTAAATTGAGGTTAAACAGGGCCTGGCAGCCGGCATGCAGCGCGGCCGGCTGCCCCGTGCATCTCAACAGATGGTTAAAGTCGGACTACGGTGGCTACTTACCCCATTTCCTGGCCCAGGTGTAACCCTCGGAAGTCGTAATTTCCTGCCATCTGTCGACGATCTCGTTTCCGGGATACCCTTTCTTGGAAACTTCGGCGGCCCATTCGGCCGGAACGTCCTTGAGCGTGGCGGCCCATTTCACGAATTCCTCCTGGGGAAATTCTGAAAACTGAACACCGGCTGCCTTAAACTCTTTGACACATTCCCCCCACCAGTAGGGCAGTACCTCCCAGACCATTTGATCTTCGGCGACGATGCCGGCCTGGAGAAAAACCTCCTGCAGCTCGGGAGACAGGGATTTCCAGACGTCCAGGTTGACAAACACGCAGGCATGGAATCCGGCCATCAGCTTGGCATGGGCGTAGTATTTCAACAGTTCATGCATCTTGGTGAAGTAAAAATGGGTAAACGGGTGCAGATCGATAGTTGTCACCCCGTTTGAAACCAGTTCATAGCGGTCCGCCATCGGACGTACGACCGGGGTGGCGCCCGGCGGCAGCCAAAGGCCGAAATAACGGCCGATCAACGAAACTTTCTGGCCTTTGAAATCCTCGATGGTTCGCAGGGGTTTTTTACTCATCATGTCATAGGGACCACCCGGTGCATCCGACACCATGATGACGTTTTGCTTTTCTTCATCTCTGCGAAACTGCGGGAAGGACTTTTTCATCCGGCGGTTGGCCTTGACCAGTAAGACGGGGTCGGTCGGGCCGAAAGGAAAGACATAATGCAGGGAATGGATCGGAAACCGACCCGGCGTATACCAGGGAAAGGTTTGGGCAATATCCACCGCTCCGGTTTTGACCAGTTCAATGTGCTCGGGGCCCGGCCCCAGCGCCTGGCCGTAAAAATTCTCAAAGGTCACGGCGCCGTCCGTCATTTTGGTGACTTCCTTCTGCCAGATATCCATGGCCTTACCCATGGAATTCAATACATCCGGGGACGGATAAATGCTCGCACACCGAAACTTCCTTTTCTTGAATTCGGCGTCCGCCGGGTTGGGCATCAGAAAAGCCAACGACAGCATTACAGCAAAGGTAATGACCAATATACTCGAATATTTTTTTTTCATCTTCGAAAACCTCCCTTCTGGATAGCAAGCTGGTTAGTGGATGAACAGCATTCTGTGATCGACTCACAACAGCTGTTATTAACCCGGCGACAAATTACGTCATTCCCCGTAAAGGAAAACGGGAAACCCAGACAACGCCTCAGTTTTACTTCACTCGCACCTTCGCGGGAATGACCGGAGGAATACTAAATGATACTCTATTTACCGCCGGTTTAATCGACAGGATACCTGCAAACCACCTCCTTTCTAAGGTTCGATGACCACTTTAATGGCGCCGTCCTTGCGGTTGACAAAGGTGTCCAGCGCCTTTTCATAGTCTTCCAGGGGAAAACAATGGGTAACGATCTTCTCCCCCTTTACGGCTCCGGCTTCAAACATACGGATGACTTCGTCATAGGTGTTGGGATTCGCCCGGGAGCCCATCAGCATGATTTCATCCATGACGACTTTGGTCATGCAGGAAATGCTCACCTGCGCATCGTCGTAAAACCCAATCAGCGCCACCCGGCCGCCCTTTTTGACGCAGCGGATACTTTGCTCCGGGACAGCCTCTCCGCCGGAGCATTCCAGAACTTCATCGGCCCCCAACCCGCCGGTAATTTCCATGATGCGCTGAACCGGGTCTTCGTTCTCATAATCCACGGCGTAGTCGGCGCCGATTTCTTTGGCCACGGCCAGCCGGTGCCGGCGCCCGACCATGATGACCGTTTTGGCCCCCATGGCTTTGGCCATCTGCATGGCGCACAGCCCGATGGGACCGGGGCCGTAAACCGCCACCGTGCCGCCCGGGGTAATGCCGACCAATTTGATGCCGTGCAAGGCACACCCGGCCGAATCCAGCAGGGCGGCATGCCGATATTGGAATGAATCCGGAATTTTGCGCAGGGCCTTGATGTGATAGGTATTATATTCGCAGTTGGCGCCGGGTGTGGTAAAGCCATAGTGGCGGTGCTCGGACTCCTGGTGGCCGTAGTTCATGCAAAGGGTGTAGCTGCCTTTCAGGCAGTTGACGCAGTCACCGCACCCCTTATGCGCCTCGCCGGCCACCCGGTCACCCACCGCAAACCCGGCAACGCCTTCGCCCACCTGGACAATATCTCCGGCCCACTCATGACCCAGGACATAGGGCAGTTTGGGCGGCCAGCCTTTGCCTTGATGATTCCCCTTGACGATTTCAGGGTCGGTGCCGCATATGGCGACCGCCTTGATGCGGCACAAAACTTCACCGCGCCCCGGTGAGGGCACGGGTACTTCTTTTAGCTCGATTTTATTAAAAGCAGTCAACACACTGGCTTTCATGTTTTTGGGGATCATACCGGGTACCTCCTGGTCGCGACATTAGGCGCCGAAATGCTAATTTGTTGCCAAGTTGTCATAAGTCAGCCATAAAAATTATTGTCGGATACTGGTTACTGGATTCTGGATACTCGATTAAGGCTTGAATGACATCGATTTTATAAATTTCAAATGATGTCGCGAAGCGAACACCATAATTCCTCATTCGTCATTCGTCATTCGACATTCGACATTCTTTTCTCCTCCTACTTGGTTGAAAAAATATAGGGTACTGAATTGACCCACACGGCCCGGGAGACTTGTTTGCCGGGATTGGACAGCTTGTGGGGCAGAGAAGATTTCAGGGTAATCGAATCACCCGGCTTCAAATGGTAGACCTGGCGGCCGACTTCGATCACCAGTTCGCCTTCCAGCAGCAACCCGCACTCCTCGCCTTCATGGGAATACAGGTAGTCGCCGGTGGAAGTGCCGGGGGGTATTTCAAGGACGTTGAATTCAAAGGAAAGCTGCAATCCCCGTGATAAGAGCTGATGTTGGACACCGCCCTGGGTTAGCAGAACTTTGCGTTCGGATTTGCTGATATGGTAGACCTCGCCTTCTTCGGCCGCCGGTTCCTTTGATATAATCTGGGCCAGGGGCACTTCCAACGCATCGGCGATGGTTTGCATACTGCTGAATGAAGGGCTGACATTGCCGGTTTCGATTTGACTGAGCAGGCTGACGGAGCGCTTTGTTTTCTCGGCTAGATCTGCCAAGGTCAGCCCTTGCTGCACGCGTAGCGCTCTTACCTTTTCACCGAATCTCTGGGCGTCAATTAGCAATTTTACGACTCTCTGCTGTTTTTATTTAAATTAAATTGATTTTAGTTTAAATGAAATTTATTAAATATACTGAACTGGATTTGTCAATAGAAAATTTTCAGTCAAAGCCTTATTTCTATGAATTTCATTAAAAAAAGTAATCATTATCGGAAATATTGGTTTTCAGTATTAAAAGTATATTTTTTTATTATTACTAAAAAAAATATTGACAGAGATGGCGGTTTCTGGCGATATATTGCGGCAACGATGCAGGGTTTATGCAGCAAAGATTTAGCTAGTCCCGGAAAACCTCCAATGAAACTTCATAAAATGACGAATGACGAATGTCGATTGACGAATGGTGGAATCGCTTCAGGCTTCGCCTTCGGCTACGACCCGACACGTCGCTCAGTCGTTTTTAAATAGACAGAATACATTATTCGATGTTCGATGTTGGACGTTCGATGTTCAACGTTCATTAGTTTCTTATCTGATCAGACCGGCTGTCCTTTAGCCGGCCTGCGACGAGCTCAGCCGAATCGAGGCCTTGCTCGTGTGAAACTACACTGAAGGTTTCAGGTGTCAGTGTTCAGGTGTCAGGATATAGTACCTTGACTCCCAGCAACCGGACAACTTATGTGAAGCAGCAAATTACAAAAACGTAGAGCGGGCCACCGTGCCCGTCCCGCTACCGGCAGGATCGACACGGTGGCCGACCCTACGTTTTCATCTGAACAATGTTTCTATCATCGATCAGACCGGACGCTGGCGGCCAGAGGCAGCGCTTGTATGAAACTTCATCGAAGTAAATGAGTTCAGAGTTTTATGTATTCATGAACCACGAACAACACGAAACACACTAAAACGCGAATTTGAACGTTTTTTGGCTTTTTTGTGTTTCGTGTATTTCGTGGTTTTTCTGACATGGAAGATTTAGAAAGCTTCTTTTTCGATTAAACCGGTCGTTTTTTGCCGGCGGCTGGGCTGACACCTGAAACTTCCAAATGTCGTGGCACGGGCAGCATCGACCAATTTTCGATATGACTTCAATTAGCGCCGATGTATCCAAGGATGGCGCGGGTTATCGTTGTAAGGACGTGCATGAACAAAGGCTATATATATCTAACCATTACAATTTTGATTTTCGGACCTTTTGAGGTCATTTCCAAACTGGTCCATGGCATCGATGCGGTTCAACTGAACTTCCTGCGCTTTCTGATCGGCGGTTTGGCGCTGCTGCCGTTTGCGATTTACGATATGCGGCGGCGCCAGGTCGATTTCAGGCTCCGCGACCTGGTTGCCATGATTGGCCTCGGCATACTTTACATTCCCATCAGCATGGCAGTTTTGCAGGTGGCGATTCAAAATACATCGGCCTCGCTGTCCACCTTCGTTTTTTCGTCGAATCCCGTCTTTATCGCCGTTTTCGCGGCCTTGATTTTAAACGAGAAACCCAATATTTTTATTGTTTTTTCGATTGGACTGGGATTTATCGGTTTGTTGTTTATTTCCAACCCATTCGACGACACCTTTGACATCTATTTTTTGCACCTCTGTTTTGCCGCCATCACATTTGCCTTTTACAACGTTCTGATGCGGAAAACGACGGGCAAATTCGGCAACCTGGTGGCTTTTACCATCGTTGTGATCTTTGGAACTATAGCATTGGGGCTCTATTTGCTCGTCATGGGGATCCCCTGGTTTGCCGGCATCAGCACGGAGAATCTTCTGCCGCTGCTGTATCTGGGCGTGCTGGGATCCGGTATTACCTTTGTTTCGTACTATAAAGGCATGGAGTTGACCTCAACCAATGTCGGCAGTATCGTTTTCTTTTTCAAACCGATCCAGGGAACGATTTATGCGATCATCATATTAAATGAGCGGTTGACAACGGGTTTTATCATCGGGGCTTCGCTGATCGTTCTGGGATCGGTAGTCATGATCTATGGGAAGGAAAGAACAAATTGATGGAGGATTGGAGTGTTGGAGTAGTGGAGTGTTGGAGTATTGGAGTGCTGGAGTGTTGGAGTGATGGGGTATTGGAGTGCTGGAGTAGTGGAGTGTTGGAGTATTGAAGTGCTGGAGTGATGGAGTAATGGAGTATTGGAGTGTTGGAGTAGTGGAATAGTGAAGTGGCAATGAATTCGGGAGGCGCAATTCGGTCTTCGACGAGCTCAGACGAGACAAAGTCGGAATTGTAGAGCATAGGGCAGAGCGCAGAGAGCTTGGAGTGCTGGGGTATTGGAGTGTTGGAGCTGTGGAGTGTTGGAATATTGGAGCACTGGATGGCAAAATAGTGTAAAAAGTGAACCATGTTTGGATCACGCTTTACCAATGGTCAAAGAGTAAAATTAGGTATACTTCCGCTTTTAAACCCAACACTCCATTACTCCAGTACTCCAATACTCCTGATGGATAAGCTTAGGGAGCAAATCAAAGCCGGTTCTACAAAGGCCGGATATTTCAATTATTATTGTCGGAAGGAGGAGCATTATGCCGCAGAAAGTCGTTTGGGATGATATCGAATGGGAGCCTGTCACGGACGAGATCAGCCGTAAAGTCATTATGGGAGATAACATGATGATGGTGCTTTATAAATTCGCCAAAGGGACCATCTGGCCGATGGAGCAGCACAAGGCCGAGCAATGCGGCTATGTCGTTAAAGGCAAGATCGAATTTACGACCGGGGGCAAAACACTGACCTTGAATCCCGGTGACTCCTACATGATCGAATCCATGGCCCCGCACGAATCCCACTACGTGGAGGAGACGATCCTGGTCGACCTTTTCAGTCCGCCGCGCAAAGAGTTGATGGAAAAGGGCAAGGGCTTTGCGCCGGACCGGGTGTGAAGACCCCATATGGGAATCGGTGTGAAAAATGCAGGTTGCCTGCAAGCAGGGTGGATGCAATAACCATTGCAACGATGTTCCCTGATGGCTTCTGTGATGCTATTTACGGGTTAATGTTTGGATCAGCATGGTGATGCTGTCAAGCATTGATTCAGGCAGGTCTTTGATCGCCGTAGATCTTTCCAGGATGGATTGGGCTATTTTTCGATTGCCTTTTTGAATAAATTTGTCCGCCATAACCAGATAAGTCGATATATAATTGCTGTCTAAAGGAAGAAAAATAGTAATTGCTTTTTTCAAAATATCCCAATCGGTATTGGCGGCCGTTTCGAGGAAATCGATATAGGGCCCGATCTCTCTTTCAATCTCGGCTTTCAATTCGGTATTGGAAAGCATATCGGCGTATAGATATGATAAGCTGTGATCCGCAATAATCACCTCCATGATGTCAGGCAAGCCGAGCTGCTTCATATTCCGTAAAATGTAGTTTCGATGATAAATGATGCCGGTGTTGTTCTCCTTATAGTAGTCGATCTTGAAATACATCTGCATAAAAAAGCGTTCCAGGTTTTTGCGTTCGAGCAGACCGGGATACACAAAAGCGTGAAGATTGGGACCGTAGCCCATTGTGTGCTCTTGGGAGGGAACGGAAAAAAATAATTTTTGGTCAGGTTTCAGGATCCGCCCTATCTCTGAAAATAGTCGATACGGATTTGTCAGATGTTCAAAAACTTCATAGCAGTAGACGGCATCAAAGAAGTTATCTGCAAAAGGCATTTCCTGTTCACTGGAATCAACCAGAAAAACATTGTCAAATCCATCTCTTTTTGCTTTTTCTACAATATCCTCGCCTGCATCGGTGCCGTAAACATTATTGCCTCTCAGCCTGAGTTCCCTGAGCAGCTCGCCGGATCCAAATCCTATTTCGACAACGGTTGAATTTTCAACCAGAGGAAGAACCCCGGCCGACTGGCCGGCCGGGGTGTAGTTTTTATAGGTTTCTTTTGCAGTTGCCATGATGTTTCATACCCTGAATGAGCGAAAAGCGCTCATTCAGGTGTAATTTGTTATTTGTTAATCGTTATTAGAATTGGTTAAGAGCCTGATCTATATCTCGACCATCAATGCTACAATAATGCTACCGTCAAAACTATGAATTGTCAATTTTCCTGACTAGGCCGGATTGTCGCGTCGGATGATCTTTACGCAGACCGGGGTCGGGACGTCGGTGACCTGTCCTGTGGGATTAAGTTTGCCCGTCCGGGGATCGATACGGAAGGTGATCATCGTGTCAGAGTCCTGGTTGGCAGCCAGCAGGAAATTGCCGGCCGGGTCGATGGCAAAATTGCGCGGGGTTTTGCCCCGGGTGGATTCATGGCCGATGCAGTCGAGCCGGCCGGAATTTTGATCGATTTTATATATGGCAAGGCTGTCATGCCCGCGATTGGAGCCATAGAGAAATTGACCTGATGGTTCCACCAGGACATCGGCGCAGGTGCTCAGTCCCTGGAAATTTTCCGGCAGGGTTGCGATGGTCTGGACCTCATGGAGCATTCCCTGGTCGGCCTCGTAACGATAGACCGCGATGGTGGAATCAAGTTCGTTAATCAGATAGGCAAGGCAGCCGTTCGGATGGAAGACGATGTGGCGCGGGCCGGCGCCGGGTTTTACCTTGACTCCCGGTGTCGCATGGGGTACCAGCGTTCCCGCAGCAGCATCGAAGCGGTACACCCGGGTTTGATCCAGACCGAGATCGGGCACGAATGCATACTGATTGGAAGCATCCAGGGTGACGGCGTGCGCATGGGGACCCTGCTGGCGATTGGGATCGATACTGGATCCCTGATGCTGGATAAACTCCGAGGCATCGCCCAGGCTTCCGTCAGCCTGAATCGGCAAAACGCATATGCTGCCGCTCATGAAATTGGCCAGCAGAACATTTTTGTTCGTTTTGTCCACAATCAGGTGGCAAGGGTCGGTGCCGCCGGTCGGTTTTTTATTCAAATAGGTCAACTCCCCATTCTGGGAATTTACGGCGAACGCGCTGACCGTGCCGGTAAGCTTATCCTGATATTCCTTTAATTCATTGACGGCATACAGGTATTTGCAATCGGAGTCGAAAGCCAAATAGGATGGATTTGTAATGCCGGTGTTTTTAGCGGTCAATTCCATGTCACCGGTTGCCGGGTCCATGCGGTAAGCGTATATCCCTTCGCCTTTTCCTTCGAGTATTTTACCGGTGCCAAAAAGGATCGGATCGGTATAGGTTCCGACGAAAACCAGATAGTCTTTTTTCATTTCTCAGTTACCTCCATCTCCCTTGAAAAACCGCAGTGCCTGCATGACGAACCGGTCCCTGGTTTGTGACAACGCTTCCATGTCCTTAGTCTGCCAATCGTAGAATCCGGAACCGGTTTTATAGCCCAGGTTGCCGCTTTCCACCAGGTCCTTTAGCCGGCGGGCAGGGGTGGGTTCGTTGAACAGTGCCGGCAGCACGCGATCTTGGACGGACAGGGCCAGATCCAGTCCGACGGCATCGATGTGCTCCAGCGGCCCCCAGGCCGGCAGCCGGATACCCATTCCCATTTTAATGGCCGTGTCGACATCTTCGGCCGTGGCCAGGCCGGAATCGACGATGTGACCGGCCTCACGGATAACTGCCTGCAAAATGCGATTGGCCAATTGTCCCGGCAAGTCCTTTTTAACAATCACCGGTGCTTTGTCCCAGTCGAGTAAAATGGCTTTGAGGCGATTGGCAACGGCGGGATCCGTTTCCTGGCCGATGACAATCTCAACCAGGGGCACCAGGTGCCCGGGAAACCAGAAGTGGGTGGTTGCGGTCCGGGCGGGGTGTTTGACGTTTGCCGCGATATCCGTGATGCAGAGACCGGAGGTATTGCTGGTCAGCATGACGGCCGGATCCGTCATTTCATCAATTAGTTGAAACAGCTCCTGTTTGGCCGGCAGGTTCTCATTGATGGATTCGATGATCCAGAAGGATCCTTCGAGGCCACGCTTTAAGTCGGGTTCGAGCCGAACCGATTCCCCCGCGCGGTCCGCCTGGGGCCGGTCGATCAGTTTTCCGGCAATAAGTTGGGACAGATTGCGCTGGATGGTTTCTTGGGCCTTGGCAGCGGATTCCGGACTGCGGTGGACGAGGATCACTGAATGCCCGGCCAGGGCGGCGCTGGTCGCAATGCCGGGTCCCATCATGCCAGCTCCGACTACCGCTATTTGATTTTTCTCAGTCACCATTTCTCCGTTGTTATCTATCGTAGTGGTTTTGACATCAAAAAAACAATTGAGAGTTATTCGTTATCAGTTATTAGTTATTGGATTGAAAGGATTTAATTCGATATTTAATAATCACTGGTGATAGTTATAGGAAAATAATTCCAAGCCGTTTCGAATAACAATTAACAAATAACCAATAACAACTCCTCGCGCTTTCTTCGCTCAATTAGGGCATTACATTACTTCTCCGCTCCATTTGGTTCGATAACTACTTTTATCGCACCATCCCGCCGGTTGACAAAGGTTTCCAGGGCCTGGGCGAAATCTTCCAGCGGGTACGTGTGGGTAATCAGGTCCCTGACTGCAAGCTGGCCGCTGTCAATCAGGCTGACGATTTTGCGTGACACGTTGGGGTTGGCGCGGGAGCCGAAGATCGCGATCTCGTTGTGTACGATATATTTGAAAGGCAGCCCCTCGATCACATGGTCCGGCGGCACCCCCAGGAGGGCCACGCTGCCGCCTTTGCGCACCATGCGAACGGCCTGGTTAAAGGTGCCCTGGGCTCCGGAACACTCAAAAGCTTCGTCCACCCCAAGTCCGGCAGTGAGATCCCTGACGACTGCAACCGGATCGTGTCCTTCAAAATTGATGATCTCATCGGCACCCAGTTCGGCGGCGGCCTGCAGGCGCGCACCGCGGCCCACGACGAATATGCGCGCCGCGCCCAACAGCCGGGCAAAACGCATGGCGATCAATCCGATGGGCCCGGGACCGATAATGACCGCCGCGCCGCCGGGCGTGATTCCGGATAGCTCCATGCCGTGCAGGGTGACGCCGGCGGTATCCACCAGGGCCCCTTCCCGAAACGAGACGTTGCTCGGCATTTTGTTGATACTTTTGATCGAGTAGACATTGTACTGGGCATAAGCACCCTGGGTGACAAAGCCATAGTGGCGATGGCCGGTTTCAGATCGACCATAGTTTTCACAAATGCTGTAGCGGCCGGCCAGGCAGTTGCGGCAGTGGCCACAGCCTTTATGGGCTTCGCCGGCCACCCGATCGCCGGGCTTGAAATCCAGCACGCCGTCGCCGACTTCGACCACTTCGCCGGACCATTCATGCCCCGCGATGAACGGGTAGTGCGGCGGCCAGGTCCCCGCCAGATCGCCCCGGATAATTTCCGGATCACTGCCGCAGATCGCCACCGCCCGGATGCGGCACAACACTTCAAACGGCCCCGGTTTGGGATCCGGCACTTCCTGTATCTCAAATTTCCCCGGCTCAGTCAGAACCAACGCTTTCATCGTCACCTCCACGATTTAATCAATTTGCGAAACCTGGCTCTGTGGACCAGGTGAGAGCAGATTAGATAAATTTTGATCGGATTCCCTGGAATTATGGAATGTTGGAATTTTGGAATAATGGGTCCGGAAGGATGAGATCTCTTTACAATACAACTGACAACCAGAGATTAAATCAAGATACTCTCCAATTTCTATCCCCAATATTCCATTATTCCACTATTCCAACATTCCAGTCGACCTCTATAGAGATACTTCATTCCTTTGGAGTAAAATTAAATTTTAACCACAACGGCTAAGTTTCTCTATTTCTCGGCCATGTCATATCCGGCATCCTTCAAGGATTTTCGGGTATAAATAAAAACAAATTCGCAAGGCTCATCAAAGGGATTGTAAAACCAGTGCACGGCGCCTCGGGGGACCCACACGGTGTCGCCGGCACTAATTTCCGTCTCGGTTTCATTGACGCCGGAAATTCCGCGGCCTTTGAGAATATACATGATTTCTTCAGCTTCGCTGTGAAAATGCTTTTTGTGAATCGATGTGTGGGGCTCGAATTTACTGTGGCCGAAGGTTATATCTTCCGCCCCCACGGTACTTTCATCGATGAGGATCGTCCGAGACGCTCCTTCCAAGTCCGAAATCATTTCCTCGATGCCGTCTTCCAGCTTGAGCACGTTTTTTTTTAATCGGGCCATCGGTCATCAATCTCCTATGCAGTTGTCTTAGCATGTTATAGTTGTAGTTTTCAAACCTTCGATAGAAGTAATAGTATTTTATTTGCCATGACTTGATATAAATTACAAATTACGAATTTGAGTGTTTAGTGTTTGGTATTTAGTGTTTAGTGGTATAACATTTTGATATGACGTGCGAAGTGATTTGCCAAACACCAAAAACGAAACACCAAACACATGATGAATTCGACTTTTTACGATTTCATCATATTTATATATCCAAAAATCCCTCTTAACTGCATTGCCTGTGGTCTTCCAGCTTAAGGTTTTTCACCCATTTATTCTTCCGCCTGCAGTCCAAGCAGGGCATCGATTAACCCGGCATTGTCTCTGGCTTTGTCGGCCGTGTCCTGCCACACTTCTTTGCCCGACTCCAACACGCAGACGTGATCGGCCACTTCCAGCGCACGCTGGGTGCTCTGTTCGACGAGCAGGATGGTCAGCCCGGCCGTTTTTAGCTCGGCGATGGCTTCGTAACACAGATCGATGACCTGGGGCATCAATCCCAGCGAAAGTTCATCGATCAAAAGCAACTTCGGATTTGACATCAGTGCACGCCCGATGGAGAGCATCTGCTGCTCACCTCCGGATAGCGATCCGGCCGGCTGTTTCAGACGATCGCCGAGCCTGGGAAAAAGCGCCAGAACCCGCTCAATCCTCTCCCGGGAGCTTTCCACGGTTTGGCTGTAGCCGCCCACCACCAGATTGTCTCCCACGGTCAGGCTGGGAAACAGCCGCCGCCCCTCCGGAACGACCGCAATACCGGCCTTGACCCTTGCCATCGGCGAGGCGCGGGTAATCTCCTGTTCGTTGTAGACGATGTTGCCGTTGATGACGGATACGTGTCCGGCGATGCACATGATGGTTGATGATTTGCCTGCGCCGTTAGCGCCCAGCAAGGCCGTAATGTTTCCGCGGGGAACGTCCAAGGTCAGTTTCTGGACGGCCGTCATGGCGCCATACCCGCAACTTAACGCCTCAAGCCGCAGCATGTTGTCGCTCCTTTCCGACATAGGCGGCCCGAACCGTCGGATCGCGCATCACTTCCCGCGGCATACCGTCGGCGATTTTGCGGCCGTTGTCCAGCACCACCAGGCGCTGGCTGACGCGCAGCACTTCGCCCAGATTATGCTCGATCATGACCACGGTCAATCCCTGCCGGTTGATGTCCGCCACCGTGTCAGCCAAGCGGGCGGCTTCAATGCTGTTCAGGCCGGCCAGGGGTTCGTCCAACAGCAGGACCTGCGGTTCAAGGGCCAGGGCCCGGGCGACTTCGAGCCGTTTGGTGACGCCCAGGGGCTGTCCCGCGGCACTTTTTTGGGCGACGTCTTCGATTCCCACCAGTTCCAGGTATTGTCGCGCCTGTTTTCTGGCGGCCGTGCGATCCGCCGAGACCATGGAAGTCAAAATCCGGCCAAACAGCCGGTGTCCGGCGGTCAGGGCGACATTGTCAAGAACGGTCATCGAGCGAAAGGGCCGCACGATCTGGTGGGTCAGTGCCAGGCCCAGACGGGCCCTTTTGTGGGTCGGCAATTTGCTGATGTCTCTGCCGGCGAGCAGGACCCGGGCTGTCTGGGGTTTAACTACCCCGGTCACAGCCCGCATCAAGGTGGTCTTGCCGGCGCCGTTGGGGCCGATCAGGCAAAGAAACTCGCCCCGGTCGACCGCAAACGAGACGTTGTCCAGGGCCAGGACGCCGCCGAAGCGGACGGTGACATTACTGACTTCGAGGATCGCGCTCATTCGGTGACCACCTTTCTATTTACAGGGTTCAGGGTTCAGGGTTCAAGGTTCAAGGTTGAAAACCTATCGGGACTTCTTATTAAACTTCCATGAATGACGAATGTCGAATGTCGATTGACGAATGATGGAATCGCTTGGGGCTTCGCTCTTTGGACTTCGCCTTCGGCTACGACCCAACACGTCGAGCTACGACCCCACAAGTCGCTTAGTCGTTTTAAAATAGATAGAATGCATTATTCGACGTTCGATGTTGGACGTTCGATGTTCGACGTTCATTAGTTTCTTTTCTTTGATCAGACCGGCTGCCCTTTAGCCGGAGGCTGCCGCTCGTGTGAAACTACACAAAAAAGCAAGGTTTCAGGTTTCAGGTGTCAGGAAAAAACGGAACTAGATCCACTTATGAACACATATCAAAAACCATTCAGATATGAGTTATTGGTTTGTGGGAGTGGCCTCGATTCGACTGAGCTCGTCGCAGGCCGGCCACGATTACCCAACTGGGTAATCGCGGTTAAAAACCGCTCCCACCATCTATGAACCCACCATTTGCGGATTGAGTTCTTTTCTCTGATCAGACCGGCTGTCCTTTAGCCGGAGGCCGCCGCTCTAATGAAACTACGTCTATATTGACCCCAAGAAAGGGATTTTAAATCGAGCTCGTCCTCGTGCTCGTCCTCGGGTTTGAAAGCGGCTCAAAAATTTCGAAGACGAGCACGAGTACGAAAAGAAGTGACGTAGGGTCCCGCTGCAAGCGGGATGCCCGCCAAAATCGGTCGGCACGGTGGCCGACCCTACGTTGTCCTGCAAACAATGTTTCTATCATCGATCAGACTGGCCGTTTTTTGGCCAGAGGCAGCGCTCGTGTGAAACTATATTTAAAGCGAACCGCAGAATTTCGAGGGGTGGAATCGCTTTGCTCCGTCTTTCTAATAAAACAGACAGAATGCATTATTCGATGTTCGATGTTGGACGTTCGATGTTCGACGTTCATTAGTTTCTTTTCTAAAAACAAATATAATCTGCTCTGTTTTTGAAGCGTGCTGACAGACCGTGTGCCAGCCCGGCCAGGCCCTCCGGTGCAAACCGCATGACCGCAAAAAGCAGGGTCCCGTAAAGCAGCAATTTATAGTCACTGATGAAACGGAAGAATTCGGGCATCAAGGTCAGGATGACGGTGGCGACGATGACGCCGAACACCGACCCGATCCCACCAACGGCCACCATCGATAGTACGGAGATGGAAGTGATGAATCCAAAGTCATCCGGCATCAGAAAGCGGGCAAAGAAGGTATATAATCCTCCGGCGCAACCCGCCATGGCTGTGCCCATGGCAAAGGCAGCCAGCTTGTAGGCCCCAACATCCACACTGACCGCCCGGGCAGTGTCTTCATCGTCGGCCACGGCATCAAAGGCAAAACCCATCCAGGAACGCTTGATCCACAGGCTGAATACCGTAAAAAAGGCCGCCAGGATCAGGACCAGGGCCAGGTAGCCGACCTTGCTCAGCCCCGAGGCAGGGATGCCGGATATGCCCATTTCACCACCCAGGATTTCCTGCTGACGGACGATTCCGAGAAATAAAAAACCGATGCCCATGGTAGTGATGGCCAGGAAATCGTGGCGTACCCGCAGGCTCACCAGTCCGACAATCATTCCCAAAACACCGGCAGCCAGCATACCGGTCGCTATCGCCAGCGGCAGGGGGGTGCCGGCCTTGGCCAGGAAGGCGCTGGTATAGGCGCCGACACCGTAAAAAGCGGCATGACCCAGGCTGATCTGCCCGCAAAATCCGGTGATCATATTCAGCCCCAGTGCCAGCACAATATTGATGCCCACCACCGTGGACAGGCTGATTTCGTAAATGCCCATTAGATCCCTTAATGACTCATATATATTGAATAACGCATATATCTTGTCACCTAACGTTTAAAATTTTGGATTTTAGATTTTGGATTTTGGATTGTCGGTATCGCTTCGCTCTATCCATTCAATAAAAAAGATAGAATACCTTAAATCCAAAATCCGAAATCCCAAATCTAAAATCGAAACTTACCTTCCCGCAAAAAGCCCCTGGGGTCTCATCATCAACACCACGATCAAAAAGGCAAAGGCAATGGCATCGCGGTCCAACATCGTGCCGATATAAATAGTCCCGAAGGCTTCGACCACGCCCAGCACCAGGGCGGCGATAAGGGTTCCCTTGATGTTGCCCAGCCCTCCCAGGACGATAATCGCCAGGGCCTTGTAGGCCGGGACGGCTCCCATGGTCGGCTCCACCAGGTTGCTGAGCAGGGAGATGAATATGCCGGCCACCGCCGCCAGGCCGGAGCCGATAAAAAAGTTCAGGTAGCGAACCTTGACGGTGTCGATGCCGAAAGATTCTGCCATTTCAGGATCATCCACCGTGGCGCGCCAGGCGATTCCGGTCCGGGTCTTTTGGGATAGATAGGATAAAATTCCCAACAGGCCGACGGCTGTCACGACCATCGCCAGCTCGGCGGCTCGCAGGTTGATACCCAGAAGCGTAATTTGCGACTGCAGCGGCGGATTATTGTAAGTCAGGCCATAAGGCCCGAAAACCAGGCGAAAGATCTCCTCCATGGCAACAAACAGGCCGATGGAGGCGATCAGGGCCACGTATGGCGGGCGATCCAGAATCGGCTGATAGCAGAGGCGATACATCAGCATGCCCCCGATGCCGACCAGGATAAACGCCAGGAGCATGCCCAGGGCCAGGCTGCCGGTGGCATTGGTAATCAGCAGACCCAGGTAGCCCCCCAGGGCAAAGAGGCCGGCATGGGCCACGTGCAGGATGCGCAGCAGCCCGTAAACCAGGGTCAGGCCGACCGCGATGATGGCATACATGCTGCCGTGTATCAGCCCCTGAATGAGTAGTTCTATATGTAGCAATACCCCCCCTATAGCTTCCCGTCCGACGAATACAAAAAGGATCTTGATTAAATTACCTAAATAGTTGCAGTCTATCCGGGTATTGCAAATCCCAAGCACCAAAAAATCAAATAACAAAAAATTTCCAAATTTCAAACTTCAATGACCGAAACGACTTATTACATGCAGCAAGATCATTTCCACAGACCGAATTCAGGCCGGTAAATTCTGCTTATGGACAGACAGATCGCTTAGATTCAATGCGATCCGCGATTTGTTTCGAATTTGGATATTGTGTTTTGAGATTTGTTAGATATTTGGTGTTTGGATTTTGGGATTTTATTATTTTGGGGGAATCATCAACGTTGCTCGATTCCCCCCAATTTCCATAAACCCAACTAAATACTTCTATTTGTCGGGTGGCGCCAGTAGGGCCGGATCATCGATGACCGAATGGTGGTGCCAGTTGCCGTTTTTGACGATCTGGTTCTGAACGGCCTTCATGACTTCGCCCAGGCTATTGAATGATATCGTACCGGTGGAGACCTTCAGGTTGGTGGCCGCGATGGCCTTGCGGATGGCTTCCGCGTCGGTCGATCCGGCGCGCTTCAAGGCATCGGCAGCAACGAGAATCGCCGTGTGGGCGGATGCCGCCACCATGTCGGCCTTGAAGCCGGCTTTGCTTTCGAAAGCGCTGATAAAATTTTTGGTCTCCGGCACATCCGAGTCACGGTCCAGGCTGGTGGTGATAATGATCCCCTCGGCCGCGGCACCGGCGATCTCGATAAATTTCTGGGAATCATACCCTTCCTGTCCAACGATGGGCACGGTCACACCGGCGGCCCGCAGCTGGCTGACCAGGGGCCCGGCGGTAAAATAGTAGCCGGAGGCATAGATGGCATCCGGCTTGTCCGCTTTGACCTTGGCCACGATGGAGCCGAACTGTCGATCCTTGATTGAATATTGATACTCGTTGACGATATCGATGCCGTAGTCAGCTGCTTTACTCTTGAAACCGGCGGCCAGGGATTTGCCGAAGTCATTTTGCAGGGTAATTACAACCACCCGCTTTTTGCCCAGCATGTCGCCGACCAGTTTGGCACCACCGCGTCCCTGAACCTCTCCCAGAAAACTGGTCCGGAATACATAATTGCCGGCCCGGGTTATGTCCGGGTGGATGGCGTAGGCCGCAATATAGGGAATACCGGCTTCCTGGAAGACGCCCGCCGCCGAGCGGGTGGGGCCGGAATAGCTGCCGGATACACCCAGGACAACCTCGTCCTGGCCGATGAGTTTGTTGGCAATGGGGATGGCCTGGGCCGCCTTGGCCTGATCGTCATAGATGACCAGCTCCAGCATTTTGCCGTTGATTCCGCCGGCGGAATTGACCTGTTCAACCGCCAGTTTGGCTCCCTCGGACGAAGATTTGCCGTCCGATGCGGCGAAACCCGTTAGCGGGGCGTTGAAACCGATTTTAATGGTGTCGGCCGCCGCGGCGACGCCAAGTCCGGCCGCGGCTGCCACTGCAACTGCCAGAAAAATTAATGATATTTTTTTCGTCATGGTTGGCCTCCTTTTAATTTATCTGTAATTTATCCGCCCTGAAAAGCATCATATTCAGGGCTGCGAAATGAAATTTGAATACCGAGAATTATTGTCGGATCGATGAAATGCGGATAAATTAATATTTGCTGCGCAATGCTTAAAGACAAAAAATATATTCATCCACAACTGATATCGATATTTTTCATGATGGTGCTATTGGTTGACTTGAAACAATTTTTAAGCACTTTGAAAATTAATTGTCAACGTAAGAATTTTTAATGTCTAGGTGAACAGGCGGTGTTGCGGCGAGTTGTTGAACATCTTATGAATGACGAATGACGAATGTCGATTGACGAATGATTGAATCGCTTGGGGCTTGGGGCATCGCTCTTCGAGCTACGACCCCACACGTCGTTCTGTCGTTTTAATATAGATAGAATACATTATTCGATGTTCGATGTTGGACGTTCGATGTTCGACGTTCATTAGTTTCTTTTCTGTGATCAGACCGGCTGTCCTTTAGCCGGCCTGCGACGAGCTCAGCCGAATCGAGGCCACCGCTCTTCTGAAACTACATCTACATTAACCCCAAGAAAGTGAATTTAAATTGTGCTCGTCGTCATACTCGTCCTCGTCCTCGATACTGAGAGGCTCAAAAGCTTCGAGGACGAGCACGAGGACGAGTACGAGGACGATAAGAAGTGACGTAGGGCGGGCCACGACAGGACTGAGCTCGTCGCAGGCCCTGCCCGCCAAAACCGGTCGGCACGGTGGCCGACCCTACGTTGTCATATGAACAATGTTTCTATCATCGATCAGACTGGCCGTTTTTTGGACAGCGGCCGCCGCTCGTGTGAAATGAATGACGAATGTCGAATGGTGGAATCGCTTCAGGCTTCGCCTTCGGCTACGACCCGACACGTCGCTCAATCGTCTTAAAATGGATAGAATTCCTTAAATCCAAAATCCGCATTCTAAAATCTAAAATTCGCTTTTTGAAGTCTCTTCTCCGATCAGACCGCCTGGGTCTTATTCAGGGCCGGGTCGATGCCGACGCGGCGTGCCAGGTCGGACGTGAACAGGCCCTCCGGGTCGAGCCGGCGCTTAATCTCCAAAAGTTCACTGTAGCGGGGATAAACGCGGTAAAACTGTTCGGGCCGCAAAACCTGGTCCTTGGCCAGGTGAATCTTGCCGCCGCGCCGGACCGTAGCATCGATCAAGCGGTCGACGGCCGCGCGGCTGGCGGCCTCGTGGCGCTGCTTGGGATGGAATTCGAAGTTGAGGCTGTAGCCGTCTTCGGAAAACGAGATCAGACTGTCGTCCGGCCGGTGGGCCCGCAGGATGGTCGTAACCGGCGGGCAGGGGGACGACTGGCAGATTTTCAGCAGCTCGACGATCGCTTCGCGGGCTTCAGTGCGTGGAAAGGTGAGCTGTACCGTATAGCCGTGGGGGCCGCAGACCAGGTGGGCCGGCGGCACGGTGAAACTGGCCTCGAAACTGAATCTGAGAAACAGTTCCGAGTTCGATGCCCGACCCAATTGATACAGCAGTTGACACATGGTGTAGTACAGCCTGTTGAACGAATTCATCATGGGCCGCTGGACCTGCAGCATGAGCGACAGGATGGGGCCGAATTTTTCGTGCAGTGCCAGACCGAACTGGCGATGGTGGTCGAGGCGCTCGTAGCCGGCTTGCAGGTTGTGGCGGCGCTGGGATTCGGTTTCGGTCCGTTCGATCCATTTGGCGGTATGAACCACCGAACGTCCGATTTTGCTGCCGCCGGCATAGGCGTCCATCCATACCACGGCAGCGTCGTGGGATTCCTCGATTTGGGCCATTTTCTCGAGCAGCGCGTCGACGTCCGGCGTCGGGATGCGGTTGATCTCGACATAAGGCGATGGAATCGGGCGCAGCTGGAGCGTGGCATCCACAATCACACCCAACAGCCCGATACCGCCCACGACGGCATTGAAAAGTTCGTGGGAGCGGTCGATATCCAGCGTCTCACCGCTGGCGAGGAGCAGGGTGAGTCGCACGACCTGCTGGGCGAAGCTGCCGTGGTGCCAGGCGTCCTTGCCGTTGACATTGGCACAGATGGCCCCGGCCACGCTGGAATGCGATTCCGTCGGGCTGGCGGGAAGGTATAGCAGGTGGTGGTGCACCGCCTGGTAAATATCGATCAGTCGAATGCCGGCCTCAACGGTTATCCGGGCGTTCTCCCGGTCGAAATCCAGGATTCGGTTCATGCTACTCATGTCCAAAAGGGCGTTGCCGTCGTTGAGGGCCAGGTCGCCGTAACCGCGCCCGGCGCCGCGGGCACAGATGGTCATGTCGTGCTGCCGGCAGTAGGCCAGTGTTTCGCGGCATTGTTCAATCGTCGTCGGCCGGGCGACCAGGGAGCGGGTTCGGATGGAGCCGACCAGCGAGGTCATTTCCTTCCACTCCATGAAGCCCGGCAGGGTTTGGGTTTCAGTCTGCATATATATTCTCCGCTAATTACTCCGCCTTGAAAATAGTCTATTCCGGGTTAAAGGTTGTTCTTTGATAACTGAAGCAGGTTGTTGGATTGCAACCCGGGCGGAGTAATTAGTTTATGTTTCACATATTTTTTGGCGTTTATTAACTTTTTTTATTTCATATTCGCGCTATATTTCCAAGTTGAAACAAATTCCGGGGTTCAGTTATCGGATACCGGGCGTATTGTCAAGGAGACACTTTAGGGGTAAATGAAAGCAATTCTCGCCAGGGTCACATCAATTTAAATAATAAACCGGTTGCTCAATGAAATGCTTAAAATTGCAAATTGTCTAAAATGCCTAAACTTGAGGTATTCTATCGATTTTATTGAGAGGAAGAAGCAAGGCTTATAATAGTATCCGCTTGCTGATTTCTTATATACATGCTGAAATTATCAGACAACTATAGTAGGGACGAAGCCAAGCGACACTTTAATTTTAGGCATTTTAGCTCATTTTAGTCATTTTAGGCATTTTCCGGATTCAGGCTACTAAATAAGTACTGGCAGTCGATGAATCTTTGCGCCAGGAGTCTCCGCTGATTTCACCTTCAACTTCACCATCGTTGAAAAAATAGGCGCGATCCGCCAGCACCCGGGCCAATTCCAGGTTTTGCTCAACCAGCAGAATGGCCATACCCTGGGATTTCAAATAGCGGCAGACTGCTTCGATTCGCTGAATGATGCGCAAGGATAACCCTTCTGAAGGCTCATCCAGCAGCAACAGGGCAGGGTTGGCCACCAGGGCCTGCCCGATGGCCATCATGCGCTGTTCGCCGCCGCTTAACTGGGTGCCCGATACGTTGATCCGCTCATTTAGCTCCGGGAAAAGGCCGTAGATTGCCGCGGGCGACCACAGTGATTTTTTTCTGAATTTGTGCCAGGCTAAGCGCAGATGCTCGTCAACGCTCATGTACGGGAACAGCAGGCGCCCCTGGGGGACATAGCCCACCCCCATAGCGGTGACCTTATGGGTCTTTTTCTTGATGATTTTGCGACGGTTTAAAAGGATGCTGCCGGTGCGAATTACCTGGGACAAACCCAGAATCGACTTTAGCAGGGTGGTTTTCCCCGAACCGTTGGGACCGGTGATGACGACCAACTCGGCCGGATGCACCTGTAGGTCGATGCCCCTTAGAATTTGGGTTTTGCCGTAGAAGGCGTCCAGATTTGATATTTTCAGCAGTGGATCGGTCATAATCATCCGCAACGTCACCTGAATGGTACACGCAACATCCTTTTGCGAAATTTGAGGCCAAGCAGCTGCAATTGACCGCGTACGCCGACAGGCGATCGACTATTCAGGTATCAGTTTCAAATAAATTTTATAATTGTCATAAACCTGATGCAAAGCAGGGCTAATAATAGAGATTGAATAGTTACCATGGTTGACACGACCGTCAACATGGCAAACTATATGCTACAGATTATTCCAAGGATATGTGTAATGTTTGCTGGGAATAATGTTCAACTGGCTTCAACCTGCGTTGATAAGCTACCAGTGTAGTGGCGGGGTTTATCCCCGCTTGGGGCGTGAAAAATCGTTGGAAAACGGCGTCAATCGCCGTTTAGGCGGGGATAAACCCCGCCACTACATTATTACGAGATCTAATAGGTTTTGAAGGAAGGTTACAATGGACAACAACAAGGTGACTATATTTAAAAGCTATCCGTTTGAAGTCGGACAAAAAATTTATATCGAGGACGGTCCCCGCCGAGGGGACTGGGAGGTTGTGGGGGTCACAGACCGCAAGTTGAAATTGCGCTGTCCTATCTCAAACCGTGAATTCGAGTGGAATCGGTTTTGCTATTTCAAAGAGGAATCCGCGGACAGCCCCTGGCCCCATCCGGATTAGTCGCTTTTATTCAGTGCGGAAAATCCGGTCCTGTTGGCCAAGTCGGAGAGGATTGTCTATATCGTCGGCTTTTAAGGTAATGGTTTCAGTTGTCAGCGCTGCCTCTGGCCGCGAGCGTCCAGTCTGATCTAAGAAAAGAAACTAATGAATGTCGAACATTGAACGTCCAACATCGAACATCGAATAATGTATTCTGTCTATTTTAAAACGATTAAGCGACGTGTCGAGTCGTAGCCGAAGCCGACGTGTGGTGTCGTAGCTCGAAGAGCAAGCCCCAAGCCTGAAGTGATTCCACCATTCGTCAATCGACATTCGTCATTCGTCATTCCATGAAGTTTCATAAGATGACTTAACCCCTCGGTTCCCTGACACTCGACACCTGACACCTAAAACCAATGAACTGCGCAATTACTGGCTCGCCGGGATCCCTTCTTCCAATTGCGGTATAGAAGAAAGCCTATCGTCTATTTCTTTCGGTCATCCTTTTTTTCCTGAGGCTTGGCAATGCCTTTGGTCAGACCGCCGTCCAGGCTGATGACCTCCAGTCCCAGGTCACGCAGCAGGGAATCAATCAACGGCGCCCTGGCTTTGAAGCGCAAGGCGCTGTCGAAAAGCCCGTCGGTGCCGGAACCGGAGCCCTTATCGCCCCACAGGCCGTCGGCCTGCACGATTTTGATGCTGTCGATCTTTTCCATGGGCTTGACGCTCTCGCGCAGGATATCGGGCATGTGGTCGATAATATACCTTTTGACATCCGCCGCGATCTGTTCGGGCGTTAAAATGTTGCGGGCCTCGTTCAGGGCCTGGGTGCCCTCGGCTTCCACTTTGTAGTCCAATTTTTTGGCCTCAGCTTCGATCTTAATGGCCTCGGTCCGGTCGGCGGCAGCGGATTTTTCGGCTTCTGCCATTATCTTCAGCTCCAACGCCTTGCGCTCGGCTTCGCGGGAGGCCTCCAGGAGTTCGATGGCCTTGCGGCGTTCGGCGGCCTCCTGCTCCCGGGCTGTGACCACTTTTTCTTCGGCAGCCACCAGATCGGCCCTGGCCTGCTCGGCTTCGGCCTTGGCCTGGGAGGTCTTTTTGGAATTCAGCGATATCTCGGCTTCGCGGGCCTGCTCGGCCAATTTCAGCAATTTTTCCTTTTCAATCTCCCGCTCTTTCAGGGCCCGTTCGCGATCCAAGCGCTCTTCTTCCACTTCGCGTTCCGAGATGATTCTGGCAATTTCCACCTTTTGTTTGGCCAGGATTTCGGCCTGGTCGGCCTCCTGGGTTTGATTGGCTCTCTGGCGGGCGATTTCGGTCGTCTGGGCTGCTTTGCGGCTTTCGACCTCCTGCTGCTGATCGAGGCGGGCGTAGTTCTCTTCCCGCTCCAACTCCAGGTTCAGCTTTTCAGTCTCCAGATTTTTTTGGCGGATCTGTATTCTGGTATCTTGTTCGATATCGTTGCGGGTTTTTTTGCGGCTCTCGATCTTCTCGGTCAGCCGCGTGAGTCCTTCTGCATCAAATGCGTTTGAAGGGTTGAAATAGCTCATGTCGGTCTGGTCCAACTGGGTCAGCGAGGCCGCCTCCAATTCCAGGCCGTTTCGCGACAGATCCCCGGCCACCGCCTCGCGTATTTTGCCGATGAAGGTTTTGCGCTGCTCGTGGAGTTCCTCCATGGTCATCTCGGCCGCGGTGGAGCGGATGGCGTCAATGAATTTGCCTTCCACGATTTCCCGCATGTCTTCGGCATTGTTAGTACGGGTGCCCAGTGTGCTGGCAGCGACGGATATGGCATTCAAGTCCGGCGCCACGTGCACATAGAATTCGGCTGTTATATCCACGCGCATGCGGTCTTTGGTGATTACCGATTGCTCCTTGACGCGTTGGACCTCCAGACGCAGGGTGCTCATAAATACCTCGATCACTTCATGCAGACCGGGTATGACCAGCGCCCCGCCGGTTTTGGCGACTTTCTCTCCCCCCAAGCCCGTGCGTACAAAGGCGATTTCTTTGCTGGCACGCTTGTAGAAGACGAAGAACAGGACTATCAGTATTACCGCCAGCAGGATAAGAATGAATACTACTGATGAGATAGACATGGCTAACTCCCTACTTATTATCCCAATTGAGTTAAGTCCTCTTGGGAGTTATTCGTTAATGGTTATTGGCTAATAGTTTGGAAGAAATGATTTCCTCTTATAAAATACCCAATATAGGGATTTGAAACGACGCAATGATCAATTGTAAATAACGAATAACAAATAACGAATAACGGTTAGCTAATGACGATTGACGCCTAAGTGAGTATTTCTATCTCAATTAGGATATTAGCTTTCCACCAACTGATTCTTGAGGGCATCAAAGCCGGCCTGGAATACGCCGTTGCCGATTTGATCCGCCATCTGCTGTTCGGTGCCCGGTGTCGTTACAAATTCGGCCGTCCACTCGGCAAACGTGTGGTTGCCGTCCGTAACCGGGGTCAGTTTCAGGCCCGCTACATAGTTGTCGACATCCAGGCCGGATTCCAGGATTGTATAAGAAAAGCTGTAGTCGAAATCCGACAGGGACAGCAGCTGTTCGCGGACCTGGACGCCATCGGTCAGGGTTAGCGTACGGATACAGCCAATCGAATCACTTGGCTGCCCGCCATCGATGGTGCTGCGGGATATCAGCGGGTGCCAGCTGGGCATATCATTGAAGTCTCGCACCACTGCCCAAACTTTATCCGCCGGAGCCCTGATCACCGAACTGATGAAAACTTTGACCATTAAAACCCCCCCGTATATGAATGAATAATGAAAATTGAATAATTGTGGTATTCTATCTGATTTTAATTATGTTTATGACTTATTGAAAAAATACCATGTCTCAGCCAACTCGGATAAACCGGAAAGAATAGCCACAAGGCACTAGGAACCTAAGAAAAAAAGTTTATTAAACTTAAACTCTGTGCTTTAGTGGCGAAAATTTTTTGTTAGATAAATCCTTCGCAAACATGATGCGATTTCAATAGATAAGCTTTATAATAAAATAGATTGAAATCCTTAATTAGTCATTATTCAGTATTCATTATTCATTTTAAAAGCCCTGCCGCATCAACTCGTTAAAGGCGCCTACCAGGGCATCGACAAAGGCCGGGCTGTTGATATCATAGGGCAGGCGTTTCAGGCGGCGTTTCTCGTACTGGTTGACGGTGCTTTCGAGGGCCTCGAACAGAGCTGCATCAGCCTGCGCATCGTGGAAGACGGCACCCGGCGTTTCGACCAGGGACATGCCGCCTTCCGGAATAAAAAACCGGACCTCGCCTTTCATCTGGTTGAGCTTGTTGCCGATCCACTCGCCGATCTGCCGTGACTCCTCGGCCGTTATCCGGACGATAGTTACCTGGGGATTGTGATGATATATATTGCGCCCCTGGTAGCGTTCCGGCACCGTTTCCGGTGCGCCGAAGTTGATCATCTCCAGCGCCCCGCAAGCTCCCACATAAGGGATACCGGTACGTATGATCGCTCCCATGCGATCTTCTCCGGCACTGAGCACGCCGCCGAAAAGGTGATCGGTAATTTCCGAGGTCGTAATGTCGATGACCCCCTCGAGGACACCCGAGTCCACTAATTTTTCCATGGAGCGGCCGCCGGTGCCGGTGGCATGAAAAACCAGGCAGTCGTATTTATGCTCCAGCTTTTTGACGACCTGCTGCACACAGGGGGTCGTCACTCCGAACATGGTCAGGCCGATGGCCGGCTTGTGTTGAATCCCTTTGGGCTTTTCGCCCGTCATCATACCCACCAGGGCGTTGGCGGCGTTGGCGAGCACGCGTTCCGATATGCGATTGATGCCTTGAACATCGGTGACCGAGTAGAGCATGCAGATATCCGATGCGCCCACATAGGCTTTCACATCGCCGCTGGCCATGGTGGAAACCATGATTTTGGGAATACCGACATCCAGGCTCTGCATGCCCGGCGTGGACAAGGCCGTTCCGCCCGACCCTCCCAGGGAAATGACGCCGCCCAGATCCGGCCGAGCGGCCAGATAGCAGGCAAAAGCTTCGGCCATGGCCGTAACGGCGGTGCCCCGATCACCGGTAAAAACGGCATTGCTTCCGGATGGGTGATGGACTGCCACGTCCGGCGGCTTTACATCGGCTGTCGACGGCTGGCCCGCGGTGCTCACATCCACGGTTCTGACCTTGATATTCTGGGCCGCAATCAAATCGCGGACGAACAACAGTTCAGTCTGCTTGGTGTCAAAGGTACCCACGACATAGGCCGTTTTGTCCGATATCGATTCGCCGGCAGCCGGAAGCGAAGCGGCCTGGAGCTCCGGCGCCGTTACGTCCATAGCCGGCCGGGCGGGGATATTGTCGGCCCTGGTCCAGCGGGTGACCTTTGGGCCAATGCCTTTGCGGAGTTTATCGCTCGGTCGGGTCCGGATAAGCGGGTTGCCGTGGGACCACCGGTTGGCCACGCCGCCATGGCCTAATTGCAGTTGGGCGGATGTTCGGGCGCCTGATACCTGTTCGGGCGCAGGGGCCGCAACGGCAGTCGGCGCCTCTATTTCGGCTGTTTCCTCATCCTCCGAACTGACGCCTAAAAGGCGCTGCTGAAGCTTGCGGTCGGCAGCCAAAGTCGCCGAATCCATTTCGGCCTCGATCTTGCCGTTGACCATTACGGCCAAACGCTTGGCCACTTTGGTCGCCACCCCCAGGTTCTGCTCCACCAGCAGGACCGCCAGATCTTCCTCCTGGGCCAGACGCACCAGCAGTTCTTCCACCTGCTTGACGATGCGCGGGGCCAAGCCTTCGGTGGGCTCGTCCATGATCAGCAGCCTTGGATTGGCCACCAGCGACCGGCCGATGGCAAGCATCTGTTGTTCGCCGCCGGAAAGTTCATTGCCTTCGTGGCGCCGGCGTTCGGCCAGACCCGGAAATATCCTGTAAACACTGTCCAGATCCCAGCGGCCGCTGCCTCGGGCCGCGACCTTCAAATGTTCATCTACAGTCAGTGACGGCCACACCCGGCGCCCCTGGGGGACGTAGCCCACCCCCCGGTCCACGATATGGTAAGGCTGGGTGTCCAGAAGCTCGCGACCGTCCAAAAGGACGCTGCCGCCGCCCGCGCGCACCAGTCCCATGATGGCGTTGCAAAGCGTGGTTTTGCCCATTCCATTGCGGCCCACGATTCCCAGAACGCCATGATGCTCCAACGTGAAGGAGACCCCCTGCAGGACATGGATGTGCCCGTAGTAAACGTGGAGGTCCTTCACTTCCAAGATCGCTTTGCTGTTGTTGACCTGTCTAGCTATTTTTGGTTTCCCCCAGATAGATGCTTTGCACATCGGGATCATTTTGAATGGCTGCCGGCGAGCCTTCCATGAAAACGGTCCCGTTGTGCATAATGGTTACACTATCAACGACTTTCAGAGCAACCTCTAAATCATGTTCAATAATTATAAAGCCGATGTGCCGCGGCAGGCCATCGAGCATCGTCACGAGATTTTTGCGTTCCGCCGCCGAAAGACCGGCGGCCGGCTCGTCCAGCAACAGAATGCGCGGCGCACCTGCGAGTGCCATACCGATCTCCAGCTGGCGCTGCTGCCCGTGGGAGAGCTCGCCCACAAACCGATGCAGTACTTCCTGCAGTCCGACGAACCTGGCGGTCATCTCCGCCTGGTCCAAAACCTTGTCGTCCGGCCCCGGGCGGCGAAAAGAAAAGCGCCGCCGGGCCACACCCCGCAGGGCCAAAAAGAGGTTATCCCTTACCGACAGGTCCAGGAACAGACGGGTCTGCTGATAGGTGCGCCGCAGTCCCCGCCGAATACGCTCATGGGTGGCCAGATGGGTTATATCTTCGCCATACAGCCGAATTTGGCCGCTGGTGGGCGGAAAGTCGCCGGTGATGGCGTTGAACAAGGTGGTTTTGCCGGCACCGTTGGCCCCCAACACGGCGCGCCGTTCTCCGGCAGCGATCTGCATCGATACATTCTTGAGAGCCTCCAGGGCACCGAAAGTTCTCCCGACGCCCACAATCTCCAGGGCGAAGGGAGTACCCGTGGTACTGAACGGCATGGTTTCCTGACTGGTCAAGGAATCCCCGCTTTCCTGTCCGTATGCAGCTTCGGTTAGCAAGGTATGCATCTGAGTAATTGCCGTAATCTATGCTGTCTCCAAGACTTCTCCTGAGAAATGCGGTTCTGACGAAGAAGTAATAGCCTAGTTTGTAAAGTTTTAGGTTTCAGGTGTCAGGTTTCAGGTGTCAGAGGACAGATTACAGAGAACAGAAAACAGAGAACAGAGCATCCGACTTCTGACACCTCTTTTGAAACTTCAATGAATGACGAATGACGAATGTCGATTGACGAATGGTGGAATCGCTTCAGGCTTCGCCTTCGGCTACGACCCGACACGTCGCTCAGTCGTTTTAAAATGGACCGTTCGACAAAAGACTCACGACAGGCAGGATACCTTAAATCCAAAATCCGCATTCCAAAATCAAAATTTGCTTTTTGAAGTTTCTTTTCCGATCAGACTGGACGTTCGCGGCCAGCAGCGGCGCTGACACCCGACACCCGACACCCGACACCTGAAACCTTTTGTTGGCAGTCAAATGCCCGCAAGTGCCTGCCCGACCGCTTGCACGGCCAGGCAGACGTACTTACGACGACTACTTACAAGGCGGGTTGTTGCGTCCCACCGGTCCCAGATCCAGAAACTTCTGGCGGTCCCAGCCCATGGCCTGGTCAACCATGGGGATGGTCTTGATCACCTGGTTGTAAAGGTTGCCGTCATCGCCAAGCACTACCTCGGTCAGGAAAATATCGGCAATGGCCTGGCGATTTTCATCCAGCTTGATCAAGCCGCCCGGGGCCTGCAGCTCCAAATTCGAAAGGGCCTCGCGAAATGCTTTTTGACCATTCGACAAGTCACCCTTGACCTGATCCAGGGCTTCCAGCGCCGCCAGGGTCGCACAATAATACCCGTAGGTGAACAGTGATGGCGACGGAAACCCATCGGGGTATTCCTTTTTGTAGTCGGCGACGTATTTCAGCCAGGAGGGCTTCTGCGAAGAGTCGGCGATCGGCCCACCGGAGGGTGTACCGACGACAAAATTTTTGCGACGGCCCTTGGAACCCAGCACGGACTGATCCATGGTGATCGAACCGCCGATCAGGGGTTTGTCGCCGCCGGCCATCTCGTATTGGCTCAGGAAGTTTACAGCGTCGGCCCCGCCCAGGGCAACGTAGATCGCGTCGATGTCATCGGGTATGGAGGCTACGATGGTGCTGTAGTCCTTGTTGCCGATGGGCACCCAAAACCGATCGAGAACCTGGCCGCCCGCATCGCAGTAGCTCAGCAGAAACCCAAGCACCTGGGTGTACGGAAAGGAGTAGTCTTCGGCGATCGTGACGATTTTCTTGTAGCCTTTGACATTGTAGGCATACTCGCCCAGGCCCGCCATCCACTGGGCGCCGTCGGTTTGCCAGCGGAAGAAGTTGGGGGCCGGATCACGCAGGGTAGTGTCCTGGGCGGCCGAGGATCCATTGAGGATGGTGACTTGCGGCTGGGTCTTGGCATAGTTCTTCAGTGCGATGCCCTCCGAACCGGAAAGCGGTCCGATGACCAGATCCACTTTATCCTGCTCCACCAGCTTGCGCACTGCCCTGACGGCACTGTCCGGGCTGGCATCGGAAGACATGGTAATCAGTTCGATCTTTTTCCCGGCCACCATGTAATTCCTTTCCTTGAGGGCCTGTTTGACGCCCCGGACCCCATCCTCGCCCAAGGCGGCAAATGCCCCCTCCAAAGTAGCGATCACGCCGAATTTGTATCCATCCTCGGCCTGCACCGGAGCGGCAATGCCCAGGCAGGCAACCAGAGTCAAAATGATAAACAGTTTTGTCAGGTTTTTTTTCATTTTTTTTCCTCCTTTGGTTGGATTATTACCTGATTTTTACGTTGAAACACCTCGCACTCAACCGACCCTGTCTAGCTTCTCTCCTACTGCGGGTTTCCGAAAAATTTCAGGTAATAATATTATTTATCCCCAAGAAACCTTCCATCCAAATGAATATTGAATAATGAAAAATGATCTCTTAAAAGGTCTCAAATCTTCGATTTTAAGAGAGTGTTCAGTATTTGGTGTTTAGTGTTTATTGATCTCTCAGACTGACATGACATGCGATGTATCGAGCCAAATACCAAACACGAAACACCAAACACATGATGAATTCGAAATTTTATTAATTCATCAGTTTTCAATCTTCAATATTCAATTCCTATCGCTTACCCTTCAATTCTTAACCGCGGCCTTCTTGATCTTTTGCCACAATCCCAGCAGACCGTCCGGTGAAAAGAGCACGATCGTCAGAAATACGGCGCCGATCAACAGGTTGAAGCGCTCCCGCGCGATCAGATCGATGGCAAAGTTCTCCAGCAATATGAACAGGACCGCCCCGGCGAAGGCGCCAATCGGGTGACCCAGGCCGCCCACAAAGGCAATTATCAGGATGTCTATGGTGACGCCGATACCCACCGAGCCTGACGATATGCGCCCGTTAAGCCAGACCGTCAATACACCGCCCAAGGCGGCGATCAGAGCCGCGATGGTATACGCCAGAATGCGGTGAGCGGTGACGTTGAAACCCAGGGCGCGCATGCGCCGTTCATTGTCGCGAATGCCTTGCAGGGATAGCCCGAAGGTCGATCGGCCCATATAGACCGTTGCGGCGTAGGTAATGGCCGCCGTGGCCAGGCTCATGTAATAAAACGGCACCGGATCGCGCAGGTTGACCCCGGCAATCACCGGGGGCTTCAGACCGGCAAATCCCGTCCAGCCGTTAAAGATCGGATAATTCTGCCTGACGAAATAGTAGAAACCCACACTGATGGCCAGGGTGATCATAATGGTGTAAATGCCCTCGGTACGAACCGAAATCGCCCCGATCAGGGTGCCGAAGATCACCGCAATCAAAATCGCCATCAGAACCGTTGGCAGCCAGGGCCAGCCCAGTCCCATTTTCTGGTCGTTGAAGCCCCAGATCGCCACCATGTAGCCGGCGCAGCCGGCCACACTCAGCTGGGCCAGGGAAACCATACCACCGTAGCCGGCCAGCAAGGTAACGCTCAGGGCAATCACTCCCAGAATCAACGCCTGGGCGCCTATCTGCACTGTCCAAAAGGGCGAGGCGATCCAGGGATAAATCAACAGGAAAGCTCCCAGCAGTATATACGCCACTCCCACGGCCCGACTGTTGACCGTTGGGATTTGGGCTGAGCGGCCCGCCATCACACACTCCTTCCGAAAAAACCCTGGGGCCGGAAAGCCAGGGTTATTACCATGATGATAAAGGTATAAACGACACCGTAGGTCGGTGAGTAGGCCAGCCCGAATTGTTCGGCCAGACCGATCAGCAGTGCTCCCAGGGCCGCGCCGCCCACACTGCCCATGCCGCCGACAATTACGACAACCAGCGAAGCCAGCAGATAGCGAACATCCTCGCCCGGTGCAATGGACAATGCACTGCCGCCGATGACCCCGGCTAGGCCGGCCAGGCCGGCTCCGATGGCAAAGACAATCGCAAAAACACGGTGGACGTTGACACCGGTGGCAGCCAGCATGTCCTTATCATCGACACCGGCCCGAATCTGCATGCCGACTTTGGTGCGGTTCAGAAAATACCATAATGCCAGGCCGATCACGATCGCCACTCCCAGGATGAACAGGCGGTAAGTCGTGTAAACCTTTACCAGGGGCAGACGGGTAATGCCGTAGAGCACTTCGGGGATTTCGAATTGATAGGTTGTGCCGCCCCAGATGGCCAGCATCAGGTCGGCGATGATGATGGAGATGCCGATACTGACCATGGTCTGGCGAATATCCTGGCCTTCGATGTGACGGAAAATGACGATTTGAAACAACAATCCCATGACGGCCATGGAGAAAAAACCCGCCGCCACGCCCAAAATCCAGCTGCTCGTCAGCTCCTGAATGGTGAAGCCGATGTAAGCGCCCAATAGATAAAGCGAGCCGTGCGCCAGGTTCACGTTGCGCATGAGCCCGAATACAAGGGTGAAACCGCTCGCTACCAGGAAATAAAGGGCGGCAAGGGTGAGTCCATTTAATATGGTCAATACGAACAGTTTCATTTGACAATATTCATTGGCTATCCGTAAAAGTGAATGACTAAAATGATCTAAAAATGCCTAAAATGACTAAAATTGAAGAATCGCTTCGCTCTGACCTTTTTATAGAATCGACAGAATACCAAAATTTTAGCTCATTTTAGTTCATTTTAAATTTTAGATCATTCCTCAATAACTTTTAGATCCTATCTGAATCTAATATAATATTATTTATACCATTGCAGCTAAGTGGTATTAATCATCCGCAATACTTCCATGGCATTGTCGGAATCGGTTACCAGAACGTGAATCACCCCGGTTCGCAGCGCACCAAGAATGGCCTTGGATTTGTCCATTTCGCTGACGACGGCCATGACGGTCGGGATGCTGCGCAAATTCTCAAACGTCAACCCCACCAGATTCACGTGCTCTTCGGGATCGATGAGCCGGCCATCCTCGTTGAAGAACGTTCCCAACATATCGCCCACCGCGCCACTTTTTGCCAACTGCCTGGCCTCAGTCCTCGAAATACAGTCCATCCGGACCAGGGTCGCGTCATCTGCCGGGGTGCCGATGCCGACAATGGCAATGTCTGCCTTTTGGGCCTTTTTTAAAATGGGACCAACCGCTTCCTGGGCGTACAGAATGTCTCGCACGCTTTCGCTTGCAACATACGCCGGCGCATGCAGGTGAAAGGCCTGTCCGCCGGAATTCACCGCTAATTTTTGACAAATGTCATTCGGGTTGATGGACTCACCGACGTGCGGCGAGCTTCCCATGGCGCTGACAAACGTGCAGACGGTGCTGCGGGACGGATGGTAGAATTCCGGAATTTCACCTGTATTGCGCCCCATGCCCACCGTCACCACCATCCCGTCGGACAAATGGCGTTCAAGAAAGCCGGCTGCTGCCCCGGCCACTGATTGTCTCCGTTCATCTTCGTCAGGATAGGATGCGGCAACGATGGCATGCTGCAACCCAAATATGCCTTTCAGTTTATTTTCGAGACCCAGTGAGACGGCTGTTGAAGATTTTATATTGATTTCGACGATTCCCACGTCTCTTGCCTGTCGAAGCAAGCGCTGTACTTTCTGGCGTGATATACCTAAAGTCTGAGCGACTTCAACCTGGGTCTTCCCTTCCAAGTAGTAAAGAGATGCCATGCGGGTCAGGAACTCGAGAAAACTGCGATCTTCATCTGGGTCTTGAACCATGGTATCTTTCAAATTCGCTGCAAATTACGGCTAAGATTTTGTTTCTGTGACAAACCGTATTGGTAAGCCACATGGAATGACGGTGTAAAATGAGGTGTTGGAATAATACTGGGTATGAAAACCGGAACCCACAATTCCAGCATTCCGCATTCCAGCATTAACCGCCTGCGGCGGATAAACGAGGCAAGCCAAGTTATGCTCTTCTGGGCATTTGCTCGCAAGGTGGATATTTTTTATATATAATGGTATTCCGGCTGTCAAGTACTTCTTGGATATATTTTATGCCGATAAAGTCTGCCGTAAATTTGGCAGGAAATCTATAATTGCTTGAATTGACTGAATTCAATCGGAATTATACGGTTGATATAGTCATTTCATAGTAGATCGCCAAATTGTTGATATTTGCGGAATTTATCCTTGACTTGGGTGCAACAAATTTCTATTATCTGTCGAAGAAGAATATTTTGAGCAAATGCCCACAACAGGATTCTTTATCATGCAGGTATCGGTCGTGTACTTGCAGGATATCATCGAGTCAACCAAAACGGATCTATTTCAGGTTCAGGATTCAAAACAAAATTTAGATTTTTAATTTCGGATTTCCGATTTAAGGAATTTTACCTGTCGTGAGCTTCTGTGTCGAACGGTCCATTAAAATTGATTGAGCGCAGCGATTTCCACAAATCCGAAATCCAAAATCTAAAATCCCAAATTGTGAATCGTGACGTCAGAGGAATAAAACGGAATGAATATATAGATGCAGCGTTGGCATAAATTAATCACAGCAGGGTACAGCTATGAACCTGCGGACCCTTATAAATGAGGAGGTAGTACTATGGCTTTTACCAGAAAGCAAATATTGGAGCGGTTGCAAAAAAGTATTGATGCCGGAATCCCGATCATCGGTGGCGGAGCAGGCACCGGGATCTCTGCCAAATTCGAGGAGGCCGGCGGCGTAGATCTCATGGTCATTTACAATTCCGGCCGTTTTCGCATGGCCGGCCGCGGGTCTTTGGCCGGCTGCATGCCCTATGGCGATGCCAATGCGATTGTGATGGAGATGGCCAACGAAGTTTTGCCGGTTGTTAAAGACACGCCGGTCCTGGCAGGCGTCTGCGGCACCGATCCATTCAGACTCATGGATAAATTTCTGCAACAAGTCAAAGACGTCGGATTTTCCGGGGTCCAGAATTTTCCCACCGTGGGGCTGTTTGACGGTCAAATCAGGCAGAACCTGGAAGAGACGGGCATGGGCTATGGGCTGGAAGTGGACATGATCGCCAAGTGCAATGAGTTGGATATTTTTACCACACCCTATGCCTTCAGCGCCGATGAAGGCAAGGCCATGGCCCAAGCCGGGGCCGATGTGGTGGTTGCTCATTTAGGCCTTACCACCAAGGGTTCCATTGGTGCCACCACCGCGTTTACGCTGGAGCAGGCTCCGGCTAAAGTGCAGGAAATTGCCGACGCCGCCAAAAGCGTGAATCCCAACGTGATCTGCCTTTGCCATGGCGGTCCCATATCCATGCCGGAAGATGCTGAGTACGTCCTGCAAAATACCGAGGGCGTCCACGGGTTTTACGGCGCCTCGAGCATGGAGCGGCTCCCGACGGAGGTGGCTATTACCGAGCAGATGAAGAAATTCAAGGCGATAAGGTTCTAAATTTTTCTATACCGCTATCCGATCAAGAGATTCCGGTGGGGCGGATATTGCGCAGTTTATAGGTTTTAGGTTTCAGGTGTCAGGTTTCGGGTGTCAGGGAACTGAGGTGCGAAATCCTCTCTTATGAAACTACATAAAATGACGAATGAATAATGAATAATGACGAATGTTGGAATCGCTTCGCGATATCTTTTTTTAAAACGGCAGAATACATTATTCGACGTTCGATGTTGGACGTTCGATGTTCAACGTTCATTAGTTTCTTGTCTTTGATCAGACCGGCTGTCCTTTAGCCGGAGGCCGTCGCTCTTATGAAACTACTCCTGTATTAACTCCAAAGCAGGGTATTTAAATCGTGCTCGTCCTCGTACTCGTGCTCTGGATTGAAAGCGGCTCAAAAGCTTCGAGGACGAGCACGAGTACGAGGACGAAACGGCAAATGAGTTCATAGAAAACTGCGTCGATTTGCTGCAGTTTCTATTCCGATCAGACTGGACGCCCGCGGCCTGAGGCGGAGCTGAACACTGACAACTGAAACCTTTGAATCATCGGCGCGGGCGGTAACATCGATCACATATGGTCGCTATGATGTCGCCCAGCGCCCAAGGCAACCAGAGGAGGACGATATGGCAAAGGCGTATTCACGTGGAGAGGTCAATGCCCGGCTGAGAGAGACTTTGAAACAGGGCAAACCCATTATCATCGGCGGTGCGGGGGATGGGTTTACCGCCAAGCTGGAGGAAAAAGGCGGTCTGGACGTCATCGGCATCTACAACTCGGGACGATTCCGGCACTACGGCGCCGGCTCGCTGTCCGGTCTGATGCCGGTGGGACGAAACCAGGATATGGTCATGGACTACGCCTGCGAGGTCTTGTCCATGGTCAGGCATACGCCGGTGATTGCCGGTTTTTGCTCCCAGGACTCAAGGACGCTGTGGGAGTACTGGTTCAAGACCCTGACCGACATGGGCGTATCCGGATTTATGAATTTCCCGACTGTCGGACTGATCGACGCCGACTCACATTACCGCAAAAATCTGGAAGAGTCCGGTCTGGGCTACAGCAAGGAAATCGAGGTTCTGAAGTTGGCACATGAAATGGATTTGTTTACCATCGGCTATTGCTTTACCCCCGATGAAGCGGAAATGGTGGCCAAAGCCGGAGTGGACGTGGTCGCCTGCCACGTCGGGCTGACGTCGGGGGGCTTGATTGGTGCTGAAAGCGTGATGAGCCTGGAGGAGAGTGCGCGGGTAACCAACGAGCTGATCGAAGCGGCCCGGCGCGCGCGCCCGGAAGGGGATTTCTTGCCGATCACCCACGGCGGTCCGATGGAGGATCCCGAGAGTACAACTTATGTGATGGAAAACACCGAGGCCGTGGGCTACCTGGGCGCATCCAGCATCGAACGGACGCCGGTTGAACCGGCCGTGATAAAAGTCTGCGAAGATTTTAAAAACATGCCGGTAAACGTTCCCGACTGGCTGAAGCTGTGAAGAGAATCAGGCGGAATTTGAGAAGTGAGGCCGGTTGTTTTACAGATATCTGCTTATATGTGAATAGTATAGAATGGGTTTCAGGTGTCAGCCGAGACGATCATGATGAGCGAGTGCCAAATTTTATTGCAACCTGTTCTTCAGGGCTACCAGTCTAGTGGCGGGGTTTATCCCCGCCAAAAACTTGGCGACTATCACTGCTAAACTCACTTAGCCGGTTCGTTGGTGGAAAACGGCGGTAACCGCCGTTTAGGCGGGGATAAACCCCGCCGCTACACTGTCGGTCAAGCCCATCGACATTTGCAGTTTCACACGAGCACCACTTTTGGCTAAAGGACATCCGGTCTGATCGGATAAGTAACTTCATCCGAAAATCGTTCGTTCATAGATCGTGGGAGCGGTTTTCAACCGCGATTACCCTGGTAATTCGCAGTGATTGCAGATTTAGGAGGAGAAGTTGATATGGCCAAAAAATACACCCGCCGGCAAGTGCGGGATCGACTACATGAACAGGTCGAGGCAGGCAGACCCCTGCTGATGTTCGGAGCCGGCATCGGGCTGACCGCCAAGTGTGCCGAACTGGGTGGGGCCGACCTGATCGCCGTTTATTCCACCGCCATCTATCGCATGAAAGGCCAGCACACGCTCATGGCATTTTTGCCATACTCCAACGCCAACGAACATGTGGCGAAGATGGCGACCGAGATTCTGCCGGCCGTCAAAGAAACGCCCTGCATTGTCGGTATCGGCGCCCACGATCCAAGCCTGGACATGGAAGGATTTCTGGACCGGATGATTGCGCTGGGCTTTTCCGGGGTGACCAACGAGCCTTTTGCCGGGATTTACGGGCCGGCGTTTGCCGCTCAGCTGGAGCAGGCCGGATTGGGTTTCTCCCGCGAAGTCGAATTGATTGCAATGGCCCATGAAAAGGATATCTTCACTTCCGGCTGGGCCTTCAATCCGGAGGAAGCCCGCCACATGGCAGCGGCCGGCGCCGATGTGGTCGGTGCGCTTGTCGGCGTCACAGCCGGAGGCTTGAGCGGCGCCGAAAAGTCACAAACATTGGAGGAGGCCACCGAACTGGTGCAGGCCATTTGCCAAGCGGCCAAGGAAGTGAATCCGCAGGTTATGATCTTAACCCATGGCGGCCCTTTCAAAGATCCTGCTTCCGCGGAATACTCGATTGCGAATTCCGACGCGGTCGGATATGCCGCCGGCTCCAGCGGAGAACGGATGCCGACGGAAAAGGCTGTGATCGAAGTGACCGAGTCGTACAAAAGAATGAAATTGAAGTAGAGTGACTATTGGGTATTAGTTATTGGGTATTGGGTAATGGGTATTGGGTATTAGGTAATGGGTATTGGGTAATGGGTATTGGGTATTAGGTATTGGTATTTGGGTATTGGTTATTAGGTATTGGGTAATGGGTAATGGGTAATGGGTATTAGGTATTAGGTATTGGGCATTGGTTATTGGTTACTGGAACGGGATTGTCACTTGGTAATTTATCCCTGCTTTATAAAGTATAAATCCCCAACCCGGATATACCGAAAATATTGGCTATAAAGGCACTAGGACACTAAGATAAAAAATCTTATGAAAACTTCGTGCTTTGGTGTCTTGGAGGCGAAAACCTTTTGTTTGATTAATCCTTCACAACTATTAACCCATAACGGATAACTGATAACTTCCGACTCCGCAGGCAGGAATACGAGGATACTATGTCATTAAAGGTTGTGGCGTTCAACGGCAGTGCCAGACCGGATGGTAATTGCACGCTGTTGATACAAGAGGTTTTAAGCGGACTGGAGCAGCACGATATTGAGACCGACCTTGTGCAGCTAAGCCAAAAAGCGATTAAACCCTGTGTTGCCTGCTACCAGTGCCTTGAAAACCGGGACCGGCGGTGCGTGATAGATGACGATGATCTCAATACCTGCATTGACAAAATTATTGAGGCCCAGGGGATCATCATGGCCTCTCCCACTTATATCGGCGATGTCAGCTCGGTTACCAAGGCCTTGATTGACCGGGCCGGTTTCGTGGCCCGTTCCAACGGCAATATGTTTCGCCGGAAAGTGGCGGCGGCCTTGACTGCGGCCAGTTGGGGCGGCGCCATCCACACCTTTGAAACCCTCAACCTCTTTTTCCTGATCGGCGAGATGATTGTCGTGGGATCAAGCAATTGGAACCTGGGATTCGGGCGGGAAAAGGGCCAGGTGCTGCAAGACCGGAAAGCACTGGCGACTGTACGGACATTGGGTCACAATATGGCCTGGGTGATGAAGAAATTACACAGATAATTCTATGGAACCACAAGACAAACAAGGATTTTTCGCGGATCGTTCGGACCTTAATCCGGAAGATTATGTTATATTCGACTATTACTTTGAATCAACCATCGATCCGGAAGATGCGGCGGCCAGCCTTTGCCAGGAACAGTCTACCGCGCAGTGGAAGCGGGTCGGCATCGATGAAGATCTGCGTGACCGCTTCGGTGCCAAAGTTATCGAACTTTCCGTCGAACGGGAGTTGGACGCACCATCTTATCCGCTGCTGACAAAATTAACCGGGCGCTGCTGGGGATGCCGGGCTAAAATTGCCCATCCCCATGGCAATTTCGGGCCCAAACTGCCGGCCATGTTGGCAGCGGCTTGCGGGGAAGGCACTTTTTTTTCAAAGGGCATATCCGTTATCAAGCTGTTTGATATTGAATTTCCCGACAGTTTCCTGGAGCATTTTGAAGGTCCGAAATTCGGCATCGAGGGATTGCGGGATATCCTGCAGGTTTATGACCGGCCTTTGTTTTTTGGCGTGATCAAACCGAATTTGGGATTAAACCCTGAGCCATTTGCGGAACTGGCATACACGGCTTGGCTGGGAGGCCTGGATATCGCCAAAGATGATGAAATGCTTACAGATGTTGAGTGGTCGCCATTGGAGCAGAGAGCCGCATTGGTAGGGCAGGCCCGAAAGAAGAGTGAAGAAGAAACCGGTGAGAAGAAAATATACCTGGCGAATATTACCGATGAGGTCGATCGCTTAATCGAATTGCATGATATCGCTGTGGCGGGGGGTGCCAATGCCTTGCTGGTGAATGGGATGACCACCGGCTTGAGTGCGATACGGATGCTCAGAAAACACACCCGGGTGCCCCTCGTCGGCCACTTTCCCTTCATTGCCGCTTTCACCCGGGCCCCTTACCTAGGCCTTCATTCCAAATTGATAACCAAGTTGCAGCGCTGTGTCGGCTTTGACGTGATTATCATGCCGGGGTTTGGTGAACGGATGAAAACTCCGGATGAAGAGGTCGCGCTCAATGTGCAGGAATGCTTAAATCCCTTGGGCGACATGAAGAAAACCCTGCCGGTCCCGGCTGGTAGCAATTGGGCGGGTTCGGCCCCGGCTATTTACGATCGACTGGGCACTATTGACTTCGGGGTTGTTCCGGGCCGCGGGGTGTTCAACCACCCCATGGGACCCGGGGCCGGAGCGACTAGCCTGCGTCAGGCCTGGGACGCGCACCGGAAGGGAGTCGCATTAGAAGCCTATGCCCAGGATCACCCGGAATTGAAAGCTGCGATTGAAGCGTTTGGGGGATAGGTTCAGGGTTCAAGGTTCAGAGTTTCAAGGTTTGGGGCTTCGACTGTATGTATCTTGATGAAAATTTCGGATTTTAGATTTTTGGATTTTGGATTGGCGGTATCGCTTCAGTCTTGGGGCTTCGCCCTTCGGGCTACGACCCTAAAAGACGACCCTACAGGTCGCTCTGTCCTTAAATAAAAAAGCCAGAATACCTTAAATCCGCAATCCGCAATCCGCGATCCGCAATTAAAAATCTAAAATCTAAAACCTGCCTTCAAGTTCATTATGGACAATAACCCTCCGAAGTAATGGCGCTAGGCACCTAACTATACCACGTCACTATTTCCTCCAGCGATTGGCGGGTTTTGGCGGGCGGCTCTGATTTCCGGTATCCGAAGGCCACCATACAGGCGATTCCAAATTTTTGGTTATCAACACCTAATTCCTGCTGAAGCACGGCATTAATTTTATCGGCCTGGAATCCTTCCATCGGGCAGGAATCTATTCCAACCATTGCTGCCGCCGTCATCATATTGGCTAAACTGATATAGGTTTGCCGGCAGGCCCAGTCGAATATGGCCCGTTCGGATTCCAGAAGTTTAAAATCGTTGCGCTGAAAAGTCTCGATATATTTTAACCTGGCACTAATTGCATCTTGGGGCATTTGCTTTACATTTTTCATAAAATCTTTCATGTATTGACTGTCGTATTTCATGAAAAAGCCCTTGCGGGCTACTATGACTAGGAGGTGGCTTGCGGTCGGGATCTGTTTCTTTCCGCCCCAGGCGTGCGCTTTTAATTTTTCGCGCAAATCCTGATTCTGAACGACCAAAAACTTCCAGGGTTCGAAACCAAAGGAACTGGGCGACAACCGGCCGGCATTCAGAATGAATTCAAAATCCGGATCAGATATTTTTTTTTCAGGATCAAATTCTTTGCAGGCGTGTCGATAATTAAACGCTTCGATGATGGTCTCTTTCATGCTGTTCCTCCAAAAGTTTTTCAAGACGTTAGCCGGGAAAGCTTATACACCAGTTGAGTCGAAAACCGCTTGATAGTTATTCGTTATTGGTTAATGGTTAAAAAGGAAAGGAATCTGTTTTTATGTCTCGGTGACAGCCGGAATGCATTATCAGTAGTGGCTCCATATCGTGGGGTGGGCTGTGCCCACCAAACTTTGAATTTGTCATTGTTCGAAGGTGGGTCCAGCCCACTCTACTGATTTAATTTGTCGGAGATGGGAGGAGCCCTACAGGCACTCAATTAAGCTATTTATGGCGTTCGACAGGCAGAGGGATACAGCTGTAGGGGAGGGGTTTATCCCCTCCCGCAGGACCCGCTGCAACCCGTTAATCCCAGAACCTCCAGCTGTATTGAGAAATTGATGTTTTCGGATGCCAACGGAGGCGGGGATAAACCCCGCCACTACAAAAATTGGAAATTTTTTTAAAGCTACCCATATCTCAGCGTTTATGGAGCAGAGCACACCCTACATTAATAATTCAGGAACTCGAGCATCTTGTCTGCCACGGCATCTGCGAACTCGTCGTCGTTGATATTACAGTCCAGTTTGTAAACCGGAATGTCCGTCCTGAGATTTTCTTGGACTGCATCAAAAAATGCCTGATTGGCTTCGGGCCACCAGAACTCCTTGCCGGGGGCATCCAGCATGGAAAATCCTTTCAACGGCAGGAAAAAAGCCACCGGTCCCGGCGACATATTGGCTTTTTGCGCCAGTATCTGCCCAATGGCCGCATTTTCAGCGGGATTGGTTCGCATCAGGGTGACATTGGAGGCCCATTGGTTGAAAAGTCGATCGTCGTATTTTTGGGGTACATCGTTGTAGGCGGAGAAGTTGGCCATGTCAATACAACCCGGCACAATCACCTGGGGAATGCCTTTTTGTGAGACGATGTCGTAGCGGTTGGGACCGCCTGACAAAACGCCGCCGGTGACCTGATCCGCCCATTCGGTCGTTGTGATGTCCAGCACACCGCTGATATAACCATCGGCGGCCAGACTTTCCAGGGTCTCGGGGGTGCCGACCTGATGGAAAATCAACACCTCGAAGCCTGCCTGCTCCAGGATCGAACGGCACCGATTGACAACCGGGGTCGTATTGCCGAACATGGAAGCCGCCAGAAGCGGTTTTTCTTCAATCTCCGGTGCCGGCGTTTCAACCATACCGATGACGGCCCCGACGGCGTTGGCATATGCCAGGGCACTGATGCGGTTGATACCGGCCACATCCACGATAGGCGGTACCATGACAATATCCCGCGTTTGGACGTAAGGCCGGGTATTCCCGGATGCATGCGTACTGACCATGACTTTGGGCACACCGAGTGGCAACGCCCGCATGGCGGCCGTTCCAATGTCGGTGCCGGCCGACCCCCCCATGGAGATGACTGCCTGAATCCGATCGGCGCTATGCAGATCGACGATAACCTTGACGATCCCCTGGGACATCGTTCCAATTGCCAGTCCGCGATCCGACTTCTCTTTCAAAGTTACCAGGCTGGTGCCGGCGGCCCCGGCTACTTGATCGGCCGCCACGTCTGGTTCGAACCCGGGATTTTCCATTATTCCGACGTCTATCACCAGTGCCTTGTGACCGCGCTTTTCAATTTCTTTTTTGACAAACAGGAATTCGTCGCCTTTCGTGTCCAGAGTGCCAATTACGGCGATTGTCCGAGCCATATTAAACTCCTTTAAATCGTTTGTTTCGCTGCTTTTCCGATATTGCCGATTCAAACGTTTTCCAGTGGTTGCCATTAGCGTCAGTGATTTGATTCAAACGATTTAAAATTGGATCAAGGTCAACCTAATGTCAACCAAAATATGCGCCAGTTTAGCAATTTGAAGATCTCAAAAATATTGATTGCCAAGCGTCCGGATAATCGATAACTAAGGATAAAGGTTCAAGGTTCAGGGTTTAAGGTTCAGGGTTCCGGGTCTGGGGCTCGCTACTCGGCATTCGGCATTCGGTTTTCGGAATTCGGTGTTCCGGGTTCTGTGCTCGGATTCCTTAATAGTGTGAATTTAGAATTGAACCGGATCGGACACTAAGAAAATTACAGTGAAGGGTTGATTTTTATGCAGATAGAAATCTTGGATTTAGTCGAAGGGGCCAAACAGGCCCGGGGATTGACGGTAATTATCGATGTCTTCCGGGCTTTTTCCACGGCCTGCTACGTTGTGCGCAACGGCGCTAAAGAGATTATCCCGGTGGGCGATGTCGATCTGGCGTATGAGCTCAAGAAAGAAAACCCGGACTGTGTCCTGATGGGGGAGCGCCGTGGCAAAATGCTGCCGGGTTTTGACTACGGCAACTCACCGGCAGATATTCAGGCCGTCGATTTTTCAGGCAAATCCGTCATTCAGACCACCTCGGCCGGGACCCAGGGTTTTGCCAATGCCAGAGACGCCGACGAGTTGATCAGCGGCAGCTTCGTCAATGCCGAGGCCATCGTGGCCTACATCGAAAAAAAGTCGCCCGCCACCGTCTCCCTGGTTTGCATGGGAACCTGGGCCGAGACCCCCAATGATGAAGACACCCTTTGTGCGGAGTATATTGCGGCACGCTTGAACAAACAGAAAGTGGATAAACAGGCCATTTACCGCCGGCTCAAGGATTGCAAAACAGCCCGGATTTTTTTCGATTCGGCCGTGACCTGGGCCCCGGAAGCGGATTTCGATCTTTGTCTGGACATCGGGCTATGCGATTTCGTCTTGAAGGCGGAAAAGTTTGGGGATGATTTGTTGGCGCTGAAGCCCATGTATCTCTAATTGAGGTTCAGAGGTTCCGAAGTTCAGCCGGCCGTTGGCTGGAGAAGCGGCCAAATTTATTTGACGAGAAACTAAAGAACATTGAACATCGAACGTTGAACATCCAACATCGAATAATGTATTCTGTCCATTTTAAAAAAGATTAAGCGAAACGATTCCTTATTGGACGTTCGATGTTGGGCGTTCGATGTTCGACGTTCATTTTTCTTTCGATACCGCTGTCACGAAGAGTTTCAGGTCAACTTACTGACACCCGAAACCTGACACCTGAAACCCTATATATTGCGTCTTTGCTGGAAACATTTTCGATTCTCCGGCTCTGGAGCTCGATTAGGATACCACAATAGAAACGAACATTCTTGCAGTTCTGACGGCAATCCTGGTAGGGATTGCCAAGACCGGCATCAGCGGGATGGCGATCCTTGTCGTTCCCCTGATTGCCATGGTTTTTCCGGCCAAGGAATCCGTGGGCGCCCTGGTGCCGATGCTGATTGCCGGCGATATTCTGGCGGTTGTCTATTACCGGCAGCATGCTCAATGGGGGCAGCTGGTTAAGCTGTTGCCGGGGGTTGCGGCCGGCATGCTGGCCGGTGGTTTGTTTTTGACCCAGTTGGACAACGAATCCATGCGCATATTCCTGGGCGCTTTCGTGCTGCTGCTGCTTATATTGGAAGGAGTTGCGCGGCAGCTGGATTTAAATGAATTCAAGAAAATGCACAGCGTGGCCATTCTGATCGGCGCCGCCGCCGGTTTCGGGACCACGGTCGGCAACGCCGCCGGACCCATCATGGGTATTTATCTGGTGATGATGGGGCTGGATAAAATACAGCTCATGGGGACCGGCGCTTGGTTCTTTCTGATTGTGAACACATCGAAACTGCCGATCTTTCTCTACAATGACATGATCGGTCTCGAAACCCTGCGTTTTTTTGCCTATATGCTGCCCTTTGTCGTTATCGGCACGTTTCTGGGCCGCAAACTATTGATGGTTCTATCACAAAAAATATTCAACTACCTGGTTCTGCTGTTTGCCGGTGCCGCAGCTATGATGCTGCTGTTCTTTTAATAAAAATAAACAGACAGAGCAAAGCGAAACCATAAATCTTCAATCGTCATTCTTCAATATTCATTTCCGGCCTCGCCGGTTGGGTAACAGGATTTTACGATGGCTGAATTCAAATTCTCAAATGTCGAACGTGAAATGGAAGTTTACGGCTATGATTCGGTGGTCAAAAGCCACTGTCGCATGTGTCACGGAGGTTGCGGGGTCCTGGTTTATACCAAGGACGGCAAGGCGGCCAAAATTGCCGGTGACCCGGACTGCCCCATCAATCACGGAACCCTCTGCAGCAAGGGGCTGGCTTCCACCCAACTGGCCTACCACCCGGACCGGTTGACGCACCCCGTGCGCCGGGTGGGGCCCAAGGGCAGCGGCCAATGGGAACGAATATCCTGGGATGAGGCGTTGGATGCCATTGCCGACCGGGTGCTGGACTATAAAGACAATTTCGGGGCGGAATCCATCGTGCTGGGCTACGGCACCGGCCGGGAAAACGAGGCCGTGATTTATCGCTTTGCCAATTTGTTGGGGACGCCCAATGTGTTGACGGCCGGCCATTTCTGTTATGGGCCCCGCATCGCCACCAGCATCATCACCTGCGGCTCGAATCCGATTGTGGATTACGAAAACAATCCCCGCTGTATCATGGTGTGGGGCAACAACCTGACCATCAGCAACCCGGATTGCTACAAGGGCGAGCCCTTTTCCAACAGCCTGAAGGCCGGCGCCAAATTGATTGCCGTCGATCCCCGGCGCACGCCGATATCCGCCCGGGCCGATGTCTGGCTGCCGCTAAGACCCGGTACCGACACGGCCCTGGCCCTGGGCATGCTCAACGTAATTGTCAACGAAGAACTTTATGACCGGGAATTCGTGGCCGAGCATGTCTACGGCTGGGAGCAGTTTGTGGCGCGGGTCAACGAGTATCCACCGGATAAAGTCGCCGAAATCACCTGGCTGCCGCGGGAAAAGATCGAAGCCGCCGCGCGTCTGTTTGCCAACATCCGGCCGGCGGCCATCCAGTGGGGGGTGGCCATCGAGCAGCAGATCAACTGCGCCGACAACAACCGGGCCTTGATGGCCCTGATGGGCATCACCGGCAACATCGATGCCAAGGGCGGCCAGGTGTTGTTCAACACCCCCAAAATCAGAAATGTGGGCAACTTCGGTGCCCACCGCCTGCTGCCCCACCAGCAGGCTGAAAAGCGGCTGGGGGGAGATCGCTTCCGGCTGGCCGGCAATTTTGCCATCATCAATCCCAAATGCGTCTGGGATGCCATTCTCAAAGAAGAACCGTATGCCGTCAAAATGCTGTTTTTGATCAGCTCCAACCCGATCCTGACCCGGGCCAATGCCCGCGAAGTTTACCGCGCGCTGGAAAAGGTCGAGTTTATGGCCGTGGCCGACTTTTTCCTGACGCCGACGGCCGAGCTGGCTGATATCGTATTGCCGGCCGCCACCTGGCTTGAAATGGATTATATCGGGGACTTCTGGAAACGCCACGGCTATTTGTTACCGCGGCGCAAGGTTATCCAGGTCGGCGAATGCCGCTCAGATCATGAAATGCTTAACGATCTTGGTCACCGGGTGGGGCAGGGCGAGCAATGGTGGGCTGACTTTGAAGGCGGCCTGGACTACATTCTCGAACCGATGGGGATGACCTGGCAGGATTTCAAGAAGAAAGATTATGTGCGGGGGGAAGTCTGCTATCAGAAGTATAAGGAGCGCGGATTTTCCACCCCCACCAAGAAATTTGAACTTTATTCGACCCTGCTGGAAAACTGGGGCTATGATCCCCTGCCGCAATACCGTGAACCGCCGGAAAGCCCCGTGAGCACCCCGGAGCTGTATGACCAATATCCGTATATCCTGATCACCGGCCGCCGTCTGCCGGGATTTTTCCACACCGAAAACCGGCAGCTGTCATGGATGCGGGAGCTGCACCCGGAACCGGTGGTTGAAATTCACCCGGCGACGGCCCGCAAAGAAGGGATTCGGGAAGGGGACTGGGTCGTTATCGAATCCGCCCGGGGCAAGGTGCGGCAGCGGGCCAAACTGTTTGACGGGATGGATCCCCGGATCATCTCGGCCGAACACGGCTGGTGGTTTCCGGAGAATAAAGATCCTGGCCACGGCTGGGATGAATCCAACATCAACATTCTGACGGACAATGACTATGAAAGCTGCGATCCGGCCATGGGGGCGACTAGTGTCAGGACCTTGTTGTGTAAAGTATATCCGGAGGAAAAAAGAATTGAGGAATTAAGGGATTGAGGGATTGAGGAATTGGGAGGTTATGAATTTTGGATTTTGGAATTCGGATTTTAGATTGGCGGTGTCGCTTTGCTCCGTCTATATAATAAAATGGACCGTTCGACAAAAGACTCACGACAGGCAGAATACCTTCAATTCCTGAATTCCTAAATTTCTAAATTTTTTAGCTCCTAAATCCCTGAATCAAATCCGTCGGTAATTTGAATGCCGTTGAAGGAAGACAACATGCCTCACTTTGAAATCAATATCGATGAAGAACTCTGCTGGGGTTGCCGAACGTGTGAAGTCGCCTGCAAGCAGGAAAACCGGGCGGCGGAAGGCGTCAAATTGATCGCGGTGCGGGAAGGCGGATCCCGGCAGACTGCCGACCATCAGGAATCTGTATATCAGGTCAACCTGTGCCGGCACTGCGACGATCCGCCCTGTGCCGATGCCTGCCCGGAAGCGGCCATCAGCAAACGGGACGACGGTCTGGTCATTATGGATTACGAGCTGTGCACCGGGTGTCAGGCCTGCATCGCCGAATGCCCCTACGATGCCATCGACTTTGACGATGACAGCGATATCGCCCAAAAGTGCAACCTCTGCCATCACCGGGTGGATCAGGGCCTGATCCCTTCCTGTGCCGATAATGTGTGCCTGGCGCACTGCATTCATTTTCAGGCGCACGATATATGAAATACGTGTTATTTGAAATTATTACCGGTTTTATTTGGTGGTGGAGAAATTCGATTGCGGAATGCGGATTGTAGATTGCGGATTTATGGAATCGCTCGCGCAGCGCCGGCGCTTGCGCCGCGTGTCGCTCTGTCATTTTTTATAAAACAGGCAGAATACCTTAAATCTAAAATCCAAAATCCCAAATATATTAGGACGGTGAGTTGGTATGAAAATTATAAGCAAATCCATATCCGTGGCCCTCATTTTACTATCTCTGGTTTCGTTGGCTGCCGCTCAAGTCGACCGCTTGCAGGAAATGACGATGGTGGTCCCGGCCCAAAGCATTGCCAGAACCATCGAACCGCTGCTGCCGTATAAAATCGATTTCGGTAAAAATTTTGTCGGCGATTTGTACATTCAATCCATCGAGAACATCAAAATTAAAGAAGGCAAAATCTTTTTCTCCTGTCTCATCAGCGGCAAAGACCTCAAATATGCAACAAAAGTTGGTAAGCAGACCCTCAATTTTATGGTCGGCGAGGTAAACCTGCCGAGCCGGTGGGAGGTGTCGTTCAAGTATGACAAGAGCACCGGGAAGCTGTTAATATCTCCTTACCTGCTGGGCTCGAAAGATGAAAAAGATTTCAGCCAGGGTGATGTGCTGATGAATTCTCTGCTGATAGCCCTCGGCAGTGTGGAATACCCCCTTGATTTGAACAATCTAAATCCGGTTAAAACCCAATTTTACAATCAGCTGGTGACGCTGAAAGTGGCGATTGCCGATATCTATGCCGCGGATGACCGGCTTTTTATCGAACTGATTCCGGCGGTTCAACTACAGAGGAAGCCATAATGAAGTAGACATATAAGCTGCCTGAGCTAGACAACAAATTCGTGCCGTTCAAGAAATGGCCTTCGGTGTTAGGCTTTCGGCCTTAGGTGAAGGCTGAATTTCGATTTTGCGTTTTACTTTGTGTCTAAAGATTTTATGCTCGTCTTAGTAAAAGCCTAATGATTAGTTGATTTTCAGTCGGTCCAATGCCGGTTTGTGTGCCTAATTCGTCCAGAATCCGGACTATTGTCGCTGGCGTTCAGCTATGCTGAATTTTTGCAATATCGGCGCAGGATGAGTTCTGCCCACCTTTGACATATGAAGTCAGCTGTCATTGGCCCACACACAGCCCACCCTAGTGCAAAGACTTCTTGCAACGATAATTTACTTGACATTGCGCATATGTGCGTTGTAGTATTATGCGCAACGCAATTCTGTGTAGCGCATTTATGCGCAATAGGGATGGAACATGAATCCTTTTTACTATGGACAAATCGTTAAAGATGAAAATTTTTGTCGACGTCCGGAGCTGGTTGAGAAACTGAAGACCAATATCAAAAGAGGGCAAAATGTCTATATTCAGGGGGAAAGGCGCACCGGCAAATCTTCATTGATTTTTGAAACTGTCCGCAATCTGAAAAAATTCAGACTGATCTATGTTGATCTTTTGGAGGCGAAAACCTCTGATGATTTTCTGAAACGAGTTGTCATGGCTGTTGCCTCGATGGAGAAAAGCGCCAGGTTTTTCGAGCAGATATTCCAGAAGCTGTCTCATATGAGGCCCCTGGCATCCATCGACCCGCTTACCGGTTTGCCTACCTTGACAATAGATGCTGCCGTGGAGCTGAAATCGGATTCGATTCCCGGCGTATTGGATCTGATAGCATCCTACCAACTGAAAACAAGACCATTGGTCGTGGTATTTGACGAATTCCAGGATGTTCTGAATTTGAAAGATGCCCGGGAAGCTTTGGCATTGTTGCGAAGCAAGGTGCAGTTGCAATCCGAAATTGCATACGTCTTTGCCGGCAGTATACGCAATAAAATGGACAGTATTTTCAACGATCCGGATAGCCCTTTTTTTAAATCTGCCATACCGATCCATGTCGGATTCCTGGATAAAAATATTTTTCAGGATTTCATTACCCAAAAATTTAAAACCGGGAAGCGACAGATAACCGCCAATTCCCTGAACAGCATATTCGAAATCTGCTTTAGTATTCCCGGTGATGTGCAACAACTGTGCAGCGCATTGTGGGACACAACATCCTTTGGCGCCCGGATTACAGAGAATCATATACCCGTGGCGCTTGAGCAAATTTTTTCCCATGAACTCAAAGGCTACGAAACAATTCTTAAAATCATTTCCGTGCAACAGCTGAAATTGCTGACGGGTTTAGCCAGATTGGGAGGAAAAGCGCCGATGTCCTCTGAGTTTTTGAAAAATACCGGGTTTTATCAGGCTTCTTCGGTGAAACGAGCTTTAGACAGACTTATCGAACTGAGAATCATATTTCATTACGAAGACGAGTACAGGTTTGTAAATCCATTCTTCAGAGCATGGCTTTTATATAAAAAGCTATAGTCCCGGATCCAATTTGGAGACATGCAAGCAGTCAAACGGGCATCATTTTTTCAATTCCATCGAAATCAAAATCTTCCGCCAATCTGATCAATTCATCACAAAAGGGCGCCGTACCATCCAAATAATTGCGGATATCGTCTGCAACTTTGCCGTAGTTTGACCCGAAATCAAGCAGAAGTTTGCGATAAAGGCGTTGGTTGCCCATCAAACGCGCCAGGCCGGCCGGCAAATCAAATCCCGGCAAAGAATCCGGCAGCTCATTTGCAGTGCCACCGACCTTGTCCGGGATTTCCGGCGCATCCGGTAACTGAGTTGTACCGGATGTGTTTTGCTCGCCAGTCGGTTTGATCCACCTATGCAAAGCGGCAAACAGTTGGGCGGGGTCGATGGGTTTGGTGACGTGATCATTCATGCCGGCGGCGATGCTCTTTTGCTCATCACCCGCCATGGCATGGGCTGTCATGGCGATGATAGGAATGTTTTTGATTGCGGATTGCGGATTGCGGATTGCGGAATTTAAAGCGGAATCTTTGTCAATTTTATTGACTAGTCCGATTTTTTCCTGGTGCTCTATGCTTGCAGCGGCGAAGCCGTCAGTTAAAGACGGATCCTCTGCTCTCTGTCCTCTGTCTTCTGTCCTCTGTCTTCTGCTTTGAGCTTTGAGCCTTGAGCTTTGAGCTTCTCCTCTTCCTGCTTTGAGCTTTGAGCCTTGAGCTTTGAGCTTCTCCTCTTCCTGCTTTGAGCCCTGAGCTTTGAGCTTTTCCTCCCACTTCCGAATCTGCCTCGTGGCGGTGTACCCATCCATAGTCGGCATTTGAATAGCCATGAGGATGGCTTCGAATTCCGATGATTTTACCAGCTACACCGCTTCTTTGCCCACGCCGAAGTCGGCCGTAAAGCTAAAGGTTGTGCCCTTGCCGGGCTCGCTTGCCACCCGGATATCGCCGCCCATCAGATTGACCAGGCGTTTGCTGATGGTCAATCCCAGGCCGGTCCCGCCGTACTTGCGGGTCGTCGAGGTGTCGGCCTGGGAGAAGGCCTGGAAAAGCTTGGCCTGTTGTTCGGCCGTCATGCCGATGCCGGAATCCCGCATGGCAAATTCGAGGGTGACCCTATCTCCCGATGCTTCCATTATTTTTGTGGACAGCACGATCTCACCCTGCTCCGTAAACTTAACTGCGTTGTTGCCGAGATTGACCAGGATCTGATTGAGCCTTAAAGAGTCGCCCACCAGAAAATTGGACACCCCGGGATCGAGGTCAAATAAAACTTCCAGATTCTCTTTTTCCTGGGCTTTGACGGATTAATTTGACCAGCAGCCAGGCCAGGAAGCTGACAACCAGGAAAACCGCGAGGCCGTAGCCCAGCAGCCGTCCATAAGAAATCGGCAGGGCGGCAGGTGCCGCGGTGGTTTCAATATCGGCGACGATCCATTTTTGACGGATCTGATTCATCTCCCGGGGCGTCACCGCTGCCATGGCCTTGTTCAGGGCCGATCGCAGCAGCGGCCAGTCCTTTTCATTGTAGACCCGGATGATCGGGTGCGCCTTCAAAAAGGACTGCTCTTCCCTTGTAAGCGCCTGCCGCAGCGCCCCTTCGGCCGGCGAAACGTCCGCTTTCAGAGAGATGTCTGCAAAGTCCCGCACGATCCACTTGTCTTCAAGCTGTTTTCTTTCGGATTTGCTGATTGCCTGAAGGCCATCGTTGACCTGTTGAATCTACGCCTGGTTGCCTTTGGGGAAGCCGTGTAATACACCTGGGAAAAGAGCGGTTTGTCCGCATGATATTCAAAGATATTGGTGAGATAATTTTGAGCCCACAGCCGCCACAGATCCGGGAAAAGTCCGGCCGGCCGCGACGCGGCGTCTTCGAACTTGAGCGGCGCCACCCCCACGTTGTAAGCTATCTTCAGCTCATCTGTCGCTGCTGCCTTCACCGCGGCGGCCAAACTTGAAATCATTACCAAAACCGGCTTAACAATTTTCGTGTGCTGCATATCATTGTCCTTGGATAGCGGACGGCCGGATTCACACGAAACAGATCCGACTATGTTTCTGCTTTCCGGGTAGGGTACTCAAAAAATGAGTATAAATCAATATTCACTTAAAATAGCAAATAGCTAAAACCGAAGCGTTGGGTAAAATAAATTGGGGATGACAAGCTCTGGAGAAGGGGCAACCAGGAGAGGGGGTGATGGGGGGAGGGGGATATAGGGTGAATAGAATCTATGGTTTTAGATTCTTAGCCGTTACCTACAATTTGGGGCATCTTGAGCGGATCGAGGGACTCAAAATCGAAACTTTTGGTGCCGGCCAACTGCAAAAAACCTGAATCAACCCATTTCTCGAAGGTCTCTTTTTAGTATCATTCCCGACCCCGTCTTGGGCAATTCATCGACAAATTCCACAGTTTTTGCATTGGCAAATTCTCCAATCATCGATTCCCGAAGCATTTAATCGGTTTCACCGACCCTAATTGTCAAACCGGTATCCGTAGATACGGACGAATATTTTGGCCGGTTTCCCGGATGAGTCTCGATCACCAGGCGAAGCTTGTCCGGATGACCGAAATAACGGATCTGCTTTATCCATTTGGACTGCACGGCTATTTTTTGTTCTTTGAAATGGGGGCTTCTAATCTTGGATAGGTCGAAGACGATGCGGTCCGGCTCAACCAGCTTAAAGGTATTGTAATTATTAATGGTCCCATCCGCGACAACCTTCACCGTGACGATATTATTCAGGTTCTGGGTTGTCACGGATTGCAAAACGGTTGCAGCCGGCGCGCTTGTTTCAAATGTTTCAGTTAACTGCAGTTCCGGGTGTTTTTTTGCAGTCTTCCGGACATGATTTAATGGTGGTTTAATTTTGCCCGTATTGGCCGGAGGGGCAGGAATTTTGGGGAAAGTGACCCGCAGTCCGTTTTCGTCCCGGGCGACAGCATGGGTTGCATCGACTTTTAAGGCAATATAAACGATGGAATTTATCGTTTCGTTTGCAACGCGCTCCCTGGCTGTAATGGAACCAATGATTTCATTGTCCGGCGGAATGAAGCGACCCCTGACACCGTTCAGGCTTGTCGCTGGAAAAAGCAATTTTATCTTTCTCGGATCAGGTTGGCTGACTGCTTCGTGAGCCAGCTTTTGATTGCACCGGATACCCAAAATCAGTGATTCAGGATCATCATCGATGAAAATGTCGACGATTTCGCGGGATGGATAGCTGTCTGAAACATATGGTCCTTGGGAGGCACAGCCCATCAATACCGCACTCACTAAGTTCAGGAATAGAAACAATCGACAATTCATTCGTTTCATGGTCGCATATCCAATCATTTTCATCTATCAGACTGTTGTCATCTCGTTTGCAGCATGTTGAATCGGTTGCAGCACAATTGTCGCACAAATCTAGCGATGATTGAGATTGCGGCGTCCGTTCAGATAACCAAATCCTGATGTTATTGTCAATATTGATTGCGGCATTGAAAACCCGGCGTTCCGGAACGGTTCAGAGATCATCTCTATAAAATCAAGTAGCTATCGAATTGAACGGTTGGCTGATTGAAATAAAAAAAAATGTGGTTACCATGATAAGACACATTGGATTCGATATATCGGTCCAGCTGGCAAGTATTTGCAATTTGAATTGACAAATATATAAATTGGCTTTAATGCAACGTTAAGTCGATACGGTAGTCCACCAACTTATTGTTTTGATTCCTATCTAATTGTAGCTCAAGCATACGCTTAACGAGCGCTTCCAATTCAGGAGATGGACATGATTTCATTAAAAAAAATTATCAGCGGCGTTGTTCCAGCTGCAGCACTGCTGGCGAGTTTGGTGATCCCCCAACCCGCCTCAGCTTCGGATACGGGCACGCCGACCAAAGATCTGCTGTCCAATTCCTATACGGGTAAAGTTTATTCGCCCTATGCCAGACGCGGTATCCCCGAGAGGCCCCTGTGGGGCGATTCTCACCTGCACACGTCGCTGTCAATGGATGCCGGTCTGTTCGGCAATCGCCTGTCGCCCGCTGACGCCTATCGGTTCGCCCGCGGCGAGGAAGTCGTGTCCTCCACCGGGCAGGCGGTACGCCTGTCCCGTCCCCTGGACTGGCTGGTGGTCGCCGATCACTCGGACGGCATGGGATTTTTTGGCGATATTGCGGCCGGCAAACCGGAGTTGATGGCCTACGAACAGTCGGCGCGCTGGATTAAAGCCTTGGAAGAAGGCGGCGATGCCGCGGTACAGGCATCGCTGGATTTAATCACGGCCTTTTCCAATGACAAGATGGATCCGGAAATGTTCGCCCTGTATTCACCCGGCTCAAAGCTTTACAAGAATTTGTGGGAAAAAGTCATCGACGAGGCCGAAGCCTTCAACGAGCCCGGCCGGTTTACGGCCTTCATCGGCTTTGAGTGGACCTCATTGATCAAGGGCAACAATATGCACCGGGTTGTGATGATGCGCGATGGTGCGACGCGCGCCAGGCAGGTGGTGCCATTTACCATGACGGCGCCCCAGGGCAGCCCCGATCCCCGGGATCTGTGGAAATACATGACCAACTACGAAAACAAGACCGGCGGCGAAGTGCTGGCCATCGCCCACAACGGCAATCTGTCCAACGGGATCATGTTTCCGCTGGAAGCCCAGTGGAACGGCACCAAGCTGGACGAGAGCTATGTTGCCCAGCGCAGCAAATGGGAGCCGCTCTACGAAGTCACCCAAATCAAGGGTGACGGCGAAGCCCATCCCTTCCTGTCGCCGGACGATGAGTTTGCCGATTACGAGAACTGGGATATCGGCAACCTCGATGTCAGCCAGGCCAAAACCAACGATATGCTGGCGGGAGAATACGCCCGCGAGGCCCTGAAGCGCGGTTTGGCGATCGAAAAGCGCCTTGGCACCAACCCTTACAAATTCGGGCTGATTGGCGCCACTGACAGCCATACCTCCCTGGCCACCGCCGGCGAAGACAACTTCTTCGGCAAACACAGCGGCTACGAACCCAATCCCAAACGGATGAGCCATGTTTTCATGGAAACCGACAAGGGGAAAATCGTGGGCTGGCAGATGGTGGCTTCGGGACTGGCCGCGGTCTGGGCTACTGAGAATACCCGGGAAGCCATATTCGATGCGATGCTGCGCCGGGAAGTCTATGCCACCACCGGGCCGCGCATGGCCGTGCGGCTGTTTGGCGGCTGGGAGTTCAACGCCCGGGACCTGTACACCCGCATTCCGGCCAATGCCGGCTACAAGAAAGGCGTGCCCATGGGCGGCGACCTGCGGGTGAAACCCGAGGGTGCGACTGCGCCCAACTTTATGGTGTTTGCCTTGCGTGATCCCATCGGCGCCAATCTCGATCGGATCCAGATCGTGAAAGGCTGGCTCGACGCCGACGGCGCTACCCATGAGAGGGTTTACGACGTCGCGTGGTCGGGTGACAGGGTGCCGGATAAACATGGCAAGCTGCCGCCGGTGGGCAACACGGTCGACGCGGCCACGGCCTCCTGGACCAATACCATCGGCGCATCGGAATTGATGACCGTCTGGACCGACCCCGAATTTGATGCCGGGCAGAAAGCCTTTTATTATGCGCGGGTCCTTGAAATTCCCACGCCGCGCTGGTCCACTTATGATGCCTTCAGGTTCGGCATCGATCTGCCGGAAGATGCGCCCGTCTCGACCCAGGAACGGGCTTACACGTCACCCATCTGGTACACTCCGCAATCTTGACCGGCAAATATTCTTCCATACTGCAGCGGTTTCTGCGGGAGCCGCTGCTGCATTTCATCGCCGTCGGCGGCCTGTTTTTCCTGCTTTATACGGCTCTCATTGACTTCCGCCAAAACGCGGCCCAAACTATCGTTATCACCCCTGAACGAACCCGTCAGCTGGCGACAGAATTCAACCGGGTCTGGAATCGGGCGCCCACCGGCGAGGAGCTTGATCACCTGATTGAAGAGGAAATTCGTTCGGAGGTCTACTACCGCGACGCCGTGGCGCTCGGTGTGGACCTAAATGATGCAGTTGTGCGTCGCCGGCTGCGGCAAAAGATGGAGTTTTTGACCGACACCGGCATCTATTTGCGGGAACCCGCCGCCGGTGAGCTGGAATCCTATTTTGCAGCCAACGCTCAGGCCTATCGCAGTGAGCCGCGTCTGGCGTTCCAGCAAATCTACCTGGGCGAATCCCCGCCCGCGGATATCGTTTCACAAACCCTGAAGGAACTGTTGTCGGAGCCGGCACCCGACCCATTCACATTGGGGCGGCGCACCCTGCTGCCGGCCCAGCTCAAGCTGTCGCCGCCGGGCGCGATCGACGGTGTGTTCGGCCAGGGATTCTACCATCGGATTGCCGAACTCCCACCCGGTAGATGGGATGGACCGGTCATATCCGATTACGGTGTGCACCTGGTGCGCACGCTTGACGGCCGGCCGGCCCGCCTGCCGGCGCTGGAAGAGGTCCGCGAGGTCGTACTGAAAGACTGGCGATCAGCGAAAGCAAAGGAAAACCGCGAGCAGGATTATGCTAAACGACGGGGACGCTACAAAGTCGAGATCTTCTCCGGTGAGAGTGCCGGCGGGGATGCGGATAAAAAAGGTCGCTAAATGAAAAATTTCGGTACTATAACCAATAAAAAGGTAGTTTTGATGATGCAAGCAGTCATTACATGTCTCGATCCTGGAGTATTGGAGTACTGGAGTAATGGGGTATTAAAAAAAGACCACTAACCTACAGGCATTACTCCATCACTCCACCACTCCAATACTCCGATATTAATGATATTTTAAAGCACTAAAGTGGATAACCTTCTTTTGGGTTATTGATTCGAAAATCTTTCGTGTGAATGCAGTCCCTATATCAACACGGCCGGTCTAACGGAAACTTCACAGCGAACCCGATCGACGCCGTCGACCGCGCTGACGACTTCTTCGAGTCGGCGCATGTCATCTTCACTTTCTGTCAGGCCTTTGACGAGGACCACACCTTTATCCGGCACCGTTAGGTGGAGATAGCGTGGATCGAAGTTGCTTTTTAACAGGGCGGCTTCGACTTTTTTCTCTAAGGACAGCCGGTCCATGGCCTCCAGAGCGGTCAAACTGCAGGTTTTCATTTCCTGATTTTGCGCCGCTCCAATAATAATATCGGCCGCCGACCGGGCCGACATTTTTTCGTTGCTGACGACCAGGTCAAACAGGGACAAATCGTTCCAAGCCCGGTGAAACGCAAAGCGAAAATAGCCGGCTTGGTTGTCATCGCTTTTTCGGATGAGCCGGTCGGCAACTTCCTTGCTGATCCCCTCCTGTTCCATGGCGTGCCTAATCCGCGTGGCGCGCTCGGCATAGATCAGCACATGCAGGGCGCAGCCGAAATCCCGTAGCAAATATTGTGCCCCGTGGCCGATGATAACGCCTTCACCCTTTTTGGCGACTTCGTAGATAACGGCTTCCATCAGATCCAAGAAGATATCCGGTTTGTTGCTCAGGAGCCGGTCAAAAAAGCCGGGTGCCCGCTCATCAAAACCTTTGAGGTCCGCAAGATCCCGGCCCATGTTTTGAAGCGTGCCCTGCAGCCTGGCATCGTCGTATAATTCCAGGTCCAGGCGGTCGGCCACCAGCTTGGCGATCTGATCGCCCATGCAGCCCATGCTTTGGGTAATTGTTATTAAAGACATAAAGCAAAATCCTCGTACTATCTTTGGATCCTCATTGTTATTGAGAATATCGGTTTCCTTTGATTTAGCGCTTATCCAGAATTAAGTCGGATAAATCCCAAAAACGGATAAATCCCAAAAATCAAATTCCAAATCTCAAATAAATCACAAATTCCAAAATTCAAATTCGAAACCAAACTACCTATAATGAAGTTAACCACTCGCCTATCTCCACCGATCAACAGACGAACTGACTTAAGGCATAGAAGATTATCGTGGCCTTCCAATACTTGTTTGGGTCATTGGTGTTTGGATTTTTGAATTTGTTTGTTATTTGTTTTTTGGCATTTGGAATTTTTTTACATTCAAAGACTCAACAACAGTAAGCTATACGGTTCAGCCTAATTGCTGCTCTTGTCAATCGGTAAGCAGTTTCTTAACCACAGTGATGGCCTCGCCACCATCCTGAGCATAGCCGTCGGCCCCGATATCGGCGGCAAATTTTGCATTGACCGGGGCGCCGCCGACAATTATTTTCAGTTGATTTCTAAGCCCGGCTTCTTCCAGGGCATTGATGACCAACTCCATCTGGGGCATGGTTGTCGTCAAAAGGGCCGACAGCCCCAGGATCTGCGGCCGGTGCTCGGACACCTGCTTGACGAAATTTTCGGCCTTCACATTGACGCCCAGGTCGACCGTCTCATAGCCGACGCCTTTGAGCATGGTCAGAACCATATTCTTGCCGATGTCATGGAGATCACCCAAAACGGTTCCGACTAAAATTTTAGCGCTTTTACCGACCTGGCTGCCGGCCAGATGGGGCTCGAGAACTTTCAGGGCTTCATTGAGCGCCCTGGCCGAAAGCAAAACTTCCGGAATGAAAACCGTGCCGTCTTTAAACCGTTCCCCGATGATCTCCATGGCCGAGAGCATTCCGGTATTCAGGATTTCCCGGGCATCGTAGTTTTGATCCAGCATGTCGGCGACATGGTCCACCAGTTTATTGGCATCACCGGCCAATACCTTTTCCTGTGCGCCGATCAGCATGTCATCCGTTGGTTCCGCGGTCGGGGCCGGCTGGGGCCGGGGTTGTGGCTCCGCTTCTGCCCGGGCTAGGCGTTCAGGGCTGACCGGATCAAAGCCGCCGGCCTGCAGGGGTAAATTCCCCTCCTTGGCGATTCGCTCTCCAATGTACAGCAAGCGGTCAAAATCCGCATTGGGCGGGGTCGTATCACCAATCGAAGCGATAAAACGGGTGCCGGGGGTGATAACCTGCAGCAGGTGGTCGATATAGTCTTTCAAATCCTCCCGGGTAGTGGATTCTTCCAGCAGAAACATCTCCGGAATTCCACCCTGAATGGTCATTTTGCCCGAGCGGCACCAGCGATCGTAGTACTCTTCAATATCGACCTTGGTCATGGGATACGGCGTGACCGCGTCGGCAATATCCATTTCAGACCTGGGAATTAAATCCATCAGACCGCGGTTTTCCCCGTCCGGATGAACCATCGTCAGGATGCCGGCGGCATGCAGCTGTTGGCCGGCCTGCCGGCACCAGGGCAAAATGTCTTTTTCATAGTAGGCCGGGTAGGTGATCATGTCGTCAACGTTGGAAGACCACATGACGACATCGGCCGGAGAGGCGGCCAGGAGCTCGATCAGCCGGCGGTAAATCGGCTCCAGGACCTCGATCAGTTCGGCAATTTCACGGGGATAGTCATGATAATGAAGATAAAATGCGGTTGCATCCAAAAAGGTTTTTTGAATAAAATGCATGGGGGAGGAACAGCAAATCCCCAGGCTTTGGGCCACGGCGATACCGTCTTCGCCGACCGAATCCTTCCATTGGCGAAAGCGCTCGTAGGCCGGTTTCAGCGTCAGGCCGTCAAACAGGTGAGCCAGGGTATGGTAATCTGCCTTGGTCTTGACGGCATGTTCTTTAACCCACGAAATCGAAGCGCCGGATTTCTTCATCTCCGCCGTAACGCCATGGGTGACGCTGATGGCACCCGCCGCAGTATGGTAGGTGACATGGGTCATGGACTCGTCAGGGGATTCCTGGTAGTCGACTTCTATTTCGATATCCGATGAAAACTCGAAATCATAGGGAAACTCTTTCAGACGGTAAAGTCCGATGGCCCGATGAATAATATCTTCCGGCTTTTCCGGCTTCAAGAATTCCGGCACGACTTTGTGAAGCGGCCAGCCTTCGGCCCGATGGATCTCTTCGACACTGCAGCCGCGATACTTCTGAGGCAGGGTTCCTGCCAACGAGTTGGCATTGTGCCAGAGATCGATGCGGGGAATCCAGGGAAGGGTATCAACCATTTCCCCCCGGGCGACTTTTAGCAACTTCTCGCGATGTGTCATTAGCGGCCCTCCTTTGTTCCGGATTAATGCAGTAGGACTGGTTAAATAACTCCCGTCGAATAGACTCGGCATTCTGATCGAGTCAATACCAGTCGGGCGTTATAAGTTATTTGTTATTCATTACTTGTTTGAGAGGAATTTCGTCCCATTTTAAAATATATTATTCTCCGTTGGGCCATAAAACGAAAGGTCAACCTGCTTTTAATGACCAATAACCAATAACTAATAACCAATAACCAATAACTAATAACCAATAACTAATAACCAATAACTAATAACCAATAACTAATAACTAATAACAAATAACGAATAACTATTAACAATTAACGCCGATTCGAGTACTAGTCAATTTCGTTTTCTACCCGGTATTAAGAGATATATGTTCAGCAGTACAGTTACTTTGCGGCCACCAGATCACGGCACAGTTGAACCGCCTCGACCGCATCCTTGCCGAATCCGTCGGCGCCGATAGTATCGGCAAATGCCTGATCGATCGGAGCCCCGCCGACGATGACCTTGATCTGATCCCTCAGCCCCGCCTCTTTCAGCGCCTCGATCACACTTTCCATTTCCGGCATGGTCGTCGTCAACAAGGCTGAAAGCCCCAGGATATCCGGATTTTCGGTTTGCAGGGTTTCAACCAGGTTTTCAATCTTGACATCCACGCCCAGGTCAATAATTTTGAAACCGGCGCCTTCCATCATCATGGTGACCAGATTTTTGCCGATATCATGCAGATCCCCTTTGACCGTCGCCATCACGATGGAGCCGCGATGTTCAGCCTCGCCGGACGTCAGCAGCGGTTTGATGATATCCAGCCCCCGTTTCATGGTGGTGGCCGAAACCAGCATCTCCGGTACATAGATTGAGCCGTCGGCAAATTTCTTGCCGACGACGTCCATGGCGCTGATCAGGGCATCGTTGATCAGGCGGTTCAAATCCGTGCCCGCATCAACCGCCTGCTGCACCGCCTCCTCGATGTCTTTGAACTTGCCGTCAATTACCATTCTTTGAATCGTTTCCAGCATCTCTGTCATCTTTATCCTTCCCTCCTAGGCCTAAATGAGCGCAACGCGCTCATTTACGCGTTATTTTTTATCTGTTAATAGTTATTTCGCCCATGGCGGATTCGAATATTATTTTGACTTAGTGCACGATCTTCTATTTCTACCATCAGTAATTTACAAAAACAGATTTGATTCCGTTGAAACCAGTAACCGATAACTAAAGACTCTCAATTGGCTTTTAACTCAATATCAGTCCTAGTCAACCTGAGTCGGGCAACTGAATCGGATAACCGCCAAATTTCAGGGTGGTGTCCCGCATGGCCATATAGTTGCTGAATTGTGCCCAATCCGGCACGGAATTGCCGGAGCCCACGCAATAGCCGCCGCCGGGCCCGCATTTTGCCAGCAGCTCTTTGACCCGGGCTTCCACATCCGCCGTTGTACCGCTGCGCAGCAATTCATTGGAGACATTGCCCACCATGCAAACCTGATCGCCGTACATTTGTTTGAATTCCACGATATCCAAACAGGACGGGTCAATCGGCTGGAGCACGTCAACGCCGCATTTGATAATGTCTTCCATCAATTCGTTCAGGTCGCCGTCTGAATGCATTAAAAATAAGCGATCTTTTGCATGGCAGCGCTCCGACATTTCCCGGTACCAGGGAAATACGTGGTCCCGGAATGCCTGGGGGGAAATCATGGGACCATTGCCGAAGGCCAAATCATCAACCACCCAGACCCCGGCGATATGCGGCATTTCAAAAATTTGTTCGAGACCCTGGAACTGGATCTTGGCCACTTTTTTAAACACGTCCGCCACCAGGTCTTCGTCCATTACCAATGACAGGGCAAAGTGGTTAAACCCCATCAGCATCCAGGTCAGGGTAAATATTTTGCCGGAGATGGCAATTACTTTCATATTTGCGGGCAAAAGGTCCGCGACTTGGTGAAAACTGTCAAAGTCAAGCTCGGCGGCAACTTCCCAGGGAAATTTCTCGAAGTCCTCGCGGGTTTTGATAAAACTGGTCAGCTCCAGATTCCAGGATTCCTCCTTGTCGGCATCCGCCGAATCGGCCAGCATAACTTCCCGGATGACCTTTGATATCTTGGATTCCTTGGTGACTTTGCCCGGCTGCATCATACCCACCGTCAGCGGGATATAGTCATAGCCGGCTTTTGACCAGAATTCCACCTGGGATGCCAGATCGTCCGGCGTCACCGGCCGTCCCAAAAACTGGCTCTGGATGGAGTAGTCAATCAGGATTTCGGCTAAAGGGACGCGATCCGCCTCCTCGAAGCGCGCAGCTTTGCGTATGCGTTCGAAATCAGGTTTTACATCCATGGCTAGCTCCTTTTGAAAATTAATTTTATACTCTGTTATGAAACTTTGCGGTATCAAAAACGAACCGCAGAATAACGAATTTCGAATGTCGAAGGGTGGAGTCGCTTCGCTCCAGCATTTTAAGATTCAAGGTCTAAGTCTCATTCTCCCTAGTCATTATTTGTTTCCTGATTCATAAATACCGATAGAATTCCTTCCTTCGATATTCGATATTCATTATTCGACATTCGATATTTTCTTTTTTAGTTTTGTAGGTTGGGTTGAATTCAATCTAAGCTTTGTTGGGTTTCGTTGCACTCAACCCAACCTACAATGTAACGGCGTTTTTGCAATATTCGACACCCAACGATTGTCGTTTTCGGTTTTAAACCTTGAACCTCTGAACCCTGAACACCTGAACCTTCACTACTTCGCCATCAACGACGGCAGCCACAATGACAGGCCGGGAAATGCCACCGTCAGCGCCAGGGCCACGAAGGTCAGCCACAAGTAAGGCAGATTGGCCTTGTATATGCGGCTCACGGAAATATCGTCTCCCACCACACTTTTTAAATAAAAAATGGACGGACCAAAAGGCGGTGAAAGATATGATATATGCATGTTCATGCAAAAAACGACGCCGAACCAGACGATATCGAAACCCAGGTTTTCAACGATGGGAATAAACAGCGGCATGGTCAGGAGCACGATGCCGATCCAGTCCAAAAACATGCCTAAAAATATCATAATCAGCTGCATGCCGATAATAATGCCCCATTTGCCGAAGGGAATCGCCATGACGGCATTCTGTACGAATTTGTCACCCCCTGCCAGGGTGAAAACGCCGATGATCGTCTGGGCCCCGAAGAAGAGCCAGGCCAGCATGGCCGAGACCTTGACCGTTTCGGCCAGCGAATTTTTAATCATGGCCAGACTGAGTTTGCGATTGATGACGGCGGTGATGATGGCACCCAGACAGCCGATGCCGGCGGCTTCCGACGGCGTTGCCACACCGGCGTAGATCGATCCCAACACCACGGTTGCCAGAATGCCGGGCATGATAAGTCCTTTCAGCAGCGCCATTTTTTGCCGCAGCGGGATATTGAGATCTTCCTCGGCGGCGGCCGGCGCCATTTCCGGCCGAATCCATGTTGCGATGACGATGTAGCCGATGAACAGGCCGGCCAGAATCAGGCCCGGAATGATACCGGCAATGAATAGCTCGCCGACCGACGCGCCGGCTGTCATGGCATAGACAATAAAGACCACGCTGGGTGGAATCAGGGTCGCCATGCCGCCCCCGGCGCAAATGCTGCCCAGGGCGATACGTTCGTCATATTTGCGCTCGAGCATGCCGGGCAGGGCGATCAAGCCGAAGGTGACGATTTCAGCACCGACAATGCCCACCATGGCAGCCATCAGGGTGCATGAAATGATGGTTCCGATGGCCAATCCGCCCCTCAGCCGGCCGGACCAGATATGAACGGCCTTGAACAGCTGATCCGCGACCCCTGCTTTTTCCAGGATAGCGGCCATAAAAATAAACAGCGGAACCGCCACCAGTGCGTAATTCAGCATCATGTTGTAAACCCGCCCCACCATCATAATGATGATGCCCGGACCGAACAGGCTCAAGCCGAAAATAACGGCCGTGGCGCCCATGACCCAAGCCAGGGGCAATCCCGTGACTAAAAGACTCAGAAATGTCAGAGTCAGCAGCAGGGTAATCAGTTCGATGCTCATAGTCGGTTTCCTTTGATGGCAAAATGAAGATCACGGATGAATTTGGCCGTTCCCTGAAGCAGCAGCAGAACAACACCGCCGACCAGCGCCAATTTTATGGGATACACCGGCGGGTCCCAAGCTGAGCCTGAAGTCTCCAGCACCGTCACCGACCGCCGGGCATATTCCGAAGTGGCCCACAAAAACACGCCCATATAAAGCGCAAAAAAGACGAAGGTGATGGAATCCATGACTGCCCGCTGCCTGGGCGACAGGCGGCCGTAGATGAGATCGATTTTAACGTGCCGGTTGTCCTGCAGGGCCCAAGCTGATCCGAGAACATAGGTCAGGCCGGCGCCGAATACCATGCTTTCACTGACCCACAAAGTGGGCAGATGAAATACGTAGCGCATTAGAATTTCATAGATGATAAAGCCGATTACAAGCAGAACCAGCCAGCCGGCCAGTTTGCCGGACCAGATGGAAATTGAATCAATGATGGACAGTATTTTTTTCATCGCGTCCTCGCCGGGATTCGGGCAAAGGAAGCAGTATACAGTTCCTTTTGCCCGGATGACTAAGGCCCTAGAAATCTTTTATCTGACAACAGAATGCAAATCACTCAAGGTTTCCCCGCTTACGCTTCGCTTCAGACGGGATCGTAGACAGGTGTCAGGTTTCGGGTGTCAGGAAACCAAGGTGCTGAATCCTGACACCTCTTATAGAACTACTTGAAATGACGAATGTCGAATGTCGAGTGACGAATGGTGGAATCGCTTCAGGCTTCGCCTTCGGCTACGACCCGACAGGTCGCTCAGTCATTATAAAATAGACCGTTCGACAAAAGACTCACGACAGGCAGAATACATTATTCGATGTTCGATGTTGGACGTTCGATGTTCGACGTTCAGTAGTTTCTTTTTTGATTTGACCGACCGTTGGTTTGGCTGGCGGCAGCGCTGAACACTGACACCTGAAACCTAAACCCTGCAAACTGCGCTATTGCTGTCCCTTCGGGACCACTTTATTATGGCGCAGTATAGGAATAAGGCTAGTCGCGCTAATCGATCAGCCCCAGTTCCTTAAGCCAGGCTTTCTGGGAATCGAGCACCTTTTTGGTCATGGGACTTTTTTGGGCGAACTCATCCCAGATATCCCGGGCAACCATCCGGACAGCCCGCAGGTCGGCCTCACTCCATTCGATAATCTCCACGCCCTGTTTTTTGAGTTCCTGAATGACCTTGAGGTCTTCGACGGCAATACGTTCGTAGCTGTCCCAGCACCACTCCCGGGTGGCAGCTTCAAGGATGGCCTTGATATCATCCGGCAGTTTGTTCCACTCATTGATATTGACGGTAAAGTCGCCGAACGCCATCGAATGAAAACCGGGGTAGTTCGTATATTTCGCTATCTTGTAAAATCCCATGCGGTTGTTCATGGACGGTGTGGCCCAGTCACTGGTGTTGATCACTCCCTTGTCCAGGGCCGAATAAACCTCACCGCCGGGCAGCACCACCACGGAGGCCCCCAGCTTTTGCATCAGCATGGCGGTCATGCCCTGGGGTACGCGCATCTTGAGCCCTTTGAAGTCTTCCATGCGGCGAATCGGCTTGGTGGACACCATGGACTCGATGCCCCAGAACATGAAGCCCACCGGATAGGCGTTGTAGGGTTTGTACATTTCCCGCAGCATGTCCATGCCGCCTTTGTAATACATCCAGGCTTCCTTTTGCCAGGGGTGTGAGTAGGCGGCAATCATGTCGCTGATTGCGGCTAAAGCCGGCTCCTTGCCGCTGAAATAGCCGGGCCACATGTGCATGCACTGGATAATATTGTCCTGCAGTGCATCCAGCGCCTCAAAGGTCGGAACCAGGGTGCCGCCGGGATAAGGCGTGATCACTAACCGTCCGTTTGTCAGAACCTTGACGCGCTCGGTAAAATCGACAAATGTTTTGTACGACAATTCCGCCGCACTCCAGAACACCTGACATTTCCATTCGATGGGTTTTTCTCCCAAGGCCGGTGACACCATTAGTGCCAGAACGATCGAGGTAATTGCCAAAATAGCCGGTATTTTAGATTTCCTGGTTTTCATCATTACTACCTCCTTTTCGAATGTTTATGCCGCCGGTCCCAAACAGCGGGCCGATTGCTGGTTGGTGTTTATAGTCGATCACCTCCCTTCTACATTTTTCGGATCTATAACCCAAAAGAAGGTTATTCATCGCAGTGCTCTAAGTTTTTATTAGTACCGGAGTATTGGAGTAATGGAGTGTTGGAGTGATGGGTTTAGGTCACAAGTCTTCTTTTAATACCCCAATACTCCAGCACTCCAATACTCCTGGATCGAGACAATTCACAACTGCTTGCAACCTCAAAACTACCTTCTTATTGGTTATAGTACCGATTTTTTTCCAAGTTTGTTTCTGTCATTGGTATTTATGTCATTTGAATTTGTTTCGTGATTCGTGCTTCGGATTTCGGATTTAAATCCTCGCGCCTATCCGGTTTTTGCGAAATAGTTATTGCGGGCTCTTTGCAGCTGCAGAATATTTTCGAGCGGCGTCTGGGGAGCGACACCACAGCCCGGGGCTAAGAAATCGGTTCCGTTTTCCAGCGCCTTCCATGCCTCCTGGTAACATTGCTGTGGTGTGCCGGAAAAAAGCGTGGTGGCGGTGGCGACGTTGCCAAACACCCGCACCCCCCTGGTATGGGCGATTTTAACTGCCTGCATCAAATCCGCCTTCTCTTCGATACTGATGCCGACGACTCCCGTTTCGCACATCATGGGAATGATCGGATCCGTATTGCCGCAGATGTGAAGGACCACCGGACCATTGGCGTGCCTGACGATATCGGCAATTGCCGGTTGAACAATTTTTCCCCACAACCTGGGACTTAACAGGGCCGGACCCGAGGTCGGTTCGGAGATGCAATAGTAGTCCGCGCCGCAGTCAAAAGCAAAATTGATCACTTCAATTTCAGCCTGTTTCGTAATTTCCATCACGCGCTGAACTTTATCCGGTGCCTTGAGGGTCCATTTCATGAGCTGCTCAACCCCCACCAGGTTCGCTGCGCAGGTAAAGGGGCCTTCGCATAGCCCGAATATGGCCACTTCGTCCCCAACCTGTTCCTGCAATATCCGGAATTGTTCCCTGTAGGCGGGAAACCGACCTCTTTGAAGAAAATCCGATGGATAGTCCAATCTGTCGATATCGTCTCCAAAGGGACTGGTTTTGATATAATATTGCAAGTCGATGGCCGGTTCTCCCAACGTGCAGCCGAATGCTTCGCTGATCGCGGTGATATCCCATCCCATGGCCTTGACCCATTCGAAGCCGGCATGTTCCCAACCCGCGATCGCCAATTTGGCCATGGCAACCGGATCGCGATCGGCCAAGGGCCTGGCGGCACCGCATTTTTGCATCAGTTCGACCATCCCATAAGTCGTGGTGGAGCCAACCGGAGTCATATCGACATCTTTGCCGAGCAGCCGGTTCATGAATCTCTTCTTTAGGTTCATCTAGTTCTCCGCTCAGATCACCGGGCCGTTGACGTAAATATCCATCGCCTGGACGTAACCGGAGATCTCGGCCTTGGTCCTGGTCCCGGAGGCCACCGTTTCTATCGCCTCATAAATCCTAGTACCGGCCTGACCCAGGGATTCCCTGCCGTCCATAACCTGGTGTACCGAAATATCCATGTGATCCCGGAGGTGGTTCCAGGTTTTTTCATTGCCGGTTATCTTGATGACCGGCACAAAGGGAAAACCCTGGGGTGCACCCCGTCCGGTGGTGAATGCGATCACATTGCATCCGGCGGCGGCCAATCCGGTAAGAATCTCCGGCTCCCGTCCGGGTGAATCCATCACCACCAGACCTTTGACGCGGGGCGTCTGGCCATATTCGTAAACCTCCTGCACCACTGCCTCGCCGACTTTGGCGATCGCCCCCAGAGATTTTTCCTCGATGGTCGTAAGCCCGCCAGCAATATTGCCGGGAGTCGGTTGACCGCCGCGCATGTCCACCCCCATGGCCTTCACCCGGTTTTCCATGCGTTCTACCAGGGCAAGAATTTTGTCACCGGTTGCTTGATCCTTGGCCTGGGCGGCCAGCAGGTGTTCCGCTCCGATAAACTCGGTAACCTCACCCATGATGGCAACGGCGTTTTCCGCCACCAGGTGCTCGACCACCACGCCCAAGGCAGGATTGGCCGCCAGCCCGGAAGTGGTATCGGAGCTGCCGCATTTCAAACCCAGCACGATATCGCCGGAGTCGCATTCCTGCGGTTTGAGCCGGGAGGCCTGGATGGCCATATCCTGGGCGATGAGCACGCCCTCCGCCGCGGTTTTGGCCGCACCGCCCAATTCCTGGATAAACAGGGTCTGCACCGGTTTGCCGCAGTCTGCCACGGCTTTTTGCACCGCGGGCATCTCAGTGCCTTCGCAACCCAAGCCGATCAGCAGCACAGCCGCCAGGTTGGGACTGCAGCCCAGCCCGCACAAGGTTTCGGTTACCCGGTCTAGATCCGGCTGTGTCTGGCAGCACCCCTGTTGGTGGGTAAATGCAACCGCCCCACTCACTTTGTCGGCAATCCCCTTGGCCACTTCGTTGGCACAAACCACGGTTGAGATTATCCCCACGTAGTTGCGGGTACCTACCCGGCCGTCGGGTCTGCGATAGCCTGAAAATTTCACTTTTATACCTCTTGTCCTAACCCGGATAAACCGGAAATACGAAATTCGAATTACGAAATTCGAAACAAATTCGAAATCCTAAAATTCAAATGTCTCAAACCAAATTACCGTAGCGACAAAGTTGAATTCAATTCCAATCTTTGTGGTTGCTTTTTTGTTAGCGCTCTAAAATGATGCCAACAATTTCTTGCACAATTTGCACAAAACTGATTTGGTAACTGTCTATAGTTGTGGACCCGTTTCAGCTCTGGTCCAGATCTCCCCGACCGCGCAGACTCTCCAGGTTATGCACATGGGCGTGCTGGCCGGGCTCGATATCACTGGTGGCGCGTCCGATCACGCAGTTGTATTTCAGGACCGCTTCCCCTTTGGCAATGGCGCGCAACGCAAACTTGTGGCCGTAGGCGATATCCTGGGTCACCGGGATCGTAAGGGTTTGTTCGCCGACGCCCACCACCGCCTCCTGCCCGGAGGGTATGTCCTTGATTGCCGTCGCTACGTTGTCCTGTTCTTTTATCGCAATTGCGGTTCTTTCCATAACACCCTCGTTTATTTTGCCGCAGAATATCAAGATTTCCGGGCCGGGTCAGAGACAATCGGCTATACCCTCTGTTCAAGCGATTTATGGTTTCAGTTGTCAGGTTTCCCCGCTTGCGCTTCGCTTCAGACGGGATCGTAGACAGGTGTCAGTAAAAAGCGAATCCTGAGTCCTGAACCCCGAATGGGTTGAGGCTGGAAGTCGACAGCGGTGAAAGAAATCCCAAATCATGAGCGACCTCCTTCAAGCGGGTTGACTTCGATTGCTGACACCTCTTATGTATTCATTAAAAGCGAACCGCAGAACCGCAGAATATCGAATTTCGAATGTCGAAGGATGGAATCGCTTCGCTCAGTCGTTTTAAAATAGACAGAATACATTATTCGATGTTCGATGTTGGACGTTCGATGTTGAGCGTTCGATGTTCGACGTTCATCAGTTTCTTTTCCGATCAAACCGGCCGTTTTTTAGCCGGCGGCTGGGCTGACACCTGACACCTCTACTCTGCCGGCATCTCTTGCCAATTTCATCACCTCTCCGGGGGAACCAAAGCCGGTTACAGTTGGATTGGGTACGCCCCGTACTTCAGGGTGGCATCGCGCATCGCCATGAAGTTATCAAAACTTGCCCAGTCCGGCACAGAATTGCCGGAACCAACGCAGTAGCCGCCGCCGGGTCCGCAATTTTTCAGCAGGTTCTTGGTGTACTCGGTTACCTCCTCCACCGAGCCGCTGCGCAACAGCTCGTTGGGCACGTTTCCCACGAGGCAGATGCGATCGCCGAACGCCTCTTTGGTTTTTACAATGTCCATACAGGAAGGATCGATGGGTTGAAGCACATCGATACCCACATCGATCAGATCGGGCATCAACTTGGTCAGGTCACCGTCGGAGTGCATGATGTAGATGCGGTCCTTGGCGTGACACCGCCGGGCCATCTCCCGGTACCAGGGAAAGACGTGCTCCCGATAAGCCTCCGGCGATATCATGGGTCCGCTGCCAAAGGCCAAGTCGTCAATGGCCCAGACGGCGCCGACATAGTCTCTGGAAAGGATCCTGTCCAGGGCGCTGAATTGAATTTCGGCTACCCTGCGGAAGACGTCACCCACCAGATCGGGTTCCATCACCAGTTTCAGCGAGAAATTCTGAAAGCCCATGAGCATCCAGGTGAGGGTGAATATCTTGCCCGTGATGACGATAGCCTTCATCTTATCCGGCAGCAGATTCTCCAGGGCATCCAGTTTGTTGAATTCGATCTCGGCGGCTGCCTCCCAGGGAAAGCGTTCGAAGTCCTCCCGTTCATGAATGAAGCTGGAAAGCTCCAGGTTCCAGGCGTCAGGGTTGGTCTCTGCGGGGTTTTTCTCCAGTACCATTTCGCGCAGAATACGGGTAATCTTCGATTCTTCGGTGACCTTGCCCGGCGCCATCAGGCTCACCGGTATCGGTACGAAGTCGTAGCCCGCCTTGGCCCAGAATTCCACCTGGGAGGCGACATCGTCGGGCCTCACCTCGCGGCCCAGAAATTTGCTCATAATACCGTAGCCCACCAGTGCTTCACACAACGGAACCCGGTCGGCCTCCTGGTGACGGACTGCTTTTCGAAATCTTTCAAAATCCGGCTGTAATTCCATGAATAACTCCTTTCCTTCCAAAGAATGGCCACCGCGCCTGCGCCGGGAGCCGGCCGAATGCCGTGTCTCATAAATTTTGTTGCTATTTTTGGCATTATGAAATGTCGCATTATTCGAGACGTTTGATACACTTTGACGTGACGGGAAATCCGAATAACGAAACTCGAAACAAATTCGAATGACCAAAATACAAATGACTAAAACTTCACCAATGGACGCACGAGCAGTTGTTTTGAATTTTGAACCTTCGGGTTTTGATATTGTTTCGGATTTCGGCCAATTTTATAAGATCAGGCGATATTCGGATTTTCATCACAATTCTATCTTGTCCTTGGGATTCTAAATTGCAAAAATCGCTTACAAAACTTATAGGACACGCCACTAGCTTTATTCAGAATTGAGGGTCCAATCTAGCTGCAAATCCACGTCCATGGATTCCTGGAAACGCCGAACCGTCTCCTGGAGATGAGAGACCATGCTGCTTTCCGCTGCCCGGGCATCTCTAGATTTAATTGCCTCTAAAATTTGCTGGTGATAACCGAAGGCCTGCTCCAGATTCCCCGGAGCACCTGCTACGGTGTTGATGAAACTGCGAAGCAAGTTATAAACAGTTTGGGAAATTTTGAGCATTACCCGGTTGCCGCAGGCATTTCCCAGTTCACAATGAAACGCCAGGTCGTGCTTCACAAACTCGACCTCATCCCGCGCCTCGATGGCGCTGCGCTGCCTGGCGATAATTTCATCCAGCCTGTCAAAATCCTCCTGGCTTGCCCGGGCTACTGCCAAACGGACGATGGTGGTCTCGATGGATACACGGGCTTCCAGGAATTCACGCATTGATATGCGGTCCATCAGGAGATGGTCCTGCAGGCCACTTAGATAGTTGGCGGAACTTCTGGGTTGCACCACGGTGCCAACACCTTGTTTGGCCTGAACCAGACCCAGGGCCGACAGCTTAAAAACGGCTTCACGCAGCGTATTGCGGCTGACTTTGAACTGGCGGGACAATTCATCCTGGGAAGGCAGAACATCTCCCTCCTGCAAGCGTCCGCTGGTTATCCATTGGTGCAGAATATCAAAAACCTTGTCGGCGGTTGTGCTGCGTTTTATGGTCTCTGCTTTGGGAGTCATTTTTCAATTCTCCATCACATCGAGATGCCATTCAGCAAGTTGGGGAAAACAATGGTGGTCGCCTGGGCAATCAGGGCAACCATGGATACGGCATGTTGGATCTTTCAAACTGGTTGATTCAGATCCGGCAACTCACCGCGCGCTATAATAGAATCAGACGTCTTGGTAAGTGTTCGTTACGAGTAAGTCAAGCAACACATTCAATCATAGAATGATTCTATAATCTAATGTTTTAGCCGTGTCAAGTTTTATTTTATCGCAGAAAACCTGGTTCTATGGGCGAGTCGTTGACCCCGCCGCCGGCCAAACTAAAGGCCAGTCAAATCGAAAAAGAAACTGTTCAGTTTTGAGTCAGTTGTTTTCGGACTGTGGGAGCGGTTTTTAACCGCGATTTCGGGAGTAATCGTGGCCGGCCTGCGACGAGCTCAGTCGAATCAAGGCCAATCCCACAAACCATTAACTTATATCTGAATGAATTGGAATTTGCTGTAGTTTCATAAGAGCGCTGCCTCGATTCGGCTGAGCTCGTCGCAGGCCGGCTAAAGGGCAGCCGGTCTGATCAGAAAAGAAACTTCAAAAAGCAAATTTTGGATTTTGGAATGCGGATTTTGGATTTAAGGTATTCTGTCGATTTTAAAACGTCTGAGCGAAGCGATTCCACCATTCGTCAATCGACATTCGACATTCGTCATTCCAATGTAGTTTCACACGAGCGCTGCCTCGATTCGGCTGAGCTCGTCGCAGGCCGGCTAAAGGGCAGCCGGTCTGATCAGAAAAGAAACTGTTGTGATTCGGTTCCAAAATCGGCCGTTGTTGGGTTTCGCATTTCATGATGACGCCGGAAAAATGTAGGTTGGGTAGAGTGCAACGAAACCCAACAAAGCCCGGAGTTGGCTCAACCCAACCTACAATGGCAACCTAGCCTAAGATGCAATCAACTCCAGCTTTTGACATGTAGTTTCACACGAGCGGCGGCCGCTGGCCAAAAAACGGCCAGTCTGATCAAAGATAAGAAACTAATGAACGTCGAACATCGAACGTCCAACATCGAACATCCAACATCGAACATCGAACATCGAATAATGTATTCTGTCTATCTTATTAAAAAGACTGAGCAAAGCGATTCCACACTTCGACATTCTGCGGTTCGATATTCGATATTCTGCGGTTCGCTTTACATGTTTCATAAGAGGGTAGGAGGGGAAACGGGTCTGTCCTCTGTTCTCTGTCCTCCGTCCTCTGACATCCGACACCTGACACCTGAAACCTAAACTATTCAATCTTCAATTCCCCGGTATAGCGGAGGTTGCGGATCTAATAGCCTTCCCGAGCGGCCTCGACAATGGCCCGCAGGTTTGCCAGCGGGGTGGTCAGAGGAATTGCGCATTCCGGTGCGATGATGTGGACCCCAGCCTCGATTGCATAGCGTGCCTGCCTGAACACATCTTCCGGTGTTCCCTGTAGCAATGCCTGGGGATTGTTGACATTGCCGACAAGGGAAATATCCCGCCCGACGCGGTTAACGGCATCTTTGGAATCCACCTGCCACTCGAAGTGATATCCGTCCACGCCGGATTGGGCAAACAGCTCGAGGCGATCCGAGCAGTTGCCGCACACATGCAGGATAAGGGGGCCTCCGGCCTGGGCGGTAATTTCCTGGTGAATCGGCAGCAGGTGCTCCTCGTAGTGGTAAGGGCCGACCAGGTTGCCGGTGGCATGATCGGCCAATACGACAATGTCAGCCCCGGCCTGAAATTGAGCATTAATGAAAGCAATGGTGGCCGGCATCAGCTGCCGCAGCATCTTTTCAATCTTGGCACTCTCGCCCATTCCCAGCGCCAGTAAAAAATTCTGGGTGCCGGCCATGTGATAGGACAAGGTCCACGGCCCCATGACTTTACCGATGATGGCGACCTGGCCGCCGACCGCGCGCCGCAGAATGGAGATTGCATCAAGCACCACACGGCAGGAAGGTTTTTCCAGCAAATCGACCGGTACCTCGATGTCGGAAAAATCGGCATTGGGAAACTCCTTGGCGTCGGGCATCTTATCGCGGTCGCCCCAGTCAATGATGGCGCCCAGCGCCGCCGCCTCCTGGACAACGGAATACTCGGGCATGACCGTGTCAAATCCGAGGACTTCGCTGCCGGCCAAAGCCAGATCCGCCATAGCCCGGGCATCGAGGTGCGCTTCGGGAAACGAAACACCGGCCTTGTCCATCAGCTCGTGGCAGGCAATTGAAGTCGGGTTTCCTACCGGCGGCCTGGGGCCTTGCCGGCCGCCGAATATGGCTGACATCACCAGGTTGCATGAATTGGTTTTCATTTTGGTTTATACCTCCACGCGAGCATTAATCGAGATGGTCGATATTTAAAATGATGGAGTGATGGAGCAATGGAGTATTGGAGTGTTGGAGTAATGGATTGTTGGGTTTAAAATCGGAAAAAAATCTGATTTTATTCTTTTTCTTCCGGTAATGTCAGATTCCAAGATAGTATATACCTTCCTATCATATCCGCCATTCATCCATTCATTAATCCATCACTCCAATACTCCATCACTCCAATACTCCAGTTACGATCAAACACCCGTCCGTAATTGGACTGAGTGATGCCGTCTACCGATGATGGTTTTTTTAGCTTCCCTCCTATTTGGTCGCTGGGGCAATAACATCAACGCCACCCATCGTTTCGAGATCGAGGTCGATATTCAGATTGGATTCGATCCGTCGCACCACGTCAAATAGGTGGGCCACGATTTCCCGTTCGGCCTGGTCCGCATCCTGGGCGGCAATCGCTTCCGTCACCCGCCCGTGAAAATTTATGGCATCGGAGATGGCGCCCGGCAGTAGGACGACTTCGCCGATGAAACGATGAAGCATGTCCTGAATGGTTTGCAGAAACTTCATCAGGACTCGGTTGCCGCTTAATTGGGTCAGACTTAAATGAAAGGCGGCATCCTGCCGCGTAAATTCCTCGGCATCCTTGTTTTCAAAAGCCTGTCGCTGGCTGTCGAGAATTGCCTGCAAGCGTGCTAAATCGTGCCTGCCCGCACGAGCCACGGCAAGTCGCACGGCAGTGCGCTCGATGCAGATACGGGCCTCGACGAACTCGCGCACGCTCAGTGTATCGAGCAGGAACTGACCGCTCATCACTCTCAAGTAGCCTTCCGGATGGGGTGACTCAACGACGGTGCCGATGCCCTGGTGGGATGACAGCAATCCCATGGCATAAAGCTTGTTCATGGCCTCCCGCAGGGTGTTGCGGCTGACACCGAACTGCCGGGCCAGCTCCTCCTGGGAGGGCAGCTTTTGCCCACGCTTGAATTGTCCGCCGACAATCATTTCATAAAGGCTTTCGAACACTTTGGATGTGGTGGAGACTTTTTTTATGGGTTTGACTTGCATGGTTGAGGTTCTGGGTTCTGGATTCTGGGTTCGAAGGTTCGGGTTTAAGGTTTAGGGTATAGGGTGTAGGGTTTCTTGCTTCATCTTTTGGGCTTTAGGCTTCACCTTCGGCTACGACCCAACACGCCACTTTTAGCTACGACCCAACAGCTCGGCTTACTCAGTACAAGCAGGCTTCAAAACGCTATGAATGCCGAATGTTGAATATTCAGAGCTGAAAGGCCAAAGCCCAGTGCGAGATGTTGAGCCATCAAATTGAATATATACAATGTGTCAAGACGAAATCCTCAATTCGGCCTTGAGCTTTCAGCTTTCAGCTTTGAGCTTTGAGCTATTCTCTACTATATTGCGCAAATTCGGAAGATTCCCGTCGTCATCAAACTGCAGTGCGAATGACTGCTCTGAAATCGCTAACCCTATGTCGTTGGCTTCCCGGGCTAAGGCAGGCGACACGGCGATCTGGTTCAACTCGGCTGTATTAATTATCCAGGCCAGTCGAACGGAATCTGCATCCCAGGGGCCGATGGATTGCAGCGCGACCTCCAATGCCCGGCGGTCTGACGGCAGGGCTATCGGCACCATGCCTTTTTCCGGGGCGACGGCCGTGATGCTGTTGAGGGCTGTCATGGCCGGGTCCATCTGGTCCAGCACTCGTTGGTGAACAAAATCGGCCAGCCCGATCCCGATGGCGTTGCCGCCGGTCTTTTCGGAAAGGTCCCGCAGCACGATCCGGGTGATCTGGGGCTGCTCACACTCCTTTTCATAGATATTGCGAATCCGGCCGATCACCTTGGTGTCAAAACCGGCACCGGAGATTTCTTTGCCGATTTCGTCCACCAGCAGCACATCCAGTTGGGTAAACGGGAGCATGGCGTGATACTGCCGGGACTCTTCGAGCAACTCGGGTTCTCGTGTAAAAACGGCTTCCCGGGAAACGGCCTCCACTCGGCGAAATCGGTTGGTCTTATCCTCGAGGATCGCAACCCCACCGAGGATTGGCAGTTTGGCGAACAAAGCCTGCGCTATGGCCTGAATGGCCCGGGCATAGCTGATCCTGACTGCCAGCTGGTGCATGACTTCCGCCCCGGCGATTCGACCGAGTCCGACCACGGCCATCTTGATCAGCCCGGACTCGATTGGGCCGATGAATTCGGTGTGCTCCTTGATGCGGTTAACGAGAATGATATGGTCCGCATCCAGCGCCGCCCGATCAGCAAACACGGGCAGTCCTTCGACTTCGGCTATTTTAGCCGGTTCTAGCTGATTGTGGATGGCGGCGCCCACAGCTTGGGGGGTAATTCCCAGGTGTTCGAGCACGGCCACCTGGCCGGCAGCGGTACCGCCGCCATGGCTGCCCATGGCCGGCAGGATTAGGGGTTTCGCGCCCTTGGCTTTGATCGCCTCATTCAAGCCGCGCAATACCCCGGCCATGGAATCAACACCGCGGCTTCCGGCGGTGATGACCACTTGCTGGCCGGCATAAATCGGGTCAAGCAGATTAGTGCGTTTGAGCTCCCGGGTAACCGCAGGCTGGGCATCCGTGTTGGCAGTGCTTGCAAAGTTTTGGTCCAATATGCTTAGGGTTGGAAAGTCCATTGGCGGTCCTCGAACTATGACTGCCGTTCATCCGTTATTAAGCCGGCGCCAATTACGTCATTCCGGCCGCAGCGGAACGGAGATCCGGAATCCAGCAAACGTCTCAATTACAATGGATTCCAGCCTTCGCGGGAATGACCGGAGGATAAATAGAAGATATTTTTTTCCCCTCCGGTTTAATCGTCGTGAAACGGTCAGGGCAGCGTGGGCAGACATTAGAAAAAAGTTCAATCATTGGATGATTGGACGTTAATATGAGTCAACAGGGACTTATTGTCAAGAAAAATTAGTTAACTTCGCTAATCCGCCGGAGGCGGAGAATAACGGTACCATGGAATAGTGGTATATAGAAGATCTGCCTGAGGATGACTGGATCTGAGGGAATGAGAACTGATTACCTGAAGATAGTAAGGGTACAATCTTAATAATACGATTATCTATAAAGCTCAAATTGCATCAGAAGTTATCTGTAAGATCATTGTGGGAGCGGCTTTCAGCCGCGAGTTTAAATGATCGCGGCTGCAAGCCGCTCCCACAGTCACGATAACTTGTTCTATCCAGATAACCGGATTTGATAAAAAGACAGAGCGAACTGTCGGATCGCGTTGTGGGATCGTAGCCAGACGTTTAGGCTCGTAGCTGAAAGCGAAGCCCCAAGACTGAAGTGATACCTCAATTTGTCTGTCGTCATTTCCGGCCTCTACGGATTGGCCAGGGGGGTGAAATCAAAGCTGTAGCCTGCCGCAGCGTCTTGTGGGGTCGTAGCTCGGAGAGCGAAGCCCCAAGCCCCAAGCGTAGCGAAGACGGGTCATCCGGGTTCGGATCTTTACATTTGTTTGACGATGTACTATTGGTAGCGCGCAACTGGCTCAGCATCATTTCTTCATCCATAATAATGATCGAAATAAACCTGAATTTATGAGAGGCAAGGATTAAATGGAACCCAAACGAATTGTCATTGTGGGCGGGGTCGCCGGGGGCGCCTCCTGCGCGGCGCGGGCTCGCAGGCTGTCCGAGGCGGCGGAAATAATCATGATTGACCGGGGCGAATACGTGTCTTTTGCCAACTGCGGCCTGCCCTATTATGTAGGCGATGTGATCAAAAAGGAAAAACATCTTCTGATGGCCACCCCGAAGCTTTTTCGCAAACGGTTTGAAATCGATGTGCGCCTTCATTCTGAGGTGACGGCGATTGATTGTGAAAATGTTCGGGTAGAGATCAAAGATCTCAAAACCGGACAAATTTACTATGAATCCTATGATGCTTTGGTGCTTTCGCCCGGCGCCAGCCCGATCAAACCCCAGATGCCCGGAATCGATTTGCCCGGCATATTTTCATTACGGACCATTCCGGACAGCCGTCAAATTAAAGCCTGGATTTCCCAACACAAAGCCCAAAGTGCCGTGGTCGTGGGCGGCGGATACATCGGCATGGAAATGACGGAAAACCTGCTGAAACTTGGCCTGGCGGTGACCATTGTGGAGATGCAAGGCCAGGTGATGCCGCTGATGGATCCGGAAATGGTAACGCCGATCCATAAAGAATTGGCCAAGCACAAGGTCGTGCTGCGCCTGAATGAAACCGTCGTCGGTTTTGCCGGCGGCAGCGACCATGCCATTTCCGTTGAATTAAAGTCCGGGCTGATTGAAAAGGCAGATCTGGTAATCCTAGCCATCGGGGTGCGTCCCGAAACGCAGCTTGCCCGGGAGGCCGGACTGGAGATCGGGCAGCGAGGCGGAATTCGGGTCGATGCGCGCATGCAAACCAGCAATGACAAGATCTGGGCTGTCGGCGATGCCGTCGAAGTCAAGGATGTGGTTACCGGGCAGTGGGGGGTCATCCCGCTGGCGGGACCGGCCAACCGGCAGGGACGGATTGCCGCCGATGTCATCATGGGGCGGGATACGAAATTCCGGGGGGTCCAGGGTACATCCGTCGTGGGCATACTCGATATGGTCGCGGCTTTTACCGGTCCGAGTGAAAAGACCCTCAGGCGGATAGGGCTGTGGGACGGCTCGGCTGACTATGAAAAGATCTACCTGCATCCCGGAGATCATGCCGGATACTACCCCGGATCCAGTCCGATCGCCTTAAAACTGATCTTCGACAAAAAGGACGGCCGCATCATCAGCGCCCAAGCAGCCGGCAAGGCAGGCGTTGAAAAACGCATCGATGTAATCTCAATGGCGATCCAGCAAAAGGCAACCGTCTTCGATCTTGAAGAAGCCGAACTGTGCTATGCACCGCAGTTCGGCTCCGCTAAAGATCCGGTCAATCTGGCCGGCATGATTGCCGCCAATGTCGTAAGAGGAGATGTTGATATGGTTCATTGGGAGAAACTCGACGACGAGCGGATTTTTTTGCTGGATGTTCGTGATCCGGTGGAATTAAAAAAGGGCTACGTCGAGGGGGCCGAAAACATTCCCCTGAATGATCTCAGACAACGCATGGGTGAGGTCCCCAAAGATAAAGAGGTGTGGTCTTATTGTCTAATGGGACAACGGTCCTACTATGCTGCCAGGATGCTGAGCCAAAATGGCTATCGCGTGAAATCACTCAGCGGAGGCTACATCACATTTAAGGCGCGCAAGATGGATAGATAATTGGTGGATTGGTTGATTATTTGAATGATTGTTTGGTGTATTGCCTATATCATGGACAATCTGAAATCGAAAAAAATGATCTCTCTCCTGAATGAGTAAAAGACGGGGGCTGTTGAAACGGTGCCGGTATCGGTCTTACGGCAATGAAAACACAATCAACAGGATGGGGTTCTAAAGGAGGTCCGCTAAACAACAAAGAGCGATCTCTGCTAAACCGATTTGAACGAAAGGGGCTATCCACGGGACAAGCCAAACTCAAGGCCGTCTGGGATGATGACCGTATAGCGAGTATCTGCTCTTATATGACAAACATGAAATATCTATCTGAGAACACTTCCGCAGCAATGGACAGCAAAAAACTCTCCGATCACGATATAGACTATTTGAAACATTATGCTCGTGAGACCGCTTCAAATTACTGTGCTGGTTGTAGGCATATTTGTGAGCCTGTTCTGGATGATAAAGTTCCGGTTAGCGATATAATGCGATATCTGATGTATAGCCGTTGCTATGGTGAAAATGGAAGCGCCAAGGCAGCTTTTAAAGTCATACCTTCGGAAGTTCGCAGACGAATAGCTGCCGTGGATTACAGTATCGCTGAAAATGAATGTCCTCAGGGGATGCCAATCGCCAGGCTTATGGGCGAAGCTGTTATTGAGTTGGCATGATTGGACTGGTTCGTTCGGGAATTTTCTGGTCTTGGCATCTTCTTCCGTTGCCCTCCGAATAACTAAAAATCGCTTATCCAGAAAGATCAAGTTAAAGGTGTGCCATCCTTTTTATCCCCCTCCCTCAATCCCTCCCGCCAGTCTACGATCCCGAGTACTTTTCGGGGGGGAGGGAAGTGAAGGGCCACTTGCTGGAGCTTTGTAGATAACCAGGTAACTATATTTTCACCCGGCACTAAATTTTCCTCAACCCTCAGATTCCAAAAGATATCCAAAACTAAAAAAAAATGAAAATATATCATGTAATTGCATTAGCATGAACTCAATTTTGTGTCCTTACAAAATATGGTTTTACGGGTTGACATATAATGTAAAGTAGTTTATATAATAAAGTACTTTATGAATCATCAGGAGCTCAAAAAATGAAAACCATAGACAACGATCAGATTGATAGGCTTCTTGAAGATATCTCTTCAATAAAAACAGTCGTCAATAGAAATAGACCGCTACTTCAAATGGTCTTCCACCCTGCTCGTTTCCGTTGGTTCATGCTTGCAACCTCTCTCAGCCTCATTGGTTTTTCACTACTGATCTTTTTCCTGATGCAACACTACGGCGGTTTCGGCGCGATACCCGGCGCCTTGAGGTATGGCATTTACATTGCCATAGCGGCGGTGTCGATTTTCCTTCAGATCTGGAAATTGAGAAGGTTGTCGATTTCCGTCAAGGAGGTCGACCGGGCCCTTACCCTTGGTTGGTTCCTAAAAGAGTTCTATTCTTCCCGAATAACCCATCTCTATGTCCCGCTCGTCGTCCTGATTGTTTTTCTCTGTATCTACTTCGGTGTGAACGGAATTCCCTATTTCATTGTGCCGACGATTTCCATCGGTTATGGGCTGCTTTGCAATTTCGTGGGCACCATGCTGCAAATAAGACACACACTGCTCGTCGGCTACTGGTTCCTGGGTACCGGGATTTGCGCGATACTATTCAGTTTCATTCCCGGCCCCGTTGCCCTGGCCATAACGGTAGGGTGCGGCCTGCTCATCTTTTCCATCTCTGGTTTTCTCTCAAGAGAGGCGGAGTGATCCGGTGCCTGCATTAGAAAAGATCATCCACGAACGGGCTCGGTTGCTCATTCTTACCCATCTGGCGAGCCATGAAAAAAAGGAGATCAGCTTCAATGAATTGCAAGAAACGCTTGGATTCACTTCCGGAAACTTATCGGTTCAATTGAGGAAGCTTAAAGAGGCGACCTATGTGGAAATCAACAAGTCCTTTAAGGATAACAAACCCTATACCACCATATCCATTACTCTTAATGGCAGTAAGGCCCTCAACCATTATCTCGATGAAATGGAAGGTCTAATTAAGACATTGAGAAGATGAAGGCCGGATCAGGGTTTGGAGGTCTTAGAAGTCCTGAAAATTGAACCCGTGAAAGGAGACAACATGGTTGAAGATGCAATCATTGCTGATAGCCTGATCTACCACTATGGCCGGACCAAGGCTGTTGACGGCATCAGCTTCAGTGTCGGGGAAGGCGAGATCATGGGTTTCCTGGGGCCAAACGGTGCGGGTAAGACAACGACTGTCAACATGCTTACGGGTCAACTCCGGCCCCAGAAGGGGCAGGCAACCCTTCTCGGCATCGACGTGACCGAAAACCCTACCAAGGTGAAGGCCCAGATCGGCGTGAGTTTTGAATCCACCAATCTGTATGAACTCATGAGTGCAGAGGAAAACCTTAGGTTGTTCGCTCGCCTTTTCGGCGTGAGTCCCTTTGAGCCGGATGAGGTTCTGGACAGGGTCGGACTCACGGGACGTGAAAAGGATCGGGTGGAGGGTTATTCCAAGGGACTGAAACAACGCCTAATGGTTGCCCGTGCCCTGGTGAATAGGCCGAGGATATTGTTCCTGGATGAACCGACCGATGGTCTTGATCCCGTATCGGCCGAAGCGATTCGTAACGTCATACTGGAGGAGAGAGACCGGGGAGCCACGGTTTTCCTGACCACCCACGATATGGTTGAGGCCGACAAACTTTCAGATCGGGTGGCCTTTATCAATCAGGGCAAAATCGTGGCAATGGACACACCTTACGCACTCAAGCAAAGCTATGGAAAGCGGGCGCTCAAGGCAGAGGTCGCGAATCATGGAGGCGGTCTCAAAACAGTGGAGATCGTTATGGACAGCCCGGAAACGCCGGAAGCAATGAGACGCCTTTTCAGCCAAGAGCGGGTCGTCACGATCCACAGCGAAGAAGCCACCCTGGAGGACATCTTCATTCATATTACGGGAAGGGGGCTTTCCTGATGAATTGGCGCATGATCAGTACTCTAGTCTATAAAGATATGGCCCTTTTCTTGAGGAATCGACTCTTCGCTCCGACCACGATTCTCATGCTGATTGTGTATGCGGCGTTGTACTTTGCCATGCCCCGTTCGGTTGATGAGGTATTTAAGGTAGGTCTTTATTCACCCGTTATTTCGCCCTTTTTTATAGAACTGATGGAGGGGGAGGGCCTCATCGTCCAGGAAATGGAATCGGAAAGAGCCCTCAAGATGGCCATGATCGAAGGGGAATACAATGTGGGTGTCGTCCTGGAAGGAGACCTTACGCATGAGTTGAGGGCCGAGAAAAATGGCCGGGTAAAGGTCTATTACGGCACCGATTTCCCGGGGGAACTTCAGGATGCTTATATCATGCTGCTCCAGGAGCTGGCTTACAGAATTGCCGGTCAGCCTTTGAATATTGATGCGTCCGAGGAGATCCTCGGCCCTGATATGACGGGGAAACAGCTACCCTTTCGAAATCGAATGATTCCGCTCTTTGCATTTTTTATTCTTATGATCGAAACCATGGTGTTGGCCAGCTTGATAACCGAGGAAAGGGAACGCCGCACCCTTCAGGCCTTGCTCGTCACGCCCCTGAGGATCGAAGGTCTGATGTTGAGCAAATGCATCACTGGAATAGGACTGGCTTTCATCCAGCTGACCTTAATCCTGGCGGTGATCGGCGGTCTTCGGCATCAGACCGTTTTGATTTTGGTTGCAATCCTGCTAGGCTCATTTCTTGTAACGGGCATTGGTTTCTTGTTGGCTTCGGTAGGGAAAGATGTGTTGTCCGTCAGCGCCTGGGGACTTTTGGCTATTATGATCTTAGGCATTCCTTCATTCGGCGTCATGGTTCCGGGTGTGATTTCCGATTGGGTCAAATTCATTCCCTCCTTCTATTTGATCGACACGATCCATCAGGTGGTCAATTTCAAGGCCGGCTGGGGCGAGGTTTGGATAAACCTCTTGATATTGCTCGCCTGTGGTGCGGCCTTTCTCTGGACAGGCACCCTGGTCCTCAGGAGGAATCTGAGATGAATCCGAAAAGGGTCGGCATTCTATTAAAGAAAGAGTTCGCTCAAGGGTCAAAGAGCTTCATTTTCATCATGGCTATTCTTACCCCCATTATCCTGTCAGTGGTTTTATCTCTCCTCTTCGGCACCCTGTTCTCACAAAAGCCTAAATTGGGGATAGTCGACAGGGGGACTTCGCGGGTTGTGGCCTCAATCGCTGAATCTCCCTCAATCAGCTTGAGGGAATACGACTCTGCCCCGAAACTTAAGAAGGCCGTCGCGAACGGCGCCTTGGATGTGGGTGTTGTCCTGCCACCGGAGTTTGATCGCTATGTCGTTTCAGGTGAGAGGACGGAGGTCGTGGCCTATGTCTGGGGCGAGAGCTTGATCAAGAATCGGGCCATCGTGGAGGCGGTTATGGCGAAACAAATTCGGGACATAGCCGATCAGAAGCCGCCGGTTGAGATCCTTCCTGAAGCTATAGGAGGGAGCGAGGATATGACATGGGAAGAGCGGTTCTTTCCCCTTATCGTCCTGATAGCTATTTTTATGGGCGGAATGATGGTTCCGGCCGTTTCCTTGGTGGATGAGAAACAGAAACAGACCCTCAAGGCACTGTTGATCACACCGGTTTCTCTGGGCGATGTCTATTTGGCCAAGGGTGTGTTGGGCACCATTTTGAGTCTCTTCATGGGCGTACTGATTCTGATTTTGAATCACACCTTTGGAGCCCAACCGGCGTTGCTTCTCTCGGTCCTGTCCCTTGGCGCCTTATTAGCGGCAACTGCTGGGGTCTTGCTCGGAACGCTGATCAAAGAAGTCAATTCACTGTATGCCGTTATGAAATTCACGGGCCTTTTTATATATGCACCAGCGCTGATTTATCTCTTCCCCCAGATTCCCGGCTGGATCGGGAAGGTCTTTCCCACCTATTATGTGATGGCGCCCATCATCCAAATCAGCCGGAAAAATGTGGCCTGGTCGGATATTTCGTCGGACATACTCATTCTTATAGGAATCATATTGTGTATGTGGAGCGTGATCGCGCTGAAGACCAAGACGGCAACCAGACGGCGCTTTAGTGCCATGTCCTCTGAAGGTCTGATCAAGGCATTGAGAAAATGAATTTGGTGGAGGTTATATCCGCTAAAAATATTGGCTGGCAAAGATTCGCGGTGGGTTGAAAATCCTCTATTTGGGCAAACGCGCTATTTGATCTGCTTGATTCGCAGCGCACCTTTCTTGGCGGAGATCAATTTGAAATTGCGATTTACTATCCGAAAGGATTTTTTTGCATCTGAAATGCTAAATTGATAGGGATAAGAAACATGTGGATCAAATTCCGGCACGATGACATCAATCTGGAACTTGGATGGTCCCACCAAGCCGCGATAAACCAGCTCTGCTTTGCCGGCAGAGATCTTTTTATTGAGGCGCATGATAACTTTCTTTTGTTGCGCGCCTATGGAGGAGGTTTCCTGTTGCTGGAGAGATGTTTGGGGCGTTCTTGCTAAATTCCCACGCGAAGGCCGGTAGGAAGAAAAGGTCTTAGCATAAATGAAAAAAAACAGAGGTATACAAGATGCAATGACCAGAAATACGGCAGTCGAAAACCAGTCTTTTTGCCTTATATTATCCATGGTAAAAGTTTAAATGACGATTTTTTAATCGAATATGAGGCGATGCTTCAGTCGTCCAAAGTTTTATACGACCTGAAAATTACGCTATCTTTCCGTAATGTTGCTCAGAAATTGCCATTGGATAAAAATTAACTAATTTCAATATAAGACATTTGGCTGCTTTCGCAATTCCGGGCAAATTTTCACCCTGCTGCATCACGGGAGAACGAGAGTGAAATTATGATTTGTGATCGATTGTAACAATCTATTGAGAATTTCTCTAATTAGCTGCTCTCCTCAATTCATTAATAAGATCAATAAATCGATCAAGATTGGTGTTGCCTTCTGCCTATTGGTGGTCATCGTCACTAAAAAGGCTGACACCATATCGACAATTCGTTGTCGATGTGAATTGATTCGCTGTGTTTCGACAAAACAAATGATCTAAAATTTAGGATAACCAACCCGCCTAAAAGCCGGCCGACAAGAATGAACTAAAATTGTGGCATCCGAATCTTATTCTATTTGGGCAATCGCCCTATTTGATCTGCTTGATTCGCAGCGCACCTTTCTTTGCTGAGATCAATTTGAAATTGCGATTTACTATCCGAAAGGATTTTTTTGCATCTGAAATGCTAAATTGATAGGGATAGGAAACATGTGGATCAAATTCCGGCACGATGACATCAATCTGGAACTTGGATGGTCCCACCAAGCCGCGATAAACCAGCTCTGCTTTGCCGGCAGAGATCTTTTTATTGAGGCGCATGAAAACTTTCTTTTGTTTTGCGTCTAAGGAGAACGTGTCCTGTTGCCGGAGAGATGTTTGGGGCGTTCTTCCTAAATTTCCACGCGAAGGCTGGTAGGAAGAAAAGGTCTTAGCAAAAATGAAAAAGAATAGAGGTATACCCGATGCAATGACCAGATATATGGCAGCCGAAAACCAGTTTTTTTCCCTTATGTTATCCATGGAAAAAATTGAAATGACGAGATTTTAATTCAATATGAGGCGATGCATCAGTCGTCCAGACTAATTTATACGACCTGAAAATTACGCTATCTGTCCGTAATGTCGCTCAAAAAATGCCATTGGATAAAGATTCATTGTCTTTAACATAAGACATTTTGACTTTTTTTCAAATTTTCGATCATTCTTGTTTTATAAGGATGGTTCGAATCAGTATATAAAATCGGAACGTTATCCGCTTTCGCTTCCCAATGTTCCATGATTCCACTCCTCCTCCGGCGGATCTGCGAAGTTCCAAAATTCCAATCGGAATTTAAAGTAAAATCCAACCCTTTGGGGTGAAGTCAAAGCCGGATCCACTGGGCCCGGATTTTTAGTACTGAACTCCCTTAAGAAAATCGAAAATTTACCGATAAGGTATTGTAGGACCACTAAAATTGAACTGGCTTTAAAATGAACGCTTCCGGTTCCAAGAATGGTCTTAAAAGTGTGGCCTGACTGTCAGAAATTAAAATAGCCGAGGAGATTGAAGAAAAATGCTCAAGAATTACGTCATATGCCTGTTGATTGGTATCTCTACGCTCGCCTGTGCGACTTTCAACGATAAGAACGCGGCTCCCGCAGAGGATGCGTCGGCAGCGTCTAAAACGCAACAGGAACCTCCTGAGCGCGACGAATTCAAGAAATCCGACAGCGTTTCGATTCCCGATTGGCGCCCGTTCAAAGGTGTATTGCTGCGAAATATTGTGGCAAATTGCTGCTTTTCAAAGTCCCAAAACACGGTTATTCTCGGTCAGGACACCAACGGCGACCAGGCGGTTGATAAATGCTATCAACTCAAAGGTAAAGAAGGTGAAATATACTATAGAACCATGGCGTGCCCCGAAAACTTAGTTCCCGTCAAACCACCCCAGCAAGAGAAGTTTCTGCATTGTAACCCAGCCCGGGCAAGCTGGAATTGAAGATTGAAGATTTGTTTTATCGCTCGCGCAGCGCAGGCGCTTGCGCCGCGTGTCGCTCTGTCTTTTAAATTTAAATCGATAGCATTCCTAAAATATCCAATCCGGCTATAGCATAATTCCTGCGCAAGCATGATGTGATTTTGATAATGAGGCAATAGGCTTTTTCCTATACGCGATTGGAAAAAGTGGCCCCGGTGGGGCAGTAATAGCGCCGTTCTTTGGTTTTAGGTTTCAGGTGTCAGGTTTCGGGTGTCAGGGAACCGAGGTGTTAAGTCCTGAAACCTGAACACTGACACCCGACACCTTCAGAACCTTACAACATGTTGTCAGTTTTAAAATTTGGTGTCAAATCTTGATTATTGATTAAATGGTCTATATACTCACAAATCAAGATTTGACACCGAATTTTTTTGCTTATCAATTATAGTCAATATATCAATAATCAAGATTTAACACTGTTTCTCTTACTGAATAGTGTTTGAGAATTGGACCGTCGGTTAATACTGCACGCAAAACTTCGGTTTGAGCATGACGCCAGTCGGCAACGGCATCCTGGTGAATCCCCAGCTTATAAAGACCGTAAGCTCGCCGTTCGATAACATGCCGGTTTATCGCAACTAAATCTTCGCATGCACCGTAAAAAGCCTCCCAAGCCGGCACCGCTCCCGGCCGGCCTGCCAATATCAAGCGGATGGCATCCGCCGGCGAAATATTCTCCACCAAAATAAGATAACCCAGCACGGTCAGTGGTGCCCGTCCCAATCCGGCGGTACAATGCACATAAGTGCGGCGATCTGATGTGACCAAATGGGCCAGCATCGATATCGCAGCCGGTAATTGACGTCGCATATCAGGCACATTAAGGTCGCGAATGGGAATACGTTCCATTTCAAGTCCGAATTCAGTGCCTGAGCGACACATGGCACCGTAGTCAATGCCCCAATAGGCCAAACAATCATCGTGCTGCAGGGATAAAACAGCCGACACACCGGTTTCGGATTGAATTCGTTTTAGATCCGCGCTTGTCATTGGGCAGGTACCGATGACGATTTGGGAGGTGATGTCTCCCCAGTTAAGCGACCATGTCCACATGATGACAGTTCCTGAACGATTTCAATAGACTATTGCAGTGCTTCAAACCAAACGGGACAGTCAAAGACTTAAATATGGTTCAACGGTCATTATTCTGACCTCCGATATGACATCAATCGTAATCACTGATTTGGCCAGTGGCAAATTGATAAATGAAGTATAATATTGCCCCATGTTTAAAACGGTTTACAGAGAATTATCGCGATACCACCTGTTTTTGTGAGCATTGGCCAGAAGAAACAATGGGGTCAGGGCTTGATCTGTGATTTATGTGATTTAAAGGTCTTTACTCGCCTTTGAAAATTTTGCTCTAATGCCATTTTCTTTCTGATGATTGTCTCCCTTCGGCTAACTGGTGAATGATTTAAACCAAATAAATCCCCAATCTGTAAATTGGTATACTTACCCTCTATCCATAACCAATTAAGCAGAATATCTCGGTTTAACTTGTCGGATAGACTAATCCTTGAGCAATTTTTGATTCTTTCCAGATTGCAAGCTGGACTTGTCCATCCTCAATCTGCGAAATATGGATGCTGATGCCGCGATTGGTTTGGTCTTCCTGGCAATTTGCGGTGACGGCGGGGATGTCGCTAAAGGGCGTTTTGAAGGTAATTTCGTAGACCCCGTCCTTAACCTTCTGACCGATCGAAAAATCGCCACTGCCACTGATAATGGTCCTTTCTTTCCCATTGCGGAATTGAAAATTGAAGATTCAAGATCGAAAATTTGTGGTTCGCCTCGACTCGACTGAGCTCGTCGCAGGCCGGCAGATCTTTTTAATCTGCCGCCACCGTCAAGATAATCTATTGATTTCAGCAGATTTATTGTTTAAAGATGGTTGAATAAAGGCTTTGGATCGGCCATTTTGGGATCGAAACCAGCAGTTTAACCGGAAAACTGTAAGGCGCGGGCAAATTGAAGTGCAGATGACCGGCGAGCGGCAATTTCAATTAAATCCCGGCTGCCAACCTATAAAAAAAGAGGCAGCCGGAATTCATAACCCGCAATAGATTGAGAGATTCCAATGCGTTGGAAATGGATGGTTTTAATCGGGTTTTTTTTGGTCATCGCTTTGGTGGTGACGGTCTACGTGATCCTGAGTAGCTACGACTATAACAAACTCAAGCCGCAGATAGCACGGATGGTCAAAGATGCCACGGGCCGCGAACTGAACCTGAGCGGCGAAGTAAGTCTCGATTTTGGCTTCTCTCCGGCACTGGTCGTCACAGATGTCACTCTCGCTAACGCGTCCTGGGGCTCGCAACCGGAAATGATTAAGGTGCAGCGGCTTCTTGCTCAAGTCCAACTCCTGCCTCTGTTGTTCGGAGAAGTGGAACTCAAGCAGGTCGTACTTACGGATGCCGAAATGCTGTTTGAGACGGATCCGTCCGGCTTAGGCAATTGGGACTTCGCTGCTGCAAAAGGCTCAGCTAAAGGAACCGAAGCATTAAAAAATCTGAAAATAGATGTAGACAATCTCAGGATCAGGAACCTGCTGGCTACCTATCGCAAAGGAGAGACGGGATCGACACGGCAGTTCACCTTGGACATCTTCGAATTGGCCAAACACGGACAACCCGATGCTCTCGAACTCAATCTCCGAGGTGACTACAATCGGCAACCGATTGCGCTTTCGGGTCGGATCGGACCGATAAGGCGTCTTTTGGCGCGCGAACGTTTCCCGGTTGAGCTATCGGGGCAGTTTTCGGATGCAACGGTTAAAATCGATGGGTCGATCGATGATGCCCTTGATCTTCAAGGCCTAAATCTAAATGTCCGCGCTTCAGGGACGAATCTTGCGGGGCTCGATCTTGGCGTTGGTTTAAGGCTCCTGGAGACGGATGCATTTGATGTGGTCGGGCAGTTGAAGGGTTCCGTGGAGGCTCTGAGGATGGAAGGCGTCAGTGGAATTTTTTCCGGAAGTGGTGCTGATTTGAATATCAAGGGCAGCGTCGGTGATCTCAACGCACTGGGTAACATAGATCTGCTTCTAAACGGTAAAGGAAAAGATCTGGCAGCGATCGGACCGCTCATTGGGGAGAAGCTGCCTGCAACGGACGAATTTACGATTCAAGGCCGTCTGACAGGTTCGACCGACGCTTTATCTTTCCGGAAAGCGCAGGCCAGTGTCCGCCGAAAAAGCTTGAGTCTTGACCTGGACGGTGAAATCAATAATTTGTCGGCGCTCAGCGGTATCGATGTACAGTTCAAAGGGGCGGGCAATAACCTGGCAAATCTGAAGTCCATTATCGGGCGACAGCTGCCCGCGACCAGCCTTTTTTCGATGGAAGGTCGGCTGACGGGTTCCACCAGGATGTTGTCCATTCGACAGGCACATGGACGTGTCCGTAAGGGCAGTTTGCGCCTTGACTTAAATGGTGAAGTCAAGAACCTGGTAACGCTCAGTGGGATAAATGTAAAACTGAAGGGGGTGGGAAAGGATCTGAAAGCGATGGAGCCGATAGTAGGGGTGAAGTTGCCGAAAACGGATACCTTTTCGCTTGAGGGCCGGCTGACGGGTTCCACCAGCAAGCTTACCCTCCAGGATATACAGGCCGTTGCCGGCAGGGGTGCGCTCAAATTTAACCTGCGGGGCCGTATCAAGGATTTGCCGGCACTCAGCGAGTTGGACCTGAACTTCGAGGGATCTGGCAGAAACTTGACGGAAGTAGGGCTGATCATCGGTAAAGAACTGATGAGGACGGATGAATTTAATGTTCAGGGCCGGCTGACTGGCCACGCCAGAGCGGTGTCCTTGCTGGAAATGCGCGGCCATGCCCGTCGGGGTAGTTTACGCATTGACTTGAATGGCCAAATTAAGGAGCTGATAACGCTCAGTGGGATGAATTTAAAATTGAAAGGGGTGGGAAAGGACCTGGCGGAAGTCGGGCCGGTCATCGGGGAGAAACTGCCGGAGACAGGGGCATTCACGGTTCAAGGCCGGCTGATGGGCTCCATCAAGGGTTTTTCCCTTCAGGAAGTGCAGGGGCGCGTCAGCCGAGGCGGAATGATGCTCAGCGTGCAGGGCGAGATCAATGATTTGCGGGCGCTGCAGGGGATGGATCTGAAAGTAAGTGTCTCCGGCAAAGAACTGGCCGAAATCGAACCGTTGATTGGTATGAAACTGCCCCTGGCAGGCCCCTTTTTCATGAACGGACACCTCTCCGGTTCTACGAGAGCGATTTCGTTGCACGGCATATCGGCAGTCATCGATCGGAGCGATTTCAACGGCTTTGCGACGGTAGCGTTTCACAAACGCCCCAAGATCACCCTGCGTCTGGACTCGGCGGTGGTCGATTTTACTCCATTTCTAAAAGATCTGGAGAAGGAGGAGCGGACGCTTGACGAATCGGTCAAACACGGTGGCAAACGCGGTGGGCGCCTGTTCCCGGCGGAGCCTCTGCCTTTCGATGCCCTGAAGAAGGTGGACGCGGATATCGTGTTGAAGGCCAGAAATATCCATGCCAGGGATGCCCGGTTTGAATTCGGTCATTTTTCGCTCACCCTCCTAGACGGCAATCTCAAGATCGATGCGCTTGAAGCGACTTACAAAAATATGAAACTTACGGGAAACTTGCTCGTCAGCCCGGGTTCGCCTGCGGAAGTGGTCACCAAATTCCTTGTTCAGAACTTCGATCTGGGCCGATTACTCAAAGAGGTCGGCGCAAGTGATCAGGTTCAAGCCCGCATCGATATCGCAGTTGACGTGAAGAGCAAAGGTGATTCTGTTCGAACCCTTATGGCCAATCTCAACGGCTCCATTGGCGCAGTGATGGGCAAGGGTTTCCTTACCAAATACCTGGATCTGATCTCCATGGATCTTTCCCAAAAGGTCATACCGTTCTGGGGACGTCACAAGAAAGCGGGAAACATCAACTGCGCAGTCGTCCAGTTTGATATCGGAAACGGGCTGGCCACCAGCCGGGCCTTTGTTTTCGACACCCAGCTCGGCATCCTGACCGGCGAGGGTTCAATTAACCTGGATACGGAACAGGTGAAATTTTTGCTCGTGCCGAAGCCCAAAAATCCGAGCCTCGTAAGCTTATCGACAAAACTGCGCGTCACCGGTACAATCTCGGATCCCAGGGTCAATCCGGATATGCTTTCTTTAGCAGGCAAAGGCGCGAAGTTTCTCAGTACGCTTGTGATCGGACCGCTCGGCTTGCTGGCACCGTTCGTCAGCCTCGGAGCACATCAAAAACATCCATGCGAAGTCCGGAACATCGGACAAAAGTAGGACAAAAAACCCAATCCGGCCGAAAGCGGGATTATCCGATTGAAAAATGCCTTTTCTAGAAAGCAATGCCCTTTCTCTACACCAATCTGGCCTGCCCCGGCAAACTCTACTTTGTTAGGCCCTTAGGGTGTTATCGGCATTTGCCGGCCTCTTTACACGGTGTTGACAATCCAATAGGCCTCTGATAATTGAATATTAATAGTTTCCAATTACTTGACACATAAGAATGCCGGGGTGCAGCTGATTCCGGGTTACAATTTAGCTTTTATTATTCGCCTGTCTCACCAAGCGACTTCTTATTGATTATCAGTGCAAATCACGGACTGGAAGACTTACTTGATGACTGAACCGGGAAGAAGTCCCAAGCGTGATAAACGCTTGTCTTCAGCGGTGGCGTTCGACACATTCCAATTAGGATGGATTGGAGGTGACTCGGCTGCGTGAGGATCTCGACCCTTGGCAGTGATGCTCGCGGTTGTTGACCGGAAAATCGCATATGAATGAGAAAAACGGCAACACGAGGGGAGAAAACGGCCAAAGCAGCCACGAGTACCGACAGGATGAACAGGCAGAATTTGTCAAGCATCTGCTGAAGGAGACGGCCAGCCTCCAGCAGAAAGATCTGGATCCCGATCTTCAATTGGAGATTGCCCTGCTCGTCGATCTGCTGTCCAGAAACCGAAGAGCCTTCGTGTACACGCACAAGGTTTATTTCGAAGCAGCGCTCGAATTACTTGCCGCCGAGAAACCGAATTTAATGCTGCTCCAGCGCCTGCTTTCGAATCTCCAGGTGGCCGAAGAGCGGGAGGAAGGCAATCTGACGGGATTGCTGATGAAGCTTTGCGGTCCCAGGCCTGCCACGGCCATGATCGCGGGTTTGGTTTCGATATTCATCGCGCTTTGTCTTATGTTACTCTTGCTGGTTGTCTGCCATACGGTGCTCAGCCGTCTGGAGCGGGTCATCGATTCAATCCATCCCATGGTGCAGCTGCTGGACAAACTTCCCATCGGCCACATCATCATCCTTGTGTTCTCATCGTTCCTGGGTAGTGTTGTCAGTGTCATCACCCGCATCGGGGATCTAGATCAAGCCACCTACCGACCGCTGTCCGTCTACATCGGCGTCTTGTTCCGACCGCTGATTTCCCTGGCATTCGCGCTTTTCATATATGCTGTTTTGCAAACCGGGTTGATATCATTTCTGGGTTTGAGTCTGGAAGGAGCCAAAGGCTTAGCTACCCTCTGGGTCGTCGGATTCGTGGCCGGCTACAGCGAACGTTTCTCTAAGGACTTTATTTCAGAAACCGAAACAAAGATAGGAAAGAAGAGGCGACCGTAATATTCACTTTCTTTTCCATGAATCCTTGACAATGCTCCCTTGTGGTATAAGTTAGAAATAAATCGGCATATAAAGATTGATTTCCAGTATTTATTCATAGCGAATAAAGATAGTAAATCTTCAACTTTCCCGAATAGCATTTTTTGACGGAGGTTTTTAGCTCAGCGAAAATCTAATGTACAAGAGGTCTTGGGCTACAAGTTAAGACGACACGCTCATCCCCATTCCTATCTCCTGCGATTGCCCGTTTGAAATTACATTCGCTTCTTTTTCCATTTTATAATCATAGTCAGGTTATCATCGGCCGCCAAGGATCTTTGTTTTCAATGATTTCACATAAATCATATCTAGAGATAATTCACTGATTTTTAGATCTTAATATTCCAATTGAGGACGGCGGTTCGGAAAGTGCATCAAAATGCCCAATCAGGAAGATACGAGTAATTGTAACCTGGAATTTACAATGGAGAAGGAGCGAGACTCTGCCAAAGCCGCTTTGAAGCAGAAACTCGAAACAATTCAATTCCTGGGAAAGAGCAGGGCCATATGTGACATCCAAAATAAAATCAAGCGCGTCGCTCCGTTTAAAGCCAACGTTCTGATATCAGGCGATAGCGGCACGGGTAAAGAACTTGTGGCCAGGGCGATTCACTATATCGGGCCGCGGGCCGGCAAACCCTTTATATCGGTAAACTGCGGTGCCATTCCGGAAAACCTGTTTGAAAACGAACTATTCGGTCACGTCAAAGGGGCTTATACGGATGCCGGATATGATCAGACCGGCCTGGTGAAAGCAGCCGACGGCGGTACCCTTTTTCTGGATGAAATCGCAACGATCGGCTCTTCTACCCAGGCTAAGCTGCTGCGATTACTGGAAAACAGCGAATATAAGCCACTGGGAGGCTCCAGACCCTGCAAAGCCGATATACGGATCATTGCGGCCACGAATGAATCCCTGATGGATCTCGTCAATAATGGTGCTTTCAGAGAAGATCTTTACTACCGCTTGAATGTCGTCTACTTTCATATTCCACCGCTGAGGGAGCGAAGGGAAGATATCCCTTTGCTGGTTGAGCACTTTGTCAAAAAATATGCACAACAATTCAACCGGCCGGACATCCAGGTGACCCCAAAATCCATGAAAACCTTTGTCTCATACCCGTGGAAAGGAAACATTCGCGAACTTGAAAACATGATCCAAAATTTAATCATCATGTCTCAATCCTCAAATTTGGAGATCAAAGATATTCCACTGCCCGACCGCGAACCAACCTCCGGGCTGGAGACGTTTAAGGTAGCTAAAGAGAAGGCTATTAATACTTTTGAAAAAAACTACCTGATTCAGCTTTTGAAAGAATACAAAGGCGATGTGGCCAAGGCCGCCGCCAGCTCCGGAAAAGGTCGTACCGCCCTTTGGAATCTGATCAAAAAACATGATCTCCAGCCAAAGCAGTTCCGTTCTTTATTCCTATAAATTCACTATATCAACCTGTGATAGAGTCATAAAAAAGTGACGCCTGCGTCATTTGGAAATGACGCCTCAAAACACCCTGCCGCTACATATCCGAAAAAGCAGTCATAAAATTGTGACGCTGCCCTTATTTTCCTAAAGATGACCATTTTTAAATAATTATTAATTATCAGCAACTTATATAAATTCATAGCCTGGCACGCAATTTGCTCTTGTCCTTCAACCAGAAGCGAAGCGACCGAAGCGCAAGGATCCCGCTGCGACTGCTTTTTTTTCTTTACCGCAATCGGACCGGCAAACGAATAACGCCTGAGTCGATCACCGTCTTATTCTGTGACGCCATGAGCACTAGAAATGAAATTGCCGAGCAAATTCTGAATTACCTGAAAAAACATCCGGCATCAGCGGATTCATTGGAAGGGATAGCAGGTTGGTGGCTGAAGTCGGAAAGAGTAGATGAGGCGGTCGACAAAGTCGCAGAAACCCTGGAAGGTCTGATCAAAAGCGGATCAATCAAAAGGGTTAAATATGAAAATGGAACAATATTATACATGCTCGCAAAGCAATGATCTCTGCTGAAAAGAGACAATCATGGCAACTAGTATCCGGTAAATATCAATGCGAATAGGACTTTCTCTTATTAAATTCAATCCAAATGGAGGTAAATAATCATGAGCATCAAAAATGTATACGGCATCATCGGCTTCGACAGCGAGGGCAACATCTCACCGCTCAAAGGCAGTGGTGACTGGAGCGTGGTGCGCAACAGGGAAGGGGTCTACACCGTTACCTTTAAAGACAGCGTCAAATTCGACGACACCCCGACCGTGGTCCTGACCGAAGTCTACGACGGTACCAAAAACAACACGTACCCTGGTAGCGATGGCGATGGCGATTCCGGCGGCGATATCGGCGACGTCGGTACTGGCTCCGGCGCCGTGTTGGTTTGGGTCCGTTCCGACCAGTTTGAACTGGCGGTTGGCAGCAGCGGCGGCAGCAAGGAGGATCGCATGGTCTCCTTCATGGCCATCGGAGCCGCCGACGATTGATGGTATTTGCCGGTTTTCCTCATCGCAACCGGAAAGCGACCCGACTTTGTTCCCGTTCTTCTCAGACCCGATCCACCGCAGATCGCGCTAGGAATGCCGTGTCCCGTTATCAACTGATCGCCATGCTGTTGGGCCATAGCGTTGGGTTCATGAGCATCGTTGCGTCGCTCACCCGCCGGGTCATCACCATCGTCCGGACCAAAGGGACCACTTTCGAGGCCGGAGATGTGTTCGTCTTCGGCTTCGCCCACACCCTGCTGGTCAAATTACCGGGATCCGGTGAGCAATTTTACCCCCACCGTGAGCGCCATAAAAGCGTGAGCGTCATAAAATAGCGACGTCGGCGGCACGTGGCGATGTCGCTTTAAAGCCGCTTTCCTTACTTACCGGCAAAACTCACAACACGAGGATCAATTGCGGAGGTATCTACTATGTCAGCACCGTTTATTCGCGGCTTCCAACTCGATGGCAGCGCCATCGGTGATGCCGCCAAAAGTGTCAATCTGTTTCGCGGGGATGTAAACATGCCGCTGAAGCTGGTGCATCTGCCCGGACCGCATGGGCTCGATCTGAGCCTGGACGCCTACTACAGCTCCAATCTCGAGCAGCAGTGGGACACCTGGAACCTTGAAGCCCCCACCGGGATCATGGGCCTGGGCTGGTCGCTGCCCTTCAGCCAGGTCACCTTTACGGGCGGCGGTACCGCCTCCTGGCTCGAAGGCAGCTTTACCCTGCAGACCGGCGGCAACGACCACCCCTTAACGCTCCTTTCCTATACCGGATCGGCCGCGAACAACGACGAAGCCTTGACTTTTGCCGATGCCCTCAACCCGCTGTGGCAGTTTACCTATAGCCCGTCCACCGAGACCTGGGAGGTGGTCAAGGACGACGGCATCCGCATGGTTTACGGCGATCAAAGCAGCGGGCGCAGCACGGTTCAATGGGGGGTCCGCTGGGACAACTGGGCCGGCAACAGCGCCACTGACGAAGGTTCACCCACGCTGTTTGCCCGGGCCTGGAATCTCTCCACAACCAGCACCCCCTGGGGCAACACCATCACCTACAGCTATCAGCTCGACAGCCAACCCGTAACCCCCACGCTGAGCTACACCCGCGCCTGCTATCTTAGCCAAATCGTTGATGCCTACAACCGCACCGTGGTGTTCACCTACAGCGACAAAAACCCCTTGGAATATCAGGCCCCGCACACCGTGGACAGCAACGCTCCCGGCCTGGGCTATCAGGACCGCTACGAGACCCAATACCTGGCCCGCATCGACGTGTACGGCCCCGGCGGCGCGGCGGCTGCCAATCGCTACTACGAACTGATCCCCACCTATGCGCTGCACGATCCGGGCAACAGCCAACTGACCCAAACCAGCAAACGCTATCTGGTGGGCCTGGCCCAGCAGCGCAACGGCATCGATCTGTTGCCGGCCATACAGTTTGCCTATCAGCTCGATCCCGACCACCCCGGTCCCGGCCGCCTGAACCAGGTGACCTACCCGGCCGGGGGTACGGTCGGCTGGGAATACGAGGACCAGAGTCTGGCCGATCCCAATGATCCGGCCAATATATTCAATCTCACTTACACCGCCTACCGCCCCACGGACAGCGTTTATGCCAATGCAACACCGCAACTGTGGTTCGGCGAAGATTACGTCATCGTGGGCTGGTTCGCCGGCGAGCACTTGGCCCTACGGGTCTACAGCTACGGCGGACGCTGGTCCGAGCCCTGGAGCTATGATCTGGACGGCGTCAACCCCCAAACCGACGGCGGCAACGGCGATGCGGACAAACTGGCCCAGATCCGGGTGGCCATGGGCCCGGACTTTTTCGCCCTGCACTATCACAATAAGAGCGCCACCAGCGACAGCCTGCATCTGTTCCAAAAAGCCACCGACCAGTTCGGACGCTGGACCGTCCGGAAAGAGACCCTCAGCCTGGGTACCAGCAGTGTCCTGGTGGACGAGACCATGCTGGTGGCCGGCAACGATTTTGCCGCTATCCATGTCGGCGGCACCAGCCATCTGTTCCGTTTCCGCTACAGCCCGCTGACCCAGCAATGGACCGCGGATGATCCGGTCTCCCACAACAACGGCGCCACGCACATCGCCCTGACCGCAAGCAACAATACCCTGGCGGCCTGTTTTTTTGCCGGTTCCGGCGCGGTGACGGGCGAGACCGTCATTTATTATCTGAAGGGCGACTACACCTGGGGCAGCTACAGCCAGTTCAATCCCACCCATTCGTTTGCCTGGAGCAGCAGTTATGTCTGGTCCTACTGGTCAACCGGGCCCGGGTTTCTGGTGGGCACGTGTCTGGACGGCGGCACGGCCCGCCTGCAGTTCATCCGCTGGCAGCGCAATTTCGCCGGATTTTCCGAGGCCAGCCACTCCATCAATAACGGCACACAATTCACGACGGTGGGGGGCAATGCCGTCTATAACGGCAATACCCTGTACCGCTTTAACGGCAATACCTGGGTGCAGGGCACCCTGGGGCAGGAAGCGGGCGATCTGGTGGGCGCGGCCGATGATGTCGTCCTGCGGGTGCGCAAAGAAGGGTCCTATTACACCCAGAACGAGCTGGCCACCTTCGATCCGGTCACGGGCGCATGGCAGATCACCAGCTTCCAGAACGATGGCGAAATGGAGAGCTATTCCTATCCCAGCGGGCCACAGTTCTGCGGCAATTTCCTGACCGTGGGCAATCAAGTCTTTTACCGGGGTACGGACAACGACTGGCAGCCGGTGGGGGCCCATAACCCCCTGCCGCATGTCTACGGCAGCACGGTGGCCAATCTCAGCCCGGGCTTTATCGCCTGGCAGAGTGCGGACAACCGGAACAATCCCGATCCCGCGACCCTGAACAGCTATGCCGCCCTGCCCAAGAACGGCGACCTTTACACGGTTTCCGATCCCTTTAAAAGCCAGAAGGTGCAGACTCTGGATGGGAGCGGGATTTTGTGCGGGGCCAACGCCTTTGCCACCTATGCGGCGGATGTGTCCAGCTTCAGTCACGTGGGGCAGTTCACCTTGCACCGAACCCTCAACCACAAGCTGTCCGATCCCACCGACACGGTGGTCAAACAGCTGACCATCAACAGCGCCGACCAGCAGCTGATCACCACTTATACCTATGATGCCACCCAGGCGGTGTTCGATACCACCGGTGCCGTGGCCCAGTACCCCAAGGTTACCGCCAAACAGCTTTCGGCCGTGGACGGCAGCACGGTCCTCAGCCGGACGGTCTACGAGTACTTCAACGGCCTGTCCGCCGAGCAAATGCCCGGCGTCAATGAAGCGCTGGATGAGCACTACAGCCTGGCGGCCGGCTACCTGCACACGGTCTCCGAGTACAATGCCGATAATGAATTGGTGGCCACCACGACCAACACCTGGACGCCGATCGTTCATACCACCACGGCCGAGGGCGGCTTCTGCCCGCTGGCCAATACGGCGACCCTCGCGTCCGGCAGCGTGGTGCAGCAGCGCCTGGGGCTCGATGTCACGCCCCTGGACGGATCGACGGCCACCGGCAATACCGCGGCCCTCACGTTGGTTCAACAATACACCTATGACCCGATCACCGCCTTTAAGGCAACCCAAAGCGCCACCCTGTTCAACGCCGATGGCGTTGAGGATACCCGTAAGGTCACCCTGACCTATGCCTGGACCCTCTCCGAGTACGCCAAGATGGCCGACACCCGCCAGCTCAGGGCGATTGCCAAGTCCGTCCATGCCAACAGCAGCGGGGATGTGCAGGCCATGGCCCAGACATTTAATAATGGTTGGGGCGCGGGCCTGCCCGGTGCCTGGGACAAGCATTGCAACTATGTCTGGAAAAACAGCCAGAACAGCGGTAAGGCCGACTTTGATTTCAGCGATCCGGCCGGCAACAGCGACTGGATCCGCCATAAACAGATTACGGCGCGCAATGCACAGGGCTTCATCCGGACCGAAGCGGACGCCTTGGGCGTGCCCAGTACCACCCTGTACGATGCCAGCGGTTGCTGGCCCATTGCTCGGCTCAAGAACGATGTTAAGGGTGCCGTCATGGGGTTCCAGGCGTACGAGGACCTTTCCGACTGGAAATTAGAAAATGGCGCGGCGGTTCAGTCCGGTGACGCCCACACCGGGACGCGCTGTGCACATCTGCCCAATGGGGCCAGCCTTGGCAACACGGCGCTTGGCGCCGACCAGGGCACCTACGTCTTCTCCTGTTGGGTCAGGGGCAGCGGTTCCAATGCCACCGCCAGCGTCAAAATCGGCACGGCCAGCACTGCGATCCCCTTGCCCTCAAGCGACACCTGGCAGTACGTCTTCAAGTACCTGACGGTGGCCAAGGACGACAGCACCGTAAGCTGCACTGTGGCCAACAGCGGCAGCGGCGAGCTGCTCCTGGACGACCTGCGCTTCACCCCGCTCGCGTCGACCTTTTCGGCTAAAGTCTATGACCAAGACACCTATTATGAGATTGCCCGTCTGGGGGCCAACGGCGAGACCAGCCGCACCTTTTATGATGACCGGCTGCGCAGTATCGGCAGCAGCGGTCCGGATGAGAATATCAGTGCCATCCGCTCCGAGTATTGGACGGGCAGCGGCCTGAAGATGTTTGAAAAAGCGGATCTCAACAGCAAGCTCGAGATCCAGGCAGCCGATGGCGGCACCTGGGACGATTTTCGCGACGGTGACGGCTGGCAGGACCGCTGGTCCGTCAACTCCGGCACCTGGCAGGTGACGGATCAGGCGCTGACCTTTACCGGTGCCGGCGGCCAGGGGGCGGTCACCTTAAATGGATCGGATGATTGGTCCAACATCAGCATCTATCTGCAAGCGGCCCAGTCCGGCGGCAAGGACATTACCGGAGCGCTGGGCCTTGCCATCGGTGATGCCTTGACCGTACAGTGGAATCCCGCAGGCAGCCAGTGGGAGCTTCTGATCAACGGCAGTGTCAAGGACAGCCATGCCGGCAACGCCAACAGCACCCTGCGTTGGCTGCTGATTGCAGGGGCACGCGGGGTGGTTTTTTACCTCAATGATGCGGCCATCTTAAGCTATGCCGCCACCGACAACGCCAAGGCGATCCAGGGCGCCCTGCGACTGTTCGCCGGCGACCAGGGCGTAGGCTTCTCCCAGGTGCTGGTGGCCCGTGATCCGCTGACCAAGGCCACTTACACCGATGGCACCGGGCGCAAGATCCAGATTCAGCAGCAGGCCGATAATCAGACCATCGTCTTCCAGCGGCTCTTCGATGAGCTCGGCCGCAAGAGCATCAAGACCAAGCCGGTGATCTATGATCAGAGCGTGCTCGGCTATCAGAAAAGCTTGGTTACCGGGTTTGACTACGACACCGGGGTAATGACCGGGGATGTGGCCAATTACTACAAGGGCCAAGACGGGCGCTCGGATGACGCTGGCTATCCTTACACCCGCCGCCGCATCGAGAACTCGGCCCTATCCCGCCTGCTGGAAGAGGGCCAGCCGGGCGCCGGCTTTGCCATCGGCGCCCAGAACAGCCATACGACCCTTTATGATTATGGTGTCAACGGGCCGAGCCCGCTGTTTAACAGCAACGCGGAACAGTCCTACAAGGTCCGCGTGGCCACCGACCCGGACGGTATTGTCACGGCCGAGGTCAAGGATCAGTTGGAAAACCGACTGGGACATGTGGTGGGTGCAGCGGGGCTGCCCACAGGATCGTTAACCGCCGCCTGCCGGCTCGATGGCAATGACAATCCTTCCCTGGTACACAATCCCAACTACTTTGATCCGCCTTCAGGCAAGACTGATGACTGGGAACAAAAAAGGGACTATGATTACCGCAATAAATCCCTGGCGTCCGACTCGGCGGACAGTGGCAGCGCCAGCGGCATCCGCGACGACCTGGGGCGGCTGCGCTTTAAATTGATCGCCGACGGCCAAACGACCCAGGCGGTCAATCCATGTTGCGGCGAGCAGACGTCCAACCAGACCATCATCTACCATCGTTATGACGCCCTGGGGCGCACCACCGAAATCGGCTATTATTGCGTGGACTCGCTGGACAGCGCCGCGGTCCACGCCAACGACCCGGATTGGCCCACCGATGCGGTGAACTGGCGCTACCGCTTCAGCTATGATGGGGTCGACAGCTATGCCGGCGGCAGCGGTACGCCGCCACCCTTTGCCATCGGGCACGCGACCCGGGTTGAGACCCAAAACAAAAGCGGGCAGATCAACGAAACCATGCAATATGACATCCACGGCAAGGTGGCGTCCCACAGCCTGGATGACGGGGTCAACGACGCGGTCACCACCGGCTATGCGCATGACCCCAAAGGTCGACTGACGCGGGTCGATTATCCGGCCCTGGGGGAGCTCAGCGAACATACGGTCTGCTACGCTTATGACTGCCGGGGGCTGCTTTCCGCCATCGGTACCCCGCAGCAGGCCGATTATTACGCCCACTTCAGCTACAACGCGGCGGGTCAAGCCGAGCAGGAAGTCTTGGGCAACAGCGGCGATCCGATCACACGAGCGTACACATATGCCGGACCCGGCTGGCTAAAGTCCATCACCGATACCTCAAACAGAGGGCAGATCAGCCGCGAAGAGCTCTTCTACGATGACAGCCCGGAAGGCGGCGGCACCACACCGCGCTACAACGGCTCGGTTTCAGCGATCCGCTACCAGCGCAGCAGCGATGCGGTGGATGACCTTTGGCGCTACACCTATGATACCTTTGGACGCCTTTCCGAGGTGACCCTGGGAAGCAGCCTGGATCGCCGCTATGGCTATGACCCCAACGGCAACCCCACCGCGATTACGGATATTGGCGGTGAAACGACGCTCACCTACTCAGGCTCCAATCAGCTCGTGTCGGCCGGTGAAAAAGCATTTATCTACCAGCCTTCCGGCCAGGTGGGCCAGGCCGGCGATCTGACGCTGGCCTATGACTTTGTCAGCCGGCTGCCCATCAGCTTGCAGAACAACCCAACCGGCGATCAGGTCTCCATCGACTTTGGGGCTGGGGCCCAGCGCCTTAAAAAGACCCTCAGCGATAAGGCGGGCGCTCCAAAAGCCTGGCGGCGTTATATCCCTGGCGCACACAAGGGGCAGAAACGCGCCATTATGGAGCAGGCCTGGGACAGCGGCACCGCTTCGACCCGCGACTACCGCTACATCTACGGCCAGGCGGGACTTTTAGCCGTTGAGACCACCGAGGGGACACACTTTGTGCTACCGGATCACCAGCAGTCCAGCCGGCTCTGTCTGACCGGCGGCACGGCCAAACCGACCGCCACCTTTGATTACCTGCCTTTTGGCACGGCCTGGCAAAGCCCGGGCGGGAGCAACCCGGATCTGTTGATCTACCGCTATACCGGCCAGGAGTGGGATGCTGAAAGCGGGCTCTACAACTTCCGTCACCGCCTCTACGATCCGGCCATCGAGCGGTTCTACGCACCCGATCCCAAACATCAGTACTTCAGTCCCTACCTATACGTGGGCGATCTACCCCTGCTGCACATCGACCCCACCGGCGAGTTCAGCTTCAAGCATATGTGGCACTCCATCGAAAATTCCAGAACATTTGGATTCGCTTTCTCGGGGACGGAAATCGGGCTTGGCATCATTGCCATGATGGCCACCGGCGGCGCGGCAGGTGCAGAACTGGTGGCAGGCGGCGCCGCCGGCATGAACTACACCATTCGCGCCAAGCACTTCAACGCCGGCCAGTTTCTCCAGGTCGATGCGGCCGCCCTCATCAGCACGGCCGAGATCGAGGCCGGCGTGGCGCTAAAGGTGTGCACCTTCGGTGGTTCCACGGTCTTGTCCGACGGGCTGATCGGGGCTGGCATGTCGGGCCTAACCGACACCTTCATCCAGATCAACAAGGATCCCAACGGCAAGTTCAGCTGGAAGGAGTGGGGCATTGCCGAGGCCGTCGGCTTTGCGGTGGGCGCCATCACCGGCGGCATTGGTGAGCTGGGGCTCGGCTCCTATTTCGATGCCGGGGCCGAGATTGGCGATGAGGGCGCCGGCGAGGGCGAGAGCATGTTCAACCGGGTCGGCCGCTTTATTTTCAGCAAAGGCGGAAAGGCCGCCGACGAATTTCAGCCCGCTCCTGGTGAGGATCCGCTGGATGAACCGGAAAGTCCGGGCTGGCAGCGGCTGAATCCGAAAGAACAGGTCGACCAGATCAATGTCTACGGTGAAATCAGCGATGAGGAGCAGCAGCAGCTGGTGGAAAGAAAGCTAATCCAGGATCAAATAGGCGCAATTCTCGATCAGTTGTAGCCGCGATTCGCCGACGGAAGTCACCGGCCAACCGATTCAGCAAGGGGCAGAGTAACAACTCAAAATAATTGAATTCCGAGAAAGGAGCGTAAAAATGACTATTACAACTGTATGGGGATATGTAAGCGCTGATGGTACGGTAACATCAGGTACGGGTTTTGGGGTCTATCATGACGCCGATAATTCGCCGGGCGTCTACTACATCCATTTTGATCAGGCGTTTAGTGATATGCCGGCGGTTAGCATTACCCTCTCGAACCTAAAATATGACCCCGGCAGATGGGGGGGCGTTGCCTTTATTACCAAACTGACGAGCTCTGAATGCGAGGTTGTGACGACTCAGGATGATTTTAAGACCAAACAAGATTCAGATTTTACGGTCCTTGCCGTCGGGATCGTTGATTGACGCGCAGGACTCAGGGCATACGAGCCATTTTAGCTTTCTGCCAAAGGTATCCTAAATTTATTCATTTTCGACACGTTTGCATCGTACTACAACGGTTCGGGGCAGGCGGGCCTTTACGGCCACCTGATCGGAAGTCATTTCGAGGATTTCAACAGCCAGAGAATCGTGTGAGAGGCAATAGCCATAGCTGACGGATGCCCAGGTTCATTTCCAAAAACACTCAAGGATAAGGAGGCAACAACCATGGCAACAAAAACGATCTTTGGTTCCATCAATGGGGAAAGAGAGATAACAGGTGGTTCGGGTGATTTTAGGTTAGCTGAGAAGGCTGTAGATGGGGTTTTTACCATCTCCTTCAACAATCCCTTCAGCGACACTCCCGTCGTCGTCGCCAACTGCCGGGATAACGAAACCAATACTGCAATCAGCGCTCATATTAAACAAATTGAAAACGGTCAGGTCCAACTCGCGACGATGAATGGAAAGGATAATACTGCTTGGGATTGCCCTTTTAACTTTATCGCGATAGGGCCGACGGACGATTAAGGAAAGGACGACATCGACCCCACGCGGCTGCCCGCATGCGAAACACGGCGCAAGCGGTAACCCCATTCGGGCAGCCGCCATCCCCAAGAACACCCAAACACACGAAGGCAATAACCATTGATAATACGTCGAATCAAAGTCGCTATGATGTACCGCTATTTTTCATTGCGGTTAAATCGGAATGACAATAAGGGAGGATTCCTATGTCGACCCCATCCATTCGCGGGTTTCAATTGGACGGCAGCGCCATTGGCAATGCCGCCAAGAGCGTCAATCTTTACCGGGGCGATGTCAACCTGCCCCTGAAACTGGTCGACTTGAAAGGGCCCCACGGGCTGGACCTAAGCTTGGCAGGCTACTATAGTTCCAATGTCGACCAGCAATGGGACACCTGGAACCTGGAAGCCCCGACGGGGGTCCTGGGACTGGGCTGGTCGCTGCCCTTCAGCTATATCGGGTTTTCCGGCCTCGGTACCGCATCCTGGCTGGAGGGCTCCTTTACCCTGAACATCGGCGGTAACGCACACCCCTTGGTGATGCTGTCCTATACCGGTACGGCGACCGCCGGGGATGAGTCGCTGACCTTCGCCGATCCCTTAAATCCCCTGTGGACGTTCAGCTATACGCCTGGTACCGAGTCCTGGGAGGTGATCCGCGATGACGGCGTCACCATGGCCTTCGGTGATCAAAACGCAGGGCGTGGGACAGTTCAAGGGGGTGTGCGTTGGGACAACTGGGCCGGCAACAGTTCAAGCGGCAATGGCAACCCGCAACCTTTTGCCGTCGCCTGGAACCTGTCGACTCTGAGCAATCCCTGGGACCAATGTATTACCTACACTTATCTGCTCGATACCCAGCCGGTCACCAGCAAGTTGAGCTATACCCGGGCCTGTTATTTGAAGGAGATTGTGGACGGATATGGCCGCACCGTCGTGTTCTCCTATGGGGACAAGGAACCGCTGGAATACCAGGCCCCCCACACCATCGCGGGCAATACGCCAACCGCCGGCTATCAGGACCGCTACGAAACCCGGTACCTGGCCCGCATTGACGTATACTCCCCCGGCGGTCTGGCAGCGGCGAATCTTTACTACTCCCTGGTCCCGACCTACCAGCTAAGCGATCCCGGCAACAGTGAGCTCACCAACACCTGCAAGCGCTACCTGGTGTCCCTGGCCCAGGAACGCAACGGCATCGAGCTGCTGCCGGCAATGCGCTTCGCCTACCAGCTCGATACCGGAAAATCCGGCCCGGGGCGGCTGGAGACGGTCACCTACCCGTCCGGCGGAACCGTCAGTTGGACTTACGCGGATGTGCCGCTGGCCGACCCCAAAGAGCCGGACAACATATTCAACCTGACCTATACCGCTGAACGCCCTTCGGACAGCGCTTACGCAGGCGCCACCCCACGGCTGTGGTTTGGCAGCGATTACGTGATCGTCGCCTGGTACACCAATGGAAACCTGGCCCTGCGGGTATACAGCTACGGCGGACGCTGGTCCGAGCCGTATTGCTATGACCTGGAAGGCGTCAATCCACAGGTCCCCGGCGGTTCGGACAGCACCGATGCCAACCGGCTGCAGCAGGTGCGCCTCGCCATGGGGCCTGACTTTTTCGCCCTGCACTACCACAACAAGGGCAACAGCACGGATAAGCTGCATCTGTTTCAAAAGGCCATTGACCAGTTCGGGTTATGGACACCGACTGAATACAGTTGCGACCTGGGCGGCACCAACGTGACCCCGGAGGAGACCACGCTGGTCGCCGGCAACGACTTCGCCGCCTTGCACGTCGGTGGCACCAGCCACCTGTTTCGCTTCCGTTACTGCCCGGTCACTCAGGATTGGACTGCCGACGACCCGATCTCCCACAACAACAGCGCCACCCATATCGCGCTGGCGGCCCGGAACAATACCCTGGCCGCCTGCTATTTAGCGGGTTCCGGTGCGGTGCGGGGTGAGAGCGTGATCTACTATTTGAAAGGCGACTACACCTGGGGGGAGTTCAGCCAGTTCGACAGCACCGAATCCTTCACCTGGGACAGCAGTTTCGTCGACTCCTACTGGCGCTTCGGTCAAGGCTTCGTGGTCGGTACCTGCGTGACCGGCACCAGCAGCAGCACGGCCCACCTGCAGCTGATCAAATGGCAGCGCAATTTCGCCGGCTTTTCGCTGTCCACCCAAACGGTCAACAACGGCACCCAAGATACCATTGTGGGCGGCAACGCCGTCTTTAATGCCGGTAAACTCTATCGCTACATTGGCGGGGCCTGGGTTGAAGGTTCGGTCGGCTGGGAGGCCACTGACCTAGTGGCGGCCACCGACGATGCGGTGCTGCGCTTGCGCAGGCAGGGCTCTTACTACAACGAAAACGAGCTGGTGACCTTCGATGCCCAGAGCAACACCTGGTCTACCAAGAGCTTTCAAACAGACAGCGACCTGGAGGCCTTTGCTTATGACAGCGAGCCGCAGTTCAGCGGCGATTTTTTGAGCGCCAGCAACTGCATCTTCTATCGCGGCACCGACAACGACTGGCAGCCGGTCGGCACGTATAGCCCGCTGCCGCATTGCTACGGCAGCACCGTCGCCAACCTGGGGCCCGGTTTCATCGCCTGGCAGAGTGACGACAACCGCAACAACCCGGATCCCGGCGCGCTGGCGAGCTATGCCGCGCTGCCAAAAAACGGCGATTTGCTGAGCGTCTCGGCCCCCTATAGCGGACAGAAGGTCCAATCCCTGGACGGCGCCACGGTGCTGTGCGGGGCCAATGCCTTTGCGACCTATGACGCCGACATCTCCGAGTTCAGCCACGTTGGTGAATTCACCCTGCACCGGGTGTTGAATCATAAACTCAGCGACCAGACCGCTTGCGCGGTCGTCGGTCTGGCCATCGACACCGGCCAACAGACCCTGAAGACCCGCTACGATTACGATTACACCGACGCCGTCTTCGACCAAAGCGGCAGCGTGGTCCAGTTCCCCACGGTGACCGCCACCCAGATCTCCGCGGTCGACGGATCGGACCTCGGCCAGACCGTCTACCAGTATTACAACGGCCAGACCTCTGCCAACGCGGTGGCCCAGACCGCCGAGATCTGCCTGGTCGGCTGCGGCGAACCGGATAGCCTGTGCGCTCACTACAGCCTGGCGAACGGATACCTGTACACGGTCACCACCTACGACAGCAGCGGTCTGGAGGTCGCCTCCATGGTCAATACCTGGACCCCGGTGACCTACGACAATACCTTCACCCCGCTCCAGCAGGTTACCACATTGCGCTCCGGCAGCGTGACCCACAGCTTCCCGAACCTCGCGGTCACCAACCTGGACGGCACGGCCGACAGCGGCGCTACAGCGACCTTGAGCCAAACCCAGAGCTTCACCTACGACCCGGCCACCTCCCGGGTGTTGCAAAATTCGTTCAGCCAATACAACTCCCGCGGTGAGCAGGAGACCCGCAGCGTCGCCTACACTTACGCCTGGACCCAGTACCCGGGCATGAAGAGCGCGCGCCGTTTAAAGGAGCTGTGCAAGACCGTATTCAGTACAACGGTTAACATCAGCACGAGCCCGGTCCAGGCCCTGGTCCAGACCTTTACCGATAACTGGGGTGAAGCCGGCCCCTGCTGGGACAACCAGGCGTCCTGGTCGTGGCTCGGCGCCGGTACGCCGGACTTCGACTTCACCCAGGCTACCCACGACGGCTGGGTTTGTGAATCCAGCGTGACCGACCGCAACGCCAACGGCTTCAAGACCTTGGCTACGGACGCGCTGGACACCCCGACCCTGACCCTTTTCGACGCTTCGGGGCTGTGGCCGATCGCCAAGCTGGTAAACACCGACATCGCGCTGTTTTGCAGCTTCGAGACCTACGAAGACGTCTCGGGCTGGAACTTGAGCGGCGGCGCCGTTATCCAATCCGGCGATGCCCACAGCGGCCGTCGCTGCGTCCACCTGCCGCAAGGGAGTACGGCTGCCAATAAAGCGCTGACCGTCGACAGCGGCCAGTGGGTCTTCGCCTGCCGGATTAAAAGCCTGGGCACGACCAATGCCAAATGGACCCTGACCACCGGCCCGGACAGCACCGGATTGAGCGTTCCGTCAACCTCCGATTGGCAGTACCTGTTCACCTACCTGACTGTTAGCAAGGATGCCAGTGCCGTCGCCCTTAACCTGAGCAACAGCGGCGGCGGCACCCTGCTGCTGGATGAGATCCGCTTCGCCCCGCTGACCTGCGACTTCTCGGCCCGGGTATATGACAGCGACACCTGGTACCCGGTAGCCAAGCTCGGCAGCAATGGCGAGACCACCCGCAGCTTCTACGACGACCGGCTGCGGGTGATCGCTGCCGCCGGCCCGGACGAGAACCTCAACACCATCCAGTCCCTGTATTATAGCGATGCCGGGCTGGACATGTTCGGCGCACCGTCACCCAAACCGAACAGCAGCTTGCGCATCAAGGCTGCCGACGGTGGTCCCTGGGACGATTTCCGTGATACAGACTGGCAAAGCCGGTGGAGCGGTGAGGCGAGTGCCTGGCAAGTGGTTGACCAGGTGCTGACACTCCAGACCGGCAGCCAGGAAACGGTGACGCTGAATGGGTCGGATGCGTACCGCAACTATGCAGTCCAGGTTCGCGTCACCACCGGGGCGACGCCCACCGGCAATCTCGGAATTCAGGTCGGCGACGCCCTTAGCGTACAGTGGAACAGCGGTCAACAGCAGTGGCAGATGCGGGTCGGCGGCACACTGGTCGACTCGGCGCCGGGTGCGGTCGGAACGACGATGCACTGGCTGTTGGTGGCAGGGGCATCCGGTATCCTGTTTTGTTTGAACGATGAGCCGCTGCTGAGCTATGCCGAGGCCGACGGCATCGGCGGCAGCCTGGGCCTGTTCGCCGCCGCCGCCGGCGTGGGCTTTTCCCAGGTGCTAATCGCGCTGAGCCCGATCACGCATCTCTCCTATCTCGACGGCACCCATCAGGCGGTTCAGGGGCAGCAGCTCGCCGACAATCAAATCATCGTGCAGCAGACCCTGTTCGATGAGCTCGGCCGCGCGACCATCCACACCAAGCCGGCGATCTATGATAAAACCGTGGCCGGCTACCAGGCCGATTTCGTGAAAGATTTCGATTATAGCACCGGTGTGATGACCGGGGATATCAACGACTACTACGCCGGCCAGGACGGTCGCTCGAACGATCAGGGCTATCCGTACACCCGCAAGACGATCGAGGACTCGACCCTGGCGCGGCCGCTGGCCCAAGGCAAGCCCGGCAAATCCTATGCGATTGGCGCCGACGGCAGCCGCATCACGCAGTTTTCATATGGAGTCAACGGCAGCAGCGCTCTGTTCACCGGCAGTGCCGAGCAGCAATATAAGCTCGGATTGACCATTGATCCCGAGGGCAACACCACGGCCTCGCTCACCGATCTGCTCGGCAACGTGGTCGGCCACGTGCGCGGCGGCGCCGGCCTGCCCGCCGGCTCGCTGACCAGCGCCTGTCTGCAAGATCAGCAGGACAATCCCGCCGAGCGGCGTTCACCCAACGCCTTCACCCCGCCGTCCGGTGAGGCCGACGACTGGACGGAGACCGGCGGTTTCGACTACCACAACCGCCCGCTCGACCACGCTTCCAGTGACGAAGGCCGGACAGAGGCGGTCCGCGACAGCCAGGGCCGCCTGCGCTTCAGGCTGATCGCGGACAGTGCGGCGGCCAGTGCAATCAACCCGTGCCACGATCAGACCGCGACACCGGTCACCATCCTCTACGCCAAGTATGACCCGCTCGGCCGCATTACCGAGCAGGGACGCATCTGTGTCGCATCCTGGGACGAAGTGGCCGAATATGCCAACGACCAGGACTGGCCGCAGAACGCATCCGATTGGCGCTATCGCCGAAGTTATGACGGAGACGGCAGCCAGCCCTACTGCATCGGCCGCGCGACCACCATGCAAACCCACAACGACGGCACGGTGGCCACCGAAACCTACCAGTACAACATCCGCGGCAAGGTGATCCGCTACAACGTCGATGATGGGTCTGACAGCGCCCTGACCACGACCTTCAGCTACGACTGCCTGGGCCGCCCCACGGGGGTGACCTATCCGGCCATGGGATCTTTGGATGCGCTGAGCGTAGTCTATGCCTACAACGCCCGCGGCCTGCCGGCGAGCATCGGCACCGACAGCGACCCGATCCGCTATGCCAGCTACAGCTACAACGCGGCCGGTCAGCCCGAGACCGTGGTCCTGGGCGCCGGCGGCAGCGATCCCATCACCCGACGTTTTACCTACTCGTCTGCCGGCTGGCCGCGCAGCATCAGCGACAGCGGCAGTGGCGGCACCATCAGCACCGAGACGCTTTATTATGATCAGCACAACGCCGATGCCAGCAATTCCCCGCGCTACGACAGCCTGTTGTCGGCGGTCAGCTACAGCCGTGCGGCGGACGGCGCGGACTACCGCTGGACATACAATTACGATAATACCGGCCGCCTGACCTCAGCGGCGCTCAAGGGCGACAATCCGCGTCAATATTCCTACGATGGCAATGGGAACCTGACGTCGCTGACTGTCGGCGACGATACCACAACCCTGACCTACAACAGCTCCAATGTCCTACAGTCCAGCGGCAGCAAGGTGTTCTCATCAGCCCCATCCGGCGAAGTCACGAATGCCGGCAGCCAAAGCTTTGCTTATGACTTCAATACCCGGCTGACCACGGCGGTTGGGGACAGCAGTTCCGGCAATACTCTTGCCATTACTTACGGCTCCAGTGCTCAGCGCCTGCGCAAGCAGGTGACGGATGCCGGTGGCAGCCCGCTCAGCTGGCGGCGCTACCTGCCGGGTCCCGAGCAGCGTTCGCTGCAGGAGCAGCATTGGGACGCGACCAGTGGTCAAACCCGCGAGGTCCGCTACATCTACGGCGCCCATGGCATCGTCGCCCTTGAGAGCAACGGCAGCGATTACTTCCTCCTGCAGGACCATGAGCGCTCACCACGCCTGCTGCTGACCGGTGCAGCGGCCGCGCCGGCTGCGTTGTTCGACTACCTGCCGTTCGGTGAAACCCTGAAGACCGGCGGCAGCGTCCCGGATCTGCTGGTATACCGCTACACCGGCCAGGAGTGGGACGCCCAGACCGGGCTGTACAACTACCGTCACCGGCTCTACGACCCGACCATCGCTCGCTTCTATGCACCGGACCCCCAGCGCCAGTACTTCAGCCCGTATATCTACGTTGGCGACCATCCGCTGCTGTTGACTGATCCAAGCGGCGAATTCGGCATCGGCAACATCGCCGGGATCATCCAATCAAGCGAGCAGATCGCAGCTGGCGGGCTGCTGGTCGGCATCGGTGCTTGCATGGGCAGCACTGCGGTAATGGCCGCCGGCGGCGCGCTGATCGGCGGGGGTGCCATGACCATGGACTACTCCGTGCGTGCCAAGCACTTCAGCGAGAGTAAGTTCCTGCAGGTCGACGCCGCCGCCACCATTGCCACCGCCGAGTTCGAGGCCGGGGTGCTCCTGACCGACGAGAGCGGCGGTATCGGGCTGGCGGCGGGCACCGGTGCGCTGACCGGGGCCGGCGGGGCCGGCTACGCCGACGTGTTCAAGCAGGTCAACAGCGACCCGGACGCCAAGTTCGATTGGGGCGAGTGGGGAATCGCCGAGGGCACCGGCGCCATTACCGGCGCGGTTGCCGGCGGGGTCGGCTACGGCATCGGCTCGGCCATGGGGGTTATGGGGGGAGATGTCGCCGATTTCACTGCCACCCAGAGCGAGGAGGTTATGTCGCGGGCTTCCATGGACGTCCAAGACGGCAGCCTGCCAAGCCCCCGCAAGATTTACTGGGGGCGCATCTTCGCCAAGACCACCGGACGCTTCGTTGGCGCCATGGCCGGTGAGGCCTTCAACTACGGCATGACCGCCTGGTATCGCGGCACTCGGGTTCATGCCGGGCAATGGATTTTGGATTCGCTGGTGGTGGGCGGCGAACAGGCCGCTACCCAGTTTGCCACCGGTCTGGTGTTCGAGGCCTACACCCCGGAATCCGACGTGGGAAAAGCCGCCTACGGCATATTCAAACGAGCGGTACGCACCGGGATCTCCACCGGCTGGTCCTACTTGGTCAAGTTGCCATAGACCGACGTAGACAGGATAATATGCAATTATCAAATTTTTTACATTTCACGGGAGGGCAAAAACAATGAGTTCAATCAATATTTCAGGCATCGTTTTAGCTAATGGATCGATCCAGAGTGGCGAGGGTTTCAAAGTGACCCATGACCAGACAGGCCTTTACACGATTTTTTTTTCAACCCCGTTTAGCGATTCGCCCGCTGTTGTCGCCACCCAGATCTATCCCAATGATGTGAACGACTTCGGCCATGATACAATGGACAATGCGGTGATAGTTGGGATCGCCGCGGATCGCTTCAGGGTGAAAACCGGTAATTCAAATAACAAAGGGGATGGCGCGGACAGGGATTTTAGCTTTGTTGCGGTTGGCATTACGAACTGAGGAGCGCTGCTGATATATCAGCGCATTAAGGAGTTCAACTTGCAAAACAGAAAGGAGATGAAATCATGGCAACCAATATTGTATACGGCAATCTTTGTTTTGAACAGGATGAGAATCACAACCTCTATTTGAAAAGCGGCATCGGTGTGGGCACCGTCGAGGAGAGTCCAACAGGTGTCTATACCGTAACTTTCGAGACGAATTTTTCTGACCGGCCTACGGTGGTATTGACCCAAATCTTTGAAGGCAAAGACCAGTCAGACGATTTGGACCACTTTACATCTGACGGTGGCAATACGCGCGATAATGCGGTCCTGATCGCTGTGGCGACTGACAAATTCAAGCTTTGTGTTGGCAATGACAGCGGTGACAAAAAGCATAGAATGGTTGGCTTCGTTGCCGTCGGCCCGGTAGATTAGATGGAACAAAAATAAATATCACGCGAAAGGAGTACCAAAATGGCAGACAAAACAATTAGAGGCTATATCGCATCCGATGGGACGGTAAATACCGGGACCGGGTTTTCTGTCCAACACGATTCGGCCAATGACCCGGGCGTTTATTATATAACGTTCGATGCGCCGTTTGCTGATACACCTGCCGTTACAGTTAGTATCGTTAATACCGATTGGGACACCGGCTGGTACGTTTATTCAATTATCAAAGCGTTGGATGCGTCGAGCTTCGAAGTCATTTTCATTGGAGGCGACGTCAAAACTAAATTCGATACTGAGTTTACTTTCCTTGCAACCGGAACCAATGGTAGCGGTAGCTGAGAGGGGCCTATTGCCATCATAGCGATCGCTGTTGACCTCGCCGATTGAAGCTTACATCAACGCCTGCATCATTATCCAGCTCTCTGTCGCAGAAATAGGAAAATTTGCTCGAGATCAAGGCAGGCAATAAATTCTACCACCGGAATGGCGCCGGTTACGATTGAGATCGATTCGCGGGAAAACTTAAATTTTGAGAAAGGAGATTGAAAAATGGCAACCAGTATTGTGTACGGCAATCTTTGTTTTGAACAGGATGAAAACAAAAACCTTTATTTGAAAAGCGGCAGTGGCGTAAGCACCGTCGAGGAGAGTCCAAAGGGGGTATATACAGTAACTTTCGAGACCCCATTCTCCGATCGACCCACGGTGGTTTTAACACAAATTTATGAAGGCAGCGGCCAGTCAGACGATCTGGATCACTTTACCTATGACGGTGGCAATACGCGCGATAATGCGGTCCTGATCGCTGTGTCGACTGACAAGTTCAAACTTTGTGTCGGCGACAGCGGCGGTAGCAAACAACACCGAATGGTTGGATTTGTTGGCGTCGGCCCGGCCGATTAGAAAGTTATCAATTCATTTTTGTGTTTTTGGCTATGTCGCTGGCGATCGAACCATAACCAGTGGATCCGGTGATTTCAAGTTTACCTTTTTTCTTCACTGCGGTTGGAGTGGATTAAGGTCGGCAGCACCTTTTCTACTGTATTGAGTCGCTAAACAGCAGTAGGGGTGCTTTAACCGGAACCCTAATCGGTATTGTTTATCTGAAAGGAGCTAATTATGGCCACCAGAACAATCTGGGGCAATGTCAATCAAAATCGGATGATTGATCAAGGATCCGGCGATTTTCGGGTCGTTGAAGGGACGCCAACCGGCGACTATACAGTCATGTTTGACGAAAACAGCTTTAGCGACGTACCGGCCGTGGTCGTCACGGTCAGGGAACCGGCCGGCAGTGCCGGTCATATTGCCACGGCGGAAATGCTGCAGCTTGACAGTACCCAGTTTAAAATCGTCATCCGCAGCACCGCAACCCAGGATGCGTATGACAAACCGTTCTCCTTTTTTGCGATTGGCACGAGTGACTAGGGGGCTGACAAGCGGTTCACGCCCCGACCGTTAAGGCTTTTCTATTCGCAACAACTACGTCATAAATAAGTGACGCCTGCGTCACTTGAATATGACGCCTCAATCCCTTATATCGTTATTGCCAACGCCGATCGTCACAAAGAAGTGACTGTGTGCGTTGTTTCTTAAACCGGGTTAAGCTCATAAAAACAATAAATTTTAATTGGTTATAGATAATATTGTTCCTGGCATGGAAATTGTACTGGGTAAGCAAAAGGGGGAGCCCGCATGTCCACACCATCGATTCGCGGATTTCAGTTAGACAGCAGCGCCATCGGCGATGCCGCCAAGAGCGTTAATTTATACCGGGGCGATGTCAATTTGCCCCTGCATCTGGTCAACCTGGCCGGCCCGCACGGGCTGAATGTGTCCCTGTCGGCCTACTACAGCAGCAATGTGGGTCAGCAGGTGAGCACCTGGAACCGGGAAGCGCCTACCGGTATCCTGGGGCTGGGCTGGTCGCTGCCCTTTGACCATATTGTCTTTGAGGGCAATGGCACGGCCTCCTGGCTGGAAGGGCAGTTCGTCCTGACCACCGGCGGCAATGCCCATCCCTTGACCCTGCTGGCTTATACGGGCACAGCAGCGAATAAGGATGAGTCCCTGAGCCTGGCCGACCCCTTAAACCCCCTGTGGCAGTTCACCTATACTCCGGCCGATGAGTCCTGGCAGGTGCTGCGCGATGACGGGGTGACCATGGTCTTCGGCGACGGCAGCTCCGGGCGCGATACGGTGCAGTGGGCCGTACGTTGGGGCAACTGGGCCGGCAACAGCGCTGCTGCCTCCGGCAGCCCCCAGCGTTTTGGGCGGGTGTGGAACCTGTCCAGCCTCACCGATCAATGGGGCAACCAGGTGCGCTATACCTATCAGCCCGACGAGCAGCCGGTGACCGATACATTAAACTATACCCGTGCCTGCTACCTGCAAAAGATCCTCGACGGCTACGGCCGTTCGGTGATCTTTAGCTATAAAGACAAGGATCCAACCGAGTACCAGCCGCCTCACACCGTTGACGGGAAGACCCCCACGGCCGGCTACCAGGACCGCTACGATACTCGGTATCTTAGCCAAATCGATGTCTGCCCGCCGGGCAGTGACGGCACCCTGGTCTATTACAGCCTGGTGCCCGGCTACGCACTGCATGATCTGGGGGGTGATCCGGCGGTGGCGACCACCAAACGCTATTTGGTCTCCCTGGCCCAGCAGCGCAACGGGCAGGATGTGCTGCCGGCCATGGGCTTTGCCTACAATCTGGATTCGAACACCAGCGGTCCGGGCCGACTCATCCAGGTCACGTATCCGGCCGGCGGGCAGGTCAACTGGACCTATACGGACGTGCCCCTGGCCGATCCCAGCGAACCGGCCAACATCTTCAATCTCAGCTACCAGGCCGACCGTCCTGCAGGCAGCAGTTACACCAGCGCCATCCCCCGGCTGTGGTTCGGCAGCGATTATGTGATCGTAGGCTGGTATGGGGGCGAAAACCTGTCGCTTAATATCTACAGTTACGGCGGGCGCTGGTCGACGCCCTGGACTCATGAACTGAGCGGGGTCAACCCCCAGACCACTAAGAGCAATCCCAGCGCGGCGGACAAACTGGACCAGATCCAGGTAGCCATGGGGTCGGACTTTTTTGCCCTGCATTTTCACAACACCGGCAACACCAACGATCGACTCTATATCTTCCAGAAAACGCCCTATCAGTTCGGCCAGTGGAGCGAACAAAAAGAGACCATCGATCTGGGCACCAGCAGTGTGGCGGTGGATGAGACCTGCCTGGCGGCCGGCAATCATTTCGTGGCCCTGCACGTGGGCGGCACCAGCCACCTGTACCGCTTTCGCTACAACCCGGTGACCCAGGCCTGGAGTGCCGATGGCGCCGTCTCTCACAACAACGGCGCCAAGCACATCGCCCTGGCCGCCCGCGAGAATACCCTTTTGGCCTGCTTTTTTAACGGCAGCAGCAGCCTCAGCGGCCAGAGCGTGATCTATTACCTCAAGGGCGACTACAGCTGGGGCAGTTATGACCAGTTCAACCCCACCAGCTCCATTACCTGGGACAGCAGCTACGCACGTTCCTACTGGCAGTGGGGCACGGGCTTTGCCGTAGGCACCTGCCTGTCCGAGAGCGGCAGCGCGCATCTGCAGATTATCAAGTGGCAGCGCAACTTCAGCGATTTTGCCATGAGCAGCAAGACCGTCAACAACGGCAGCGCATACAGCCAAGCGGCCGGCAGTGTAATTGCCAATGGCGGCAATTTGCTGCGCTATGACGGAGAAAGCTGGCAGGAAGCCCAGATTAGCTGGAAATCGAGCGATTACTTGGCCGTCAGCGACGATACCGTCCTGCGGGTCCGCAAGGACGGCTCTTACTACAGCGAGAACGTGCTGGCCACTTTTGATCCGGTGGCCGGCCAGTGGCACACCACCACCGCCTTTCCCCAAGGCGATCCCCCCCAGGTCTATGCGCATGCCGTGGGCCCGCAGTTCAGGGGGGATTACCTGACCCTGGGCAACCGGGTCTATTACCGCGGCAGCGGCAATGACTGGCAGCCGGTGGCCCACAACAGCCCCCTGCCCCATGTGTACGGCGGCACGGTGGCCAACCTGGGGCCGACCTTCATCACCTATCAGAACGCGGACAACCGGGATCAGCCGGGGAACAGCGCCACCGACAGTTATGCGGCGTTGCTGAAAAACGGCGACATCCTCAAGGTAGCCGACCCTTTCAACGGCCAGAAGGTACAGACCACCGACGGCAATGCGATCTTGTGCGGTGCCAATGCCTTTGCCACCTATGATGCGGACATCAGCGATTTTAGCCACGGCGGCCATTTTATCCTGCACCGGGTGCTCAACAACGACATCGGCCCGGACCAGAGCGCCTGCGTGGTCGGCAAGCTGGGCGTCGAGACCGGCAATCAGACGCTTGCCACCACCTACGACTACGACAGTGCCACAGCGGTCTTTGACCCATCGGGCACAGTTGTGCAATATCCGCAAGTGACGGTGACGCACCGGGATAAATCAAATCAGTCCCTTGGGTCCACCGTTTACCACTATGCCAACGGATTAGATCCCTCACAGGGACTCAATCTGCCGTCCAGTGACAACATCCCGGCCGACTGCTATGGCCTTTGCGCCGGCTATCTGCTGCAGCAGAGCGCCCTGGACGACGCCGACACAGAGCTCTCCTCCACCAGCAACACCTGGACAGGCGTCGATCTGACAACCAAAGCCGAAGGTGGCTTTACCTCGCTTTCCGGTATAATATTAGCCCGGAAATCTTCTTCTACCCAAACCTCTTATCAGCTGGATGTTTTGGATGGCAGCGGCACCAGACAGGCAAGCGATGGTCGGTATTCCTTGACCGAGACCAGCCAATACCTGAAACAGACGGGACAGATCTACCAAAAACAATTTGTTACTTATGAGGCTGACGGAAAACAGCACACGCGCAGCGCTCAAATCACCTACGCCTGGCAGCAATATCCGGCCCTGGAACCGGGAAACGCGACCGCCCAAATCAACGCCCAGACCCAGGTCACTTTCATCAAAGACGGCCAACCGGCCCTCTCGACAGTGACTACCTTCGGACAGGTCGGCAACGGCAATGCCTGGGCCAGCTTCAAAGACTGGCAATGGACCGGAAGCAGCCAGACGGCTAAAAAAAACAGTATTCCGGTCTTTAATTTTGCTAAAGAAGACAAAACCGATAGTATCAACCAGGACAGTAACAATCCGGGCTGGCAATGGAACAGTTTAGTGAAAAGCCGCAACACCACGGGCCAGGTCCGGCAAATTAGCAACAGTTTGCAGCGCCCTGCCAGTCGTCTCTTCGACCGCAATGACCACTGGCCCATTGCACATTTTGTCAACGCGACGCCGGAAGAAGCCAACTTTACCAGCTTCGAGAGCTACGAACCCGATAGCCTGTGGAGTGGCGGAACCGTAAGCAGCGGTGATGCCCACACCGGAAAAGCCTGTGCTTACTTGAAAAAAGGTCAAGATCTCATTTGTTCCAGCCTGACCACCACCGCCCAACACACCCGCTACCTCCTTGCCTGTTTTGTCAAATCCACCGCCGGGACATCCGGTGCGCTCTCGCTTCAGGTGGGCAATAACAAGGCTGAAACCGTCTCCTTCAAAGCAACCGCAAACTGGGAGTATGTCGCCGTCTATGCCGACTCGGCCAATGCCGGAAATACCCTGAAAGCCAAGATCGACAACAACGGCTCCGCAACCCTGCTGGTGGATGATGTCCAACTGGCTCCGGCAGCTGCCGATATTTCCACCGTTGTCTACAATGATCTGATGCTGCCCAGCGCCCATGTAAAAGGTGATGGGGGCACCGGGCAAATCGTTTATGATGCTTTGCTGCGCCCGCTGGCGCATACCGGCCTGGATCAGCAGATGGCATCCTACCGGGGCTTGGGTTATGCCAGAGGAGGGCTGGACAGCCAAGAGAATGTGTGGAATACCAAATTGACCATGGTACCGCTTGACGGTGGTGTTTTCGACGATTTTCGCGACCCTGACTGGACCGGCCGCTGGACATTAGATAATGCCGCTGCCTGGAGCATCAAAAACCAGGTGCTGACCCACAGCGGCAAAAGCCGGAATACGGCGACCCTGACGGAAGGAACGGTCAATGGCAACTATTCCGACTATACCTATGCGGTTCACGTGCAGGTGAGCCAGGGTGGTCTGGCCGGTCAGGCGGATTCGGCCGGTGGGAGCTTCGGCATCAAAATCGGCAGCAAGCTGACGGTGCAGTGGAATCAGACGAAACTGCAATGGCAGATGCTTGACAGCAGCAATGCGGTAATCGCCTTCACCGGGGCAGTTGATACCCTCGATGGCAGCAGCAGTCCCACTTTACCCATTAACCTCCTGCTGGTTGCCAATCCCCAGGGAGTTTGTTTCTTCGTCAATCAACAGCTCACCCTCAGCCATACCTTTTCGTCGGCAGTGACCGTTAAAGGAAAGCTGAAATTGTTCACCGATCATGATGGCATGGGTTTTTCGTTGATACAGCTCTTTCTAACACCGCTAAGCCACCTGGCCTTCCTCGATGGCACCAAGCGGTCGCTGCAGATTCAGCAGTTAGACAACGACCAGATTACGGTGGCGCACAAATTCTACGACGAACGCGGACGCGCCATTGTTAACACCAAGCCGATCATTTATACCGCTAAGGTCTATGGCTACCAGGCCGGCTTTGCCAATGACCCGTCAACCGGCACCGACTGGCAGATGGCCAAGTGCGACCTGACCAAAGCCTATCCCGACGACGGCGGCTATCCCTACTGGCGCAACCGCTATGAAAATTCCGACCTCAACCGTCTGCTGGAATCCGGTCAACCCGGGGCAGACTATGCCATCGCCAGCAACACCGGGCATACGACTTTATATAGCTATGCCACCAACGCGGCGAATCCCTTCTTTGGCACAAGTGAAACGCCGGCCAATGCCTACAACCTTACCAAAATTACCGACCCCGACCAGTTAGTGGGCGTTAAATTCAGCGACCTGCTCGGCAATCATGTGGGCATGTGCCATAGCGGGCCCGGCGGGGGTACGAACCAGTCATCAACACGCTATGATGCCTGCGACAATCCGTTGTCGGTGATTCCACCCAACAGTTATCGCCCGCCCGGCGGCAGCCAGTCAACCGACTGGCATCAGACCAGGGCTTACAATTCTTTCGGCGGTATGACTCAGCGCAAGACCTTGGATGAGGGAACAACTCAAGCGCTCTACGACAATGTCGGTAATCTGCGTTTCAAACTGAACGCCGACGGTGCCGCCCAGAGTGCGGTTAATCCGTGTTCTTCCGGGCAACTGGCAGTCCTTTACTGGAAATATGACGGCCTAAACCGGGTCATTGAAACCGGCTATACCTGCCAGGCGACCTGGGATGGCCTGCAGTCGCTGGTAAATCAGCCCTCCGAGCCCGCCGCCGGCAGCTGGCGCTATCGCTACACCTACGATGGCGACAACACGAATCCCAACGGCCGCGGGAAGCTGATCCAGGCCAAAACTCAGCACCCCGATGGCAGCCTGGTGACAGAAGCCTATGGCTACAACCGGCTCGGTCAAATGACGGCCAAATCCACCAAGCTGACCGGCGAAAATGCTTTTTCCGGAACGGTCAACTTCCAGTACAATCATGCCGGCAAACTGACAGCCACGACCTTGCCCTCGTTAAGTGGAGACAAGGATCTCGACATTACCCGCACCTACAACGCCCGCGGGCTGCTCGATCGTATTCAGATCGGAGAAACCGTGCTGGCCAAGTATTTCTGGACGGCCGCCGGTCAGATCCAACAGGAGGTCATGGGCGACGGGATCGTGACGCGCACCTACGCCTACACGTCTTCTGAGAAACTTCACGCGATTCAGCAGACGTCCAACATAAAAGGGGCTTCCGCCTTTAGTCAGACGTTTTACTACGAAGAGTCCGGCAGCCCCGGAACGCCGCGCTACAATGGCCTGCCGAGTGCCATGACCTACACCAGTCCCGGAGTGACCGATGTAACCTGGACGCTGACCTGGGATGACCAGAAGCGTCTGAAAACGGTTCAGTCTTCGGACGGCAAAAACGAGAGCTACACCTATGACGCCAACGGCAATGTGACTGCTTACAACGGCAGCACGTTTAACTATATCAAGGGCAGCAATCAACTAAGCTCCGTCGGCAAGGGCGGCACCGCTTTCAGCTATCTGCCGTCGGGCAAGCTGGCGGCCACTGAAACCTGCCGCTTTACCTATGATTTTGTCAGCGGGGTGGTGACCGGCGTGGATGTCACCGGCAGCAATGCCGGATCGCTGGCCGCCGGGTGCGGCAATTCGACCCAGCGGCTGGTCAAAACCTGGACGGTCGCAGGCAAAACCAAGTCTACCCGTCTCTACCTGCCCGGCGGAAACGACCGGGCCGTGGTGGAAAAGCTGACGACGGCAGGGGCCGATGCGACTGAATTGCGCTATATCTCCGGACCGTCGGGTTTAATTGCCATCGAGTCCAGTGAATCGGGACTGCTCTATGTGGTGCGCGATCAGAACAACTCAATTCGCCTGTTGCTGAATGCGTCCAGTTCGGAGACAGGGGCTTTAGAATACAGTCCCTTCGGCAGCACCGCAGCAAGCGGTGATGATGCCGAATCAGTGCCCTATCACTATACGGGGCAAGAGGAAGATAAAGAAACAGGACTTTACAACTACCGCAGCCGGCTTTATGACCCGTCGACGCTGCGCTTTATTTCTCCCGATCCGCTGAATCAATATGCCAGTCCTTACGTCTATGTGGGCAACAATCCGATACAGTATAACGATCCCAGCGGTAATTTTAACTGGCACGAGTTTGCCGATATTGCAACCATCGTCGTGTTGACGGCCAATCCGATTACCGGTCCGGCCGCATTGATCGGCGCGGCGGTCGCCGGAATCGGCTATGGGATCAACATGGCGACATCCCACAAAAAGTTCGATTCGACTCATTTTTTGGATGCCATCGCCGGCGGTGAAGTGGGTGCGGTGGAGATCGAGGCCGGTGTGGCGCTCGATGTATTGACCGACGGGGCCGCCACCGATTTAGGCTCCAACGTGCTGATCGGTGCCGGGTTCTCGGGTCTGGCCTACAGTACCATGGCAGGCAACGACTACAATTGGGCGGATTTTGGCGCCACAGAAGCCGCGGGCGCTGTGACGGGTCTGATCTCGGGGGGATTCGGCATGGTGGGCGATGCGGCCTTCGGCGCAACCGAATCTTCCGCCCTGGGATGGACAGCGAGATTGGGACTGCGCTTTGCGGGCGGATTTCTAGGCTCTGCAACCGGTCAGGCAGCATCTTTGGGAATACAAGGCGATTCGGGCAGCGAGATTTGGCAGAAAATGACAAGTCCCGCCAGTATCGAAGGGGATGTCATCACCGGCACCTTCGCCGCGGGCGCCGCAGGCATTCAGCGCCTGGCTGACGGTTCTAATGAGTCGTTTAATTCATATTTAACGGAAATGAATAATGACGAGGAATGCCAGCAGGGCTGGGGTAAAAAATTTCTGGGTGAATTGAAGCAAAAAGGCGTTATTAAAGCGAGTGATACCTCAAAATTAAATATACCGGCCTTTTTAGGAAAAAAGACTTTTCAAGGGGTTGGTCAAATAAGTAAAAAGTTTGTCTGGGCCTATTTCGCCAAGAATAATACCAACGTAAAATCTCAAGAATGGTGAATATTAGGTCATCCTGATACAAACCCGACATAAAAATGGAGGATCTCATGCAGCCAATAAAGCCGGTCAATAGATTCGGCCTCAGAATCAAATTTGGACCGCTAATACTCCTGCTTGCGTTGATGGCCTGCAGTTATGTTGCCCCCTACAGCCAAATCGCTTATCAACAGGCGACGTCGCTAAAAGTGGATGCGCTGGCATTAATGGACAAAGCAACCGAACCGTATGCATCGCATGCCGATGACGTCAGCGATCTGGAGACCAAAGTAGAAAAAGCGTTTGAATACGCCAAAGGCAGACCCAAGAATGAACTGTCAACCAAACAGTGGCAAATCCTGAAAGATCCCGATGGCCATCTGCTCGGCGGCTTTCTTAAGCGATGGAAAGCGGAAACGACTTTATCCCCGACGTTTATTAAGGAAGCCAAGGGGTTGGTGGGTGACGCTTTCGACACCATCAGCGGCCTGGAAAGCGGCAAAATCAAAAGTGACGAAATCCAATAGCGAAGGAGGTCATCATGGCTAATTTCGACGATTTTTGGAAAACACTCAAGACCGGCCTTGAAGAACTGGCTCTTAAAAACTGGAAAGACGTAAAAGACGCTGCGGTGGCGGACGGCCAGGCATTCCTTGCTAAAACCAAAGCGGATCTGGAGCGCTGGACCCAATTATTGGGAACGGGCGCATTAACCAGAGATGATTTCGAATGGCTGGTTGCCGGCAAAAAAGACCTGGCCGAAATGCAAGCCCTGGAAAAAGCCGGGCTTTCGCTTATCCGGCTCGAGCGGTTTCAAAACGCATTGATTTCATTGGTTATCGATACGGCTTTTAATACCTTTGCCTGAAGGGAGGATCACACGATGTCTGAAGCCACACCCGCTGATACGGCTTTTGATGCTCGGATCTGGATCAGCGACAATGCCGGGCACAGGTACGAATTTGCCGAACAAACTTACCCTGATTACGATTTGATGCGGCGAACGCCGAATACCGGCATCTGCTTTTCGGGCGGCGGAACACGCGCATTGACGGCGGCCATGGGACAGCTGCGCGGGCTCGGGCTGCACCGGGAGCAGGGCGGGCTCGATTTGATGAAAAATGTTCGCTACATCTCCTGCGTCTCGGGAGGTTCATGGGCCTCGACAGCCTACACTTATTACAGCAGCGGCCCTCGAGACGATCAGGTCTTTCTGGGTTCGGTCAGAGCCCCGCAGGACATCACGTGGCCGATTCTAGATGGATTGGATCCCAACTGCCTCGGTCATACGGCAACCCGCAGCCTGCGCGACATTTTAATTGATCTGGTGGACAAGGTGCCGGAGCATCTACTCTGGATCCGTGCAATCGGTGAAACTTTTTTTAACCCATTCGGGATTTATGATCATACGGCACCGGCCTGTTTCACCCTCGACAGCGCGTCGGAGGATGATATCAAAAGCCGCAATACCCACAACGGCAGACTGAATTCGGCATTGGAAAAGATCAGGTTCCACAAAGTACGCGCCGACAGAGATTATCCACGGCCGTATCTTATCATCAATGCCAGCCTCATCGGGCCCAAAGCCCTGGCGCCGTTCAAACGCGAAAGCCTGACGGCACTCGAATTTACGCCGCTTTACGCCGGATTACCATTCGGCCGGGAAATCACGTACAAGCCCGAGGCCGAAAAGCAAACCAGCGCCTGGGTAGGGGGCGGCTATATCGAGCCTTTCGCCTTCGGCGGGAAGGCACCCGCCGGCCGGCCCGCAGGCTGCAACCGACCGGTACCGCCGTCTGTTTGCGTCCGGGTTCCCGTGCCGCCGGATATATTCGAGCTGGCTGACGCCAGTGGCGCCAGCAGCGCCGCCTTCGCGGGGTACATCGAAACCCGCTCGATATTCAGCGATCTGGGCCTCAAGAACCTGTCGCCGGAGGAAATCTACTGGCCGATCCGGGCCGACGACCCGGTATCAGCCAAAACTTTTATGCTCGGCGACGGCGGCATTCTGGATAACTACGGGCTGATGGCGTTGCTGCGGCGCCAGGTTGAAAATATCATCGTCTTCATCAACACGGATGCCAAACTGGATCTGAGCCTTGATCCCACACCGCCGGCCAATCCGCCGGCTAACTGGCCGAATCACGAAAAGTCCCGCATCGACTATAGCCTGGCACCCCTGTTCGGTTTTCCCTATGTTGACGACGGTATCTCGATGATCCACAATCGCGTGTTTGCACGGGCGGATTTCAAAGAGGTCGTCACCAAGCTGCAATGCGCCAAAAATCCGCCCGGCAATCAGCACCCCGATCAGCCTGCCATCAACGGCACGGTCATGGCTAAGTCCCGGCTGCGGGTGCAAGCCAACGACTGGTGGGGTATCAGCGATACCCTGCCGGACCAAAGCCCTTACCGGGTGACCCTTTTGTGGGTTTATAACGACCGCGTCCGCGAATGGGAAAATGCCCTGAACCCTAACAAGTTTGAATACCGCTGGAAGGATTTTTTATCCGTGGACCTGACCCTCAAAAAGGCCATCGAAAAGGGCAACGAAACCTCGCCCTGGGGACCGTTCAAACATTTCCCGAACTACAGGACTATGGAGGAAGACGGGATGCTGGACCTGGTCGAATTGACACCCCGGCAGGTCAACTTGCTGGCCGATTTGAGCTGCTGGAACGTGACCCATAACAGAGAAGAATTTGAAATCATGCTGCCGAAGGTGTCCTAGCTGAATTCATTTCGTCAGTTGTCCGTCGCTGCAAAAGCCCGCACAACTAAATAACGGACCAACCAAGGAGGCATCATGTCATTTGAAGATCGCTGCCGATCCATGATCACAGAGCACGAGGGCTGCATCAGTCATATGTATCTCGACCCGCGCGGGTTTGTTACGGTAGCTGTCGGACAGTTGCTCGCCAAGGTTGAAGCGGCTCAGGAACTCGCTTTTGTCAAACGGGACTCAGGCGCACCCGCCGCGGCTGCAGATATTGCACGGGACTATCAAACCGTAAAGCAGCAAGCGCCCGGCAAAAGCGCCTCATTCTATAAGCCGTATACCCGGCTGGACCTTCCGGAATCAGCGATGAATGCGCTGTTCGACAAGCGCATTGAAGTTTTCGAAGCCGATCTACGGGCCGATTTTCCGGATTATGACAGTTTCCCCGATGCCGCCAAACTCGGCTTGATGGACATGGTGTTCAACCTGGGCAATGCCGGTTTGGTGGACAAGTTTCCAAGCCTGACAAGCGCCGCCCGGGCCCATGATTGGGTCACCTGCGCCAATGAGTGCCATCGCCGGGGAATCGGCAATGAGCGCAATGAAATGACAAAAAAGCTCTTTGAAGAAGCGGCCGCCCCTGCGTAGGTTTTATTAAAAATGAATGAGAAGGACGGCAAATCAGAAGGAGCAAGCAGCCCCGGCGACCACGACAGCCGGCCGGATGAACAAGCAGACTTTGTCAAGCATCTGCTCAAGGAGACGGCCCGCCTCCAGCAGAAAGATCTAGTCCCTGACCTTCAATTGGAGGTTGCCCTGCTCATCGATCTGCTGTCCAGAAACCGCAGAGGCTTCGTTTACACGCACAAGGTGTATTTCGAAGCGGCGCTCGAATTGCTCGCCGCCGAGAAGCCGAATTGTGTGCTGCTGCAGCGCCTGCTTTCGAATCTGCAAGTGGCCGAAGAGCGGGAGGAAGGAGGCCTGTCCGGATTGATTATCAGGCTTTGCGGCCCCAGACCCGCCACGGCCACGATCTCAGGTTTGATTTCGATATTCGTCCTCCTGTGCCTGGCGTTGCTTTTGCTGGTTCTGGGTCATTCGGTGCTCGGCCGTTTGGCGCAGGTCATCGATTCAATCCATCCCTTGGTGCAGATGCTGGACAAGCTTCCCATCGGGCACATCATCATCCTCGTATTCTCGTCGTTTCTGGGCAGCGTCGTCAGTGTCGTCACCCGAATCGGCAATCTCAGTCAATCATCCTATCGCCCGCTGTCAGTTTATATGAATGTCCTGTTTCGGCCGCTGATTTCGCTGGCATTCGCGCTTTTCATCTATGCCATATTGCAGACCGGAATGGTATCCTTTCTTGGCCTAAGCCTGGTGGGGGCCAAAGGGGTCGCCACCCTTTGGGCCGTCGGATTCCTGGCCGGTTACAGCGAACGCTTCTCGCGGGATTTCATTTCACAGGTGGAATCGAAAATGGGATAATCCCGCTTCCAGCGGGTTCAGTCATTTATCAATGTTACCTCATCAATCATTCAGACTCGATTTTTTTTCTGCTACCGTCACCTTTGGGTCTTCCCTCAGTATTATCAAATTTAATTCCTTTTCTCACGCTGCACTTTCCGAGAACTTCATCCATCAAGTCCTGCAGGTAAAAATGATGTTCCTTGGATTGACAAGCTTCTAAAGTATACTTAACTGATAATCTATATCGGCGGCCAAGGCAAATTGCGTTTGGAGGGTTAGACATTTACCGAATCAGTTTTGCGCAAATTGGGCAATACATTTGTTGGCATCTTTGTCAAGCAATAACAAACAAGCATTTACAAAGATTGAAATTGAATTCAACTTTTTGTGTTTTTATGATACCAGCTGGTTCCGGCTGGGTATATGCTAATCTGATTTCAGCTGTTTTGACGGTGACGGCGGAATAAAATAGATCCGCCGAAGGCGAACCATAAATCTTCAATCTTCAATCTTCAATCTTCAATTCCGGCTTGTCCGGGTCAGGTATCCGGAAGGATGCTGTGACGACGAAGCATTGTATGATGAAAGAAATCTACCTGAACGGTGGCCCTCTTGGAGGAGGTATCAGTCATGGACAGAGCGAAAATCGAGAAGAAATACGAAGGGCTCAGCCCCTTCGAACTCAAGAATAAGCTGATCGACATGGCCGGCAGTTTGCGGGAGAAGGTAATGCTCAATGCCGGCCGGGGCAATCCCAACTGGGTGGCGACCACACCACGCGAGGCCTTTTTTCTCTTCGGAGCGTTTGCCCTCGAAGAAGGGCACCGGACACTCAGCCGCCCGGGTATGGCCGGCGCTCCGGACTCAAAAGGGATAGGCGAGCGCTTTGAAGAATTCTGCCGCATCCATGCCGAGCAACGGGGGGCTCAGTTTTTAGCCGACGCCTACAAGTACGCCACTGAAAAAATCGGTCTGAACGGCGATGCCTTTATTGGCGAGATGGTCGATGCAATCCTGGGCGACCACTACCCAATGCCCGACCGGGTCCTGGAGAATACCGAGAAAATTGTCCGGGCCTACCTAGAGGTCACCATGTGCAACAACAACCCCCCGCCGGGAACGCTCGATCTTTTCGTGGTCGAAGGCGGAACGGCGGCCATGACCTATATCTTCAACACTCTCAAGGAAAACGGCCTGATCAGCCCGGGTGACAAAATTGCTTTGGGCACCCCGATCTTTACCCCTTACCTGGAGATCCCCGTCCTTTCTGACTACGATCTGGTTGTTATCGAGATTGAACAGGACGATAAAAATGACTGGCAGTATCCCGATGCTGAACTACAAAAACTGGCCGATCCCGCCGTCAAAGCCTTTTTTTTGGTCAATCCCTCCAACCCCACGTCGGTAAGGATGGCCAGCCGTTCTTTAGATAAGATCGCCGAACTGGTCAAGACCCGGCGCCAGGACCTGATTATTTTGACCGATGATGTCTACGGGACCTTTGTTAACGGCTTTCGATCGCTGGTAGCCATTGCGCCCCGAAACACCATCCTGGTGTACTCTTACTCCAAATACTTCGGGGCCACCGGTTGGAGGCTGGGCGTCATCGGAATCTACCAGGACAACATTATGGACCAGATGATCGCCGGACTGCCGCAAGCCAAACGCCAAGAGCTGCATCAGCGCTACGCGTCGATCGTCACCGACCCGGACAGCCTTAAGCTGATCGACCGCCTGGTCGCCGACAGCCGGGCGGTGGCCCTCAATCATACCGCCGGGCTGTCAACTCCCCAGCAGGTGATGATGGTCTTCTTCTCCTTTCAGGAGCTTCTCGACACTGACAGCCACCTATACCAAAAGGAAGCCCAGGATCTCGTCCGCGAACGGTTCGAGGCCCTTTACGCCGGTCTCGGCGTCAAACCGCCGCAACTGCCCCGCTACGCCCGTTACTATACGACCATCGATATTCGTGAACTGGCCCGGGCACGCCATGGGAACGATTTCAGCAAGTGGTTGGCAGACTCCCACGAACCGATCGATTTCGTCTGGAGATTGGCCGAGGAAAAAGGTATCGTTCTGATGGACGGGGGGGGCTTTGATGCACCCGAGATGTCGGTCAGGGTGTCCCTGGCCAACCTCTTCACGGAAGACTACGATAAAATCGGCAAAGGCATCAGCGCCCTCCTGGAGGAATACCGCAAGGAATGGCAAGCGGCAAAAAAATGAGCAGGAGGCAGCCGTATGGATGTTCTCATCCACGATATATTCCAAATCTGCCGTCAAAACCCATCGCTGCTGCTCTTCGGGGCCCTGGCCGGCGGGTACGCGCTCGGCAGGATCAAGTTCGGAACCTTCTCCTTAGGTTCCACCACCAGTGTTCTCATCGCGGCAATTTTTCTGGGGGCGGCTATCCTCGGCCACACGCATCTCGACCTGGGAATAGTCAAGACCGTATCCTTCGGGCTGTTCATCTTCACCATCGGCTATAGGGTCGGCCCCGACTTTATCGGCGGTCTCAAACGCGGCGGGGTAAAATATATCGCCGTTGCATTTTTTTTCTGCGTTGCGACCCTGATCATTGCCGTCATCCTGGCCAAGGTCTTTGGACTCAATAAAGGATACGGCGCGGGGATAATCGGGGGCGCACTGACTCAGTCCTCCGTCATCGGTACCGCCGACGATGCCCTTGAACACCTAAACAGCGGAAAAGCAACCGCCACCATGGATCTCAAGTCCGATATCGCGGTCGCTTATGCCGTCACCTATGTCTTTGGCACCGCCGGGCTTATCATCCTCCTTAAAATACTCACCGGCATCTGGCGCATCAACCTGCCCGCAGCTGCAAAAAAGGCCGAAGCGGAACTGCGATCCGCTGTTGAACAGGAATCCCTTGAGGCTTTCCATTGGTCCAACCTGGTCATCCCCCGGGCCTACCGGGTTGAAAACGAACAGGTGATCGATAAAACCGTTGCGGAGGTCGAAGCCCTGTTCCCTCAACGGATTGCTGTTGACCGGCTCAAGAAAAACGCCAAAATTATTGACGATATTTCCGGGGACCTCGTTTTGGAAGCGGGTGATATCGTTGTCCTCACCGGCTATCGATCCCGCATGCTCAGGGCCCGGGAGGTCATCGGACCGGAAGTCGACGACGATATTGTAGGGGAGATAATCGGTGAAATTCTCGGTATCTGCGTGACCCACAAGGATTTGGACGGCAAAACTCTCAAAGAGATATTCACGTCATACGGCCACGGCTGCTTTGTACGCCGGGTCACCCGCCAGGGACATGAATTGCCGTTTGTCCCCGAGCTGAAAATACACCGGGGAGATATCGTCACCGTGATCGGCGCGCGCGATGATGTCGAACGATTGGCCAAGGTTATCGGTTATCCCGAGCGCCGGACCCAGGTTACCGACCTGATCGCCGTCGGCATCGGAATCATTTTGGGAACCCTGATCGGGCTGGCGGCGATCAATATCGGCGGCATTCCCGTTACCCTGGGAGTCGGGGGAGGCGTCCTGGTGGCGGGAATTCTATTTGGATGGCTCAGATCCCTCCGACCGACCTGGGGGCAGATCCCCACCTCGGCGCAGTGGATTTTCACCGACCTGGGATTGAACCTTTTCATTGCCTGTGTCGGGTTGTCTGCCGGCCCCCAGGCCCTTGCCGCAATTAAGCAGGCCGGAATGGCAATCTTTTTCGCCGGGATTTGTCTGACCACCTTCCCTCATCTCTTGACTTGGCTCTTCGGCCTTTATGTACTTAAACTCAATCCTGCCCTGCTTCTCGGTGCCATGACCGGCGCGGGGACCTGCACCGCCGCCCTGAACGCGGTCAAAGATGATGCCGGCAGTGCGGTTCCGGTTATCGGTTACACCGTCCCCTACGCTATCGGAAATGTCCTGCTCACGGTCTGGGGCGCTTTGATCGTGAACATGATCTAGAAGTGGCCTGCGACTGGGCTGAATTGATCATAATCATTTTCATTAATCGGGTTTCTCGCTGAGAACTGCGATTACCCGGGGTGTTGGTCGGGATGTTAGTGCACAACGTCTAAAAAACCTGAATTTTAGGTCACCGATCTGCGGGCAATCCAACGCCGGAAAATCGGGCCTACCAGGCAAAAATTGCTATTTTCATTTATTGCCGAGTTTCCGCGCTTAATGTGATAGCTTATGCCGTTGTGGAGGGAATCGCTTCAAGAAAAGAGGTCATATCGTTCTTTGGGACATTGTTTACCGGTAGTGAAGCTGAGGAGGATTCTGATTTCTGGAGTTTCCTGGCCGGATTCATCTGTGACCTGTATCCGGAAGAACTTATGGATACCATAACCAATATAAAATTCGGTGTCGCGTTTAGATTAGTGATTGAAATTAGCTGATTGGTCACTATCCTAATCAGCGAATCATCTAATCATCTAATCAACGAATCAACGAATCAACCAATCAACGAATCAACCGCATCCTCCGGGGTCCTACTCCCGAATTGTCACCTTACCCTGTACACCATCAATGTCGAGTTCACCGCTGCCCGGTTCACGGATGAAAACGTTTTTGTCGACCCGGTAGATGTCGATGCTGCCGGAGCCGTCGGACACAGTGACGCTGCCGCCGATGTCGTTGATTTCGATTCCGCCGCTGGCGTCCCGCACCGTTACATCGCCGGTTACATGGCGGATGACAATCTGCCCGGAGCCATCGAAGACTTCCAAGCGACCCTGAACATCCTGGATTTCAATGTCGCCGGAGCCGTCGTCGACCATCACGTGCCCGACCACATTTTTTATCCGGATATCGCCCGAGTCGTCGTTGATTGATAGATTGCCGATGGTATCCATTACATCGACGAAGCCGGATCCGTCGATTATCCTGACATTCATATTGACGGGCATTTGGATATTCAGATGGATTCTGACTTCGATGTTCGTCAGGGGAGGGTTCTCGGCATTGCTGACCAGCAGGATCTGATAGTTTTCGCGTTTGAGATCCAACTGAATCAGTTTTGCTACCAGAAGTTGGAATTGTTCCTTATCGGTACCATCAGATTCAATTTGGGCGGTGACCGTGATATGGTCTGTGCCTTCAACGCCCTGCAAAGTCAACGCACCTGCACCGCAGTGCACGCGCAGGATGTGGGCACCGGCGGATCCAAGCTCCAGACGCCTTGTTTCCTTGTAAGTGCCGGCAAACGCTACCACCGGCAGAAGAACAAAGATCAAGATTGTCGCAGATTTCATAGCATATCTCCCTGCCTGATTTCTGTTCTGTGACTGTTTGCGGCGTATGTTATATAATGTTCATTTTAATGATGGGGTGCAACCCGGGTTGGCAAGTTTGTTTACATTAGACATATTGACACATTTGCAAAAATTCGTCATAGTGCGGCGTAATTGATAATCGACACCTATATGACAAACTGTTCCGCAGGCATTCTGCGCCGACCCGCGCGGCACGACTTGAAAGCGCGGTTCTTGAAAAGCCTTACACTTTTTGAATACCATGAGTTTCGTAAACTTCAACCGGGAGGTGTGACGGTGAAAACAGGAAAATGCCCCAAATGCAGTTCACATGAAGTTTTTTCCGGCGCCGGCGTGGCGCTGAAAAAAGGCCCCTTCGGCAGCAATTCCATCCCCATTGGTTTAACATCGATTGCGGCATTGGATAACCTCGTCTGCGTGGAGTGCGGCTATGTGGAAAGCTACATCAGCGATCCGGATAAATTGGCCGAGATTTCTCGCAAATGGGATAAGGTCGACGCGGAAGACATTGAGAAAGAAGAAGACGGCGATTAGTTGCCTCGAGAAAGATAATATAAGATGGACTTTTCCAAGAAGACCCATCGGGTCAGCAATATCAAACGATTTGGCGTCATCACCAGGCTGATGGTCAAACACGGCCTCGGTGATATCCTGGATCGAATATCGAGCCGCGGTAAGACCTCGGCCGGCGCTAAAAGTGAACGGCCTGTGGTGGCCCGCACGGTATATCCGTCGCCCCAGCGAATTCGTCGGGTTCTCGAAGAACTCGGGCCCAGCTTTATCAAGCTAGGTCAGCTGATGAGTACGCGGGCCGATATCTTTCCGCCGGAATATATCGATGAGCTGACCAAACTGCAGGATCAAGTCCCGCCGATACCCTTTCCAAAAATTAAAGCGGTGATTGAAACAGAACTTAAACACCCGGTCACCGATTTATTTGAATCCATTGAAGCGGAAGCGCTGGCGGCCGCTTCGGTGGCCCAGGTGCACATGGCCGAACTCGAAGGCGGTGAACGGGTCGTGGTTAAAGTGATTCGACCCGGGATCGATAAAAAGATCCGGGAAGATGTCCGGCTGATGTACTACTTTGCCGAGAAAATCGAGAATTCATTTGAAATCGGGAAAATCATCGGTTTTGTGGATCTCGTCAAAGAATTTGAAAGAAGCATTTATCGTGAGCTTGACATGTATGTCGAGGCCGGCAATATCGAACGCTTTGCCCGCAATTTCGAAGACAGCGAGGAACTCTATATCCCTAAAGTGAACTGGGATTTGACGTCCCGGTCCGTTCTGGTGATGGAGCACATTGACGGGATCAAGATGGATCAGGTCGATGAGATCCGCGACGCCGGCATCGATCCCAAAGAAATTGCCATGATCGGGTTGCGCTCCTTTTCGCGCCAGCTCATGGAGTTCGGACTGTTTCACGCTGACCCCCATCCCGGCAATACCATCGTGATGTACGACGGACGGGTCAGTCTGGTGGATTTCGGCATCACCGGTTACCTGGATGAAGAGACCATGCTGCAGTTGGCCAATGTCTTTCTCGGTTACGCCGAGCACGACTACACGATGATTATGGAGGCCCTGGAAGATGCCGGTGTGATCCGTGAGCCGGAAATCAATTTCAGCAATTTCCGCAGCGATTTGAAGGATATTAGTGAACCGTTTTACGGCCGAACGCTGCAGACCATATCAGTGCGGGATGTTTATGAGCAAATCATGCAGCTGCTGGTCAAGTACCGAATTCGTTTGCCGCGCAATTTGATGCTTTTGCTAAAAACCTTCATTCAGACCGAAGCGCTGGGTAAAATTCTGGGCAGCGACGCCAGCCTGCTCGAGGTCACGCGGCCCTACGCCAAAGAATTGCTGCAGCGGGGCTACGACGCCCAGAAACTTTTGCGCAACCTCAGCCGCGAGGCACGCTCCACCCACGGCTATTTGAGAGTGGTTCCCAAACTTGTCCACGATCTTCTCAAAGGTTTGACTTCAGGAAAACGGCCTTTTGAGGTCCGGCACCGTGGTTTTCAGGAAATACCGGTCAGGATCGAACGGGGGATCAATCGACTGACGGTCGGCCTGGTTATCAGCGCCTCTCTGATTGCCGGGTCGCTGGTTTTGAATTCTTCCCAGAAATTGCTGGAATTCAGCGTTGATTTTTTCGGTGCACACACCGTATCCATTACCGCCCTGTTGGGCCTGCTCGGCTATACCCTGGCAACCCTGCTGGGATTCTGGTTGATTATCTCCATTTTTCGATCGGGCAAGATGTAAAAATCAGCGTTCACCTGCGGAGCGTGATCCCGACTTTTGAAGTAGCCTTCCTCATACCCACAACGTTGCTGATCGTTGCTGATTTTTAATTTTTTAATAAAATAAATCTTGCATTTTTGACCTAAAAGGGTAAAATTGAGACTCAAATTTCACCTGGTAGGTAAATTGCGCGACGGATTGCCGAGGAAAGTGATGGAGAAATTTATTGAAAGATTTTTTAAGGCGCCTGATGACAGTTTTTTCATCTTTGGGCCTAGAGGTACCGGCAAATCCACTTGGCTAAAAAAAACCTTCCCTGATGCTTACCTGGTTGATTTATTGGATGATGAAACATTTCGGAACCATCTAGCGCACCCGGAGAGAATTAAACAAATTGTCAAGGCCAACCCGCAGACGAGGCGCTTTATCATTGATGAAGTCCAAAAGGCACCGGCAATGCTGGACAGCATTCACAGTTTGATCGAGGAGTACAAAACGCATCAATTTATCATGACCGGCTCGAGTGCCAGAAAATTGCGCCGGGGTGGTGTAAACCTGCTTGCCGGCCGTGCCCTGCTAAATCATTTCCATCCGTTTATGGCGGCTGAGTTGGGCGCGGGTTTTTCGTTGGAGGCAGCGCTAAAAAACGGCCTGATTCCTTTGATCCAATCAGCCAAAGCGCCCGCAAAGACACTAGCTGCTTATAATGCTCTATATCTGAAGGAAGAGGTCAAGGAAGAGGGGCTGGTAAGAGATGTCGGGGCCTTCGCCCGCTTTCTGGAAGCCATCAGCTTTTCCCACGGCAGTATTTTAAACCTCAGCAATATCGCGAGAGAGTGTCAGGTTTCCCGCAAAGTCGTTGAGAACTATCTGTCGATTGTTGAGGATCTCTTGCTAGGATATCAACTTCCTGTTTTTGCCAAACGCGCGCGACGCGCATTGACGGTTCAACCAAAATTTTATTTGTTCGATGCCGGAGTTTACTACCATTTGCGCCCCAAGGGACCGCTTGACAGCCCGGATGAAGTTGGGGGCATGGCCCTGGAGGGTCTGGTTTTGCAGCATTTAAAAGCCTGGTGCGATTATTCGGACGATCAAGTTGAATGTTATTTTTGGCGTTCCCGGGGCGGCTCCGAGGTTGACTTCGTTTTATACGGCGCGCGTCATTTCCACGCGATTGAAGTGAAGAACTCAAAACAAATCCACCCCAAAAGCCTCAGGTCACTGAAAACATTTAGCAAAGATTACCCGGAAGCCAGCGTGACGCTGCTATACCGGGGAACCGAAAAGCTGGTAGTAGACAACATTTCTTGCTGGCCGGTTGAGGATTTTCTCCTCCACCTTCATCCGAATCAATTTAGTTCGCCTTAAAAAGAACAACTCGGCTGCCATGCATCCATTCGTTTGACGGACGGGCTGACCAGTGATTGCACGAAAGCTTGTTTAACCGCATTGTTGGGTTCCGCCCTTTAAAATTAACTCGTGAAGAAGGATTAATACCAGCCGGTTGGTCCGCCGCAGGCGGAGCAATCCCCCATATCAGGCGGGCTCAACCCAACCTACCAAAAATCGAATTTGTCTTTCAGACACTAATTGGCCGCCGCAGCGATTTTCGGCAAGGCCCGCCGCATCTGGCGGATGGCCTGGCGGATGCGGTGCTCGTTTTCCACCATGGCCAACCTTAGATAATTTTCGCCTTCTTCGCCGAATCCGATTCCGGGTGCGACCGCCACGTTGGCCTCCCGCATCAGCTGCATGGCAAATTCCATCGAGCCCATTTTGTCAAACGGTTCCGGCAGCCTAACCCAGGCAAACATGCCAGCCCGGGGTTTTTTGACGGGCCAGCCCATATTCTCCAGGCCGTCGCACAGGATGTCCCGCCGCTGTCGATACCGTTCAACCTGCTCGACAATTTCGTTGTCGCAGTCGCGCATGGCCACGATTCCGGCAACCTGGATGGCCGAAAATATGCCATAATCATAATAGCCTTTGATTTTGGCCAGACCTTCGACGATCTTTTGGTTGCCAACGCAGTACCCCAATCGCCAGCCGGCCATGTTGTAGGTCTTGGAAAATGAGCCGAACTCCACCCCGACATCGCGTGCGCCGGGAGCTTCCAAAAAACTTGGTGGTTTATAGCCGTCAAAAGCAATTTTGGCATAAGCGAAATCATGGATCACCATGAAACGGTATTTTTTGGCGATTGCGACAATTTCTTCGAAAAATTCCACCGTTGCAAGTTCGGCCGTCGGATTATGAGGATAGTTCAATATCAGCAGGCGCGGTCTTGGCAATATGTTTTCGCACATGCGTTTGATGCGGTTTACAAATGTCTCCGGCTCCTCCAAAGACACCCGGATAACGCTGCCGCCGGCAATAATCGCCGCATAGATGTGAACGGGAAAGGCCGGCGCCGGCACCAGGATCGTATCTCCCGGCCCGACCAATGCCAGGCACAGATGGGAGATGCCTTCCTTGGACCCGATAGTGACGATGACCTCGGAGTCGCTTTGCAGTTCAACCTCGTAATCTTTTTCATAATTGATGGCAATTTCGCGCCGCAAGTGGGCCAGGCCGTCGGCGACCGGGTAGCGATGGGATTTGGGATCCTGAGCGACTTCGCAAAGCTTTTGGGTCACAGTCTCCGGTGCCGGATCGATGGGGTTGCCCATACCCAGGTCGATCACGTCATCGCCGTTGCGACGCTTTTCCATTTTCATGCTGTTGATCATGCCGAACAGGTAGGGCGGCAATTGCTCCATGCGTTGTGAGAATTGGATCGTATCTGTGACGTTCATTGAACACCTCCCATTTAGGTAGTTTTTTGTGAGTTTATCCAAATTATTTCGATCCATGTTTTGGTTCATATTTTCGCTCTTTCACCAATGGAGTGGTGGCGTATTCGAGTGATGGAGTATTGGTCTGCGGCCTCTCCACCCATCACATAAATTCCGTTATAAGTGATTTTATTGTCTCAAACAAAAAACCCCGGACCGTTTTCGGCCCGGGGCATATATAAAAAAACGCCATGGACCGGATTCGCCAGCCCATGGCGTCGGTAACAGCGTTCTTTGTATTTTAAGTGCTGTCGACCGTCGCCGGGACTGGCTCCACGGCGGCGGACGCAGCATTATTATTGAATATCATCATCTTCATAGTTCACTTACGACCTTTCTGAATGCAAAATAACGACTACCTTACATTTTTGCCGGGGTCAATATTTATTTTCGATTGACACAGGCAATTCAAGAATACATCTGTTCTTTAATCTCATATGAAACCGTAATACAGTGAAATTCAGGGTTCCGTCGTCAGTGCATGCGCCACAATTTAATCATCGGACATTGGTCAAATAGTCTGGTATAAATGTAGTGGCGGGGTTTATCCCCGCTTAAACGGTGATTGACGCCGTCCACCACAGATTTCCCGAGCTCCAGGCGGGTATAAACCCCGCCGCTACACTGATGGCGGACTAACGCAGGCCTAGTTTTGTTGAGCATAATCTCCAATAAACCCGATTAAATATCCATGAGTTAATGCCTGTGTATTGTCAGCAGGATCGGCAAAGTCTTCGGCGAGCTCAGTCAAGTCATAGCTGATCCTGCGCTGGCGCGAGTTCATTTTTTCCCCAAGCCCCGTGTCGGAATAAGGCCGGATTCCAATTTTCGTTTGACTTGAAGACCTGAGTTAGGTTATTCAAGAACGACTGTTACCGTAATTCCCCCACCATAACCTGGGATAGCGCCCCAGATATCTTGTTGTTGAATTTTACGACTCCCATGTAGCAGGGCATTCATGATCAGCTCGTTTTTCCGGGCGAAAGGCGGTCGCAATGATAGAGTTCATTTACAATACCCTGGCCAATTTCGGATACACCCATCCCTTGCACCCCACGCTCACCCATTTGCCGATTGGCATGGTCATGGGCGCTTTCTTATTTGCCTTGGTGGCCCTGGTATTTCGTCGAACCGGTCTGGCTCAAACCGCCCGTCATTGCGTCATCCTGGGGTTGATTGCCGCCATACCAACGGCATTGCTTGGAATAATGGACTGGCTGCATTTTTTCGGCGGCACGATGCTGCTGCCGTTTAAGATGAAAATCATACTGGCCGTTATCCTCGTATCCTTTCTTTTGCTGGCGGTTGTTTTGGGGCTTTTCGGTGAGCGCTTCCAGAAAATGGTCTTTGCCCTTTATGCCGCGTGCCTGATCACCACGATTGGATTGGGATATTTCGGGGGTGAGATCGTCTATGGCACAAAGGCCCCTGAAGGCGCTGAAGTGGGAGAATTGGCCACCCAGGGGACCCTGGTGTTTCAAAAAAACTGTACCGCCTGCCACCGGACTGACAGCACCGCAAAAAAGATCGGACCGGGTCTGAAGGGCCTGTTCAAAAGTGAAAAATTTCCAATCAGCGGCAGACCGGTTTCTGAAGAAAATTTCCGCAGCCTGCTCAAAAAACCGATTGCTAAAATGCCGCCGTTTGGTCACCTGCCGGATGAAGAGGTGGATGCTTTGATTGCGTATCTAAAGACGTTATAGGAAAAGGCGTCAGGTGTCAGGTTTCGGGTGTCAGGTTACAGACCAACTGCTTGCCCAAAATTCTGACTGTCAAATCGTAAAAGAAACTTATGAACATCGAACATCGAACGCTCAACATCGAACATCGAATATGGATGACGCTAAGCTTCGTCCTTTTTAATCAAACCTAACGCTAAATGCTGATCCTAATAACTTCGCATAGTCAATTTGAATTGCTAAGTTTATTAAAATCGACAGAATTCATTATTCGATGTTGGACGTTCGATGTTCGACGTTCAATTTTTTCTGTGATACGGTTACTTGAACTTTCAGGGTAAGTGTGACTTTTTACTAAATTGAGGGATGAAAATGACTCTAGAATCTAAGATCCGCCAATTGCAAAGGATACAATTCTTGTCACTAGGCTTACTTGTGATCGTTATTCTTTATATTCCGTCGGCCTGGTGCCAGACTTATGTCTCCGGTAAAGTGATTACCGCCGACGGCATGGCCGTGGCCAGTGGCGCCGTGGCCCTGGAAAAAGGGGAACTGCATAACAATGATTTCCTGGTCGGCGGCCGTATCGGGGATGATGGCACGTTCAAGATTCCCCTGCCCGCGGACGGACCCTGGGGGCTGCATGTCTACAGCGAAAAATATATATATTTCCCGCTGCAGATCCAGGTTAAGGCCGGCGTCGACAATGAGGTGCCGGTTATTCTTCCGGTTGACGGAAATCCGGGGGATGATCCTGAAATATCGGACATCCGGTTTAACAAAATATCCGATCAGGTGTTTTTAATTACCATGCAGGTCGATGATCCGAACAACAATCTGGGGCCGCAGATGGTGGCGGTTGATGCCCGACGCTTTAAATCCTACCGGCTCCTGCCGGCCCAAGGCGATTTAAAGGATTGGAAGGCCGACTTTCCGAAGGGCAAATATGAGTCGCCTTTTATTCCGGTTGCCCTGGACGGGGAGGACTTAAGCGACTGGCTATTTGTGGTGGCCGATCACCAGTGCAGCAACGGCCCTATCTACAACGGCCTGGGCCAATCGGTTTTTAAACCGCCGACGGTCAGTGCTGAAAAATTGGACTGTGTTGTGCCCGGCATCTGGAAATCCAATTTTGATAAGGTCTACCAATTTTCGCCTGCTGCACCGGGAATGTTTACCGGTGAACAGTTCGAAGGCAATTTAAGCATTGAAAAGATGACCCTGAAAGGCGAGGAACTACACATCGACTATCGTTTCGAAGGCCAGAAGGGCCAGGGCGTTGTGCGTTTGATCTGCCGGGAGAACGAAGTCAATTTGACAGGCACCTATAAACTGGCCGACAGATCGGGTGAGTGGACTTTTGCCAAGCTCAAGAATGCCAGGAAGTCTGCTACCGGAGAGGACCTTTTTGTCGCCAATTGCACCATCTGCCATTATACCGACAGTAAGAAGGAAAAGGTTGGGCCGGGCCTTCTGGGATTGTTCAAGGGCGCCAATCTTCCCAGCAGCGGCCTGCCGGTGACCGATGAAAACGTACGGCAGCGGATCGTCGCGGGCGGTGATAAAATGCCGCCGTTTAGTCACCTGTCAAATGAGGAACTGAATGCAATCATGGAATACTTGAGATCTTTATAGCTAACTTTCTTCATAAGCCACCGGCTCTGTCAGCGAGAATTGAAGGGGTTTTGCCGTTGCCGGGTGATCCAGGCTCTTTGATTTGAATCCGAACAATGCCGGCGGCTCATGAAGAAAGTTAAAATTAACGATTAATAGCAAAGAGTTGCTGCGGACCCTTCGAGGAGCCTTCATCATACTTTCAGCTCTGCTGGTGGTCGCTGATTATGAACCGACTCATTCGAAACGGCACCCGACGATTAATTTTTCCGGGTTTGAGCGTTTTTTGCGCCTTGTTGGCTATCGTGCCGCATGCTGCGGAAACGGAAGTCCGGCTGTCTCCTCCCGGTCTGCGCCCGATTGCCAAGCCGGATCTGGTGATTCCGGCTGATTTTAGTTATCCCAACCGTTCCGTCCCGCTGCCGGGTTATCGTAATGAATCAGGTATGCTGATGGCCGGCTGGTCCGGAATATATGTCGATACGCGCCGATTTGCCAGCGACGAGAGTGCCTGGATATATTTTCGAGATTCAGATTTGAAGCGCCAGGCCGTGTACAAAACGGCCGGGGTTGAATCAGCTCTTCGCATATGGCCCGCCGGCAGCTTGCTGGTTATTGAAATTTTCAAGGGACATGCGTCTTCAAGAAAAGATGCAAACCCGATCGAAATTGCCGTGATGTCCAAATCAGACGCCGGCCGGGAGCCGGTCGGCAACAGTTTCTATTCGGCAAGCTGGTCCTATGCCAGGTTCAAACCTGAGGGCACTCCGTTCATCACTCCGGCCAAGGTGCGTGAATGCCATCAATGCCACAGCATTGCCTTTCATCTGACGGGAGATCTTATTTTTACCCCGCTTCCGTAGTGCCATGTCCTGTGACCGCATAAAATGAAGCCGAACCGTATTGCTACATCCGGGTTGATTCTTTAAAGATAGAAATTTTAAAGCACCAAATAACAAATGACAAATAACAAACAATAGCCAAATTCCAATCTCCCAAAATTCTAACCGTTTTTGACTGTCTGATAGGCGTGTCTATAGTTTGAGTTTAGATCCAATCCGGCATATCACCTTCGGCCTCTTCGAATTTACCCATTGCGCTTTGTTCCATGTTTGGGATTTGAGTTTTGTTTTTTGAGATTTATTTGATATTTGAGATTTGGATTTTAATACCTGAATTTTGCACCTCTTGTTACCATGAACCATGCATCTCTCGCACAATCTCCAGACCGGTTTGCAAAACTCCTGCCCTGGCTTCACCTGCTGGGAGCGATTGCGATTGTCACACTATATGGATTGTATTCTGCCGTTCACAGCGAGTTGGGACGGGAGATTTCTGTGGGGGAAAGTCCCGGCTTTGCCTGGATCGGCGCCAACCTTCAGTTCGGCGTGGCCGCCGGGTTGATCTACCTGATTGCCGTTTGCCGGATTCAAATCTCGCAGATCCGGGATTTCTCGACAGCCGTTGCCCGCTTGCTGAAAATTTTTGTCGGCCTGGAAGTGTTGGGCATCGCCGCAACAGTGATGTTGATGTTTTATCAGCGTGTTGACATTTTAGCACCGGTGCTGACCGGCTTGCTGATTTGCGTTCTGATCCAGGGCATGCTTACGTTTCAGAATAACGAGCGAAACGAGAAGGGTATGGGACCGGCATTTTTTGAGACGCCGGAACAGGGTGCCGCAAGATTCCTGATCTTCGTTTTTATTATTGGAGTCGCTATCGCTTTCCTGGACCCTTCTCCCAAGCGGATGGCGGATTACATATATCTGGATTCGGCGTTTGAACACCGTCTTCGTGTTTTCTTCCCATTGATGCTGTCGGGCGCCACGAGTCTCTGGTTTGGGGTCGGTGTGATGGTGATCCTGTATTGCTTTAGCCGCGCTCTGCCCAAAATGATGCAGGCTCAGAAACCGTTTTCCTCGATATCCTCCCTGCTATTCATTTCATTACTCGCATTTTTCATGGCGATCCTGTTCGGATCTCTGTTGACGGCCATCAAATGGGAGATCAGCAAACTCAAACTGCAATTCACTATATTGCAGCTGTTTTTACTTCTCAGCATTGGAGGCGGAATACTGCTTGCCGCTGTTTATCGTCGGATCACCGCCCAAATACCCTGGACAAACAAGTCCAGCCCGATCGGCATCGTTTCCCTGTCCTTTGGTGCGGCTTTGCTCTGGCCGCTTGCCGGATTGTTGACCGTGAAACGGTCTGCCAAAACAACTAGGTGGCTGCTTATATTTTTGGTTTTTGGGGCCTGCGGCCTCATTTTGTATTTCGTGTTGTTCGGTCGACTCTTCAATCCCTGGTTTACGGTTTTTTCCTATCTCAAAGGTACCATTTTAAAGGTGATATCCGTGGTGGCAGCCGGTACCGTCGTGCTGCTGCTCGAGCAGTTCCGGCCGGTTGACCCTGTTAAGATCTGGACACCGACTCGCTGGACAGCCACTTTGGCCCTGTCGTTGATGGCAGGGTTTCTACCCTTCTATGCGCTGGGAAAGTTTCCTGAAGTCAAAACGGTAATTCTGCAATTTAATGAACTGACGCGGGTCGATGCTGCCCTGGCCGGCAAGCTGGGGGATGCGCTTGGCCAGGGTCGTCGACTGCAACTCGGCCAGCAACCGGCAGACAACGGCAAATCTCATCCCTGGCCTCAACCCTGGCAACTGATGAAAAACCTTCCAGCGCGGCTGCCGGAAAACTTCAACCTGATGGTGATAGTCGTCGATGCCCTGCGCGGCGATGCCTTTCGTTCAGCCGGCTACCAGCGTAACCTCACGCCGTTTTTAGACCAATGGGCTCGGGAAGAGGCGATTTCCTTTCGCCGCGCCTACAGCCAGGGGGGCGGATCCTTTGCGGCTTTCCCTTTCCTGGTGGCCGGCCGCAGCCGATTCACGCTCTACGGACCGGGACTTCATACCGAGAACCTTTATCATAAACTGGCGCTGGCTGAAGGCATCAAACATTTTATGGTGATGAGAGACTTCGGCCCCAGACATATTTTCCCGCCGCATGCACCGGTAGTCGAGTTGAGCATCCCCAGGGCCGTCAGCGATCGCCAATCGGCCACGGCAGATGAGGTCTTCGATGCGGCGCGCCGGGAAATCCTCAATTTGCCGGAAGGCGACCGGTTTCTGTGTTTTCTGCATCTGATGGATGTTCACAATGATTTGTGGAAAAAAGACGGTGGACTTGACTTTGGTGACCATCCCCGTGATTTGTACGACAACAATCTTTCCTATATCGACCGGGCTTTTCAACGATTCGTGGGATGGCTCAAGCAAAAAAAGCTATATGGGCGAACCGTGATTCTTTTCACCTCCGACCACGGGGAGCAGTTCTGGGAGCATGGGGCCAATCTGCACGGGCACACGGTCTACGAGGAGGAAATTCGCATCCCCCTGATCCTTTTTGCAGCCGGTCTTAAAGGGCGCTTCGAAGACGTCCCGGTCATTGCGGCCGACATGGCGCCGACTATTGTTGAAATGGCCGGCTACACCGTCGTTCCGCCCTATGATGATCCTCACATGGGTATTTCACTGGTGCCATTGATACTGAAAAATGAGAAGGAAAAGTATCTCAAGCGTGACATTGTTGGCAGAGCCTCCTTCAAACGGCGCTATTTTCTGTATCGCAACTGGGAGTGGAAGCTGATCTATTTCGCCGAACTAGACCTGCTGCAATTATTCAATGTCCTTACCGATCCAATGGAGAAAAACAACCTGCTGAATGAAGAACCGGAAATAGCCGGGCGAATGGAACAATCGTTGTTTCAATATTTGAAAATGGTGGAAGGCAGAACCTATCGCCCGTTGGTATCTGAAAGATAGATCATGCCGCATTAAGTTGAGGGCTTTTGAACTTGATTATCGGCATTTCCAGGTTAGATTAATCTAATCTGAATTGGGATGTCATGTGTGGAACTCCCTCGTTTTGTGATACCTGTGTTATGGGCGTAGGGTGGGCGTTGCCCACCTTTGATTGATGAAATTAGCGATGATTGGTGGGCGGAGCCCACCCTACAATATTGATTTTTCATAAGAATTAGGTAATGCCATATTTTAAATATCATAAACCATATGATGATTGAGGAGCAGCTATGAGTGATTTAAAAGAGAAAATATTTGAAAAAATGAAGGAACATACCTTGGCATCGTTTGCTACCGTTACCGAGGACGGCAAGCCTTGGACGCGCTATGTGATTGTCAAAGCCGATGAGCAGTTGAATATATGGTTTGCGACATTTGTCAATTCGCGTAAAACACTCCAGATTGCAAATAATCCAGAAGTGCATTTGACGCTTGGGGTCAACGATCCACAGTCGGCGGTATCCTGGCTTCAGGTGCAGGGAAGGGCTGAACTGCTTTCAGACGTTGAAACCAAAAAGGCCGTGTGGTTCGACCATTTGAGTTCGATTTTTAACGGACCCGACGATCCGAATTACATGGTCTGCAAGATCAAACCGTATCGGGTCGAGTATTTCATGATGAATATGCCCAAACCGGAGATATGGGAAGGGTGAGGAATGATTGGGAAAATAGCTCGATTCAAAGTTCGATAAACCATTGAGGCAATGATGGAAGCCGGGGAAATCCTTCTCCGGCGTTTTTTTTCCAGTACACCAAACAGAGTAATCTGAATCATTAGGAGACATTCAAGAAATTGTTACCTATTTTTCCGGTTTTGGTAATTCTATTGCCTATCAATTATGGCATAGACTTCATACATTTGGCGGATCAACGGAATCAGCTTGATCGAAATATAATAGAAATGCTGAAATATCTATAAGATAAAGTATTCTCTACATATTGCCTGATATAGTGCTTTATGGCATTGAACTTGCTGGAGTTAGAATGGGATTTATACGTTTGGAATTCGCTCAACAGATCAAAGAATGAAAATCCTAATTTATTTTCAAATCATAATTTCATGATATTCACTTAAGAACTCGTGTGGGGGAAGTTGGGATGAAAAAATTGATTATTGTATCAACCTTCATGTTTTTCTTAATATTCTGCGGAACATATTCATTCGCTGCTTCTTTTAGCTACAATGACATTTTCTATGATCCTGTATCGGATCAGATCAGTGATATAACCCAAAATTTTAAAGTTGAAATCTCTCTTAAAGACAATCATGGCGATGACGATGATGATGACGACGATGATGATGGCGACGATAATGATGATGACGATGACGATGATGGCGACGATGATGATGGGGGCCGTCGCGAAAAAGTTTCGATATCTATATTAAACCTGGGAGATGTTGATTCCTCGGCCGCTATCAGCAACATCTATTTCGACTTTACCTCGGATTTGATTTCAAGCATAGAGTTTGACAAGAGCGGCTCTAACAAAGGCAAAAACAAAGTGAAGTTCAAAGATGATAACTCCCCAAACAATTCAGGTATAGAGGGTTTCTCTGCGGGCTCTAGCTTCGTTTACAAGGAAAAAAATAATAAAAATAAAAAGTTTGTGAATAGAGTTGATGCTGAAGAAAGGGCGGTTTTCACGCTTTCTCTTACTATTGGTTCAGATTTTCAAGACGTTTTAGATGCATTGGATCACGGCGATCTCAAGATTGCCATTGATGTAGAGGATATAGGTGGCAATGGTGATGAGGATACCTATCTGGCCGCCACAACCCCCGTACCGGAACCGGCTACGATGCTGTTGCTGTTAGCCGGCCTCGTTGGGCTTGCCGGGTTGGGAAGAAAAAAGCTGTTTAAAGATGAATGATCTGGATGGTACGGCAGGCCTGGCTTCGCTTTAGGCTGCCTGATGACCGGCAATCGCCGACCATACTCTGTAGCCGAACTCACAATGCCTGGGCGACCAACTCGATTTTGCTCGAGATTGGCCTGCCCGGGCGAGCGCAGCATGATTTTCAGACAGATGGTTTGCCGATAAGCGCTTGAGATGCGCTGTCTCCTTATCCCTATCTATCAGAGAAGATCTCCTCGATATTCAGCGCCTTTCGGCAAGCATTTCTTAGCTCGACTGCCAGCTCTTGAAGCTTCGCAGGCGTTGGCGTGTCCTCAGACCATGAGTTGTCCGGCTTCAAAGCTGCATCCAACTCGCCGTAAAACATTTCCTTCGCTTTCCCAACATCGTAGTCCACCACAAAGAGATGTGAGCGTCCCCAAAACAGTATGTTAAAGTGATCAGCTTTCTGAAGAGCATCTGCTTTATTTTTGCTATGCGCAACAGCGGTCGCTGCATCTACTAATTCGTAGTACGCATCCCTTTTCAATTTGTACTGCATCAAGGCCAATTCACGCTGACCTTGATGGTAGTAGGTGTAAAGTCCAAATCCACCCCCAAAAAAAACGCCCAGTATCGTAGCAATTGCGGCGGCGGCCCCGCAGATCTTTATATAACGTTCCCATTTTTCCTGGATTGGCATAAGCTCCCTCCTTTGAGAAATGAATTCAGCGAATTCCGGTGGGCACAGCCCACCCTACGATAGGAATTATTCGTCGTGTTTGGCCTTTAGCAGGGTTTTTCTGACAACATGTTGTAAGTTACTGAAGGTGTCAGGTGTCAGAGAACAGAGGACAGATGACAGAAGTCAGATGACAGACCTGGGGTGGCGGCACCCCTCTTATGAAACTTCGTCTATATTAACCCCAAGAAAGGGATTTTAAATCGTGCTCGTGCTCGTCCTCGATACATAGAGGCTCAAAAGCTTCGAGCACGAGGACGAGGACGAAACGGCAAATGAATTAATTGAAACTGCCTTGATATTGCGCAGTTTCTTTTCCGATCAGACCGGCTGTCCTTTAGCCGGCCAGCGACGAGCTCAGCCGAATCGAGGCCGCCGCTCGTGTGAAACTTAGATGAATGACGAATGACGAATGTCGATCGACGAATGATGGAATCGCTTCGCGAAATCTTTTTTAAACTGGCAGAATACATTATTCGACATTCGATGTTGGACGTTCGATGTTCAACGTTCATTGGTTTCTTTTCTTTAATCAGACCGGCTGTCCTTTAGCCGGCCTGCGACGAGCTCAGCCGAATCGAGGCCGCCGCTCGTGTGAAACTACGTTAAAAGCGAATCACGCTAGAGACGTGACCTAAAGCCCGCAGAATATCGAACGAGAAATATCGAATGATGAAGTGTGGATTCGCTGCGCTCTGACTATTTTAGAAAATTTAAATCGATAGAATACCTTACTTCGACGTTCGACATTCAATCTTCAATTTCGGCTTACCCAGGTTGAGGATTACTCAGGTTCCGGTAGACGGCGATGCCAGGGTTCCTACCTGGACATAGTGGCCTTCGCGCCAGTTTGGATTAACTATTTTTTTTGATTTACGAATCCAATTGAATTCCAAGCATTTGATTTCATAATGATTGACCTGGTCGATGGTCGATACTTTTTCAAAATAAAATGAATACGATGGATTGCCTGAATTTGCTGCGATGCAGCCGATCCAGATAAAGGTATGGGAGTCGATACAAAATCCTAAATGCGGCGCATAGGTGCTTTTACGCTCTGACCTCTGAACATCAACTGCTCCCAGAATTAGATTATTTTTGGGATTATAGGTGTTGATCGCAGCAATTTCGTCGATAGGTTTTTGACGGCGGTCATCCCATCGGCGGATGATGACTTTTTGGGCAATGAAACCACCTTCTATTTCATAGGGTGCGAACCAGGTCTGGTCATAAATAGTCTTTTGCCTGTTTTGAATCCACTCTCCCCGCCATTGACCTTGAAACCGTTGGAAGACATTGACTCCCAAAGCCGGCTTATGCCTTCTTTCCGGTGCCACTGCAGTAAGAATTCTTTCGATTTGCCTGAATTCATCCGGGTGAAATTGACCGGCGTACTTTTCCTTTATGATTAAAAAAAGCTGCCTTTTGAAAGTTCCATAATCATCTATGACTTGCCGGAAGGGCGTGTTGAATCCTGCATTGTGGTGGGCTTTTATCTGTTCCGCCAATAGAATTTGGTAATCTGAATCGACTTGACGGGTATTACTAAATTTAGCGCACCCCGCCAATAGAAGAAGCAAGAAAAAGATAATGCGAAGACCAGCTTGCGTCATGGACGGCATTGGAATTCTTGCGTACACGCGTCGTGCAGTTTCAAGGAGCGTCATCTTTTTGTCCAATTCTCGGTCTAATTATAAAAAGCTATAAAGGCGTTCAGCGGACAATAATAACCCGGCCATATTTACGTCATCCCCTGGAAAAATCATCCGAAAACTTCGATTGGCCGCAGCGAGGTGCAGAACCGGAATCCAATGCAAGCTGCGGTCTTGCTGGATTCCCCTTTCGTGGGAATGGCAGGATGGAGTTTAGAAGACGCTGTAGCGATTCGGTCAATCAATTCGTTCCGAGCGCCTTGCAGGTTTGCATAATGCCACAAAGTGGCATAAATGTCAAGCGTTTGATGCGCGGGTGTCGTGATTTGAGATTCTTGCAGGAGGAACAAAATTGTGGGATGAAATCAATCTGGTCGAATTCAAGTCGTTGGTTTTCGATCCCATGGTTGAAATAACATCAGCGGACAGGTTTTAGTAGGTTGGGTAGAGGAACGAAACCCAACAAGAGCCTTCGGGATCTCAACCCAACCTACTATTGCAGCCAAAATTCAGCTTGACTGAGACCGCCTTACTTGGGTAGATAGGCGCGAAGAATTATGATGTGACCTCTGTTTTTTCTCTTTTTGAAATAACTGAATTTTTATGATGCCCCCCTTTCATTGACCTTTTCCTTAGCCTGCGCCTGCTGAGCGCGGCGAATTTCGCCTGCTTTTTGATATGATTCCCGCTTTTCTTCCGAGACATGCATGAATAAGTTGCGCCACGTATCATCTTCGGACCAGATATAGGGTGTTTGAACTGTTGTGCGCGGTTGCCAGGCAGATATCAGCAGATCAAGGGCCATTTCCATGATTGAGCCCTGCATCTCCTTATCCCAGGGCTTCCCAAAAGGATTCCCTAGTGGAAAGTCTGTAAAAAGGAAACGCGCTACGCCGCACTCCTCGACAATATCCCGTGCGGAGCCGACCACAACGGTGGGAATGTTGTTTTTTTCGAGGTGTCTGGCTACCAGACTCACGGTCTGGTGACAGACGGGTCAGATCGCCGGAAGAATTACGGCATCAACGCCATCCTCCCTGCAAAACTCAAGCACCTGCGGCGCAAATTTCTTTGACGTCCTGCCTTGGCTGTAGTCGGTCATGACCCCGTAAAACCGGGGTGACGCCGATCCGATTTTGCCGCTCGCAGCACATTCGGCAAGCCGGTTGAGCGGCATAAAGCTGTCATTGTCATCCGTGTGGGTCGAGACCTGATCCCACTGCAAATCCTGGGTATAAAAGTGCTCGGGAGCCTGGGCTGCGGGCTGGGCATAAACTTTGCGCACTAGATGCCTTTCTGAAGGATTATCTCCAGGCGGCTTTGCAAGATCTGCCGTCGTCAGCAGGGCAATTCTACAGTCAGCCAGAGGCTTTTTAAGTTTGGCGAACGGGACGCTTTGATGAGAAATCCACCCGTAAGGTTTTGAATACCCATGGGCAGCATAGTACTCTCTGGAGAGATCAATATAACTCAAAAATGAACGATAGGGCCGGCGTTTGCTAAGCGCAGATTTTGACAAGTTTCCTCCTTGTGGTATTAGGTTTCAATTTCGACAATCATCTCAATTTCCACCGCAATATTCATCGGCAGGGCGTTCATTCCCACAGCAGAGCGGGCGTGTTTGCCTGTATCGCCGAACACTTCAACCAACATATCAGACGCGCCGTTGATGACCTTGGGCTGATCCGTAAAATCCGATCCACAATTGACCATCCCCAGCAATTTCAGCACCCGCTTGACCCGGTCCAGATCTCCGATTTCGGCCTTGAGGGAGCCCAGCAAACCGATGCCGACGCGGCGCGCGGCCTGATATCCCTGTTCGACCGTCAGATCCACACCGACTTTACCGGTGATCAGGGTGCCGTCTTCATTAAAGGGACCGTGGCCCGAAAGAAACACGACATTTCCGGCCGTGGCGGCAGGTACGTAATTGGCGACCGGCGTCACAGCCGGCGGCAGCTCTATTCCCATTTCTTTCAACCTGGCTTCAATTTGCATATTCGTCTCCTTAAATGTTTGTGTGATGCGGTCGAATACTTTTTAACCGGCAAAGATAGTTAAATGATTCGCACCCCGTCCAATTTTGATCAGGCAGCTTATCTTTGTGCTTCCGATAATATTCAAGCAAATCCTCGAAAGTATCCAGATCATTCCAGTGCTTCAGTAACCTGGCCCGGAGGCCTGATTTTTCGGCAATTCCCAATGTATCCTGAAGCACGGTGGCAGTGCTCCAGGCGATATTCTGAAATAATTCAGAGTGCGGCCGATGCATCCCGACCAGATAATAGCCGCCATCGTGACAGGGGCCGAAAACCGCATCCGCGCCGTCGGCGGTAAGCAGTTCAAAGGCTTGCTCAACAATCGATCGCGGCAAATCGGGGGTGTCGCTGTCGATAACGGCGACCGCTTGGTATCCCTGCTGCAGTTGGTCGACAAAGATGTTGTGCAGCCGTTGACCCAGGTCCTTCCCGTGCTGGGGAAACAGTTTGAACCCATTTGATAGAAATTGCATAAAAAAATCCTGCGAATTCGCCGGCGTGTACGCAATGGCCAGGTCAATATTTTTGAGGCGGCTGATTTCCCGGATCCGGTCGCGAATAAAACAGCGATAGAGACCGGTGGCTTCATTTGGTGATAATTCGGGAGATAGGCGTGTTTTGACTTTGGCCGGCTGCGGGGCTTTGGCAACGACCACCAACAGGGATTTATTGTTTGTTTTCGACATCATAGACTCCACAGGACACCGCAGCCCTGACAGCAGCCGGGTGGATCATCGGTTTGCAGCTGATCCCTGAATTTTCGATAGTTGGCTCCCAGCCAAATCTCTTTCAAGGAAGATTCATAGACATTGCCCAGGATAAGCGCATCATAATCGACCGTCGCAAACGGCGCGATGCAGCAGGGCAGCACGTTGCCGGTAGCCGTTATGTAAATCAGTGTTTGTGGCCGATAACACCGACTCCAGGGATTCTTTTCAGCGGCTTCGCCCTGAATGCTCTCAATCGGCTGGCACAGGCCGGAAGCGTTGAATCGGATGCCATGATGTTCAGCCAGCTTCTGGCTATGTTGAACCAGATCCCGGGATTCGTGGTCGGTGTCCCGCAAAGATTTATCTTCGCGCGCGGTCCCGTATCCCTCAGCGTCCCGATAATAAACCAGGCGCTGCAGATAGATATCGCCGATCCCGAGGTCCGCTGCAAGCTCAACGAATTGCGGCAGTTCGGAAATATTATCTTTGGTCCCCAAAAACCACAGGGAGAGCTTGGGCCGGGTCAGTGAGCGGGCTTGTTGAAGTTCGCTGAACGTGCGCAGGTTTCCAACAATCCGATCAAACTGATTGCTGTTGCGAATTTTTTTATAGCCTGCGGCGGTCGCGGCATCCAGCGAGATGCGCAATTCATCCAGGCCGGATTCGATGAGTTCGCGCTGCCGCCCCGGGTTCAGCAGGATTCCATTGGAATTGAAGAGGGTATACACCTTGCGCGCTTTCAGATGACGGATCATCGCCGGCAGTTCCGGGTTTAGCAGCGGCTCGCCGACACCATGCAAAGTCGCCCGCTCCAGACCCTCCAACTGATGGGTAATCATTAATAAGTCGTGAAGCGTGATGTCGCGCTCCTGCTCGCACTTGGCGTCGTAAAGGATGCAGCCGCGGCACCTGAGGTTGCAGCGGTTGGTCGTTTCCAGGTAGAGGCTTGTTGGAAGTTTTAATTTTTTATCTGCGTTAGACATATTCGGATAGTGGTTCCGGGTTCAGGGCGAATTGGAATTGAAGATTGAAGACTGAAGATTGAAGATTTGTGGAGTCGCTGCGCTCCATCATTTGATAGTTTTCAAAACAGCATCTGAATCGCCGATGATAGAAAAATAGTTATTAAAACGGTGCTTAATTTATAGTATCTTAAAGCCATTCTCCGGTCATTCCCGCGAAGGCGGGGATCCAGTAATATTAGAGCGTTATCTGGTTTCCGGCCCTCCGCTCCGCTGCGGCCGGAATGACGTATTTTGTCGCCGGATAGATAATTAAGATAGATCCGCCGACCTTCGACGAGCTCAGCCGGGTCAAGGCGGACCATAAATCTTCAATCTTCAGTCTTCAATGAATTCAACCTCCTCTGACTATGGTCGTGCAAATGCTGCCGGTTCGCAGCGGTTTTGCGGCTGATGAAAACTGCCCTTTGATCTGAATCTTCTTACCCTGGTAAATGGGGCAAAATTCATCGGGCTCTTCAAATTTGCCTCGCAGTTTGCGGCGGGCGGCGCACCCGCCGCCGCAATTGGCGACATGCTCACAATCCAAGCAGAAGCGGGGTGTGTAGTGGGTTTGCCGGAACAAGGGCGAATCAAAAACAGCCGGGCCTTGGACCCGCAGGTCATCAACCGTCAGATCGGATTCCGGCCAGTAAACGCACGACTTCAACTTGCGATCGGGAGCAACCCGCATGCTGTTGCCGCCGCAGGGGGTGCCGTTCAATCCATTCGTTCCTATAAAGGTGTTTACCAGCGGCTCCGTGACCGAGATGATTTCACTTTGGTCAAAAAGAATGTTGAAGGCCTCCCAGTACTGATCGAAAGTCAGCATGTACTCATCTGTATACATCGGCTGGTAAACATTTACGCGAAAATCTACGCCCAGCGAAGCGGCCAGTTTGGCGATCGCTCCCTGATCTGTGTAGTTGACGTTCATGAGGACGGACAGAAAAGAGACCCGCAGGCCCAGTTTCTGACAACGATCCACACTTTTCATAATCGTTTCCCAATTGCCTTCCCCCCGGAATTGATCCTGACGTTTCGGGTCGGGAAAATCAACGGAAAACTCAACGTCGCCAAAGTAATTCAGCTGCTCATCAGGGGTTATGGAAAGCGTATAGCCGTTGGATGCCAGGGTCAGTTTTATATCCCGGCGGTGCAGGTATTCGATGATATTAAAATACTCCGGATTTAAGCCGTTTTCACCGGTGCCGAATCCGATCGAGCCGATCTCGAGGTTCCCGCATATGGTTTCGATATCCTTGAGGGTCAGGTTATGAATATGATCATGATCGCGATAACAGTGAGCGCAGTTCAAATTACAGTTGTTGGTCAGTCCGATTCCAAGAGAGATCATCGGTACACCTCTGTTCGATTTTGGATTTTGGATTGCGGAATGCGGATTTGATTACAATGCAGTCATCCAATTATAATTCCTTTATACGAGTGGTTGTCTGTATCTGTGCACATCTGTGAAAATCTGCGTCCCGATTAATCCGCCCCGATAAATCCCTTATTCAGATTAGCAAAATATTTCTTGGAAATTGAAACATGTCGCTTGATCAAAGGTCCGGCGGATTAATATATTTTCTAATTATTATCATAATAAGTTTGGGTTGAGCCTTTCTATCATTTTGATTCGCCGTCTGACGAGCAACATAAGACCGTGCAAAGGAAAACCTGATTTAAGTTTTTACAAACAAATATTTCAGCGGTACGAAAAACATGTAGTAGGTGGCCAATACCGTCCCCTTCAGGGTACCGGTTACCTTGGATTCACCGATGCGTTTACGATATTGGATCGGGACGCTTTGGATCCGCAAACCCCGGCGGGCCGACTTGACCACCATTTCAACCGGCCACCCGTATGTCATTTGCTCCATATTCAAGTCGAACAACGCTTTGGCTTTAATAGCCCGAAAAGAGCCCAGGTCGGCTATCCGGGTCCCGTACAGCACCCGGAGCAGCCATACAATGAAACGATTGCCCATCTGACCATGCAAGGGCATCGCCCCCTTTTCAAGGTTACCCGTGATTCGGTTGCCGATCACCAGATCTGATCGATCACGAATCACCGGTCCGGCAATCCTTTCCAACTGCGCCGGATTATCACTGCGGTCGCCATCCAGAAATACGATAATATCGGCGTTGAGGGCGGCGCGAGCACCGGCCAGGCAGGCGGATCCATAGCCGCGGCGGGTTTCACGAACAACCCGGGCACCGGCCGATGCAGCCTCATTGGCTGTGTTATCCGTTGATCCGTTGTCGACCACGATGATTTCATGAACCAATTTATCCGGTACGCCGCGCACCACCTCTCCGATGGCGTTTTCTTCGTTGTAGGTCGGTATGACGACTGAAATTCTCACGATCGCAGGGCCTGCCGCAGGCTGCCTCCGCGCATGGCGGCCTTTTTTATTGCAGGCCCGGCTGCCAAAAGAATAAACAGGGGCAGATATTCTGTCAGCAGGACCCAGGTCGGCATGATCCCTTGCGCCGTCACATACTTCAAATAGGACAAGGTGACGGTACCGGTAAATATCAACCAGGCCGGGCTGGGATAAAACGCCAAAAATGGAATGACCAGGATCACATACCAGGGATGCAGCGAAGCCGGCATCAGGATCATCAACAATCCCACCAGTATATAGGCACACCACAGAACCTGAATGGTTGTTTTATTTTTAAAGAAAATAATCATCCCGGCGGCGGCCAGCGCAATGATAAACAATTGCGAGAGAAAGTAATAGTTCAAATCCGGAAACAAACCCATGATAAAAGATTTCAAACCCATGTTGAAGCTTTCGTAGGGGCTTTTCAGATAGATGGGCAAAAATCCTGACAACTTGCGGCCGGCTGCCATATACGGCAGGTAAAGCAGGCCGAAAGTAACACTGAATACCAGCAAGCTTTTGACTCTTTCGCCACGATTGACAATAGCTGCCAGCAATAGGGCCGGGTAAAGCTTTACTGCACTGGACAGGGTCAGAACGATCACCGCCGGTATTTTGCGGTGAAGTGCATATAGCAAAAAGGCGGTCACCATCAAAAAGACCGTGATTCCTTCCAAATGTCCACTATAGGCGATTTCCCATATGACCAGGGGATTCCAGGCATATACAATCAGGCGGGCAGCCTCAAAACCAAACACCCCGAGCAGGGCTGTCAGCGCCAGCAGGGTCAGAATGTCAAAAAAAACCATGATACCCTTGAAGCCATGGACGCTGTCGCCTACCAGGGCATGGGTCATACGGAAAAAAATTTGAGCACCGGCCGGATAGACGGTGGGATAGGCCTTGCGGTTGATATTCGGATAGATTTGCTCGTCGCGCAGACTTTGTAGTGCATCGTTTGCCGGCGCATATCGATAAGGGTTTATCCCATGTTGCTGAACCCGTCCGTCCCAGATAAAGCGATATACGTCTTTGGAAAGCACCACCGGATCCTTCGGAATCAGGCAAAGCCGGAAGACAACCGCAAAAATAAATATGATGCACAACAAGCCCTTCGACCGGCCGATGGTTGATTTATTTTTTATAACTAAAAAAACGCTGATCAAATACAGCAGACTCAATAGCCCGAACATGCTCACGTAAACATGAATGGCCGTTGGCGAAACCAATCCCGGTACCAGTCTATAAAGCTTGAAATTAAACAGATAGATTACCCCGGAGGTGACCCCCAACATCAGGACTGCACCATAAATCTTGCGGATTCGAGGATCGTTTGACTGATTATGATTGGATTTTCCCATAACCGTGCTTGACCGAAAGAAAAAAGACGTAAAAAAAGCCTAACGTATAAATTAGCAGAAACGGGCTGACCAGATATTTGCTGAAAAATAAAAACAGCATCAATCCGGTCAGTGAATACAATCCCAAAAAAAACTCCAGCAGTGATACCGAGGTCAGGGGCATGGAATACTTCATTTTGTGCCAGCGCTGCCCCCTTCTTTTGATTCCATACTTGGGTGTCCGGATAAAGCCGCTTTCGATGCCCAGCAAGGCTTCGAGCACCGCTTTGGTATTGTTGACCGCGATGCCGGTGCCCAGGCACATTAGAAACGGCAGGTATTTAATCCGTTTTTTCCAATCCGGATAAAGGACGCGTTGCGAAAACAGATACAAGCTCGAAGGTCCAAAGGTGGCCAGGCATAGGATGGTAAAAATCATGATTGGGAACGCCAAATGATCAAAAAACCACTGTGAGTACAGCATTGGGATGGACGTCAGCACCACCAGCAGCATCATGGGATGAACCATGTAATGGGTCAAATGCAAAAATGCCTGAATTTTTACCAGAAGCGGCAGGTCGGCTCGAAACAAATTGGCAAGATTTTTTTTGGCAGTCTGAATGGAGCCCTTGGCCCAGCGGTGCTGCTGTGACTTAAACGCATTGATGGTCACCGGAACTTCCGCCGGGCAGACCACCGTCGGCGCAAAGCATAACTCCCAGCCCCTGAGCTGCGCCCGGTAGCTCAAATCCAGATCTTCGGTTAATGTGTCGGCCTGCCAGCCACCGGCATCTTCAATGGTTTTTTTGCGCCACACACCCGCGGTGCCGTTGAAGTTCAAAAAAAATCCGCTCCAGGCCCGGGAAGCCTGCTCCACGCCAAAATGACCGTCGATGCCCATTGACTGCGCCTTGGTCAACAGAGAGTAGTCATCATTGATATGGCCCCAGCGGGTCTGCAGCATACCAACTCTGGGATTCACAAAATAGGGAACCGATTCCTTTAAGAAATTGGGATCCGGCATAAAATCGGCATCAAAGATGCCCACCAGTTCTCCTTTGGCGGTTTTCAATCCTTCTTTGAGGGCCCCGGCCTTGTAGCCTTTGCGGTTCTGACGGTGGTGGTAAACAATGTCAACCCCCTTAAGCTGCAACTCTGCGACAAGGGCTTGGGCAATATGGACGGTTTCATCGGTGGAATCGTCCAAGACCTGGATTTCGAGCAGATCTTTGGGGTAGTCTATGCGGCATACCGACTTGATCAAACGCTCGACGACATAACATTCATTGAAAATCGGCAATTGGATAGTTACGCTGGGCCAATCTGCCTCGGGAACATTCTGATAAAATGCCTGCTGGATTTCTTTATGTTTGATGATGGCCCGGCGTTGATTGTAGCGATAAAATAACATCAGCAGATAGCAGTTCAAGCCGTAAACGAGCAGCGATACCAGGGCAAACAGGTATACGATCAACCACAAGTATTGGATGTATTCCGTCATTGTGCCGTCAGAGAGACAGTTTTTCTTGCCAGACAAATCCTGGCGAGGCAGGTTGCAAGTTCAGCATTTAAGCCGCTACCGCGCGCTAGCCTTACTCCGCTTTTAACGGACAGGTCCGGCGCATCCCGTGCTGTGTCAGGGAAGGTAGCTGACCATTGGTCTGATTCAGGCCGAATACCTGACAAAATTTTTTGGGAAAAACCAAAAGCCAGTAGAACAACAGCGGTTTTCAATGCGATGAGATCACTATATAGGGCTGAAACTACTCGAAGGATTTGATGCGGACAATGGGGTGAACTGTGTATTTTGATTTCAAAAACACTTGAACCGCCCGCCATCATTTCGTTTTTCAGGTTGGTTTGCGGGCAATTAAAGTCACGATACCCATGTGTGTATCGAATGTTGCAACATCATAGCCGATCATTACCAGCAGATCATTTACCCATTGAGGTGAGATTCGGATCTTGCGGTAAGCGCTTTTTTTCATTTTCCACTCATCGTTTTTCTTTTCATAAACAATATCATGTACCACCACATACTGTGGCTCATATTCAAGAAAGCAGGTAAATATGCGATTGGAGTGGCTTCTGACCGGAATGAATCGATCGAGTCCCGACAATTCATGGGTCAGGTCTCTGAAACTCAGGATCAATGTGCCATCTTGCGCCAAAGCCGCGTAGCTGTTCTCCAGTAAATGTTGAACTTGCTCGAGACTCTGCAGATGGGTCAGGGTGTCGCCCATGCATACGCCGATTTCAATTCCCGCCGGACAATGCTTGGTAAAATTCAACATGCTGTCATTGATGGTCACAACAGACAAATTTTTTGCTTTTTCTCTGAGATTCGACAGAAGTTGCCGATTGGTGTCAAAAGCGAAAACCTTAAAGCCCGCCTCCGCCAAGGGGATCGACTGGAATCCGGAACCGGCACCGAGATCCACGGCAACTCCCGTGCCTGTCGGTCGAATTCCGTGCTCGCGGAAAAAAGTACGGTGTTCTTCGATTTTTAAATCGAATCCCCCACTCATCCATGAATAGTAGGCAGCGAGAAGCTTGTCATAATGATCTTCCACACTGCCCATGTCACCCAACATTCTTTCTATTTCGGATCTATTTCGCGGATCGTTCATAATTCAGGCAAATACTTTCCAGGTAGAAGGGATTTTGAACCTGGCACAGTTGACGCGCGGACTACAGAATTGTGGTGAAGAGCTTGCATCTTGAGCACTTTAGTCGGTGGTGTCTGGCGTTTGCGTTATCCGCGAAACACCAAACACCATCTGGATGAATATACTTCCGGTGGACTATTCTCCGCCACCGTACTTAAATGAGAGGTTGACCCGGGCGCGAAAGGCGGCGACTTTGCCGTTTTCAACTTTCATGTCAAGCTTTGAAACCTCGGCAACTCTCAGGTCCCTGAGGGTTTGGCCGGCTCTTTCAACCGCGTTTTTGGCCGCTTCTTCCCAGGAAGTATCGCTGCTTCCCACCAATTCTATTACCTTGTAGACACTGTCAGCCATTTTTTCCTCCTTTCTTGTGCCGGTTCGTACAGCACAATTCGGGTTTCGTTTCCGGCGCCGGGCGCCTGGTGCATATCGCCCTTTGCCACCTTGCCTTAACAATGAATCTGATTGGTCACCAAAGACTCCGCCGGCACGCCACCATCACGCAGAAGACCTTAATCCATTTCCGTCAAAAAATCTATTACCACTGATTCCTCCGCGATATCGTCAGTATAAGGTGTTTACGAAATACATGCGACCGAAGTAAAAGAAACGGGAAATACACAACGGCCATACTATAGGGAGAGTTACCTGCTCAATACGAATTTATCCGCTCGAATGCGATTAGTAGAGTGACGAAAATGAGAATGCGGACCGCCCAAAAAAGAGTCAGAGCAATCAGAAGATATTGAGCACACTAATTACACTAAACAATGAATTTGATAAAGTCAAGGTCGAATAATCAAGCAATTTAGTCCTTGATTATGGGTTGAAACCTTTGTATAAATCTCAGTTTGCCTGACTCGGATACGTCGGGTAAATGATCTAAAGTTAAAATATGACAAAAAAGGCAGAAGTGGATGAAACGTGAGACGTCATTAAGCAGGTCGGCAGCGGATCTTTCAATCAACATTGATGAAATCTGTAACCTGATTGCCCAAACCCAGTTGCCCAGCGGCGAGATCCCATGGAGTGAAGGACAGAAAACTGATCCCTGGGATCACGTCGAAGCCGCTATGGGTCTGAGTATTGGCGGCTATCAGCGCCAAGCCCAGCGGGCTTTCGAGTGGCTGGCAGGCATCCAGCACAAAGACGGCAGTTGGTACGCGGCCTATATGCAAGGGCAGCCTGAGGACAAGACCCGTGATGCCAACATGAGCTCCTACATTGCGGTGGGAGTATATCACCACTATCTCATCACGGGCGACCTGGCTTTTCTGGCGCAGATGTGGCCGACCGTTCTGGCCGCCATTGATTTTGCCCTTGGCCTCCAGACTCCCAACGGTGAAATATTCTGGGCGATCAGCCCTGAAGGCAATGTCGACCCGATGGCATTATTGACCGGATCCAGCTCGATATACATGTGCCTGAAATGTGCTTTGGCCATAGCCAGAACGCTCGGCCATACGGTACCCCACTGGCGAAATGGCCTCGCCAAGCTTGGCAATGCCATCAAATATAAACCATACTTGTTCAATATGACCAAGTCGCGCTACTCCATGTATTGGTTTTATCCCATACTGGCCGGTGCTTTAACCGGAGCCGACGCCCAAAAACGGATTGACAAATACTGGAAAAAATATGTCATCGAGGAACGCGGCGTTTTGTGCGTTTCCGATGAGCCATGGGTGACCATTGCTGAAACATGCGAGCTGATCATTGCCCTGACGGCCATGGGAAATCACAAACTGGCCGAAATTGTATTCAGTTGGATTGTCGATCGGCGCTATAGCGACGGCACCTACTGGTGTGGCTTTACCTGCCCCGACTTAATTATCTGGCCGGAAGACAAAATTACCTGGACCAATGCCGTGGCCTTGATGGCGGCCGATGCCATCTATAACCTGACGCCGGCCGGGCAACTATTCAGCCATAGCTTCTGGGAGAATTTCAGTTTTGAATTGACATAATTGTTAATTGATAAACTGTGATATTCTTGAGGTTTCAGGTGTCAGGTTTCAGGTGTCGGGTGTCGGGTGTCGGGTGTCAGGTTTCAGGTGTCGGGTGTCGGGTTTCGGGTGTCGGGTTTCGGGTGTCGGGTGTCAGGAAAGTGAGGTGCTATATTCTTTTATGAAATGAAATGACGAATGTCGATTGACGAATGGTGGAATCGCTTCAGGCTTCGCCTTCGGCTACGACCCGACACGTCGCTTAGTGGTTTTAAAATAGACAGAATACATTATTCGATGTTCGATGTTGGACGTTCGATGTTCGACGTTCATTAGTTTCTTTTCTTTGATCAGACTGGCCGCTTTTTTAGCCAGAGGCCGCCGCTCTTATGAGACATTGGAATGACAAATGTCGAATGTCGATTGATCCGCCGAAGGCGGAGTGGAATCGTTCGTGCAACGCAGGTGCTCGCGCCGCGTGTCGCTCTGTCGTTTTAAAAGGCATAATACATTTCGGTTTAACCTCAGATCTTTTTGCATTTCGTAGGTCGGGTTGAGTCTCACCGCAGGCGGGGTTGGATTTCGTTGCACTCAATTCAACCTACATGTTGCCGATTACATTCTGAGATGCGAAACCCAAAAACGGCTGATATTGAGACCAAGGCCAGAAGTTTTTTTGATCAAACTGGACGCTCGCTGTCAGAGTCTGAGCTCGTATGAAAATACATTGCAGATTCATGTGGGAGCGGTTTGCAACCGCGATTAAAATCGATAGAATTCCTCTACTCAATGTTTGATGAGGGCCGCTCTTGAGAAGAGACCACCGACCATACTACATAAAAAAAGCCTACCAGAAATTCCAGGAATTTTATGTCAATCACTTTCTGCGTCCCCAGCTGACTTCTCTAGGGGTGGGATTTACCTTTATGCGCCCCTGGCAGGTAGAGATTTTCGGGGCTCCCATCGAATTGGGGGATTATGTCAATGTCGTGGCTTCTTCCGACAAAATGGTCAGACTGGCCATCTGGTCGGAACAAGCGGACAAGGGGCGCATTAAAATCGGAAATTACTGCCTGATCTGTCCGGGGGTGAGGATTGGTGCTGCGCATGAGATTATTGTCGGTGACAATTGCATGATTGCCAGCAATGCCTATGTCACCGATTCCGACTGGCATGATATTTACAACCGTATTTCGATTGGAAAGACCGCGCCCGTCAATATCGAAAATAATGTTTGGATCGGCGACAGCGCCATTGTCTGCAAGGGCGTCACCATTGGCGAGAACAGCATCATCGGCGCCGGCGCTGTCGTGGTGGACAGTATCCCGGCCAATTGCGTGGCGGCCGGCAATCCGGCCCGAATTGTCAAACAACTCGATGCCGCTGAATCCTTTACCACCAGGGCCCAGTTCTTTTCTGAACCGGACAAGCTGTTCCGCGGATTTGATCAAACCGATAAAGCGCTTTTGGGCGGAAATTCACTGCTGGGCTGGCTGAGATATCTTTTGTTTCCGTCCAAAAAAGATTAGATGACAGAAACTGGAATTCGGAAGTGGGAGTGCGGAAGTCGGGAAGTGGGCAGAGGGCAAAGGGCATGGCGCTTGGGGTTTTAAAAAGTTGCAGGTTAAGGATGATAGATATCAAGGATTCAGAAGTGACATGACAGAGAATGGAATTGACCCCATAAAAGCAATCTAATTTAATCCATCGAATGATTCAATATCACAATTTTTCTGGTGCCTATCAGGGTTTGCATACGTTGGAGATACCCAAGGTTTTGGAAATACAAATAAGCCTATGTCACACAACACAGAAGTCAGGTTTACGGTCGCACTCAATTCCCACCTTCGTGGTCAACCAATGCAAGTTGTGAATTGCTGTTTGCCTCAATAGCCTTTTTAATTAGTTTCCCCCGCCCAAGGCGGTGGACCGTTAATCATTTCCTATTTTATACCCTGCTTCTTCCCACGCCTTTCTCATTACTTCATTTTTCTTTAGATATTCATCAACCACTTCCTTTGGAACCCGGTTAAAAAGACAAGAAAAATTAACGCATTTTGAGCAGGTATTTCTTCCTAATATCACAAAAAATAAAATCGTTCCAAGCACAGTAAGTCCTGCCCATAAATATTGCTCTCCAATTATGGAAAAATATATGGGATAACCAAAAAGGATGCCAAAGCCTACTACGAGTTGAAACTTCTCCCATCCGTTTATCGGTGCCGGATTATATTTCCAAAATTTAGGGCACCCGAAGTTCGCTATGCATTCCAGGCCAAAGCCCTCTTTGGCATAGAAGGGACAATGACTGCATAAAATCTTAATCTCCCAGAAACCAAAAAAAAATATCCAGAAAACAAACATCCAACCAATCTGGTTAGAATAACCTCCAAGATTCATCCCTATTAACCCGGGTACCAAAAATGCGGAAAACAAAAAAAGAAATTTTAACCACTCAGAAGCACTAAATCTACATTTCAATTTACCTGAAATAGTACACCCTGTGCAGTTCGACTCGTGACTGGAAGTGCATATTTCATTGGGATTATCATAACTAACCCCAGATTTTGGATCTAACCTAAAATTGATCATGATTAGTTACCTCTCCCAACTTTATACTATACCTCTAATTTAATATTGTTATAGTATAATATTACAATATAAATATAACTGTCAAGAAATATTCCTATCAGATAAATTCAAGGGGAATATACTAAGGTATGAAATCTTAAAAATGGAAAAGAAGTCAGGTACTGATATATTGAGTATCTAAATTTAATCCCAATTACAGATAACATTACAAGAGCTTGTCAAGTCAAGCCGAAATCCAATAACTCGAATCGCTTAAATGCTATCCAATGCCAAACCCAGATCCTGAATAATCAGATCCACCCTCTCCACGCCCACCGACAGGCGCACCAGGCTTTCGCTGATGCCGGCTTTGGCTCGATTTTCCGGGCTCAGGGCGGCGTGGGTGTTGGTGATGGGTTGATTGGCGAGACTGGTTACCCCGCCGAGGCTGGTGGCCAGCTTGATTATTTCGAGGCGGTCCATAAAAAGTTTGGTTTGGTTAAAATCAGCATCGATTTCAAAACTCAACATGCCGCCAAATCCGGACATCTGCCGCTTGGCAATCTCATGGTCGGGATGGGAGGCCAAGCCCGGGTAGTGTACCGCTTTGATTCTTGGGTGTTGGACCAGAAAATCGGCCACATGCCGGGCACTTTCGTTCTGGCGCCGGATGCGCAATTCCAGGGTTTGCATTCCTCGAAGCGCTAAAAAAGCGCTCATGGGATCCATTACACCGCCTAAGATCTTGCGGTAGGTCCAAAGCCGCTCAAAATGATCCTCGTTGCAGCAAACAAACCCGGCCGTGATATCGTGATGTCCGCCCAGGTACTTGGTGGCGCTGTGGATGACGATATCGACGCCCAAGTCCAGCGGTCGCTGGTTAATGGGAGAGGCAAAGGTTGCGTCCAGCATGACAACGGCGCCTTTTTCATGGGCCGCCTCAGCCAGGGGTTTGATGTCCGCTACCCGCAGCAAGGGGTTGGTAGGGGTTTCAAGGTATAGTACGGAGAGTCCTTTTTGAATTTCATCGATGATCTGCTCGGTCTTCCAACAGTTGACGAAAAGCGGGTTTACATCCAATTTGACCAGGATATCATTAAACAGTTCAAAGGTGCCGCCGTAAATTTCCCGGGTGGAAATAATCCGGCCGCCGGATTTTATATTGGCCATGACGGCGGTGGTAATGGCCGCCATTCCCGACCCGAAACCCAGGGCCCGTTCATAGCCTTCCAAGGCGGCCAGACTTTTTTCTGCATCCACCACCGAGGGATTATCCCATCTCGAGTAAATATAGCCGCTGCGATTCTGAACGACATCGATCAGATCGTCGGAATTATCGAATTTGTAGGTGGCCGTCAGATGAACCGGCGGTATGACGGGTTCGCCTTTCATGCGGTGTTCTCCTTTTGCTTGGTAGTTTAGTCCTCTCATGTACGATTAGATCGAAGGACTTATAATATAGTCGACCTGAAATGGCAAACCCCTAATTTATCCGCCTGAAATTTGCAATATCCAGGGATTGAATCAGTTCATTGCATACCGGAGATTGCTTATGAAACTATATTTGGCGGATAAATTAATAATTAATGCTTCGCATTTTATTGTTTCGAGTTTCGAATCGATCTGATTAAAAAAACCGCTTGACATTGTAAGCTGCTAAATATAAATAGAGAGACCGGTCGGTATTTTTTATTATGAATAATCTGCGCCCCTGAATCCCATATTTTTCAGGGCGGATTAATCAACCAATCAACTAGTCAACTAATCAACCATTTAACCAAATCATGGCAAATAAAGGCATTCAGACCCGTCGCAATATCATTGAAAAATCTTTGCAGCTCTTTTCCGTTAAAGGGTATTACAACACATCCGTCAGCGATATACTGGGAGCCACCGGTCTGACAAAGGGCGGGCTTTACGGCCATTTCGCCAGCAAGGAGGATATCTGGTATGCCGTTTACGATGAAGCGGTCAGCATCTGGAAAAGCATTGTTTTCAATGGAATCCGCAATAATTCAGATCCATTGAAACGGATTGAAAAATTCATCGAAAATGACATGCATGATTATCTGGGAGGAGATGTGTTTGAAGGCGGCTGCTTTTTTCTCAATATGCTGGTGGAACTCTCCGGGCAGTCTGCTTCGATGAGCAAGCAGATACTGCGAGGTTTCGTCAGGCTGTCCGTGTTGCTGCGCTCCTGGCTTGAGGAGGCCGACCAAAAAGGGATGCTGCAGGCCGAATTGGACTTCAAGGAGATCGCCAACTTTATCATCATAACATTGAACGGTGCGGCGGCACTTTATATCTCCAGCAGGGACAGGTCCATCCTGGAGCAAACCACTCGCCAACTACGGCTTTATATTCATCAACTGAAAGAATAGGTGGTGGTGTTTGGTGTTTAGTTTTTAGTATTTGGTGATTGGGTTTTTTAACAAACATAATATACCGACCGGTCTTTATAATATTTTCAGGATTTAGAGATTCAGGAATTGGGGGATTGAGGGATTTAGGAATTTAGGAATTTAGGGGTTTAGGGATTTAGACAGTTGCCAAAGCAATTTTGCGCAATTTGTGCAAAACATTTGTTGGCATCTTTGTAAAGCACTAACAAACAAGCATTTACATAGATTTGAATTGAATTCAACTCTGTCACGACGGTAATTTAGTTTGAGACATTTGAATTTTCGAATTTCGGATTTGTTTCGTATTTCGATTTTCGAGTTTCGTATTTCCGGTTTATCCGGGTTAGGGATTGAGGAATTGAAGGAATCCCAGCTATTATGTCTTTTAACTCCTCAATTCCAATTAATGGCGGCCTAATTAAGGAGATTAAAAATGGGATTTGAAAATTTGCTGGCTGACCGGACCAAAGCGATGGACGTGAACGTTATCAGGGAAATTCTGAAGGTTGTCTCGCAACCCGGAATGGTATCTTTAGCCGGGGGCATTCCGGCACCGGAAAGCTTTCCCATGGAAATTATGCGTGAGTTGACCGCGATCGTGATCGACAAGTACGGCTCCGGTGCCTTCCAGTACGATCCCACGGAAGGCTTTGGGCCCCTGCGGGATGCGCTGGCCGATTATCTTCGGCATAGAGGCATTGATTCCCGCCAGGAGGATATTCTGGTGGCCAGCGGGTCCCAGGGGGTTTTGGATGCAATCGGCAAAGTTCTGATTTCTAAAGGGGACAAGGTTGCGGTGGAGACGCCGACCTACTTGGGAGCGCTGCAGGCATTCACCCCATATGAGCCGGATTATATCCGGCTGGACACCGATGACGACGGGCTGATTCCGGAATCTCTGGTCAAAGTTCTGGATAAAGGCGAGATCAAGTTCATTTACCTGGTGCCGACCTTTCAGAATCCCACCGGGCGAACCATTCCTTTGGAGCGCCGCCGGCAGATCGCAGCCATTATTAAAGACCACGGGGCACTGCTTGTGGAAGATGATCCCTATGGCTCATTAAGGTACCGGGGGGCGGACGTTCCAACCCTTAAATCGCTGGCACCGGACAATGTGGTCTATATATCCACCCTTTCCAAGGTCTTTGCTCCGGGGCTCAGGCTGGGATTTTGCGTGGCGCCCGCGCTAATTCGCAAATGGCTTGTAATCGTCAAACAAGGAACCGATCTGCACAGCAGCACCTTCAACCAGGCGCTGGCTGCTGAGTACATCGCCGGCGGTTATCTGGCCGGGCACTTGCCGCGCATCATCGATTTATACCGCCCCAAACAGGAGGCCATGCTGTCCGCCCTGGACAATTATTTCCCGGATCAATTCAACTGGTCGCGGCCGGAGGGCGGCATGTTCATCTGGGCCGAAGGACCTGCCGGGTTTGATATGGAGGACCTATATTGGAAAGCGGTGGAGAAGAATGTGGCCTTTGTTCCGGGCAAATATTTTTACACTGCCGCGGGAGAAGGCCTGGAGACCATGCGGCTGAATTTTACCATGACCGATGAAGAAACCATTGACGGGTCGGTGAGAACCCTTGCAAAAGTAGCCAAAGATTATTTCAGATTGTAGGAGGCCTGGAGTCGTTTGACTGTATTCGGGTGCCACCGGATGTCCGCTGGCTCAAATAGTTACATTAAATGTAGCGGCGGGGTTTATCCCCGCCTCCGCAACCCGGTAGCAAGTTTTCAGGCGGGGATAAACCCCGCCACTACGTTTAGCCGATTGGTATTCGATCGTATCGTTTTCAGGAGTGCAAACCGAAGTCCGCTAGCGGTCGGCAAACTCGATCAAACCATCCGGCAGCATGTACAACACCAGTGCTTCCCCATTTGATACGGTGGGATGGTGTTCGGTATCGGGTTCAAATACACACCAGCCGCGGGGCATGTCATCAAACAGGGCGCCCGGCGTGAGCGGCAAAATCATGCAGATTTCGCCTTTGGGATGCCGGTGCTTGGAACCGACCCAATCTTTTAATTTCACAACATCCACACTGAGTCCCCCGGTTTCCTGACCGGGTTCGATGACGCGGCCCCAACGCGGCCCCCCTTCTTCGCCTTCGGCACACATCCACCCGGCTGCGACCGCCTGGTGACAGGCTTTTTCGATCGCATCGAAGGTGTCGCCGCCCGGCGGAAATAGGCGGTTCAGCTCGTCGTTGAGCTTGGAGTCCACTGCGTTGTCTGATATAAGATCTGTTACGGGCTTAATTAATTCCTGAAATTCAGTGACATTCATCGTTTTGGTCTCCCTGGGAATTGTTAACAAGCGAACAGTTGGTCCTTGGGACCGGTAGTCCAGCCAAACATCTCGTTTTGCCTAACATGATCTCAATACGGTGTCAAGCTGGTCGGGTTGTCGTCAACCTGGCGATGGCCTCGATGTGCAGTATTGTCAGGAATTGCGCTGCCGCCTCTTTATATTGTTGCATTCGTAATTATGGTATGTCTTTAAACTTTTGGTTGCTATAGAGTGTACGCATAAACTCAAATTGTCAGGCAATAAATTACAAAATTGTAATTTAAAAATTTTAAATTTAGTTGATATTCTTTGAAAATTTAGCTAATTCAGCAAGCTGCTTTACTTCAGGAGCAAA